>Ga0302184_10000802_pt1 | contig 20584 bp, 19 predicted proteins | sample I_Palsa_N3_3_FD_200233 | JGI IMG/M metagenome (GOLD analysis project Ga0302184, IMG submission 200233) | Peat permafrost microbial communities from Stordalen Mire near Abisko, Sweden - I_Palsa_N3_3 | ecosystem: Environmental > Terrestrial > Soil > Palsa > Peat permafrost | place: Sweden...
ACATGAAGCGGTAATGCGAGCGGCCGCGTCCGTAATTCGCCTCGCTTCTTCGCCTTGAACCAGGCCTCGATGCAGAACCCGAACCGGCGGCAGCAAGCTCGTGCTGAGTGCCCCTCGTCATGATAGCGTTGGACCTCGGTCCAGTCGTACTTGCGACGACGATCGCGGAAAGGCGTCGGGGCGGTCCGTAGCCTGCCGCGGCTGATGGCTTTGTTCCAGGCGCCGTGAGTGAACCCAAATTTCTTCTGGCAAGCGACAAACCCGTGGCCGGCGTCGTGGTAGACCTGCACCGCAGCCCAATCGATCAGCTCCCGATATGGTCTCGTGCCCACGAACATATGTTCGCATAATGATGTTGCCGAAATGTGGCCGGCGGATGGCCGACCGTTGCACAGCGACTTCTTAATGGAGTTCGGGTAGAATCGAAAGTCGGCACGCCTCGGCGCGCGCCCATGCACTCGTTTCAGGAGCACCCGTGCAGGCAGTCGTCCTCGTTGGGGGGGAGGGGACGCGGCTTCGTCCGCTCACTCTCGAGACCCCAAAACCGATGGTCCCGGTCATGAACATGCCGTTCCTCGAGCGCACGCTGCGTCGACTCAAGGAAGCGGGCATCGACGACGTCATCCTTCCGGCCGGCTATCTCCCCGAGGCGATCACCTCGTACTTCGGCGACGGCTCGCGGCTGGGGATGCGCCTGCGCTACGTGATCGAAGAGACGCCACTCGGTACGGCCGGAGCGCTGAAGAACGTCGAACAGTACATCACGGGCCCGTTCTTCGTGCTCAACGGCGACGTCCTGACCTCGCTCGACCTGCGCGCCATGATGGCCGACCATCAGCGGACCGGGGGCCTGGCGACGATCCACCTCATTCGTGTCGAGGATCCAAGCCCGTTCGGCGCGGTCGTCCACGACGCGTCGGGCCGGATCGAAGCCTTCATCGAGAAGCCCAAGCCCGGCCAGTCGCCGACCGACGAGGTCAACGCCGGCACCTACCTCCTCGAGCGCGAGGTCCTCGACGCCATCCCGGCCGGCCGCAAGGTCTCGATCGAGCGGGAGACCTTTCCGGCCCTGATCGCCGCCGGCCGGCCCCTCTACGCCTACACAACCGACGACTACTGGATCGACCTCGGCAGCCCGGAAGCGTATCTGGCCGCCCACCGGAACATCTTCGACAACAACATGCCGCTCGATCTGGTCCCCGAGGTCGACGGGCCGGGTCGCGACACGATCCCGGCCTCCGCCGTCCGGGCGCCGATCTTCGTCGGGATCGGCTGCCGTGTAGCGCCGGATGCGGTGGTCGGGCCGTACACCGTTCTCGGCGACAACTGCGAGATCGGTCCTGGGGCCGTCGTCGCGGACTCGCTCCTGTGGGACGGCGTCACGGTCGGCGCCGGCGCGCATTTGGATACCGTGATTGTCGCCAGTCGCGCGCGGATCGGCGCGGGCGCGCGCGTGGGGAGTGGTTCCGTGATCGGGCACGGCGCAGACGTCCCGGCACATGCTGAGCTGGCCCCGGATGCGCGAATCGCGCCTGTGGGGGCCTGAATTCGCGCTCAGATTTCAAAGAAGCGTACAATCGTCGAGTTAGAACGGCCAACTCGACGGGTACGAAACCACAAGCACAAGCGAGCGTGTCCTTTAGAAGAGCGGACCAAAAACTGCTGACGCTTCTTATGGATACGCCTACTCCGGCGCAATCCGGCGCCGGCTCCGTGCAGGGGACGACGTTGACTAGCCAAGCGCCACGGGTTCTATTTTTCGGTACCTTTCCGCCCCGGGAGTGCGGGATTGCGACCTTCATGAAGGACGTCGTGACGAGCTACGACGCCGCGTTCGGCACGAACAGCAGCGTCATTGCGATCGATGAACCCGGCGGGGAAGACCGGATCTATCCGAGTCGCGTGGTCGCGCGCCTCACGCAGCAGGACCGTGCGTCATATGACGCGGTCGCCGCGTTCGCGAACAACTTTCCCTGCGACGTCATCAACATTCAGCACGAGTACGGCTTGTTCGGCGGCGACGACGGTGAGTGGCTCATCGACTGCATCACGCAGATCCGCAAGCCGGTCGTTACGTCGTTGCACACCGTTCTGCCCGACCCGTCGCCGGAACATCTGCGCATCGCGCGCGCGCTCTGCGCCACCTCGAGCGCGGTAGTCGTGCTGTCCGAAACCGGTCGCGAGATTCTGATCAACCGCTACGGGATCGAGTCCGAGAAAATTCGCGTCGTGCCGCACGGCGTTCCCGACGTGCCGTTCCGCGACACTGCCGGAGAAAAGAAACGCCTTGGATTCGACGGCCGCATGACGATTTCGACCTTCGGGCTCATCAGCCGCGGAAAAGGCCTCGAATACGCCATCGAAGCGATGAACGCCGTCGTCGCGCAGCACCCCGAAGTGCTCTATCTGATCCTGGGCCAGACGCATCCGGTCATTCGCCGTCGTGAGGGTGAATCGTACCGCCGCGAGCTCGAAGCGGAGATCGCCGCCAACAAACTCGCCGATAACGTGAAGCTGGTCGATAAATACCTCGAATTCGACGAGTTGCTGTCGTACCTCACGGCCACCGACATCTATCTGACGCCGTACTTGAACCCGACCCAGATCGTGAGCGGCACGCTCGCCTACGCGGTCGGCTGCGGGAAGGCGATCGTTTCGACGCCGTATTTGTACGCGAAGGAACTGCTGGCGCACGGTCGCGGTTTTCTGGTCCCGGCGCGCGACGGCTCGGCGATCGCGACCACGCTCGTCGCGCTGCTCGACGATCCGGCACTGCGCGAGAGCACCGAGCGCCGCGCCTACCGCTACGGCCGCCACATGACCTGGCCGAACGTCGCACAGACCTACGGTTCCGTTTTCGACGAGATGCTGCCCGCGGTCCAACGCCCGGCCCTGGCGACGCCGGCCTGACGATGGCGGGCGCGGGACGCATGCTCATCTCCGGATATCGCTGGCCCGCTCTCGATCATCTGCTCGCGATGACCGATGACGTCGGGGTGCTGCAGCACGCGACGCTCGACATTCCGAACCGTTCGTGCGGCTACTGCACCGACGACGTCGGACGCGGCCTGATCGTCGCGACGGAGGCGGCGCGCCACTTCCATGAAGACCGCGATTCGACGCGCTTGATGTCGACGTACCTCGCGTACTTGCACGACGCGCAACAGCCCAACGGCTGGTTTCACAACTTCATGGGCTACGACCGGCGTTGGCAAGACCGCAGCGGCAGCGGATCGCCGGATGCGGTTGGACGCGCGATCTGGGGCATCGGATACGCGGAACGCTTCGCGCCGCGGCCGTCCTGGAGCGCCTTGGCGAGCGAGATGCGCCGCCGCGCGCTCGAGGTTATCCCGGATATGGAGTACCTGCGCTCGCGCATGTACGCGGCGCTGGGTCTCGTCCACGCCGTTCACAGCCGTCCCGATGACGAGCTCGTGGTGCGCGCCGTCCTCGACGAGGCGGTGCGCCCGATCGCCGATGCGTACGATGCCCATCGCGCCCCCGGCTGGGAGTGGTGCGAGGACGTCATGACCTACGACGACGCGCGGCTGCCCGAAGTGCTACTGCGTGCGGGCGCCATCCTGGGAAACGACCGCTACGTCGACGCGGCCCTTGCGATGCTGCGCTTCTACACCGAGGTCACGATCGAGGACGGGATCTTCAATCCGGTCGGCAGCGACGGGTGGTATCCGCGCGGCGGCAGCAAGGCGCGCTTCGCGCAGCAGCCGCTCGAAGCGGCGGGACTCGTCGACGCCGCGCTCGCGGCGCACGACCATACCGGCGATGCGATTTGGCGCGACGTTGCCGAGATCGCAAACGGCTGGTACGTGGGCAAGAACGTCGGGCACATCTCGCTGGTGAGCGGCGGCGGCTGCTGCGATGGTCTCGAGGCGGACGGCCCCAACCGCAATCAGGGCGCCGAATCGACGATCTGCTACCTCATGAGCGCGATCGCACTGGCGAACCGCTCGTCGTCCGCGCTGCGCGTCGCGCAATAAGCGCGCTCGTGGCGCGGTGCGCCAGCGCCATGATCGTCAGCATCGGGTTAACGGCGGACGCATTCGGAAACGCCGAACCGTCGACGACGAGCAGCCCCTCCACGCCGTAGACGCGGCCCTCCGCGTCGAGCACGCCGTCCGCCGGATCGGACGCCATGCGTGCGGTCCCCATTTGATGCGCCGAGAAGAGCGCGAGCGGCGCCTTGCGTGCCGCCGCTGATTCGAGGCGTGCTGCGAACGCATCCAAGCCTGCCGGCGTCGCCTCGGCGGCCGTGAGCGTGAGCGGTTCGGCGTGCAAAGTGGACACCTCGAGCGCACCGGCCGCGAACGCGATGCGAACCGCGGTCGCCAGCCCCGCGGCGAGATTGCGCGCGTCGCGCGACGCGAGCGCATAGTTCACGACCGCGCGCTCGTCGAGCCCGACCTCGCCTTCGCCGCTGTCGCGGGTGAGTGCGATCAGGCTCGCGCGGTTGCGCGCGCTGTTGAGCAGCTCGGCATGGGCAGCCCGGCTCGTCCACGGCGTCGCCTGCGCCATCAAACCCGGATGTGACGGCGCGGCTTCGATCGTCGCACCGAACCCGTCGTCGCTGTCCGTGAAGCGATCGCAGAGCGCGGTCTGCATCGCACCGTGCCAGGACTCGATCGGTTCGGCGAACGCCGCGGTGATCGCGCTCGTCGGGTGCAGGTGAAGGTGCTTGCCGAGATGCGGCGATCGAACGCCGCTTTGCGCGAGCAGGCCGGGCGTGCGCAGTGCGCCGGCGGCGACGACGACGAGCGGCGCTTCCACGATGAGCGTCGAGCCATCCGCACCGCGCGCCTCGACGCCGGCCGCAGTACCGTCGACGATGCGGATACGGGTCGCGCGCGTCCCCGCGTAGATCACAGCGCCGGCTTCGACGGCATCGCGGAGATAGGTGAGCGCGGTGCCGCGCTTGTTTCCGTAGGCGCATCCGAAACCGCAATAACCGCAGCCGTCGATGTTGCAGTCCGCGTTGCGCGGAATCGCGCGCGCTTCCCAGCCGAGCTTGGCGCAGCCGTCGACGATCACGCCGTTGTTGCGATTGTGCGCGGTCGCGACCGTCACGCCCATGCGCGTTTCGACCGCGTCGTATGCATCGGCCAGTTCCGCCGCAAACGCCGGACGCCCGATCGCCGCACCCCATGCTTGGGCGACGCTCGCATGCAGCCGCAGCGAGGTCGACCAGTTGATCGACGTCCCGCCGCCGACGCACGCGCCGGCAAGGATCGCGATGCCGACGTCGCTCGTTGCCGCGAGGCCTGCCTCGAGGTACAGCGCGGCGAACGCTTCGGCTTCCCGTTGTCGTGCCGCGACGGCTTCGAACGGGGGCCCCGCTTCCAAGACCACGGTCCGCAGGCCGGCGCGCGCCAGCAGCGCGGCCGCGACGCCGCCGCCGGCACCCGAACCGATCACGACCGCATCGGCGGCGAGCGTGCCGTCGAACGCCGCGAGCGTCGGCAGCGCCGCGAACGGCGGCACGTCGTGCCGCGGTCCAGGATAGCCGATCCGCGACCACACCGCGCTGCGGCCGTTGCCGTCATCGACCGCGTATGCAGCGAACAGCGATAGTCGGGCGAGCGAGTCGAAGGCCGGCCGCAGCGGGCCGATCCGAGCAAGCGCGCGCAATGCGTGTTCGCGCGCTGCGGCGCTCAGCCGCGCGAACGGTTGCGGACGCCCGGCGAGGGCGAGGCCGCCGAGTGGGCTGCCGAGCGCGTCGAGGACGAAAAGCAGGCTGCGGCGTTTGTGCGGCGGCAAGCCATCGACCGCGGCGGTAACGAGTGCGCGCGTCGCCGCGGCATCGGCGTCGTCGGGAGCGAAGCTTTCGACCACCGCCGCGAGCGTCGTTTCCTGCATGCGGGACAGCATCTTCCGCACGCTTCGACGTGCCGCTGAAAAGCGCCGGTCTGCCCCGCAGCGCGCCCACCGTACGCCCGGCATAGGCTGAAACGACCCGAACGTCGAATCCTAACATGATGCTGGCGCAGACCGAACTCTTAAATGACGTCCAGCGCGAGGCCGTCGAACACACCGACGGCCCCGTGCTGATCTTCGCAGGTGCCGGGTCCGGTAAGACGCGCGTCCTCACGCACCGGATCGCGTACCTGCTCGAAAAGAAGAAGGTCTTCCCAGACCGGATTCTCGCCGTCACGTTTACCAATAAAGCGGCGGGCGAGATGAAATCCCGGCTCGAGAACATGGTCGGCGCGGCTGCGCGCGACCTATGGGTCGGCACCTTTCACGCCATGTGCGTGCGCATGCTCCGCCGTGACGGCCGCAAGATCGGCATCGCGCCGAACTTCGCCATCATGGATGACGCCGATCAGCGCGCGATCGTCCGCGAAGTGATCGCCGACCTCAACTACGACGAGCGGCAGATCGCACCGGGCGCGGCGCTGGCCGAGATCTCCAAGGCCAAGAACAATCTCTGGACGCCCGAGCAGTACGAGGAGAAGAACCCCTCCTTTGCAGGCGAGCGCTATGCCAACGTCTATCGCGAGTACGACCGCCGTCTGGCCGAATCCAACGGGCTCGACTTCGACGACTTGATCGCCAACGCGATCAAGCTGCTCGACCAGGACGACGACGCGCGCGTTCGCTACCAGACGAAGTTCAAGTACATCCTGGTCGACGAGTATCAGGACGTCAACTACGCGCAGTACCGGCTCGTCGCGACGCTTGCCAAGGAGCACGGGAACATCACGGTCGTCGGCGACGACGATCAGTCGATCTACTCGTGGCGCGGCAGCGACTACCGCATGATCCTGCGCTTCGAAGAAGATTTTCCGGGCGCGACGGTCTTCAAGCTGGAAGAGAACTACCGCTCGACGCAGACGATCCTCGAAGCCGCCAACGAGCTGGTCGCCAACAACACCGGTCGCGCGCCGAAGACGCTCTTCACCAAGCGCGCCGAAGGCGAGAAGCTCACCGCGTTCCAGGCCGAATCGGAGCGCGCCGAAGTGCGCTACGTAATGGAGAAGATCAAGGAACACGTGCGCGAAGGCGCCGCGTACCGCGACTTCCTCGTCCTGTACCGCACCAACGCCCAGTCGCGCTACTTCGAAGAAGGTTTTCTCGCCGAAGGCATCCCCTATCGGGTGGTCGGCGGCGTCGGCTTCTACGCACGCAGCGAGGTCAAGGACATGCTGTCCTACCTCCGCTACATCGTCAACCCGTCCGACGCGGTCGCGTTCCGGCGCATCGTCAACGTGCCGCGCCGCTCGATCGGACAGCAGACGCTCGCGTCGCTGCTGGAAGCCGCGAATCAGTCCGGCGTCTCCGTCGGGCAGGCAGTGTTCGACTCGAACCTGCTCAAGCGCGCCGTGCCGAAGAAGCAGCGCGAACTCGAACGCTTCGCCGAGCTGATCAACGATCTGCGCGAGAAGGCGTCCACAATGTCCGTTAGCGACCTGCTGGTCGCAGTGATGGAAGAGTCGGGCTACCTGCGCGAGCTCCAGGCCGATGAGACGGCCGAGGGCCGCTCGCGGATTGAGAACCTTCAGGAACTCGTCAGCGTTACCCGCGAGTTCGAAGCGAACCCGGAGACCGGCAACACGATCGACGACTTCCTCTCGACGATCGCGCTGATCAGCGACATCGATACCCTCGACCCCGAGTCGTCCTTCGTCACGCTTATGACGATGCACGCCGCGAAGGGGCTCGAGTTCCCGATCGTGTTCCTCACCGGCCTCGAAGAAGGCGTCTTCCCGCACACGCGCGCGCTGACCGACATGACGGAGCTCGAAGAAGAGCGCCGGCTGGCCTACGTCGGCGTCACCCGCGCGATGGACCGCCTGTACATGTCGTACGCCGCACGGCGCACGTTGTTCGGCAACACGTTCTCGCATCCGAAATCACGCTTCATCGACGAGATGCCGTCGGTCGAACCGATCGGCGGCGTCGGCATCGGACCGCGGCCGGGCGGCGGCCGCTGGCGCGAAGTCTCGATCCACGAGAACGCCGGCGCAGGCGTCGGCATGGACCTCAATCCCGGCGACAAGGTGCGCCACCCGAAATGGGGCGAGGGCACGGTCGTCAACACGGTCGGCGCCGGCGGCGACGGGCTGCTCACGATCAACTTCCCGAACGTCGGGCAGAAGATGGTCATGCTGAAGTACGCTCCGCTGGAAAAGGTCTAGGTGCCCTAGCGTGTTGCGCGTCGGGGTAGCCGGCGCGCTCGGGAGACTGGGGCGCGTCGCGTGCGCGGCAATCGATGCGACGGACGACCTCAGCGTGACGTCGATGTTTGCGCGTGGTGACGATCTCGCCGCCTTCGTTAGCGCGGGGCTCGACGTCGTCGTCGACTGCACCGTGTATCCGATCACCGTCGAGATCGCAAACGCGGCGCTCGGCAATCGTATCCCGACCGTCATCGGGGCCACCGGCCGAACGCCGGATGACGTTCGCTCGCTCGCGGTGCGGTGTGAAGAGATGGGGACGCCGGCGATGCTGGTGCCGAACTTCTCGTTCGGCGCGCTGCTCATGATGCGCTTTGCCGCGCAGGCAGCGCACGTGTTTCCCAACGCCGAGATCATCGAATTGCACCACGCCGGCAAACGCGACGCGCCGAGCGGCACAGCGCAGCTGACGGCGCAGCGTATCGCGGGCGCCGGCGCACCGAACCCGCCGATCCACAGCGTCCGGCTGCCGGGGCTCGTCGCACATCAGGAAGTGATCTTCGGCGGACCCGGTGAGACGCTGACGATTCGGCACGACTCGCTGGCGCGCGAATCGTTCGGCCGCGGCATCGTCGCCGCGGTGCGCGCGGTACGCGCACAGCGCGGGCTGGTCGTCGGCTTGGACTCGGTCCTCGACGAAGCGCTGGGAGAACCGTGCGCGTCGCCGTAATCGGTGCGACCGGCGCCGTCGGCGGCACTATTTTGCGCGTGCTCGAGGAACGCGCGCTGCCGGTGGACGCGCTATTTGCGTACGCCTCGCGCGAACGCGCGGAGGGCGTGCGTTTTCGCGATGCGACGTTGCCCGTCGCCGTCGCGACGCGCGAGCGGCTGTTGGCCGACCGTCCGGATGTCGCGTTCTTCGCCTCCAGCGAGGACGCGAGCGCCGAACTCGCATCGGCGCTCGTCGATGCCGGCACGATCGTTATCGACAATACGGCGGCCTTCCGTTTAGCGGACGGCGTGCCGCTCGTGATCCCCGAAGTCAACCCGCAGGCGATCCATCCGTCGCATCGGCTCTTTCCGGTCGCCAACTGCACCGCGATCGTGCTGTGCGTCGCCCTCGCTCCGATCGAACGCGCGATCGGCCTGAGCAGCGTGCGCGTCGCGACCTATCAAGCCGTCAGCGGAGCGGGCCGCGCCGGTCTCGACGCGCTGGCCGACGAAGAGCGTGGGATGGCGCCCAACGGCACCTTCGCGGCCCCCATCTTCCGCAACGTCGTTCCGCAAGTTGGATCCTACGACGGCGACGGCGATTCCGGCGAGGAGAAGAAGGTCGTCGCGGAAACCCGCAAGATGCTCGGGCGGCCCGATCTGCACGTCGCAGCGACGACGGTGCGCGTCCCCGTCATGCGCGCCCACAGCGCAGCGGTGTTCTTCGAAACCGACGAGGCGGCCGACATGGTCGACCTGCGAGCCGCGCTCAAGGACGCGCCGGGCGTGGCCTTTCACGAGCGCGGCATCGTCACCGCGCGTGACGTCGAAGACTCCGACCTCGTGCATGTTGCGCGCCTGCGCCCGGAACCCGAGGACGAGAGCGACACGCACTTTCAGATGTGGGTCGTCGGCGATCAGCTGCGCAAAGGCGCCGCCACCAACGCCGTGCAGATCCTCGAACTGCTAATCGCACAAGGCCGGTTCGCACTCGTATGAAGGTCATCGTGCAGAAGTTCGGCGGCAGTTCGCTCGCAACCGAAGCGTTGCGCGAGGTGGCCGCTTCGCGCGTCGTCGATGCGGTTCGCCGCGGCGACAGCCCGGTCGTCGTCTGTTCGGCGCTGGGCCGCGCACCGGATCCGTACGCGACCGATGTCCTCGCGACGCTGCTCGGCCCGGCGCCGGATGGTCCGAACCGCGACTTGCTGCTCGCGTGCGGCGAGGCGATCGCGAGCGCCGTGTTCGCCGAACTGCTGTGCCGACTCGGCGTGCCGGCCCAAGCGATGACCGGCGCGCAAGCCGGGATCGTCACCGACGAGCGCTACGGTGACGCCGAGATCCAGAGCGTCGATCCGGGACCGGTGCGGGCCCTTCTCGCGCGCGAGGTCGTTCCGGTCGTCACCGGTTTCCAAGGCGCAACCCCGTCCGGCATCGTGACGACGCTCGGACGGGGTGGCAGCGACCTCACCGCGGTGGCGCTCGGCGACGCGCTCGGTGCCGCAGCCGTCGAAATCTATACCGACGTCTCGGGCGTGATGACGGCCGATCCGCGTTCCATCGCGGGCGCGCACGCGCTCGACCGCGTCACCCAGCGCGAAATGGTCGAGCTGGCCGGGAACGGCGCCAAAATCATGCATCACAAAGCGGCCGAGCTGGCGAATGCGACCGGCACGTCCTACGTCATCAAGGGGCTGCGCAGCAACGTCGGCACGACGATCGACAACGACGCGCCGATCGATCCGCAGCGCCCCGTCACCGGCTTGGCGGTCATCGACGACGTCACGTTCTGCCGCATCATCCAGGGGCTGACCGACGATCACGACCGCGCCGACATCGACCGCGAGGTCCTCGAACGGATCGCAGAATGCGGGATCTCGATCGACATGATCAACGTTAACGACGCCGGCGTCTTTTTCATCTGCGACGATGAGGCTGCCGAGGCGATCCGGCCGGCGATCAGCGACTTGAACCTGGCGCTTCGCATGCGCCCGCACTGCGCCAAGATCTCGATTGTGGGCGCCGGGATGCGCGGCACGTCGGGCGTCATGTACCGGGTGGTGAAGACGATCGGGGATGCCGGGGTCGACATCATCCATTCGACCGACTCCAACATCACGATCTCGATCCTCGTGCCCGCCGACCAGGCCGTGCGCGCCGAGCAGGCGCTGCACGACACGTTCGGTTTGGGCCGCGGGGCGGTCGCGCGATGAAATCGCTGGGGCGCATCCTGACCGCGATGATCACGCCGTACGATGCCGGCGGCGCGGTCGATCTTGCCGAAGCCGCGCGACTGGCGCTGTACCTCGTGGCGCACGGAAACGACGGCGTCGTCGTCGCCGGTTCGACGGGCGAAGGCAATGCGCTCGACGATGACGAGAAACTCGCGCTCTGCGCCGCCGTGAAGGAGGCTTTAGGCAGCGACGGCACGGTCATCGCCAACACGGCCGGAATCAACACGCGACACGGCGTCGCGCTCACGCAGAAAGCACAGGCGACCGGCGTCGACGGTATCCTCGCGACCGTGCCGGCGTATGTGAAGCCGACGCAGGAGGGGATGCTCGAACATTTCGGGCTGATCGCCGAGAGCACGTACTTGCCGATCATCATCTACAACATCCCGGGCCGCACTGCGGCCAATATGCTGCCGGAGACGTTCACCGAGCTGACGCGGCGCCATGAGAACATCGTCGGCATCAAAGAGTCGACGGGCGACGTGAAGCAGTTCACCGAGATCCTCAGCCGCCGCAGCCGCGAAGACGTCACGTTTTGGTCCGGTGACGACTACATCTATTTGCCGTCGCTCGCGGTCGGCGGATACGGCCTCATTTCAGTCGCCGGGCACATGTGCGGCCTCGAGCTGCGCGCGATGGCCGAAGCGTTCGACGACGGCGACGTCGAGACAGCGGCGAAGATCCATCGCGATCTCTCCCCGCTGATGGACGGCTTGTTCCGGATTAGCAATCCGATCCCGGTGAAGTGGGCGATGAGCACGTTCGGCTTTTCGGTCGGGCCGTGCCGGCCGCCGCTGGGGCCGATGCCCGAGTCGCTCAAGTCGGCCCTCGAGCCGCTGGTCGCGGCCTACCGCCCGTAGTGGAGTCGATCGCGATCCTCGGTTGTCGCGTCGATGCCGTCGGCCGCGACGAGGCCGTGGCGCGCATCGCCGAGCTCGCAAACGCGCCCACGGGGGCGCCGGCGCTCGTCGTCACGCTCGGCGTCGAGATGGTGATGGCGGCGCAGCGCGATCCGTCCTTTCGTGCGATCGTCAACGATGCGGCGCTCGTGACGTGCGATACGGTCGGCCTGCTGCTAGCATCACGGCTGCGCGGCGGTCCGCTGCGCGAACGCGTCACGGGCGTCGCGTTGGTGACGGCGCTCGCGCAGCGCTCGGCGGCGGCCGGCGACGTGCGGCTCTTTCTGCTCGGCGGCGCCGGGGGCACGGCGCGTCGCGCGGCGGACGCGCTGCAGCGCATCGCGCCCGGCGTGCGGGTGGTGGGAGTGCGAGACGGGTACTTCTCACCCGATGAGAGTGAGGCCGTCGCCGCCGAGATCCGGTCCAGCGGCGCCAACGTGCTGCTGGCCGGGCTTGGTTCTCCCAAACAAGAGCAGTGGCTCGCGCGCTATCTGCCGCAAACGGCCTGCCGGGTGGGGATTGGGATCGGCGGCTCGCTCGACGTGTACGCCGGCAACGTGAAGCGTGCGCCGGCCGTGGTCCAACGTGCGGGTCTCGAGTGGGCCTATCGGCTTGCCAAAGAGCCGCGTCGCTGGCGGCGCCAACTCGCGCTCCCGCAGTTCGCGGTTGCGGCGGTGGTCGAAACGCTGACCGGCAAGCTCCGGAACGCGCCGCGGTGACGACGGCACGAACGGATTCCGCCCGCGCGATGATCCTCGCCGGCGGGATGAGCACCCGACTCTATCCGCTCACGAAGCACTTGCCGAAGCCGCTCGTCCCCGTCGCCGGCGAACCGATCACCGGCAACGTGATGCGGTGGCTCGCATCGTACGGCTATCGCGAGGTAGCGATCAACGTGTTCTACCTCGCCGACGCGGTGCGTGACGCGTTCGGCGACGGCCGGCGCTTCGACGTGCGGGTCGAATACTTGAACGAACGCGAGCTGATGGGAAGCGCCGGCGCGCTCAAGCAGATGGAGGGCTGGTTCGAGCGCACCTTCGTCGTCGTCGGCTGCGACGATCTCACCGACGCCGACCTCGGCGCGCTCGTCACATTCCACCGGCAGCACGGTGCATTGGCCACGATCGGTTTGGTCGAAGCCGAGCAGGTCGATCAGTACGGTGTCGTCGTGACCGACCGCAGCGGACGCATCACCGGCTTTCAGGAGAAACCCGAGCCGGGGACGGAGCGTTCGCATCTCGTCAACACCGGCGTCTACGTCTTCGAACCGGCGATCTTCGCGCACATCCCGCCCGCGACGTTTTACGACTTCGGCAAGCAGGTCTTCCCGGAGTTGCTCGCCGCCGGAGCGCCGTTCTACGCGATGCCGCTCGTCGGTGCGTATTGGCGGGACGTGGGAACGCTCGAAGAATATCGCTCCGCCAATTTCGACGTCCTCGAAGGCCGCGTGCCGCTGCTGGGCGGACGCCGCAACGGCATCCCCGCCGATGCACGCGTCGGCGTTGGAGTCACCGTCGAAGGCGCGGTGCGGATTGGTGCGCGTGCCGCACTCGGCGCGGGCGTGACCATCGTGGGACCGACGGTCCTCGGCAACGACGTCCACGTCGCTGACGGCGCACGCATCGAGCGATCGATCGTCTGGGACGGCGCGCGCATCGGCCCGCGAGCGATCCTGCGCGACGCGATCGTCGGCGAACAGTATACCGTCGCCGACGGCACCGTGCTCGAAGACGCCGTCGTCGCCAACGAACTCGAAGCCGCACGCTGAGGCCTGAGCGCCCTCGCCGCCGCGACCCTCGGTCGTGAAGGGAGGGCGTGCTCGAACTGCTGCGCGCCTGGGTCTTTCCGCCTGCGTGCTGCGGTTGCGGTGCGCCCGGTCCGGCCTTGTGCGCAGCCTGCGCCCCGGCGCGTTCGGAGGCGATGCAGTTCTCCGTTGCCGGCGTGCCGGGGTTTGCGCTCGGTGCGTATGACGGGGCGCTGCGCGAGGCGATCCTCGCGATGAAGCACGGCGAGCGGGATCCCATCGCGGCCTTCGCCGTACTGCTCGATGCGGCGCCCATCGACGGCACGCTCGTTCCGCTGCCGACAACGCGCGCGCGAGCGGCGCAGCGTGGGTTCGACCAAAGCATCGCGATCGCGCGCCGGGTGGCGCACCGCCGCGCGCTCCCGTGGGCCGATGTGCTCGACAAGCGCGGTCCGCCGCAGGCCGGCCGCAACCGTGACGCGCGGCTGCGTGCGGCGCAGCGCTTCCGTGTCAAGCGAGATGTCGTGGTTCCGCTGCGCGTGTCGGTGTTCGACGACGTCTGCACGACGGGAGGTACGCTCAGCGACGCCGTCGCGACGTTGCGGCAGGCGGGCGCGGACGTGTGCCGGGTGATCCTGCTGGCGCGCAAGCTCGAGCCGGAACCCCGGGCTCTCTCCGCGGGTCGATAAGGGCGCAATGAAAGCCACCTGGAACGGCGCCGTCCTCGCCGAGAGCGCGCATACCGAAGTCGTCGAGGGAAATCAGTACTTCCCGCCCGACGCGATCAAACGCGAGTATTTCAAGCCGTCGAACACGCATACCGTGTGCCCGTGGAAGGGAACGGCGAGCTACTACACGATCGAGGTCAACGGCAAAACGAACCCCGATGCAGCGTGGTATTACCCCCAGACGAAAGACGAGGCAAAGAACATCACCGGCTACGTCGCCTTCTGGCACGGCGTCGAGGTCACGCCGTAGCGAGCGACGCGACCTACCTCGCGCGGGCGCGCGAGCTCGCGGCGCGTTCGATCGCCGACGCCGCGCCAAATCCGCCCGTCGGCTGCGTGATCGTCCGCGACGGCGTGACGTTGGGCGAAGGCTGGCATCGGCGGCGCGGCGCGGCGCATGCCGAGGCGGAAGCGTTGGAAGAAGCGCACGCTCGCGGGAACGACGTGCGCGGCGCGGCGGCGTTTGTCTCGCTCGAACCGTGCGATCATTATGGCCGCACACCGCCGTGTTCGCAGGCGCTGATCGCCGCCGGGATCGCGCGCGTCGTCATTGGAGCACTCGATCCTGATCCGGCGACCGCGCAAGCCGGCGTACGCCGCCTGCGCGATGCGGGCATCGCGGTCGAGGTAACCGGCGATCCTGCAGCCGCCATGCTCATCGACCGCTTCGCGTGGACCGCGAATCACGACCGGCCGTACGTCACCCTCAAGATGGCGATGTCGCTCGACGGCTTCGTCGCCCCCCGAGCCGGCGTGCAGTACCGGCTCACCGGCGAAGAGGCGCAGCAGCGCGTGCGCGAGCTGCGCATCGATCACGACGCGGTGATGGTCGGAGCCGGTACGGTCCGGATCGACGATCCGCTGCTGACGGTACGCCCGCACGCGTCGCGGCGCAAACCCTACACGCGGATTGTGGTGTGCGAACGCGACCCTATCCCCTCGACCTCACGCGTGCTGCAGCCTCCCGAGGATACGCCGGAGGGCGCGTACGCGCCGACGATCGTGCTGGCGCCGACCGGAGCTCGCGCAGCCTTTCGCGGGCTGCTCGAGCGTGCTGACGTGATCTTCGTGGGCGCAGAAGAAGATCGAACGCTCGATCTCGCGGCTGCTCTACGCGCGCTGCGTGCGCGTGAGATCACGACCGTACTGTGCGAAGGAGGACCGACGCTGGCCGGAGGGCTGCTCGCCGGCCGCCTCGTGCAGCGCGTGCTGTGGTTCGTCGCGCCGGCCTTCTTGAACGCCGAAGGCGCAGTGCCCGTGGTGAGCGGGGCTGCGCTCGCGGGCCGCGACGGGTGGCATTTCGACGGCCTCGAAGCCGTCGGTGACGACATGCTGCTGACGGCCGATTTGACGACGTGTTCTCCGGACTGATCGCGCACGCGGGCGTTGTCGCGGAGATCCAAGGCGATCCGCAGCGCGGGATGACGCTCCTCATCGAGGCGCCGAGCGCGCTCGCCGAAGGCGTATCGCCGGGCGATTCCGTCGCGGTGAACGGCGTCTGCCTGACCGTCGTTCGGCTCGACGAGCGAACGATGCGTTTCGACGTCGTCCCGGAGACGATTGCGCGCGCCGCTTTCGAGACGCTCTCGCCCGGCGACCCCGTGAACGTCGAACTTTCGCTGCGGTTAGGCGAGCGTCTCGGCGGTCATCTCGTCTACGGACACGTCGACGCGAACGCCCCGATCGTGGCGCTCGAGCCGGAGGGCCAAGGTTTTCGCCTCAGCGTCGCGTTGCCGGCGAACCTAAGGGCGTTCATCGTCGAGAAAGGGTACGTGGCCGTCGATGGTGTCAGCCTGACGGTCGCCGCGACGACGGACGTCGCGTTCGAGATAGCGCTCATCCCCGAAACAGCCCGCCGCACGACGCTCGGAGCAAAGAGCCCGGGCGACCGCGTGACGATCGAAGTCGATCCGGTCGCGCGTTACGTGCACGCGGCACTCGCAGCCGACGGTTTGCGCGATGCTTGAGCCGGCCGCACTCGCGACGGGCCCGTGGATCCAGGATCGCGTCCGCTGGAGCGACGTCGACAAGATGGGGATCGTCTACTATGGTCGCTATCTGCGCTTCATGGAGGCGGCGGAAGCTGAGCTCTTTCGGATGCTCGGCTTTCCGTACGATACGCTGAGCGAAGAGCTTGGCGTCTGGATCGCGCGCGTGCGCGTCGAAATCGATTTTCTCGCGCCGGCGCGGCTCGACGATGAGATCGCGTGCCGCGCCGAGGTGCGCAAAGTCGGCGGGTCGTCGTTGACGTTACGGTTCCCGATCGATCGCGCCGACGGCACGCATCTTGCGGAAGGTGTGCTCGTGCTCGCCGCGCTCGATCGGGAGACGCTGCGGCCGGCGCGCTTGCCGGCGAGGCTCGCCGGCGCGCTGCGCGGGGACTGAAGCTTACGCTTCGTCGGTGGCGAGGATTCCGTAGATCTCTTTGCGGGCGCGGTCGAGGATCGTGCGGACCTTGTCGAGCGTTGCGTCGTCGCTTCCACGCAGGCCCATGACGGCCGCGCCGAGCTTGATCGCCGATGCCCGCAGACGGTGGCGCGCTTCGAACTCTTCATCGGCATCGTCGCCGGCCTCGGCGGTACGGCTGCTAAGCAGTTCGCGCCCGCTGTCGGTGATGGTGTACACGCGCTTACCGTCAACCTCGGCCGAGGTGACGAAGCCGCCGTCTTCGAGCATCTGAAGCGTCGGGTAGATCGAGCCGGGACTGGGCCGAAAGCCGCGCCGCTCTTCGATCGCGCCGATGATGTCGTAGCCGTGGCGCGGGGCGTCGGTGAGAAGTTCGAGGACGAGAAACTTGACGTCGCCGCGGCGCGCGCGTCCGGGGCCGCCGCCGAAACCGCGGGCAAACTCGCGTCCGAAGCGATGTTCAAACCCGCGCTTAAAGGCACGCAGCCCGTGGCGTACGTCGTGGTGGTGCTCGTGGTGGTGGTGTTGGAAAAAGTCTTTCATGTCGCGATACTAAACGATATATCGCGACCTGTCAATTGCGGCCACTCAGTCGTCTAGTAATTTAAGCAAGCGGTAGTCAAGTGCAGCGGACTCGTTACTGTGTGAAGGTCCCGGCGGCTGGGAGTATCCATTCTCCGGTACTGAAGGGGAGGAGCCGTTGCTGGAACGGGAGCTCAAACTGGCGCCGCCGGAAACGTTTTCTCTGGCGCGCCTGGGGCCGCAACTCAACGGTTACGCCGCGTCGCCGGTACAATTCAAACGACTGCACACCGTGTACTACGACACCCCCGATCTGCGCCTTACGCGCTGGGGCTGCAGCCTGCGTTTGCGTCTGGGCGAGGGATGGACACTCAAGATTCCCGTCCCCAGCGAGTCGCAAGCGCTGTTCCGTGAAGAACACGTCTTCCCCGATGACGGTACCGGCGTTCCCGCGGCCGTCAGCGATCTTGCGACGGCGTATCTGCGCGGTGCGAGTCCCGCGCCCGTCGCTGAACTGCGCACCTTGCGAACGAGCCGTCGCGTGACCGCGGAAGACGGTGCTGACCTCGCTGAGGTCGTCGAGGACGACGTGCGCGTCGTCGACGGGACCAGCGTCATCCGGCGCTTTCGCCAAGTCGAAATCGAACTCGCCGACGGCGCGCCGGACGAACTGCTGGATGTTCTCGAAGACCTGCTACGCTGCGAGGGTGCCGGCAAGGTCGACCCGGTACCGAAAAATGTGCGTGCGCTCGGCGAGCGCGCCCGCGAACCGGAGATCCATGCGCCGCAGTTGACGCCCAACGCCACCATCGGTGACGTCGCGCGGGCCGCATTCGCGCGCTCCGCGGAATTGATCGTGCGCTACGATGCGAAACTGCGGCTGCAGCCGGACGAAACCACGATCCATCAAGCGCGCGTCGCGGTCCGGCGGCTGCGCAGCGACCTGCGCGCCTTTCTCCCGCTGCTCGAGCAGACGTGGGCGAGCGACCTGCGCGCGCGCCTTTCGTGGCTGCAGGACGGCTTGTCGGCGGCGCGCGATACGGACGTCCTGATCGCCGGCTTGAGGCGTCAGAGCCGGAAGCTGCCGGACGCCGATCGCCGGCGCCTGGACGGCCTCCTCGCCCCGTTTGCAGCGGCGCGCGAAGCGGCGTGCGAACGCGTGCACGAAATGCTGCACGAGTCTGCCTACGTGCCGCTGCTCCAGCACATCGTCGATGCGGCGAATCATCCGCCGTTCACGGCGCTCGCGACCGAGCCTGCGTCCGAGGTGATCCCATCGATCATCAGCGGCGCATGGTCGACGTTGCGCAAGCGGGTGCGCAAATGCAGCCGCCCGCCCTCCGATCGCGAGCTGCACGGCATTCGGATCGCGGCCAAACGCGTGCGCTACGCGGCGGAAGCGGTCGAGCCGGTGGCGGGCCGTCCGGTGCGCTTGCTGGCGCGCCGCGTCGAAGGGGTGCAGACGATCCTCGGCGAGCAGCACGATACGGTCGTCGCGTGCCGGGCGCTGCGCGAGCTCACGGGAGAGAACGCGTTCTTCGCCGGCGAGCTTGCGGCGCTCGAAGTGCTCGCGGGCGTGAAAGCGCGCGCGCGCTGGCGCGCGGCTTGGCGCACAGCGAAGCGCGCCCACCGTCGCTTCTTGGCCTAAGCACCGGAGGGCGCGCGGCCCCGTCTGCTACGTGCGCGGATGTGCGAAAAGAAATGTGCGGAACAGAACGGTCGCGCTGGGGCCCGCAGCGTCGTTGTAGTTCTTTCCGTCGGCGGCTGACGAGGCTCGCTCGTTGACGCCGCCCGACCACGCGTGATCCATGCCGTGCACGACGATCCAGGTCAGCAAGCCGCCGTCCGCGACGTAGGTATCGTAGGTGTCTCCGCCGGGTATTTGTGCGGTCGTATGCTGGCTTGCGTTCGCGCTAAACGTTCCCGGGAACGTGCCATTTGAGGCGAAGCCGTCGTTCATGACGGCGAACGACGTGACGGTGTAGTTGAGGTTCCAGAACGAGACGATGCTATCGGTGTCTCCGTGGATGAAGATGCCGGGGATCGGCTTCGCGTACTTATCCTGCGCGTAGGCCGCTTTACCGGAAGAGGTCGGATCCTGCGCTTGATCCTGCTGCTGCGTCGCGTAATAGCAACGCATGACGTAATTGTTCGCGCAGGGCTGGTATTCCATTCCGGCGTCGACACCGATCGCCGCGAACACGTCGGGATAGTCGGCCGCGAGCGCAACTGCCATTGCGCCTCCGCTGCTGAAGCCCACGACGTACACGCGGTTCGGATCGATCGGGAACTTTTGCTCGACGTTTTTGACGAGGCCCACCAGCGCAGCCGGCTCGCCCTTCCCGCGGTCGTGATTGTCCCAGTACTGGAAGCAGCGGTTCGGGTTGCGGTCGTCATAGAACGAATGCGACGGCAGCACGACCACATAACCGTTGGCCTCGGCGTCCTCATACCAGCGCGTTCCCGCCTCGAAGTCGAATGGATCTTCAAGGCATCCGTGCAGCGCGACGATCAGCGGAACGGGCTTGGTTCCGACCGTCGACGCCGCGTAGCCGTAGTACTTGAAGCTGCCGTTCGGATCCGACGAGGTCCCGTCGAAATTCGCCTTGAGCGCCGGCGCCGCCGCCACTGCAGCTGCCAAGAAGAATGCTAGCATTGCGTCCGTTTTCTCCATGGCAAACGCGACGCCTACCAGACAAGGTCAGTGAGCTTCAGCACCCAATCTACATTCCGCCGAATGGCCCTGGAGGAAGCGAGATGGATCGCCGGTTATTTCTTACGAGGACCTTGGTGGCGGGTGCGGCGGTGTTCGTCCTCCCAGCAGAAACGGAGGGGCAGGCCATGACGAGTTCGTTGGTCGATCGTTTCGCCGCCACGTTGTCTGCGCATGACATAACTGCTTTCGCCGCCTTGTTTTCGGACGAATACGTCAACCATCAGATGAGCGCAGCGACCGGGCCGCCGATACCGAACGGAAAGTCGGCGAAGCAGAATTCGGTGGATTTTTTCGCTGCACGGCTTGCCGGAATGCCGGATCTCTCGGTGACGGTTGAGACATCACTCATTACGCCCGACAAGGTCGCGGCGAGTTTCGTCTATACGGGGACGCACGGCGGAACGTACTTCGGGGTAGCTCCAACCGGGCGACGCTTGCATTTCACGTCCTGCGATATTTTTCGCGTGAAGGACGGGCTATTGGCGGAACACTGGG
>Ga0302184_10000806_pt1 | contig 20536 bp, 18 predicted proteins | sample I_Palsa_N3_3_FD_200233 | JGI IMG/M metagenome (GOLD analysis project Ga0302184, IMG submission 200233) | Peat permafrost microbial communities from Stordalen Mire near Abisko, Sweden - I_Palsa_N3_3 | ecosystem: Environmental > Terrestrial > Soil > Palsa > Peat permafrost | place: Sweden...
CCCAAGTCGTGAGCGTGTTCAGTTTGTTTTTCGCCGGAATTTCCGGCTCGTCGACCGCGGACGTGGTCGCGATCAGCACGGTGCTCATGCCCGAGATGAAACGCGAGGGGTACGATCCCGCCTTCACGGCCGCGCTGATCGCTTCGGCATCGACCATTGCGAACATGGTACCCCCGAGCATTCTCGCCGTCGTGTACGGCTCGGTCGGGAACGTCTCGATCGCCGGCCTCTTTCTCGCCGGCGCGACGCCAGGAGTGCTGGTCGCGATCGGCCTGATGATCTACAGCTACTATTTCGGGCCGATCGGCGTGCGCAAAGGGCGCGCGACCTTTGTGGATCTGGCGCGGACGTTGAAGAACGCGGCACTTCCGCTGTTGATCCCCTTCATCATCGTGGGCGGCATTCTGACCGGACAATTCACCCCCGTCGAAGCCGGCATGGTCGCGATCGTCTACGTGCTGGCCGTCCTGCTCCCGCTCTACGGCCGCGGGCATTTCAGGCAGCTGCCGCGGAGCTTCATGCACGCCGGTGCGCTGTATGCGCTGCCGTTGATGGCCGTTGCTTCCGCCTCGGCGTTCGGTTGGGTGCTGGCATATCTGCGTGGTCCCGACACCGTCGCCGGCTGGATCGAGCACGTTGCCGGAAACAACGGCGTCGGCATCATGTTCTTGATCGTCGCCATTTTGGTCGTCGTCGGTGATTTTCTCGAAGGGATCCCGGCGATCATCATCTTCATGCCGCTCATCCTCGCGCTGGTCAAGCTCGGACACATTCAGCCGGTCCATATGGGCGTGGTGATCATCGTCACGCTCGCGTTCGGGAATATCACCCCTCCGTATGGCCTCCAGCTCCTGCTCGCATCCGCTTTGGCAAAGGTCGCGTGGTCGCGTGCGCTGCTAGCGTGTCTGCCGCTGTACGTTATTTTCTTCGCGGTGATCGCGCTGATCATCGTCGTCCCCGACGTGACGCTGTGGCTGCCGCGGTGGCTCTTCCCTCAGTCGCTGGGGTGTTTCACAAACGCGGTCACGCACACCCTGGTCTGCCCGCCCCCAAGCTGAGCTCAGCAAGTCTGGCACGAACGCGCGTTGAATCGTCCACCTCATGGACGTCGTGACCGTCGACCGGCACGAATCGGCACTCGGCGTGTGGACGAGCACCGTCTGGCGCCCCGCACCCGGGACGGTACTCGAGGGCGCGGTCGACCGTATTTGGCATTTCGACGGCACGCTCAACGCGGCGCGCGAGCGGATCTTCCCGGATAACACGCTCGAGTTGATCGTCCAGCTCGATACGCCGCATCGACCGGGCATCGACGTGCCGGCGGAGCGCTTTCCGGCGCTGTGCGTCACCGGGCTGCGAACGACCGCGGAAGTCGTCGAAGCGCCCGCGGACCGCTGCCGCGTTCTGGGCGTGATCCTCGCGCCGACGGCGGCGTTCGCGCTGCTTCGGTGCGCGCTGCCCGGCTACACGGCGAGAACCGTCGACATGCACGACGTCATCGGATCCGCTGCGCAAGAACTTGCGACGTGCGTGCACGACGCGCGAGATGGAAGGGTGGCGGTGCGTGCCGCCGCGGCCTGGGCGGCGCAACGGCTCGCGCACGGACGCGGATCCGACGCGACGGTCGAGCGGGCATTGGCCGCGATTCTCGCCGACGGCGGAACGCGCTCGATCGCCGCGCTCGACGCCTGGCGCGGCCACTCGCGAGCCCGCTTCACGGCAGCCTTTCGCGATCAGGTTGGTGTGTCGCCGAAACGTTTGGCGCGCATCGCGCGCTTCCACCGCGCGCTCGAGGTGCTCAAACGAGGGCAGGGCGTACTCGGCGACGCCGCTCTGGCCGCGGGCTACTACGACCAAGCCCATTTCACGAGCGAGTTTCGCGAGCACGCCGGGATGACGCCGACAGCCTACCTGCGCGCCCTGCGCTTCCCCGGGGGACGAAATCTCGTTGATACCCCGGAACAGTATTTCCAAGACGCCGTTGCGGTCGTCGGGTAGACTGGGGACATGAGCGACAACGCAACCTCCGTCCAGACCTCGGTTCAGACGTTCTATCCGACGTTCCGGTACGCCGACGCCCCGGCTGCCATTACCTGGCTCGTGGAGACGTTCGGCTTTGAAGTGGCCGCCAACTATCCGTCGGACGACGGGGGCGTCGCCCACGCCGAATTGCGCTTCCACGGCGGCTTGATCATGCTCGGCAGCGCTCGCGACGACGGGTATCCGATCAAAACGCCGGCGGAGCTCGGTGGGCTGACCGGCGGTGTCTACGTCGGCGTGCCGGCTGACGAAATCGAGGCGCACTTTGCTCGTACGAAAGCGGCCGGAGCGCGCATTCGTACCGAGATCTACGACACCGAATACGGTTCACGCGAATACGCGGCATACGATCCCGAAGGCTACATCTGGAGCTTCGGGACGTACCGGCCGTAACGTTACCAATTCCCCGAGCCCGGATCTCCCTTGATCGGGCCGGTTAGATTCGGCGTGATCCAGCCGCCGTAAAAGCCGCCGCCCTGCGGGCGAACCTGCTGTTCGCCGACGAAACACGCATCGACGCGCGCGGCGTAAAATGCGAAGTAGCCCGCGATCCGCTCGTAGCCGGCGCCGAGGTCGGTCAGCGGCTCGGGATATGACCATGCCGCCGCGACCCGTCGACGGTCGCCGGTGAGGTCGTACGCGTATGCAATGCCTTTCCACTCGCACATGGTCCAGTCGGCCGTCTTCACAAGCAGTTCAGTCGCGCAGTCGCCGGGCGGAAGATAGTAGCACGGCGCTCCTGCTGTCTCGACCACCCGAAGTGCTCGCGTCGAATCCGCTACCGTACGTCCGAAAGCGATCACGCGGACGTGCTCGGCGACCGGTTCGACGCGTGGCGGTCGCGGGAAATCCCAGACCGACTCCTGACCCGGACCGGGCCGCACGATGCGTTCGAACGGCGGCTGTTCGCGGACGATAAGCCGCGCACGTGCGACCACCTCCATCAGCTCCGCCCGCGACGGCGGCTTCGTCGGAATCATGGGTCGGACGTTCGGCGTGACACCGATGCTTTTACTCCGGGCGAAGAAAGAGATTAAGGTTCTTAAGGTAACGACAAACGCGTCGATGTCGGAAGAGAAGCGATTGGCGACGCGAATAGTGACGCACCATGAACGCTTCCGACGACGGCAGCTTCGAACTCAGTCGACGTAAGCTGCTTGCCGCGGCAGGCGTTGCAGCGGCTGCATCCCTCGTCGGTATCGGCGAAGCGAACGCGGACGCGCCCGTGCGCGGAACGTCCGATCCCGCGTTGGCGCCGCCCGTACATGGTCTGCACCTGCAGTTCGGTGGCGACGCCGCGTCGGAGATCGTCGTGTCATGGCACGCGTTGCAGCCCGTGCGGCGCCCGCGCGTCATCTTCGGCCGCCCCGACGGCACGCTCGAGCGGACCGTCGCTGCGGAGCAGGTCAGCTATACCGACGCAAAATCGAGTCAGGTCGTCTACGCGTATCATGCTCGGCTGAAAGGGCTGCAGCCGGGCGCGAGCTACATGTACGCGGCGCTGCACGATGGCGCGACGCCGGAGTTCGGAACGTTCCACACGGTGCCGCGCGGACGGACGGCGCTCACGTTCACGAGCTTCGGCGACCAAGGGACGCCGACGCTCGGCAAACGCTACGTGCCGCCGGCGGGCGTCACGATCCCGAACCCGCCCTTCGTGAACGACAATCTCGGCGGCCCTGCCGGCAGCGATACCACGCTCGGCGTCGAGCGTCTGCGCCCGGCGTTCCATCTTTTCAACGGCGATCTGTGTTACGCAAACATCGCCACCGATCGCGTGCGTACGTGGTGGGACTTCTGGACGAACAACAGCCGCAGCGCGCGCAACCGCCCGTGGATGCCCTCGGCGGGCAACCACGAGAACGAACTCGGCAACGGTCCGATCGGGTATCGCGCCTATCAGACCTATTTTTCGCTGCCCCCGACCGCCGGCCAGACGGACGTCACGCGCGGACTCTGGTACGCGTTCACGGCCGGTTCGATGCGCGTGATCAGCATCGCGAACGACGACATCGTGTATCAGGACGGCGGCAACTCCTACGTCCGCGGCTATTCAGGCGGCGCGCAGAAAGCGTGGCTGGAACGCGAACTGGCGGCGGCGCGCCGCGACCGCGGCATCGACTGGGTCGTCATCTGCATGCATCAGGTCGCGATCTCGTCGGTCGACATGTTCAACGGCGCCGACCTCGGGATTCGCCAAGAATGGTTGCCGCTGTTCGACAAATACGCGGTTGACCTCGTGGTGTGCGGGCACGAGCATCACTACGAGCGGTCGCATCCGCTGCGCGGCCAGCAATCGAATGCGACGCTCACGCCGATTCCGGCGGCGACCGCGACCGATGTGATCGATACGACTAAAGGCACCGTCCACATGGTCATCGGCGGCGGTGGGACTTCGCTGCCGTCAAACCAGCTGTTCTACGATCCGCCGGCCTGCCGCGTCATCACCGCGGTGGGACCACCCGATCCGACGACCGGCAAACGAACGCCGATCTACGTGAAAGAGGACGCGCCGTGGTCGGCCGTGCGCAACGCCGTCCACTCCTACGGCTTCGCGGCGTTCCGTCTCGATCCGGGTACCCATCAGGGCGGCACCACGACGATGACGGTGACGTACTACGACGTCGTCGGAAACGACGGCGAGTTGGCGGCGTTCGAAACGTTCACGCTCCGTCGCCCGCGCCGCGACCGGACGACGTAGCAGAACGCGGCAAAGCCGGAAGAAAGTAAGAACGCGCGCCCCTTTGCATGGACGCGCGCCCTTCATCCGCGGAGCAGTTGCTAGCCGCGGTGGTGGTCACCACCGCTTTGGCTCGCGCGCGGAGCTGCGTTCGCTCGCGAGGCCGGGGCTGAGTAGCTGCGCTGCTGGGGCGCTGAGACCCGCTGCGGTGCGGCGAAACTACGCTGTTGCTGCGGTGCCGTGTAGCGCTGCTGCGGTGCGGCGAACGTCCGCGATTGCTGCGGTGCCGTGTAGCGCTGCTGAGGCGGCGCTACGAAGGCGTGCTGCTGAGGCACGGAGTTCGTGTGTCTTTCCTGGGTGTAACCGGAGCGTGCCGTGGGGGCGCGTCCGACGTAGCCGTGCGGACGATTCTCCCAACCGGCGGGCGGCGCCATCGGCCGGCGAACCGATCCACCGAAGGCGAAGGGACGCTGCTCCCAGCCACGGTTGCCGAAGTCGAAGAAGAGGCTAAACGATGGTCCCCAGCCGTAGGCGTAGCCCGGGTACCACGCGCCGGGACCGTAATACACGGCGACCGGTGCCGGCCCGGCGTACTGGTACGGCGTGTCGATTTCGACCGCGTCGAAGTTCGAACCGTCGGCGTAACCGTCGATCGTGACGTTCATCCCCGCTTCGAGCGTGAGGCCCGTCGGATTGATGACCGTCCCCTGTTCGAGTTGGACGCTGTCGCTGTAGCCGTTGGCATCGGCGACGGTGATGTTCCAAGTGCCGTTGATCGACGAGATCGTGCCTTGAATCTGTTGGTCGGCTCCGCCGCCGGCGGCTCCGCCGGTAGCGTACGACGGAATATCCTGGGCTGATGCGATTGATGGAGTAATAAGTGCGGCGGCTGCTACGGCCACGCCGAGGAGCCGCGTCGTGAGGGCTTTGTGGAGCCCGTTCTTGATGTTTGTCATAGGGAGCTCCGCCTTTCTGCAGAGCGTGATCCTATGGTCGTCCTTGTCAATCAGAGGACGTTGAGAGAGCCCTACTTTTCACCCTCTATTAACCCTCAGGTAAAGCCCAGGTAAGAAGGCGAGCGCCCAGCAGTCGTTTTGACTCAGTTCTGCTCGGGGTTTGGTCGTGAGCGGTCCGAGGCAGCGCTCTCATCGCTAGCAGCGCTGGAGCTTGGAGTCTCGGCATTCCGCGAGCCACGGACCGTGATCCACGTGACGACGTCCCAGGCGTTGCGGATCCCGATGAAGATGAGCAGCAGCGTCGCTCCAGCAAGCACGAAGAGCGCGGTCCTCGGAATCACCGTCAGGAATATCGCCGCGGCGCCGACGGCGAGGTACGCGAGCATGGGGAGGATCGCGTACCAGCACCAGTCTTCGGTATCGGGGTCGTACGACTCGATGCGCCAGGTCAGCAAGATGACGCGCCCGACGTACACGATCCCGTACACGCTCGTGATGCCGGCCAGCACCGCGACCGGCGCAAGCGATCGCCACGGCATCACCAGGAGCGCCGACAGAAAAAGCGCAGCGCAAAAGTGCACGACGTTCGGCGTCGTAAAGGCCGCCAGGCCGGTGTGCGTCGTCGCCGACCGTACGCCGGCGACCAAGGTCAGGACGACGAACATGAGCCCGGTCAACGCGGCCGCCGAGGATCCGATAACGACGTAGAAATTCGACCACGGGCCGAGGATCCACCACGTGCTCTCGTGCATGTTCGCTGTCTCCTCAGGTCCCGGTCGGGCCGAAGCGTTCGGTTCGAACGCGCTCCGCCGGCAGCCCTACTCCGACGAGCGCGGTCGCCACCGCCTCTACCAGAAGCGTCGGTCCGCAAACGTACGCCAGAATCCCGCTGCCCAGCGGTCGCATCTCCTCAGCGAGCATCGCGGTATCGATGCGGCGGTCGTAACCCGTCCATCCCGGCGGCGTCTGGCGCGTGAACGTGAAGACGACCTTCAGGGTGGGATCGTCCTTCGCCAGCCGCTCGAGCTCCGCACGGTAAATGACGTCGTCGGGCGTGCGGCTGCTGTACAGCAGCACGGTCGGAATATGCGAGCCCTGAGCTGCGCGATGGCGCAGCATCGCCCTGAGCGGGACCACGCCCGAGCCGCCCGCGACGAGGAGCAGCGGACCGCCCAGCGACACGTTCCAGACGAAGTATCCGCCGATCGGGCCACGGACCTCGAGCATGTCGCCGGTCACCAGGACGCCGTCCAAGTACGGCGACACTTCGCCGTCCTCGATCAGCTCGACGGTCAAATCGATGTCGCCGGCGCGCTCCGGCTCCGAAGCAACGGAGTAACTGCGCTCCGTTTGATACCCGTCCGGCGCCGTGAGGCGCACGTCGTAGTGCTGACCCGGCTGGTGCGGCGTCCAGTTGGGAAGGGCGAGCGTGATCGTTTTGGTCCGCGGTGTTTCGATCGAGATACCGGTGACTCTCGCGATCTGCCATTCGAGCACGGCCGGCACGGTCAGTCTCCGCTGTAGCGTTCTTCCTTCCACGGATCGCCGTGCATGTTGTAGCCCAGCGCTTCCCAGAACCCCGGCTGATCGTGCTCCATGAATCGCAGACCCCGGATCCACTTGGCGCTCTTCCAGAAATAGAGATGCGGCACGACGAGGCGAGCCGGACCGCCGTGCTCGGCCTCGAGCGGCTTGCCGTCGAACTCGTACGCAACGAACGCCTGACCGTTGATCATCTCGGCGAGCGGAACGTTGGTCGTATACTCTCCGTCGCTGAACGCCATGACGTAGGCGGCGCTTGCGTCGATCTGAGCGTTCTGCAGCAGCGTGTCGATGGGGACCCCGCGCCACTTCGTGTCGAGCTTCGTCCACTTCGTGACGCAGCTGATGTCGACGGTGTATTCCTGACTTGGCAGTTTCAGAAACTCGTCCCAGCTCCAGTTCACGGGCGCCTTGACGAGCCCCTCCATCTTGAACGTCCAGCGGTCGAGCGGCATATGCGGTGTCGGCCCGGCCGACAGGACTGGAAAGTCGTTGACCAGGTACTGCCCGGGCGGGAGACGTTTCGCCACGTCGGCCGGCCGTCGCCGCCCGAGGAAGCCACGCGAAATCATATCTGCCTCCACCTCTGGAACGCCCGTGCCGGGCGGTCGCGAACCGTTCAACGCCGCGGGCGGCATCCTCTTTTCGTTGCGCCGGTCAAAAGCAATTGGATGTGCGTTCCGAAGAGTTGCCCTGGTGAAGGCGCCATGCTCGTAATCGGCCGCGAAGAAGTCGCGGAGAAACTCACCTACGAGGTCTGCATCCCGATCGTGCGGCAGGCCATGATCGCGTTTTCCAGAGGTGAGACGCGCCAACATCTGCGCTCGATCATCCCGTTGGCCGACGGACGTCTGTTCGGCATCATGCCCGGAGCGATGGGTGAAGCCGCGCCGTTCGGCGCCAAGCTGATCAGCATCTATCCCGAAAATTTCGTCGCCGGGCGGCAGAGCCATCAAGGCGTCGTCGTCTTGTTCGAACCGGAAACCGGCGAGCCGGTCTGCATCCTGCATGCCGGTGAGATCACCGCGATCCGCACCGCGGCTGCCAGCGCCGTCGCGACGGACGCGTTGGCACGAAAGGATGCGCACCGGCTGGCAATTCTCGGCTACGGCGAGCAGGCCGCCACGCATGCGCGAGCGCTGACGAAGGTTCGCGACATCCGTTCGATCGGCGTGTGGGGCCGCTCACCCGAGCGTGTCGCGTCGTTCTGCGCGCGCATGAGCGCGGAACTTGGACTGCCGGTCACCGGTGCTGCCGACGTCCACATGCTCGTCAGCGATGCGGATATCATTTGCACCGTGACCGGCGCTCGCGAACCGATTCTGCAAGGCGCGTGGGTTCGTCCGGGCTCGCACGTCAACGTCGTCGGCTCGAGCTACGCCGGTCCCGTTGAGGTCGACAACGATCTCGTCGTCCGTTCGCGCTTCATCGCCGACAGCCGTGAGGGGGTGCTCCGTCAGGGGGCCGAGTTTCTGCGCGCCAAGGAAGCGGGGCTCATCGGCGACGAGCACATCGTCGCCGAGATCGGCCACGTGCTCGCGGGCGACATCGAAGGCCGGCGAAACGACGCCGAGATCACGCTCTACAAGTCGCTCGGCCACGTCGTCCAGGACTTGGCCAGCGCCTGGGCTTTGTACACCGGCCACGTGTCCGCCAACCGCGGCGTCTAGGGGCGAACGGCGCCGGAACTTCGCAGGACGACGCGGGCGTGGCTGCCCGGTGCATCGGTGCGGCGCGCGATCGACATCTCCTCGACGAGTGCGTTGATGATGAACAGTCCGCGTCCGCAGTCGGACATCGCATCGGCGGGCAGACGCGGGTTGACTTCGCAGCCCGGACCCTGGTCGATCACGTGGAGGACGGGAGCTGAACCGCTGATGTCCCCGATGACCGTGACGTTCCCGGGTGCATGGCGCACCGCGTTCCCGATCAGTTCGCCCGCAACGATCTCGGCCTGATCCAATTCAACCCCCGCAAGTCCGTGCCGTCCGAGGAAGTCGCGCAGTCCGCCGCGCACCGCCGTTCCCGCGCTCAGGTCGGTGGTCTCGAAATCCCATCGAACGGCGCTGCGTGTTCCGGTGTCGTCCAGGGGTGAGCCGTCGAAGGTGAGCAGCATGATCGCGACATCGTCGCGCGGCGGCCGCTCTTTCATGACGCGCGCGAACAACCCGCGCGCGGTGTCGTTGCCCTCGGCGAAGATCGTCTGGATACGATTCTCGCCGGCGATGATGTCACGGTCGACTTCGCTCAAGCCGTCGGTGAAGAGCAGCAGTTTGCTTCCCGGGGCGAGCGTGCGCGACTTCGTCTCTCCCTCGGCAAGGTTGCGTAATCCGAGCGGCAGGCCGCTCGTCGTCAGCGCTTCGATGCTCCCATCGGGTCCGCGCAAGAGCGCGGCGGGATGCCCGGCGGACGCGTACTGCAGTTCGCCGAAGAGCGGATCGAAAATGGCGACGGACGCGGAGACGAAGCGTTCGCCGATGCCCCGCACCACGCGATCGACGGCGTCGAGAACGCGCCGCGGTTCCGGGTTGATGATCGCTGCGGTGCGAATGCTTTGGCGCACGCTGCCCATGATCACGGCCGCGTCGAGGCCGCTTCCGGCGACGTCTCCGATCGAGAGCACGAGGCGCCCGTCGGGGAGCCTGAACGCGTCGTACCAATCACCGCCGACCTGCGCATCGGTCCCGCCTGCCTCGTACCACGCCGAGAGATGCGTTCCGGGGATCGCCGGCAGTTCCGCTGGGAGCGCGGCGCGCTGAAAGGTCTGCGAGATGCGGTATTCGTGTTCGTGCCGGATGGCAAGGTCGAGCGCGAAGGCCGTACGGGCGGCGAGCTCCTCTGCGACGGGGACGTCATCTTCACTGAAGCGGCGCGTGGAATCGCGGCACATGAACATCATGATCGCGCCCATCAGCTCGTTCTGCGCGCGCAACGGGACGATCAGCGATGAACGCATCTCGAGACGTCGCAAACGCGCCAGGAGGCCCTCGTCCTTGGTGAAACGCTGGAGCGCCGCGTCGTCCACCTCGGGCACCAGATGCGGTTGATTCTGCTCGATGATCGAGCGCACCGCGGCGCTTGCGGCGAGGGGGTGCGCGTCGCTCAGCGCATACGCGCTGTCGATCATGCGTTCGTCGGCATCGTGGCTGGCGAGCAACTGCAGCTGCTCGCTGCGGCGGAAGTAGATCGTGACGCGGTCGGCCAGCGCCGGTACGGCAGCCCGCGCGATCCGCCGTGCCATCTCGGACACGTCGACGGCGCGATCGTCGTAGACGAGCTGCGTCGCCGAATCGAGCAGTTGCAGGCGCTCCGCGATCCGCCGCTGTTGTTCGAAGCGCTGCGCGGCCTCGAGCGCTAACCCGGCGCGGCGGGCGATCCGTTCGGCGACGGCGAGGTCTTTGTTCGAGAACGTCCGCAGCGACTCGGCGGCGATCAACGTTATCACGCCGAGTACGGCCCCGTCGCCGCCGCGCATCGGGATGACCATGACGGAGTGCATGTTCAGCCCACGCATAACCGCGAGGTGCTCTTCGTCGTCCGCTTCAGCTTTGAGCTGCTCGAGCGTCACCGTCGGCGCCAGGATCGGCCCGTTCCGCAAGCGGTCAAGGAACGCGCCCCGTGCGCGGGTCCGGTAACGCGCGATGAAATCTTCGACCTCGTGCTGCCGTGCGGGGTCGCGGTGAGCGGTCGCAACCGTCGTGAGCGCGTCCGGCGGCGTCACGAGCTGCACGAAGCACCAGTCCGCAAAACTCTTGATCGCGACGTCGGCGAAATTCCGGCAGATCGCCGCCACATCGAGCGAGCCGGAGAACGACCCCTCCGCTTGGAGGACGAATTCGAGCGTCTCCCGCGCGCGGCGCTCGTCATCGATGTCGGTAGCGGTCCCGATCCAGCCGACGATGGCGCCTGATTCGCGGATCGGCAGCGCGCGCGCGATAAACCAGCGATAACTGTTGTCGCTGTTGCGCCGCAAGCGGTATTCGATCTCGTAGGGGCGGCTCTCGGCGAGCGCCGCCTTCCATGACTTGATCGTCGAATCGCGCTCGCCGGGATGGACGATGCCGACGATCTCTCCCTGGAGCATTTGGCTCTGAAGCGTCTCGAGCCCAATGCCGGTATAGTCGACCCACGGCTGGTTGACGAACTCGATGCGTCCCGACGGATCGCTCAGCCACGCCAAATGCGGCATAGCGTCGGCGACGCGGCGGAATCGCTCGAGGTCGCCCGGAAGCGGCCCGGGTTCCAGCGCGTTGCTCATGTTTGTCTGACGGTACCCATTGGCTCGGAAAACCAAGCATCCCCCCGCCGGTTCGCGAAGCACCTTCCAGCAGTAGTCGAGGAAAAAACACGTGCCCGAAGCCTTCATCATCGACGTAGTACGGACGGCCGGCGGCCGGCGCGGCGGCCGTCTCTCCGGCTGGCATCCGGTCGATTTGGGAGCGGCGATCCTCGACGCACTCGTCGACCGCACCGGGATCGATCCGGCCGCCGTCGAGGACGTCATCATGGGCTGCGTCATGCAGATCGGCCAGCAGTCGATGAACGTCGCGCGCAACGCGGTGCTGTCCTCGAAGCTGCCGCGTACCGTCCCCGGCACGTCGGTCGATCGCCAATGCGGTTCGTCGCAGCAAGCGCTGCACTTCGCCGCTCAGGCCGTTCTCTCAGGCGCCATGGACGTCGTCATCGCGGGCGGCGTCGAGAGCATGACGCGCGTGCCGTTGGCGAGTACCGCGGTCTTGCCGGCCAAGAACGGGATGGGCCACTATCAAGACGGCGTCCTGAGAGAGCGCTACCCGGAGAACTTCAGCCAGTTCACCGGAGCGGAGATGATCGCGAAGAACTTCGGGTTTTCAAAGGACGAGCTGGACGCGTATGCGCTCCGAAGCCACCAGCGTGCCGCCACGGCGACGCGAGATGGTGCGTTCGACAACGAGATCTTCCCGATCGCCGCCCGCGCGAGCGACGGCACGAATGGCGAGGTCCACTCGGTCGACGAGGGCATTCGCTTCGATGCGACGCTGGAAGCGATTCAGGGCGTGAAGCTGCTGCGCGAAGACGGCGTGATTACGGCCGCCACGGCGAGCCAGATCTGCGACGGCGCCAGCGCGGCGCTCATCGTCAACGAACGCGGGCTCAAGGCGCTCGGCGTCGAGCCCATGGCACGTATCCACCACTTGAGCGTGCTGGGCCACGATCCGGTGACGATGCTCGATGCGCCGCTGCCGGCGACGCTCGCCGCCCTCAAGAAGACGCGGATGACGATCGACGACATCGACCTGTTCGAAGTGAACGAAGCGTTCGCGCCGGTCCCGCTCGCCTGGCTGCAGGCCACCGGCGCGGATCCGGAGCGGCTAAACGTCAACGGCGGCGCGATCGCGCTCGGTCATCCGCTCGGGGCGTCGGGTACGAAGTTGATGGCGACGCTCGTGCATGCGCTGCGCCGGCGCGGCAAACGTTACGGCCTGCAGACGATGTGCGAAGGCGGCGGTATGGCCAACGTCACGATCGTCGAGCGCCTCTAAGCGCTCGACGCGAACGAATTATCTTGCGACGACGGGGAGCGAGCCTTGGACGAGCGGCGGCGTCGTATACGCGCTGTTCGTGCCGACCAAACCCCAGCAGACGTAGGCCGTTGGCCCGGACGTAGACACCTTTCCGGCGGTTAGACCGGTCCCGGTCGGATCGGCCTTGTACGTCAGCGTAACAGCTGCCGACCCAGTCAGCTTCTGCGGCGACGTCGCCTCGCGGTCCGCGGCACCTCCCGTCGGCGACCCGTCTGACGCGTTCAACTTCACGGTAACCGGCTGATCCGTCGTGACCATCCTATCCCCGCCGCCCGATGGCTTGCCCGAGGCCGGATCGAACGTAATGTTCGCGCCGCCGATGGCGCAGGAAACCTTCAGCGTCCGATCGCCGGAGTAGGAGCTGGGCAGTGTCAGCGTCACCGGGACCGTGAACTGGTACGTCGTATCGGCGAGCGCGGTGCCGGCACAGAGCGTGCTGAGGATGCCGGTCAGGGCGATTCCGTGAGTGAAGCGCATCATCGGCGAACTGCTTTCATTGACTGCTGGTGACGTTGACGTTGAGTTGCGGCGTGGTGACGAGAAGCGGCGAGTTGGGGCTTCCATCGCCGGCGAGCGTAATCGTGAGGGGGGCCGTGCGCACCGCGAGCGAGCCGGCCGTCGCGCCGGCACCCGCAAGCGCCACGGTTAACATCCCCGTCTGTACGGCGACCGGCGCGCCGCCCGCGCCCAGATCCGCCAGCGCGACGTTCAGGGTCCCGGTCTGCACCGAGATGGGGCTGCCGGTTTTCGTTCCGAGGTCGGCGACCTTCACGGCGAGCGGTGCCGTCGTGACGAAGATCGTCTGATTCGTCGAGGCGCTCGCTGCGCTTAGCGCGTGCGGAGTGCCGAGCGCGATAACGAACGCGGCGAGCGTGGACGCGCGAAGAATCCTGTGCAGAAGCAACGAGGCGGGCACCCTAGGGCGATTGTATCGTCGAGGCGTCCCGCCCTGCCGTCGCTAACCCGCTCCACACCGGGGGACGGCGCGCGTTCCATGGCTGCGCGGCTTCGAGCTGGGCGGCGAGGCGGAACAGCGTCGCATCGTCGCCGAGGCGCGCCGCGAACTGCACGCCGACGGGTAAGCCGTCGGGTGTCCAATGAAGCGGGACCGACATCGCCGGCTGGCCGGTCAGGTTGAAGATCGGCGTGTAGGGGAGCCAGTCGAACAGCGTCTTCGCGATCTCTTCTGCGGCAGTGCGGATCAGCGACTTGGCACGCAGACGCGCCAGTACTTCGAGCTGCAGTTCTTCCGAGCGTTTCAGTGCGAGCGCGCCGATATGCACGGGCGGAGCGGCGACCGTCGGCATCAGCATCACGTCGAAGCGCGAGAGGAACGCGTCGAGTGTCGCTGCGAGTTCGCGCTGACGCTGCACGGCCGTCGCGAGTTCATCGGCGGAAAGCAGTTCGGAGATGACCAGCATCCCCCACGTCCCCTGTTCCAAATCGCCGGCGCGCAGTTTCTTGTCGGGGAGCGGGTTCGCCGCGTGCATCTTCCAGCCGACGTTGGCGGCGAAAATCAAAAGGATCGCGAGCGAGATCGCGCGATAGTCGATCCCCGCCGGCGAGGCGATCTCGACGCGATGTCCGAGCCGCTCGCAGAGATCTGCCGTTCGCGCCACCGCCGCGCGACACTCGGGATGAATCTCTTTCCCGAGCATCGGGTCGTCGACGATCGCGATGCGCAGCGAGCCGGGATCGCGGCCGACCTCGTTCAGATACGTTCCGTCAAAGGGCGGCGCGTCGTACATCAGCCCGCGCGTCACGCGCACTGCGTCGAGCAGTGCGGCGCTGTCGCGGACGGTGCGCGAGATTCCGAGATCGGCGTTGGGATCGCCGATGACGCCGCCGACGGTCGGCGTCCGTCCGCGGCTGGGTTTGATGCCGAAGACGCCGCAGCAGCTGGCGGGGATGCGGATCGAGCCGCCCATGTCGTTGCCGTGCGCGAGCGGTACGACGCCGGACGCGACGAGTGCACCCGAACCGCCGCTCGAGCCGCCCGGCGTGACGTCGAGGTTCCATGGATTGCGGCACGGTCCGAAGAGGCGCGGCTCCGTCACCGGCGCGATGCCGAATTCAGGCGTGCTGGTCTTGCCGAAGATTACGAACCCGGCGCGCTTCGCGCGCACGATATACTCGTCGTCCTGCGCCGGCACGTAGTCTTTGAAATACCGGCTCCCCGAGGTCATGGGAACGCCGGCGAGCGTCGGGCCGAGATCCTTGACGACGAACGGAACACCGGCGAAGGGACCGTCGGGCAAGGCGCCGCGCGCCTCCGCGCGAGCCTGTTCGAAACGGTCGCAGATCAGCGCGTTGAGCTTCGGGTTGACGCGCTCGACGCGCGCGATCGCTTCGTCGACGAGCTCGGCGCTCGTGACCTGTTTGGTGCTGACGAGTTCGGCTAAGCCGAGCGCGTCAAAACGGTCGTACTCGGAGAGATCGCCCATGCCGCGCCGTTCGACGAGGCACGGCGCCGTGACTTTGCGTTAGCGGTGCCAGCGGCCCCAGCCGCCGCCCCAACCGCCGCCGAACCGGAAGCCCAGATTGACGCTAAACGCCGGCCCGTACCAATACCCGTAGGGAGAGCCATACGCGTACGGATAGGGGTACGCATACGCATACGGGTAGCCGTACGCATACGGATAGGCGGGATACGGAGCGTAGGCAGGCGGATCGCTTGGCGCCTGCGACGTCGCGGGCGGTCCAGGCGGCGCAGCAGCAGCCGCAGCCGCGGAACCGGTACCGGTCACGTTGATCTGCAGCGCGTCAAACCAGCGTCCGCCGTTGTAACCGCGGATCGTCACGCGTGCACCGGGAACCAGTGCGCCGCGTCCGGGGGCGATGGCGGTTTGTTCGCCGACGGAGACCGCGTCGGTATATCCCTTCTCGTCGCTGAGCCACAATGTCTCGTCGCTGGTCCACGACAAGATCGTGCCTTTGATCGTCTCGTTGGGAAGCGGCTGATCGGGCGACGTCTGCGCGATCGCCAACGCGGGGCTGACGAGTGCTGCCGCGACACACGCGACGGCGAAGGTGAGGGGGCGGAGAAGCGTCGAGCGCATGCATCCTCCGAGGAGAAAGGCGAAGAGCGGAGAGCTTCTACTTCCGCGCCGGCGGGCAGTGGACCGGGCGAACCAGGCGGCCGCGGATTACAGTTGCGTTAGCTTCCTGCCGCGTTCGGGTCGCGCCATGCCCGTTCGAAGGGCAGACGCCACGCGTTGGGAGCGACCAGCTGATGCACGGATTTCGGGCCCCAGGATCCGGGCTCGTAGAGACGTACCGGCGGCGGCGCTTCCAAGAGCGGTTTCGACACTTCCCACAGGCGCTCAATGCCCTCAGCCGTCGTGAACAGCGTGTGATCGGTGCGCATCGCGTCGAGGATCAACCGCTCGTAGGCCTCGAGAACGTCGCCGACCAGAGTCGTGTCATGCATCGCGAACTGCATGCTCAGCTTGTCGAGCCGCATCCCCGGCCCCGGCCGCTTGCCGTAGAACGAGAGCGACATTTTCGCGGCATCCGCCAGATCGAACGTCAGATGGTCCGGACCTTGCGCGCTTACACCGGAGCCGGCGGGGAACATGCTCTTGGGCGGTTCACGAAACGCGATCGAGATGATGCGCTGCCCTTCGGCGAGACGTTTCCCGGTGCGCAGGAAGAACGGCACGCCGGCCCAGCGCCAGTTGTCGATCCAGCATTTGAGCGCGATGAAGGTTTCGGTATCGGACTCCGGATCGACCCCGGGTTCGGCGCGGTACCCGATGAACTGCCCGCGTACGACATCCTTCGGCTCCAACGGCAGCATGCTGCGAAAGACCTTGTTCTTTTCCTCGCTGATCGGTCCGGGTTCGAGCGACGTCGGCGCTTCCATCGCCATGAAGCCCAAGATCTGGAACAGATGCGTCACCACCATGTCGCGAAACGCGCCCGTCTCTTCGTAGAACGATGCGCGATTGCCGAGCCCGAGCGTCTCCGGAACGTCGATCTGGACGTGGTCGATGAAATTGCGATTCCAGATCGGCTCGAACAGTCCGTTGGCGAAACGAAACGCCAGGATGTTCTGCGCCGGCTCCTTGCCGAGAAAGTGATCGATCCGGAAGATCTGTTCCTCGTCGAACACGTCGTGGAGCTTGGCGTTCAATTCGACCGCGCTCTCGAGGTCGGTGCCGAACGGCTTCTCCATGATGACGCGCGAGCGTTCGACCAGATTCGCGTCTTTGAGCATGTGCACGGCCGGCAACGCAGCGTGGGGCGGGACACTCATATAATGCAGCCGCACCGCCGCGTCGCCGAGCTGCTGCTCCGCTCGTACCACGGCTTCCGCGAGACTCGCGGGGCCGGCCGACAGCGGCGTGTAGTCCAGGTTGTCGGCAAAGGCGGCCCATTCGTCGTCATCGACGGGGCGGGTGGAAAACTGCGCGAGCGCCTCGCGGGCGAACGCGCGAAACTCGTCGGTGCTGAGATCTTCCAGCGACACGCCGATGATGCGGCAGCCCGGTATGAAGCCGGAATGCGAGAGGAAGAACAAGCCCGGCAAGAGCTTGCGTCGCGCGAGATCCCCGGTCGCGCCGAACAGGACGATGACCTGCGGGTTCTTGGGACCGACCCCGGGCTGAACTTTTCTCAACGCTCTATCCTATTGCGACGGTGCGCATGAAGCGGCCAATAAAGCATCGACCGGCCGGTAAGGTTATCGGTTGATTATGGGCGACGCTTCGCGCGTTGAGTCATCCAGCTTGAGGGAGAGCCTTCCCTCCTAGCCGGCGCGGGCGCGGCTGCGTATCCAATCGGCCGTCACCTGTGCCGCCGAGACGGGCAGCATGTGACCGCCTTCGATGAGCGTGACGTCGACGTGCGGAATCTCTTCGCGCAAACGGACGCCGTTGTGGTGATGATCCAGAACGGTGTCGCCGGTACCGAAGAGCACGGCGACCGGGATGGTGAGCGTGGAATAGCGCGCGAGCAGATCCCGCATGTCGCGACCGGAAGCCATCAGATCCTCCGACGCCGTCCGAAATGCGTTTGGCCGCAGCGAGAGCAGACCGCGAGCCGCGATCGCGAAATCCCTCGGCGGCACGTCGGGCGCGAACGCTGCCGCAACGGCACGGCGGCCGCGCCGGATGGAGAGTGGGACCGCGATCGTTCGCGCCACGATCTCGCGTACCAACGGCGAGCGGATAACGAGGCCTCTGAACGGTGCGGGAACCTCTTTTCCGGCGCGCGTGAAGGGCGCGATCAGCGCCAGGCCGCGAACCGCATGGGGATGATCGAGCGCCAGCGCGAGTGCAATCGCGCCGCCGAGCGAATGCCCGACGACGAACGGCCGATCGAGGCCGAGGGCGGCGATGAAGTCAGCGATGACGCGCGCCTGCGCGCGCACGTTCGCTGGTTCGCGACGGCGGCGGGTGGAGTGCCCCGCTCCGGGGCGGTCGACGACGATCACTCGAAACTCGTCCGCGAGTAGATCGACGACCGAATGGGTGAAGTGTCCGCCTTGTCCCGCGAGGCCATGGATCATGACGATCGGCGGTCCGCTGCCGCGCTCGACGTAGTGCAGCCGCGCGCCGTCGACGTCGACGAACTCTCCCGACGGCGGCAGCGCGCGTTCGATGCGGCGCGCGGTCGACGCCGAATAGAGCGCAAGCCCTCCCAGCGCGAGCACCGCCGTCCCGAACACGCCGCCGGCGGCCGCAAGCCAGCGCTTCATCGCCGCGCCTGCGGACGGAAGAGCAGCTTCATGTGCGAGACGGGGAGAACACGTTCGAGCACGGCGATGATCTTTGCATCGTTGCCGACGATCACCCGCGGCCGCCGCCGTTCGATACCGCGGACGATGATCTCGCCGGCTTGTTCGGGCGGCATGCGCAAATGTTGCTGGGCACGCTCGCGTACGCGCGCGATCTCCTCCGGCGTCAACGACGGCGCAGCACGCGCGTTCTTGGCGATCGAGGTGGCGACGCCGCCGGGATGCACGACGGTCACGCCGACGCTCGTGCCGGCCAATTCGAGCCGCAACGCCTGGCTGAAGCCGCGGACCGCAAATTTACTCGCCGAGTATGCCGCCTGGCCCGGCGGCGACACGAGTCCGAACACGCTCGACACGTTGACGAGGCGGGCGTCGTCACTCACCCGCAGGAGCGGCAGAAATGCGCGTGCCATGCGCACGACGGCCCAGAAGTTGATCTCGAAGAGCCACTCGAACGCGGTCTCTTCAACTTGCTCGAAGGTGCCCGAGAGGGCGACGCCCGCGTTGTTGACGAGCAGATCGACGCCGGGATGTTCCGCCACGACGGCGGCGGGGAGCGCCGCGATCGCGGCGCGGTCGGTGACGTCAAGGGTATGACGGCTGACGCGCACGCCCGAGGCCGCGGCGCTTGCGGCGGTTTCGCCGAGGCCCGTCTCGTCGCGATCGACCAGCGCGAGGTGACAACCGCGGCGCGCGAGCGAGAGCGCAACGGCGCGCCCGATGCCGCTCGCCGCACCGGTGATCACGGCCGTACGATCCCGCAGCTGCATGCGCCGCGCCGGCGCCGGCCGTCTCATGCCGCCGGGGCCGAGGGCGCGCGGATGAATTCGATGACGCCATCGCGCAGCCGTCCGAAGCGCAGCGCCGCCAGATCGAGCGCATAGTTCTGGTGCAGCTTCCACGGCCGGCGCGTGCCTTGCTTGGGCATCACGTGCTCGGCGCGGCGGACGTATCCCGACGTCAGCCCGATCGCAGGCTCCTCGGCGACCGCCGGATTGCGGCGCGCGATGCAGGCTGCGTAACCGTGCTGGTCCATGTACTTGACCAGGCGGCACACGTAGCGTGCGACGAGCTCGCACTTCAGCGTCCAGGACGCGTTGGTGTACCCGAGGCAGAGCGCGAGATTCGGGATCCCGGTAAACATCATGCCTTTGTAACTCATGGTGCGCGACAGATCGACGACGGCGTCGTCGACGACGATCTCGACCCCGCCCATCAGCTTCATCGACAGCCCCGTCGCGGCGACGATCGCATCGGCGTCGAGTGACTCGCCCGAGCGCAGCTCGACGCCGGACTCGGTGAAGCGCTCGATCTCGCCGGTCACGATCGAGGCCGTCCCGGCGCGAATCGCTGCGAAGAGATCGCCATCCGCGGCCAGACAAAGCCGCTGATCCCAGGGGTTGTAGCGCGGCGTGAAGTGCGTCGCGACGTCGTAGTCCGGACCCAGCTGCGCGCGAGCCAGGCTCACGATCGCGTTCTTCACGCGCTCCGGTTTGCGGCGCGCGAGACGGTAGAAGTACATCCCGAACAGCAGATAGTACCAGCGCGCGAGCGCGCCCGCGAGCGGCGCCGGAAACGTGCGCCGCAAACGTTGGACGAGTGCATTCTTCGACGGCCGCGCGACGACGTACGTCGGCGAACGCTGCAGCATCGTCACGTGCGCGGCCCGTTCTGCGAGCGAAGGCACGAGCGTCACCGCCGTCGCGCCGCTGCCGATCACCAGCACGCGCTTCCCGGCATAGTCGAACCCGGCGGGCCACTGCTGCGGGTGGATGAGCGGGCCGCGGAAGCGTTCCATCCCCGGCCATGCCGGCAGATAACCGGCGGCGTAGTCGTAGTAACCGCTGCACATGAAAAGAAAACCGCACGTCAAGCGCACGGAAGTCGTGTCCGCGCCGGCGTGCGCGTCGACGGTCCAGCGCGCGTTCGCCGACGACCAGGCCGCGCGCACGACCCGGTGGCCGAAACGAATCGAGCGATCGATGCCGTACGCCTGCGCCGTCTCGCGAATGTA
>Ga0302184_10000813_pt1 | contig 20448 bp, 24 predicted proteins | sample I_Palsa_N3_3_FD_200233 | JGI IMG/M metagenome (GOLD analysis project Ga0302184, IMG submission 200233) | Peat permafrost microbial communities from Stordalen Mire near Abisko, Sweden - I_Palsa_N3_3 | ecosystem: Environmental > Terrestrial > Soil > Palsa > Peat permafrost | place: Sweden...
GACTGCGACCTCCGGTACGTGTACATCACCCATCCGCACGCCGACCACTTCCTGGGGCTGCCGGAGATCCTGGCGGCGTTCCCGGAAGCCAGGCCGGTCGCCCTGGCCGAGTCCATTCCCGCCATGGAAGAGCAGATCTCGCCGGGATACATGCAGGTCTGGGGCCGGTTCTTTCCCGGCCAGCTGACCGCCAGGCCCGTGCCGCCGACGCCACTGGCGGGCACCACGGTCCCGGTCGGAGGCTCGGCGGCCGCGGTCATCCCGGTCGGGACCACCGACACCGGGCACTCCAGCGTCGTCCACGTCCCCGGCCTGAGCCTGGTCGTCTCCGGCGACGTCGTCTACAACCAGACGCACATGTGGCTGGCGGGGTCGACACTGGACTCCCGCGCGAGCTGGGCTTGGGCGCTGGATGCCGTGGCGGCACTGGAGGCCGACACTCTCATTGCCGGCCACCGCCACCCACAGGCCGCCGACGATGACGCCCGCCGCCAGATCGGCGAATCCCGTCGCTACCTCGCCGATTTCGACGCAGCGCTGGAACGCAGCTCCGCCCCGGCCGAGCTCATCGACCGGATGACGGCGGCCTACCCGGACCTGGCGAATCCCTACACGCTGTGGGTCGCGGCCTACGACCTCCTCGGCACCAGAAGCAAGTAAACGTACGCCACGTGCGGCTACCGGTGGCCGTCGTGAGAGCGGTAGTGCGCGGCCGAATATCGGATGCTTGACGGGCGCGCTGAGAGTACGTTGTGCGGCGTGAGTGACCTATACATCGTCGACTTTGGCGGCGATGGGCAGGAGCGCGCCCGCCTCGACGCGGAGCGTGAGGCTGAGCGTCGCCGTCTGGCCGACTGTTACGCGCGCTACCTCGTGGCCAGCGCCGAGGTGGACCAGGCCGCGGCGCACAGGGTCATAACAGCGCTGTTCGATCCCCGCGATGCCGACGGCAATCAGTGCCCATGCTCCTGTCATCCGCGGCTTTCGAGGCAGCATGGCGATGGCTTCGACTGCCGGTGCACATGGGACGAGGACCGCCGCGCTGCCGAGGTGGGTGGCTGGCAGGCATGGTGGGACACCCCCGAGGCGGCGGAGTTGAGCGCGGCTCACCGGCGCGAGGAGGATACGATCGCCGCTTGGCTTGTCGGCAAGACAGGTGTGGATGCCAGGCGGACCAGCTCTTATGCGCCTGAGCAGTGGGAAGGAACTATCGACGGCCACACCTTTTACTTCCGGGAACGCGGAGGCTTGTGGGCGATCGAGCTCGACATGGTGCCGTCCGGCAGGTATGCCCAGCGCCTAGCCCAGGTCGCAAAAGACGGCACGTTCGTCACCGAGCCGGTGCCGATCATGGAGGGCGAGGTTATCGCGCGAGGCGCCGAGTCCGATCTCGGCCCTGCGCCGGCGGACCATATCGCGTTCGTCGTCCGGACGATTCGCGATCACCTGCGCGGTGTTGGCTGCGAACACCATGGGGCACGCCTGTTCTGCCCGGACTGCGGCCAGCGGACAGGCATCGGGAGCTGACATGGCAGGACCGGACCTACCCGGGCCGCGTGAGCCGTTTACCGTGGCACACCTAGAGCGCTGGCCGATGGGCGCCGAGCGTACTGAACTGCTTGATGGACAGCTGTACTGGTCGGGTAACTTCGACGAGCGAGACGCGACGGTGGCACGCCGGGCGTTGCCTGGCAGCCAGATCCGAGTCGAGCCGGGAGTCGGCTTGACCGCCGGCCCAATGCTCGAAGACGAGCCGATGTCGCGAGAGTGGACCGACGAGGACGGCACCCGCTGGAGCGAGATGAACGGTCTAATTCTGTTCCAGCGGCCCGGTGAGCGGAACTGGACGATGCAGCCGCCCACGCCAGAAGAACGGCGACATAACACCGAGCAACTCGCCGCCTATCGCGCTGAGGGGTGGGCGGGCACCGTCGCCGCGTATGCGACGACTCCGACTGACGTGCTTGCAGCGTGGAGCTACCTGACCGCACATCCGATCTTCTGGTCCTACGTTGTGCCGAACGACCTCGCAGACGCCGATCCGCGTGAGGTCGACGAGGCCGCCTGGTCCCGGATCGAGGCTGAGGGGCGGCTCTCCGACAGCGATGGCCTCGCTCACCTAGACGTCAACCTTGACCGCTCAGGGGATCGGGCCGAAGTCAGGATGGAGCACGGGCCGGTGCTATGGCCACTGGACGTTCCGGCGCAGCGCAGGACGGGGCTCCGGGTTGGCGGCACTCCGTCGTACGACCCGAGCCTGGACGTGGCCAGGCCGACGTGGGAGGAGGCCATTGTGGCCCTAGCCGCGAAGGTGCGCGAGCGCTACGGCGACGACCGCGCGCGCGTGTCCAAGCCGTGGTGCAGCCACGACAACGCAGCGGGATGACCTGGCCAAGTGCCTACTCGCCAACGGGTGAATGAACCGCTTCGCGGATGGCGGGGTATAGGAGCATAGCCCGTCCAGATCCAATGCCGCTCCGACGGCGAAAGGGCCGCCCTCATCGTCGTATCCGACGGCTGGAGCGGATAGAATAACGATATGGACACCTATAGTCTCGCCGATGCCGCCCGGCGACTCGGGACTTCGCCTCCGCGTATACGGCGCGCGGTGGATCGCCTGGGCTTGCCCGTTGAGCAAGATACGTCAGGTGTCTTCCATCTAACCGAGGAGCAGGTTGGCGAACTGGCCGGCGAGCTAGGGGTCGTTCCGCTGATACCTGGTATGTCAAGAATGGATGCTCAGGTGCTCGCCGCCCTGTCGCGGTCCCCGCGCGGTATTTCCTCGGTGCGTGAAGCCGCCCGGCGGGCAGGAGTCAGTCCCACCGGCGCGGGACGCGCGTTGACGCGGCTAGTGGCCAAAGGCCTTGTCACGCGGACACCAATGATGATCGCCAGAGGACAGGCCAGCGAAGTGACGGTCTACCAAGTGCGGTTTGGATCGGACGAGTGGCTCGCGCTCGCCCCCGTCGTGGCGAAGGTCCAGTTGCCGGATCGCGCTGATGGATCACGTGCCAAACGGGTTCCCCCTCACCTGCTGCACCTGTTCTGGAACACAGCCCCCACTCAGCTCGATGTCGCGACCTCGGCGCCGTATATCGCCAGGCGTCTGATCACGACATTCGATCCGGACGGCCTAGCCTGGGGTACGGTCAACCTACCCGCCACCGCTTGGGAACACGCGGCAGCCACCCGCGGCCTTGAGCCGGCGCGGCGCGCGCTCGCGCACAACCTGGCCAGGTATGCGCATGCTGTCTGATCGAATCCTCGGTATCCTGCTGCCGAATACGGCTTTGACGTGGGAGACCATCGCCCGGATCGTCCCGCCCACTGCATATCTCGGCGGAGGCACGGCTATTGCCGTCCACCTCGAGCACCGGGTGAGCCGGGACCTGGATATCTTCTTTCACCATAACAGCGTCGATCTGGACGAGCTGGCCATCATGCTGTCCGCGGCCGGACCATTCGCAATCACGGAGCGCGCCCCCGGCACGCTCAACGGCGTGTTCTCCGCCACCAGGGTGCAGTTCCTGCACGCGGACGAGGTGCGCCCGCAGCGGCTGCTCGAAAGCCCCACGCAAGTCGACGGGCTCCGCATCGCGCAGATCAGCGACCTCATGGCGATGAAGCTCAAGGTGGTGGGCGACCGTGGCGAACTCCGCGACTACTTCGACCTTATGACCATCGAGGAGCAAGCGCGTCGCACGGTTGATGAAGGCCTAGCGCTGTTTATCGAACGCTTCCAGCCTGAATACCCCGATCAGGCCATCAATCACATCCTGCTCGGCCTCGGCTACTTCGACGACGTCGACCCCGACGAGACCCTCCCTGCTCCGCGCCAGCAGATCGTTGACTATTGGACACGCCGACAGCCCGAAATCATCGCCGCACGCAGCCGTTAACCGCACAAACTACGGTCCGGTCGGGCTGATGTCCGGGTTCAGGCGCGAATCTGGCATGAGGTGCGTGCTCAGAGCAATGACGTACACCATGACGTATCGCGGCTTGGGCTCAGCACTCCTCGCCCTGGGCCGGGAACTACGGTGATGACGTGGTTGCCCTGATCCTGGTCGCGGTGTCGCTTGGCCTGTCGAACTTCGCCGCCGCGATCGGCATCGGGATCTCCGGCACAGGCGCCCGGACCAGGCTGAAGGTGGGCATCATCTTCGGCCTGTTCGAGACCGGCATGCCGATCGCCGGGGTCGCGCTCGGCCACGGCCTAGCGCAGGCTCTTGGCCACTCCGCCCGCTGGATCAGCGCCGGACTGCTCATCGCCACCGGTGCCTGGACTGTCGCCCAGGCCGTCCGGGCCCGACGGCAGGCTTCGCCCGCGCTGGACGGGCAGCGCAGCGGGCGGCTGGTCATCACCGGGCTGGCGATTAGCGTCGACAACCTCGCCGTCGGGTTCGCGCTCGGCGCGTTCCACGTCAGCCTGGCCGTCGCCGCCGTCACCATCGGCGGCATCAGCGTCGCCCTGTCGCTGATTGGCCTGGAGCTGGGCGCGCAGATCGGCACGCGGGCCGGACAGCGGGGAGAACTTCTCGGCGGCCTGGTTCTGATCGCGGTCGGCGCGGCGATCGCAGCGGGCCTCATCTAGCGCCGCCCGGAGCGCCGCCGAAACGTTCGAAGCCGGGCTAGGGGAGGTGCCGGTCGAAGAGATCGGCTGACCGAGACACGCGGGCGGGTTGTTAGGCTCACTAATGAGCCCTGGCGGGCTAGGGATGTTGCCTCCGATCGAAGGGCCGTGCCGATGAAGCTGCCTCCTGTTGAGTACGAGGCGCCGACGACCGTTGCTGAAGCTATCGATTTGCTGGCTGAGTACTCTGACGAGGCGAGCGTGCTCGCCGGCGGTCAAAGCTTGATACCGCTGCTCGCGCTACGGCTGGCCCGCCCCGAGGTGCTCATCGACATCAACGGCATCGATGAGCTGTCCGGGGTGTCGGCGACAGACGGCTGGGTGGCGATCGGCGCGATGACGCGGGAGTATGTTGCCGAGGAATCCGAGATCGTCGCCGACGCCGTGCCGTTGCTGGCGGCCGCTCTACCGTTCATCGGTCATGAAGCGATCCGCAGCCGCGGCACGATAGGGGGCAGCCTGGCGCATGCCGACCCGGCCGCCGAGTTGCCGGCGGTCGCCCGGGCGCTCGATGCCGAGTTCGTGGTACGCGGCCCGTCGGGCGAGCGGGTGATCCCCGCGGCGCAGTGGTTCGAGGGTTATCTCACGACGTCACGCCGTCCTGACGAGTTGCTCCTAGAGGTGCGATTCCCGGCCGCAGGACAGGGCACGGGGGTTAGCTTCCAGGAGGTCGCCCGACGTCACGGTGACTTCGCCATGGTCGGCCTGGCGGTGTCGCTGGGATTGTCCGGCGGGATGATCAGCGATGCCCGGCTGGCGTTTGCCGGGGTTTCTGATGTGCCGGTCCGGGCTGCCGCCGCAGAGGATCTGCTGGTCGGCGAGAGGCCGTCGGCGGAGCTGTTCGAGGAGGCGGCCCGCCGCGCGACCGGCGATATCGACCCACCGGCCGACCTGCACGGATCGTCGGACTACCGGAAGACGGTCGCGGCCGCTATCGTGCGTCGCGGCCTACGAGCAGCTGCGGACAACGCAGCGAGAGGCAGTGACTGATGGCGGACATCTCTCTGACGGTCAACGGTGCGACGCACACGGGTTCGCCCGAGGTGCGCAAGACGCTGGCGGACTTCCTGCGGGATGACCTCAATCTGACCGGGACACACGTCGGCTGCGAGCACGGGGTCTGCGGTGCGTGTACGGTCATCGTCGACGGCCGGGCGGTGCGCTCGTGCCTGATGCTGGCGGTCCAGGCGGCCGGCAGCGAGGTAACGACGATCGAGGGGCTGGCCACTGACGGCGGGCTGGGCACACTGCAGCAAGCGATGTGGGATTCGCATAGCTTCCAGTGCGGTTTTTGCACGCCCGGGTTCGTCATGCAGGCGACCGCGCTGCTCAGCGACCACCCCGACGCCGACGAGCAGCAGATCCGCGAGGCGCTATCCGGCAACATCTGCCGGTGCACTGGCTACCAGAGCATCATCGATGGCGTCCTGCTGGCCGCCCAGCGCAATCGAACACTGCGCAACCGCGAACGCTGAGGCAGGAGACCATGGCAGAAATCGTGGCTGAGCGCTACACCGGCGCCAGCATCAAGCGTTCGGAGGACCCGCGCATCCTGACCGGCGCGGGCCGGTACGTCGACGACATCAAGCTGCCCGGGATGCTGCATGCTGCGTTCGTGCGCTCGCCGCTGGCTCACGGCCGCGTGCTCTCGGTCGATGTCTCGGCCGCGCGGGCGCTGCCCGGAGTGGTCGCGGTGCTCACCGGAGCCGATCTGGAAGCGATGACGGTGCAAGCGCCGGATCCGCTGCTGGCTCTTTTCACAACCGGGGGGCCCACCGCGGAGTTCACCCTGCTCGCGACAGATAAGGTGCGCTTCGTTGGCGATCCCGTGGCGGTCGTCATCGCCGAGAGTCGTTACCTCGCCGAGGACGGCTGCGAGCTGGCGGACGTCGAATATGACGAGCTGCCTCCGGTAATGAATGCCGCCTTCGCGCTCGACCCGAGCAGCCCGCCGCTGTTCGCCAACCTGGGTGACAACATTGCCCGCCCGCACTCGCGCAACGAGTTCGGCGACGTCGCCGGTACGTTCGCCGATGCCGATCGCGTCGTCGACTTCCACATCGACGTGCATCGGCACCAGAACGTGCCCATGGAGGGACGCGCTTGTGTCGCGAGCTGGGATGCCGACCTAGCTGCCATGACGGTCTACGCGGCAACGCAAAGCGTGCACATCACCAGGAATGGCGTGGCCACGCGCCTGGGCATCGAGGGTGACAAGATACGTGTCCTGGCCGGGGATATCGGCGGGTCGTTCGGCCTGAAGATCGGCGCATCACGCGAAGAACTCGCCGTCGCCGCCGCCTCGCGTCATCTCGGCCGGCCGGTCAAGTGGGTCGAGGACCGCGGCGAGAACCTCACCGCGTCGGGACAGGCGCGCGAGGAGAGCTTCGACGTCCGGGCCGCGGTCAGCAACGACGGCGACTTGCTCGGGCTGGACGTGAAAATGGTCATCGACACCGGCGCCTACCCTGGGATGGGCACGATGTTCCCGGACATCATGCAGGCGATGATCCCCGGTCCGTACAAGCTCGCGGCCCTGGGGTTCGAGTCAACCGCGGCGATCACGAACAAGGCGTCGTACGTCGCTTACCGCGGGCCGTGGGCGTCCGAGACGTTCGTGCGGGAACGCGTCCTGGACCTCATCGCGAAAGACCTCGGCCTCGATCCGGTTGGTATCCGGTTGCGCAACCTCGCCGCGCGCACCGATCCGCCGGCCTTGATGATTACCGGCCGACCACTGGTGGGAGTCACTTCAAAGGAATCGCTGGAACGGGTCGCCGAGATGGTGGACTACCCCGCGTTCCGGCGCCGGCAGGTCGAGGCGCGAGCGCAGGGCCGCTACCTCGGCATCGGGGTGGCGACGTTCATCGAAGCCGCTCCGGGCCCGCGGGGGCCCGACGGCGCCCTGGGCAGTGAGTCCATGCGCCTCCGGCTCGAGGAAGACGGCATCGTCGCCCTGTTCACCGGCCAGATGCCCCACGGCCAGAGCCACCAGACGACCCTGGCCCAGATCGCCGCCGACGAGTTCGGCGTGCCGTTCGAGCAGGTACGCGTGGTGGTCGGCGACAGCGACGTCGTCCCGTTCGGACTGACCGGCGGCAGCCGGTCGGCCACCATGACCGGAGGCGTGGCACTGCACGGCGCCCGGGAGCTCAAGGCCAAGGTGCTCGATTTCGCGGCCCATCTCATAGAGGTCAGCGCACAGGACCTGCTGATTACCGACGGCAATGTGTGGGTGCGCGGCGACCCCGCGAGCGCGATCGCCGTCAGCGAAGTCGCGCGGCGGGCGGCATCAGGGCAGTTCGGTGCCGAGGTGGATGCCGCGCTCGAGGTCGAGGCCACGTACGACGGTGGCCAAGGCGGCTGGTCCGGCGGCACTCATTGCGCGATCGTGGAAGTCGATGTCGAGACCGGCATCGTGAAGGTGGAGCGATACGCCGCCGTTGAAGACTGCGGCGCGCTTATCAATCCCGCCGTCGTCGAGGGCCAGATCCGAGGCGGCGTCGCGCAGGGCATCGGCGCTGTCCTGCTCGAACGGTCGGCGTACGGCGAGGACGGCAGCTTCCAGTCAGCCACGTTCATGGATTACCTGATGCCGACCACCTGTGACGTTCCGCGCATCGAGATCGAGCACCTGGAGACTGTGCCGCTCGACGCCGACGTCAACTTCCGTGGCGTGGGCGAAGGGGGCATGATCGTCGCACCGCCCACGGTAGTGAACGCGATCGAGGACGCACTGTCACCCTTCGGCGTGCGGATCTACGAGCAGCACCTGCCCCCGGCTCGCATCCTGGAACTTATCGCCGCAGCGGACTCGGGCCAGTAAACACTATTAGGGGATCGCCCTGGTGTGGATCGGCAATCGGACCGGTTTGTGGACCCTCGTGGAGGGGCTGGCCGCGATCGGCATCTTGGCGCTGCCGGTCAGCATCGGGTTCGGGATCCTTAGGTTCCGGCTGTACGACATCGACCGGATCATCAGCCGCACCCTCGCGTACGCGATCCTCACCGGGACACTTGTGGGGATCTACGCGGGACTGGTACTGCTGGCCACCCAGGTGTTCCGGTTTCATGCTCCGGTGGCGGTGGCCGCCGCGACGCTGGCCGCGGCGGCTTTGTTCAATCCGGTGCGGCGGCGGGTGCAGCGGGTGGTGGACCGACGGTTCAATCGAGCCCGGTACGACGCCGACCAGACCGTGGTGGCGTTCGCGGCCCGGCTGAAGGACGCCGTGGACCTGGACACGGTCCGAGATGACCTGGCCGGTGTCGTGCAGCAGGCCCTGGAACCCGCCCACCTATCGTTATGGATCAGCCGACCCGACTAAGCGGGCTTCCACCGCGGACAAGCCGCGACGGTAACCTTGGCCGGAAACCGGGGTGACTTTCATGCGGGGACTGGCGGCGGACGTGGATGCGGCTGAGGCGCTTGCCGCGGCCGCTGGCGTCGGGCCGTACTTCGCGCTCGAGCCCTGGGCCCAGGGGGTGGGCTGGCGGCAGGCGAGCCTGCTGGTATCTGATCCGGCGGCGCTGGCCAGCCGGGTGACTGGAGCCCGTGCCGTCATCGCCGGCCAGGCCGGCGTTGCGCCCGCGGAGGTGGCCGAACGGGTCGCCGCCTCGATCGTGTTCCTGGGGCTGGCCTCACGCCTGGTCTCGCCGTCGCTGGGCGCGGCGGTGCTCGGCGGCGTGGTCCCGTACCTGACGCTGGACAACCTGTGGTGGCGCCCGGTGGACAGCGGCCCGATGCCGCTGGCGGCCGGCCCGGTCACCGGGCGGGAGATCGGCGACGCGCCGGCCGGCCGAGAGCTCGACGACGCTGCCGTGCTGCTGTCGGAGCGCTGCGTGCAGGGCATGGCCAGCCCGGTAGCCGACGCGTTCCACAGCTTGTTCCGGCTTTCACCGCTGGTGCTGCGGGGCAACATCGCGTCCGCGCTGGCGGGTGCCGCTGGGATGCTGGCCAGGAGCTTTCCCGACCAGGCGGAAACCAGCGGGCAACTGACGGCCAGGATCCTCGCCCTCGGACCGCTGCGGGGCACCGGCGAATTCGTGCAGCCGGACGCCTCGCAGCCGCAGCGTTTCCTGGTCCGCCGCAGCTGCTGCTTGTACTACCGGGTGCCGGGCGGCGGGACATGCGGTGACTGCGTGCTGACCCCGGCGCATATCCGGCGCCAGCAGTGGCAGGCCGCCCTCCGCCACTGACCGGACGCCTCGGGCGCTAGACGCCGGGCCGGTTGCCTCCCGTCATACTGGCACCTCCGAAATCGCGCCCGCGGCCGGGTGTGTGACGGGCGGTCGGAGGCGTACCGTTCGGATATGAGGCGTGGTGTGGTTTTCGCGCCGCTGGCAGTGGCGGCCCTGCTCGTCTCGGCGTGTACCGGTAACGGTCAGCCGTCGGCGCGGCCTCAGCCGTCGACGGCGGGGGCGAGCGCTACCCGGGCGAACGCAGTCCAGGCGAGCACGGCTCAAGCAGCTGCGGTCACCTCGAACGGGTGTGCCGGGCAGCCGCCGGTCAGCCCACTGCCTGTCTGGGCCCGGTCCGGGTTCTCCCCGCCGGATCAGGCCATGCCGCACGTGATGGGCAAGGCAGGCAACATCGTGGCCATCCTGTGGGCCTCCCGCGACGCGCTGCACTCGCCGCCACTGCAAAGCAGGAACAACAAAATCTTGTGGGTATCCAGGGTTCCGCTCAACGTGCCGGATCCGCTGATCATCAAGGCCACACTTGCGGGTAGCACGCGCACGGCGACGGAGTACGTGCCGGGCGGGCCAGGACCATCGATCATCGACCTGCCGGCGCCGGGCTGCTGGACGCTCCACCTGAGCTGGTCTGGCCACACCGACGAACTCCAGCTGCGCTACCTAGCCTGATCGGGGCGTCAGCCGAAAGACGAAGAGCCGGTAACCAGGAGGGCGTCATTGCCTGTGGCGCGCGAACGGGAGTGGCCTACCTAGCGCAGCAGGCCCCTCTTACAACCTCGTACAGCGAGGCAGAAGCGATGTCGGACAAGATCCGAGAGCAGTTCGAGCAGTCCTGACGGCGGCCTCCGGCAAAATCTTTGAATCTCCGTGTTGACAGCTTCGGGCCGGTTTGTGAAGCTAATTTGGAGCGCTCCAAAATGGCACTGGAGGCGACCGGGACATGGGTACGGAGACCGGCACGGGCGCAGGGACGGCCGCGGATAAGGAGACCGGCACGCGGATGGGCACGGTGACCGGTCGGGCACGGTTGGCGCGGTACAACCTCGCCGGTCCGGAGAACCAGGCGGCGGCAGCGGCCGGCTTGGCTTGCGCGAGCTGGTTCCGCAGCGCGGTGCCGCGGCAGCGGATGAAGGAGCTGATGCGGCGCTCGGACTACCCCGCGGTGCGGGACACCGCGATCTAGCTCGCCCTGATCGGCCTGTTCGCCGGCCTCGGCATCGCGTTCTGGGGCAGCTCGCCGCCGCCGCCGCGCTGGCGATCGGGTTCGGTACCTGGCTGTACGGCGCGTGCCTGCTCCAGGTCTACGGCTTCACCCAGCAGCGCGCGGGCATGGGTGAGAACGTGCTCGATCACCGGCTCAACACCCGCACGGTCAAGCTGTGCGTGGTCAACCGGTTCCTGTACTGGAACTTGACATCCTCCCCCGCCTGAACTGAAGGCCGGGGATTCCAGCTACGACTCCGATTGGAGCAGCAGGTGAGGTTCGCGGTTCACAGGCCGGGCAACCCCGTCGCCTCCCCGCGCAGTCACGGCGTGCCCCGCCGCGATGTTCCTTGCCGCGTTCACGTCAGCGTTGCAGGCGAAACCGCAGGCAGTGCACCGGAAGACGGCTTGGCTCTCACGCGAAGCCCGGTCCACCTGCCCGCACGCCGAGCACCGCTGGCTCGTGAACGCAGGTTTGATCTTCTCCACCCGGCCTGGGGCCTTGTCCGCCAGCCGGCGCACCAGCAGGCCCCACCCGGATCGCAGTATTTCCCGGTTCAGCCCGGCCTTGGCGCGGACGTTGCGGCCCGGGTTCTCCCGCGTGCCCCTCGCCGACCGGGTCATGTTACCGATCTTCAGGTCCTCGACCCGGATCACGTCGAACCGCCGCGCGATGTCTGTGGACACCTTCTCGGCCCAGTCCTTGCGCCGGTCGGTCTCGCGGGCCCGCAGCCGGGCAATCGCGTGCTTGACCCGGCCGCGGCGGTTCGATCCCCGGCTGGCGCGGGCCAGCGTGCGCTGCAGCCGCCGCAGCCTGGTCCGTTCCCGCGCGGTCAGGCCGGGGGCGTACAGCGGCTGTCCGGTGGACAGGGCCGCGGCGACCACTACCCCCCGGTCGATGCCCACCACCTGGCCGTTACCCGGTGCGGGAACCGGCCCGGGGATCACCGCGAAGGCGACATGCCACCGGCCCGCGCGGTCCATCGTGACCCGGTAGGACTTCACGGCCGGCGCCACGTCGCGGGACCAGCGGAATCGGACCCATCCGGCCTTGGGTACCCAGACCTGGCCGGTTTTCCGGCTGAGCCGACGCACGTCCCACTGCCGCCCGCGCCCCACGATCCGGAACCCCTCGTCCCGCCCGGCCTTGCGCCACGACGGCCGCCCGGCCGGGTTGCCCGGGTCGAAAAAGGCGGCCATCGCCTGGGTGAAGTCCCGCAGCGCCTGCTGCTGCACGGTCTGGGAGCCTTCGGCCAGCCACGGGCACGAGGAGATCAAGCAGGACTGCGCGCCGGTGTACTCCTCGCTGTGGGCCGCCTACAAGGAGATCATCCCGGCCGTCGTGCGCCAGCTGCGGGACCAGGAGTACTACGTGCGCCGCGAACTGCTGCCTGGCGCTGCCCCGTTCAACGAGCCCACGCCGCTGTCCGACGGCCGCGCGTTGCCGTTGGCCACAGTCACCGCCGGCTGAGGAGACTCCCGATGCCCAGTGGATCGCCGCCTGCCGGGCCGACGACATCGACCCCGAGGACGTCATCCCCTTCGAGCACGCCGGCCACGACTACGCGATCTACCGCTCCCCCGACAACAACTTCTACGCCACAGACGGCCACTGCACCCACGAGAAGACCCTGCTGTGCGACGGCCTGGTCATGGGCGCCGTCATCGAATGTCCCAAGCACAACGGACGCTTCGACTACACCAGCGGCAAGGCGCTCGGCGCCCCGGTCCTGGTCGACGTCCGCACCTACCCGGTCCAGGTCACCGACGGCACCGTCTACGTCGAGGTCGCCTGATTCCCGCTCCGGCCATGGTGATCGCGGGGCGGACGAGCCTGAGGTCCGCGCTTCCAGCTATACGGTCACGGGACCGGGCCGCTTGATCCCCGCACCTCAAGGCGCGGCGACGTTAGCCGGGTTTCACCCGGCGCGTCGGGATGGTCGATGCGGGCCAGCAGCATCCGGGCCGCCTGGCGTCCCAACTCCTGGGCGGCACCGTCCACGCTGGTGAGCCAGAGGGCCCGCAGCCGGGCCAGCGTGGAGTTGTCGAAGCCGACCAGGGAGAGCTCCTCGGGCACCCGGACGCCGAGCGCGGCGGCGGCGGACAGTGCCCCGACGCAGGTCAGGTCGTTGGCCGCGAAGATGGCCGTCGGGCGGGCCGCACCCCTGGATCCGCTTAGCAGCCGCACCGCGGCCCGGTAGCCGCCCTCCTCGCTCATATCGCCCGCCTCGATATGTGCTTCCAGGCCCGCGGCGCGCATCGTGTCCTGGTAGCCGTGCATGCGCGGTAGCCCGGCGATGCTGGGCAGTCCGCAGATGTGGGCGATCCGGATATGCCCGAACTCGATCAGGTGCCGGACGGCCAAGGTCGCGCCCAGGTGATTGTCGTTGGCCAGGACGTCGACACGCGGCAGGTCGAGATCGAGGCCGCGTCCGCCCACCGCCACGGTCGGGATCGTGCTGGCCGCCTCGACGATGGCCTGCGACATGGGGATCGATCCGGCGAGCACCAAGCCGTCGACGCCGAGATCCACGAAGGACCAGGTCAGCGTCTCGTCCATCATCCGGTCGATCCGGCCGTCCCCGAGCAGGATGTGTTTGCCGCCCGCGTGCAGAACCGGGGTCAGGCCGTCGAGCATGTCGGCGAACCAGGGCTGGCGCATGTCGTTCAGCAGCACGCCCACCGTGCGCGACCGGCGCTCGGCAAGCCGCCTGGCCGCCTCGTTGGGCCGGTACCCGAGTTCGGCCACCGCGCGCAGCACCGCCTCGCGCCGGGCCGGGCTCACCTTGGGCGAGTCACGAAGCACCAGCGACACCAGCGACCTGGACACCCCGGCCCGGGCCGCGACGGTCTCCAGGGTCGGCCTCCCGGTGTCCGGGGATGCCAACTCGCCTCCCCGGCACGAGGATTATTGGAGCGCTCTAACTTACCGGTCGGCCCAGGTGATTGTCAAAGCGTGGTCCCCCGCTCATCGCCATCCCCTCGGGGCCAGCCCGGAACGGCTGGTGCCAGAATAGGGAAGCGTGAACACTACGCAATCCGAGAAGGTCGGGAACGGCCGTGGCTTCTTCGCTGCCCTTGACCAGAGCGGCGGCAGCACGCCCAAGGCGCTGGCCGAGTACGGCATCGAGCCGGACCGCTACAGCAACGACACCGAGATGTTCGACCTGGTCCACGCCATGCGAACCCGCGTGTTTACCAGCCCGGCGTTTGATGGCTCGCGTATTCTCGCGGCGATCTTGTTCGAGCAGACCATGGAACGAGACGTGGCCGGAGTCCCCACAGCGCAATACCTGTGGGAGCAGAAGAACGTTGTGCCGTTCCTGAAGGTCGATCTGGGGCTGGCCGACGAGCAGGACGACGTGCAACTCATGAAGCCCATCGACACCCTCGATGACCTGCTTGAGCGCGCGAAGCAGCACCGGATCTTCGGGACCAAGATGCGGTCGGTGATCAAGGACGCGAACGAGGCCGGTATCTCGGCGATCGTGGACCAGCAGTTCGACTACGCGGGCCGGATCGCGGCGGCCGGCTTGGTGCCGATCATGGAGCCCGAAGTCAGCATCTCCAGCCCGCACAAGGAGCAGGCTGAGGCGCTGCTGAACGACGCCATCGCCAAGCGCGTCGAGGCGCTGCCTGAGGGTTCGACCGTGATGGTGAAGATCACCATCCCGACCCGGCCCGGCCTGTACGGCGACCTGGCGTCTGACCCGCGCGTCCTGCGCGTCGTCGCCTTGTCGGGCGGCTACAGCCGTGACGAGGCCTGCGCTCGGCTCGCCCGCGATCCCACCCTCATCGCCAGCTTCTCGCGCGCGCTTCTCGAAGGACTGACCGAAAACCAGACCGACGAACAGTTCAACGCCCAGCTCGAGTCGTCGATCGAGCAGATCTACCAGGCGTCGGTACACAAGCAGCCGGCCAGCCCGTGAGACCCCTAGCGCGAAGGCGGCAGCGATGAGCAGCGTCGAGGAGATCCTGGCCGGTTACGGCGACCTCCAGGCCGGCCAGGAGGCGTTCTACAAGGATCTTCACCAGCATCCCGAGCTATCGCACCAAGAGCACCGCACCGCTCAGCGTGTCGCCGGGAAACTGCAGGAATACGGCTTCACGGTGCACACCGGCATCGGCGGGACGGGAGTGGTGGGCGTGCTGGCCAATGGCGCCGGACCCACCGTGCTGCTCCGCGCCGAACTAGACGCACTGCCGGTCAGGGAGGATACCGGCGCGGACTACGCGAGCACCGCGACCGGCCAGGATGCCGCCGGCCACGAGGTGCCGGTGGCCCATGCCTGTGGCCACGACATGCACATGTCTTGCCTGCTCGGCATGGCCAAGCTCATGGCCGATCACCGTGGCCAGTGGGCCGGAACCCTGATTCCGCTCTTCCAGCCTGCCGAGGAGACCGGCGACGGCGCCCAGGCCATGGTCGACGATGGACTGTTCAAGCGCATCCCCGCCCCCGACGTGGCCCTGGCCCAGCACGTCCTGTCCGGCATCGCCGGGACGGTCAGAACACGTTCTGGCCCGTTCATGGCGACGGAGGACAGCATCGACGTGACCGTGTACGGGAAAGGCGGCCATGGCGCCATACCGCAGCACACGATCGACCCGGTGGTGCTCGCGGCCATGATCATCGTCCGGCTGCAGACCATCGTCTCCCGCGAGACCCCGCCTGGGGAGATCGCCGTGGTGACCGTCGGCAGTGTCCACGCGGGCACCAGGAGCAACCTCATTCCCGACCACGCCGTGCTGCAGCTCAACCTGCGCAGCTACTCCCAGCAGACCCGGGAGCGGATGCTCGCGTCGGTCCAGCGGATCGTGCGGGCCGAGGGCCAGGCCTCCGGCTCACCCCAGGACCCGGACTTCCGGACCGTCGGCACCTTCCCGCTCACCGTCAATGACCCGGCTACCACGGACCGGGTGGCGGCCGCCTTCGCCACCCATTTTGGCGACCACGCCCTCGAAATCGACCGGCAGACCGTCAGCGAGGACTTCAGTAACATTCCCAATGCCGCAGGTGTGCCCTATACGTACTGGGGGATCGGGTACACCGACGAGAAGATCTACCGCGCCGCCGAGAAGGCCGGACACCTCCACGATCTTCCCAGTAACCACTCCCCCAAATTCCTGCCCCCGCTGCAGCCCACCTTGCGAACCGGCACCGAGGCCCTGGTCGCTGCCGCGCTGGCCTGGCTCGAGCCTCGATAAGGCCCGTATTACTGTCCTACCGCTGTGCTACCATGCTGGTCATGGCAGTGCGGAAGAAGCGCTCGATCTCCATGCCGCCCGACCTCGATGCGGAGATAGCAGCCGCCGCCGCGCAAGCGGGAATGAGTTACAGCGCCTGGCTGGCCGATACCGCACGCAAGGAATTCACCATCCGGGCCGGCCTGGCTGCTGTCAGCCGGTTCGAGCAGGACCACGGGGCGTTCACCTCCGAAGAGCTTGCCGAGGCCGAGCAGTGGGCGGCGACGGCAGTCGCGCGGGCCAGGCAGTCCGGCGGCAGCATCCGTCGCCGGACCGCATAAATGGGCGTCACCTACGACACCGGTGCGCTCATCGCCGCTGACCGGGGACAACGCCGCATGTGGGCTCGTCACCGCGCTCTGCTGGCGATCCGCGAGGTGCCCACGGTCCCCGCGCCAGTTCTAGCGCAGTCCTGGCGTGGCGGGAGCCGCCAGGCTCTGCTGTCCCAGCTGCTGGCCGGGAGTGACGTCGAACCGCTCGATGACGGCCAGGCCCGCTCGGTCGGCTCGCTCGCTGCTCGCGCGGCGACTGGCGACATCGTGGACGCCTGCGTGGTTGAAGGAGCCCTCCGTCGCCATGACCTGGTGGTCAGTTCCGACGAGGACGACCTGCAGGCAATCGCTGCCGCCGTGAGCCGCCGCCTCGAAGTCGACCCGCCCTGACGGCAGGCTAACGATCTGCTTGTTTCGGTTCAGGCAGCAAGCCGCGGGTGAGGAGCCATCGTGACAGCCGGACACACCGCGATCGTGACGGGCGCCAATCACGGCATCGGCGCGGCGACCGCTCAGGCCCTGGCCGGGCGCGGGTGCGCCGTCCTGTGCACGTTCCTGCGAGTCGATGACCCAGACGATCGCGGAACCCCGCAGGCATACCGCGACCATCGGGTACAAGATGCCACGGCGGTCGTCGCCCGCATCCGGGACGGCGGCGGCAGGGCAGTCGCCGTGGAAGCCGACTTGTCCGACCCGGCCGCGCCCGTCCTGCTGTTCGACGCCGCCGAGGAGCAGTTCGGACCGGTTGACATTCTGATCAACAACGCGACCGGATGGCTCGCCGACACCTTCGCACCAGCCACGGCCGACCGGCTCGGCAGGTCCCTCCAGCCGGTCACCGCCGCGACCTGGGCACGGCAGTTCACGGTCGACGCGATGGGCGCGGCCCTGATGATCAGCGAGTTCGCCCGCCGCCACATCGCCCGCCAGGCGACCTGGGGCCGGATCATCGGCTTGACTTCCGGCGGCGACCTCGGCTTCCCGGAAGAAGTCTCCTACGGAGCGGCCAAGGCCGCCCAGGAGAACTACACGATGTCAGCGGCCATCGAACTCGCCCCGTTCGGGATCACGGCCAACATGGTCCACCCGCCCGTCACCGACACCGGCTGGGTCACCGACGCCGTCCGTGAGCACGTCGCCGCAAGCCCCGAGCTCATCCACATCGCGAGCCCTAGCGAGGTCGCTGAGGTCATCGCCTACCTCGCCTCCGACGCCGCGGCCCTGATCACCGCTAACGTGATCACGCTCCGCTAAGCGCCCCGAGTACGCCGGCGGCTTTATCCTTTCGATGAGAACTGCGGCCCTTTAACCAATCTGGCGGCTAGGACGGCACCGACGCGGCCAGCGAGCTCGCGCCCGACCCGCGAGAGACGACGGCCGAGGGCCTTAATGCCTACCTCGAAGCGGTGTCACGGTTCCTCACCGTCTCGGCCGCGGGCGCCGCATACCGGGCGCTGCTCGGCGAAGCGCAGCACGATCCGGCCGTCGCCGACCTGCTCGCCACGACCGATCTTCTCGGCGACAGCGCACGGCCGGTGATCGAACGGGCCATCCAGCGGGGCGACCTCCCGGCCCAGACCGACGTCGACCAGGCCGTCGCCCAACTGGTCGGACCGCTGTTCGTCCGGGTCGTCAGCGGTTACCAGGGTGAAGCACTCTCACCGCGCCGCCTGGCCAGTGATTTCCTGCGGAGCGAGCAGCGTCCATAATTGGTATGTCCCTGCTTCGAGCGCGTCCGGCAACTGTGAAGGGTGTATGGAAGATAGATTGTTCGAGTCTGAGGAATTCGGGACTTCGTCGCCGACCACTGCTACGGTGATCTTCGTCTGCCCATACAGCGCACCGATCCAAAAGGTTCGTTTCGCGATACGGCGACTCCTGAGAGCGGGCTATCACGTTGTGGCGTACCAGACGACAATGGCCGTCTTTATGGAGGGGGACCCGACGATCCTTCCGGAGCTTATCTGTCAGGTACGAGAGGACATCAGGTCGCGGATATCGAAGCTAAAGGCTGAAGGCGTAACCGAGTTTGGGTTCTTCGGCAGCAGCCTGGGCTCCTTTATCCTTTACAATTGCGTCGGCCGCGAAATTCCTGAGTTGCGCTGGGGAGTATTTAACACTGGTGGCAATATTGCCCGAGGTGTGTGGAGTATGCCTGCACTGAGACAGCGGCATGTAGAGCGAGGATGGTCACTTCCACGGCTTGAAGAAGCATGGGCTAAGCTTCAATGGCCAGATTTCGGGCGGCTCGATGGCTGCAGGTTCGTATTCGCGAGCTCGCGTCGAGACACAGTAGCTCCGTTGTCTAGTGTCTCGCATTACCTCGGGCCGATGTTGCAAGCAGGCGCCGAAGTCAGCGTATACGAGGTACCAGCGACCAGTCACCGAACGGCTGTTATTGTGGGCCTTTGGAAAGGGCCGCAACTCGTTCAGACGGTGAGGGCTATAGGCCCGGCCACCAGTTCACGATCCGCTGCCGCCGCGAGCACTCCCCCGCCGGCGTAGAGCCGGCGCACAATGGATTCCGTTGGTCGGCCGTCACGGCTCCTTGGCCGTCGGCGGGCGGGAACTGGGCGGGGAATCCAGGGACGCGGCAAGGGGGGTACCGGCCACTGGGCAGTGGCGCTTGAGGGACGGGGCGAGGTCCTTTGGTACTTGCTGGGTGCCCGAACCGGATTGGCTCAGGACGTCGCTGCTGATCGTGGTCCAGGCGAGCAGCGCGGCTGCGAAAGCCGCCCCCGCGGCAACCCTCATGGCGACCGGAAAGCCGGCTGCCATTCTGGCCGGATCCTCGAAGGCGGCGCCGGAAAGCCCCGCGGCCAGGGGAAGCGCCGCCACCGCGATCATCTGACCGAGGCGGGAGAGCGCGTTGTTAACGGCGGAAGCGATCCCCGAGTGCCGTGAATCGACGCTGGCCAGGACCGTCGCGGTGATCGGGGTGATCAGCACGCCGAGACCGACCCCGAACACGATCAGCGGGGGCAACACCGCGGGGAGGTACCTGTCGCCGGGGTGGATCTGTGCCATCAGCAGCAGTCCCGCACCGGTCAGGACAGCTCCGACCGTCAGCGGGATCCGCGGGCCGATTCGCTGGGCGATCGCCCCCGATGGGGTGGACAGGGTCAGCAGCAGCAGGGTGATCGGCAGTGTGGCGGCACCGGCTTGAAGTGCGGTGTACCCGAGTGTGATCTGCAGGAACGCGACGAACAGGAAGATCACGCCGCCGAGCGCCGCGTAGGTGACCAGCGCGAGCAGGTTGGCGCTGGCGAACTGGCGGGAGCGGAACAACTCCAGTGGAAGCATGGGATGCCTGGCCCGTCGCTCAACAGCGACAAAGCCAGCTGCGGCGGCCAGACCGATGGCCGAAGCGGCAATCACCGCTGTCAGGCCCCCGGACGCCTCGATCAGCGCAAAGCACACACCCGCGATGGCCAGCGCCGCGAGCGCGGCGCCGCCCAGGTCCAGACCGCCACGCGTCGGGTCCCGGGTCTCTGGCACGTGGAGAATCGCGGCCACGACGACAAAACCCCCGACCGGAAGATTGATCAGGAAGACCGCACGCCACGACAACGCGTCGGTCAGGTACCCGCCGACGGTGGGGCCGATCGCGCCCGCGACCGCGCCCAGACCTGCCCACGCACCAATCGCCCGGGTGCGATCATCGGGATGAAAGACCGCCTCGATGATCGCCAGGCTTCCTGGGGTAAGGAGAGCGCCCCCAATCCCCTGGACGAACCGGGCACCAATGAGCAGCCCGATCGTCGGGGCGGCCGCGCAAAGCGCCGACGCGGCCACGAAGACCACGGTCCCCAAGATGAATATGCGACGCCGGCCGTAGATATCGCTGAGCGAACCGCCCACCAAGACAAACGCCGCGAGCGTAAGCACATAACCGTT
>Ga0302184_10000815_pt1 | contig 20434 bp, 19 predicted proteins | sample I_Palsa_N3_3_FD_200233 | JGI IMG/M metagenome (GOLD analysis project Ga0302184, IMG submission 200233) | Peat permafrost microbial communities from Stordalen Mire near Abisko, Sweden - I_Palsa_N3_3 | ecosystem: Environmental > Terrestrial > Soil > Palsa > Peat permafrost | place: Sweden...
CGCGCTTGTTGGCCGGGAACGCGTCGGTCAAGATCGCGGCCGAGTTCGCCATCAGCATCGCGCCGCCGAAGGCCTGCCCGAACCGCCAGCCGATCAGCCACATCGCCCCGTGGGTGCCGGTCAGCGGGTCCAGGGACAGGGCGATCGAGGCCAGCGTGAAGACGACGAAGCCCAGGTTGTAGATCTTCACCCGGCCGAACATGTCGCCCAGCCGTCCCAGCGTCACGACCAGGACGGACTGGACGAGCAGGTAGCCGATGATCATCCACAGCAGGTACGTCACGTTGCCCGGGGTGAGCGGGTTCAGGTGGATGCCGCGGAAGATGGCCGGCATCGCGACGATCACGATCGACGCGTCGATCGTGGCCATCGTCATGCTCAGCGTCGTGTTGGACAGGGCGATCCACCGGTACCTGTCCGGCCGCCCGTCCTGGCCAGACGATCCGCCTGGCGTTCCGGATGTCCCGTTCACATGACCTGAATCCACGCTTTGCCGCACGTTAAACCAGTGTACAGCGAATCACTTGCTTGATGGCAACTATTAGCCTGCGGAACTTGTTTCGATCCGTCAGCTGCCGCCCGGGGGGCCCGTCTCAGCTGCGGAGTCCGGGGCGGGAGAGCCGCGGGCCCGGCCCTCGCCCGGGACGCGCTCCACGATGTAGTAGACGGCCACCAGGGCGATGATCACGAACGAGGCGACCGCGTTGAACTGAGCGACCACGATGGCGATGACGTAGACGAGGCCGCCGCCGACGAACCTGGCCCGGGCGGCCCAGTGCTTGGCGACCGGCAGCCGCTGGTACATGTGCTCGCCATGCAGGGTCCACTCGAACATCCCGCCGAAGCCGACCGACATGCCGAGGAACACGGCGCCGTAGAGCGTCATGGCGACCTGCGTGTCCCGGTGCACGTGCGGGCCGTGGGCGGCCAGGTAATTCGCCACGGTGGCGGTGGCCCACGGGATCATCACCACGAACAGCAGCAGCACCAGGTTGAGGAAAAGCAGCGTCCGGTCCACCACCGCGATCCCCCGGACCAGCACATGGTGGTTGACCCAGACGATGCCGATCATGAAGAAACTGATCAGGTACGCGACGAACACTGGCCAGTGGAGCTGGTCGAGCAGCGTTTCGCGGCCGGGCCTGGCCACGGTGAGATTGAGGGCGAGCAGCGTGATGGCTACCGCGAAGACGCCGTCGCTGAACGCCTCGAGCCTGGACCGGTCCACCTGTGCCTTGGTTCAGTCGGCGGCGGGCCGCTGCTTGACGGTCGCGAGGATCTGGTTCACGCAGGCCTGGATCTCGTTCTGCTTGCCCGGCATGTCCTTGCTGGCGAAGGTGTCGAGCATCGCCAGCACCCGATCCTGGCCGTTCAGGATGTCGAGCTGGTGCTTGGCCATCTCGTGCAGCGCGATGAGAGTCTCGTGGTCGGCGATGGCCCGGCGGTCGCTCGCGGCCTGGGCCCGGTTGGCGCTGACCTGCAGCGAGATCATGATGGACAGCTGCGGCAGGTTGAGGATGGTCAGCAGCAGCGGCCACGGCGTCTTGTCGAACCCGACGACGTTGCCCAGGAAGAGCCAGGCCACCACGCCGACGGTGATGAAGACGAACACGTACATGGAGCCGCAGAAGCGGTTGACCCCGTCGGCGATCCGGTCCAGGATGCTGGTGCCGCGCACGTGCTGGGACAGGACCAGCCGGGGCTTGTGATCCTCCGGCGCTGCCCTGATCTGCAGGGCCCGCTCGTGCACGTGCGAGATGGCCTTGTCAATGGCCCGGAGGGCGTCGGCGTCCGTTTCCGGGCGCGGGATAGCAAGGGGTGGCTCGGGGGCAGCCGTATCAGCTGGTGAGATTGTCTGGGTCATCAGTATCCTCCGCGCAGGCCGCCGCTGGCGTGGCTGCCACGACCAGCCAAAAGTAGGGATTGCCATAACCTACTCCACGTCACCGCCGCAGCAGCGTGTCCAGCGTGTCGTTCAGTCCGGCCGTCAGGCGTGCGAGCAGGTGCTCGCCTTCCGCGGCGCAGGCCCCGGCCGGGTCGCCGAGCACGCCGTTGGCGCTCACCGCCCGCACGCCCTGTTCGCGCAGCATCGGCATGATCTCGACCAGCGGCCGGACGTCGCCTCGTCCGGCCTCGTCCAGGCGCACGGCGTCCGGGTCAAGCGCGAGCATGACCGAGGTCTCGGACCGGCCGGCGTGCGCGTCGCCGCCGGGCAGCCCGGCGTGCCAGCTCGCGCAGGCGCGTCCCTCGTAGCGAAGCCGGTCGACGGCGGCCTGGACCGCGGTACCGTTCCCGCCGTGCCCGTTGACCAGCAGCACCGCGGGCCAGTGCAGGCTGGCGTGCCGGCCCAGTTCGATCAGGCACGACCTCAGCGCCTCGGTGCCGATGGACAGCGTGCCGGGGAAGGCGGCGTGCTCACCGCTGGCGCCGATGGCGAAGGCAGGGGCGAGTGCCACGCCGGCCCGGCCCGCGCAAGCCCGCCGGGCCACGGCCACGGCGATCCGGGTGTCGGTGTCGAGCGGCAGGTGCGGGCCGTGCTGCTCCAGCGAGCCGACCGGCACCACGAGCAGCCGCCGCGGGCCCTCCTCGATCTCGGGCCATCGCATCCGCGCCAGCTCCGAAGCAGGAACAGGTAGCGACGCGGACATGCCGCCATGCTATGTTCCTACCTCGTGGCGGGCGCGGTGTGCACCCTGGGTCTCGACCTCGGGACCAGCTCGGCCAAGGCGGTTGTGATCGATACCGGCGGCCAGGTTCTGTCGCAGGCCTCAGCCGGTTACGCCGTGACGTCGGCGATGGCCGGCTACGCCGAGAGCGAGCCGGCCCACTGGTGGAGCGCGGTGACCTCCTGTGCCCGCGAGGCTGTCCACACGGCGGGCGCGCAGCCGTCGGCGATCGGACTGTCGGGACAGATGCACGGCCTGGTGATGACGTCCCGGCAGGGCCGGGCCCTCCGCCCGGCCTTGCTCTGGGCCGACAGCCGCGCCACCGGGTCGCTGCGTGCCTACCAGCTCCTCGGCGCCCGGGCGCTGGCCCGGCTGGCCAACCCGCTGGCCCCGGGCATGACCGGACCGATGCTCATGTGGATAGCCGAGAACGAACCGCGCATCTACGCCGAAGCTCGCTGGGCGCTGCAACCTAAGGACTGGATCCGGGCCCGTCTCACCGGTGAGGTCCACGCCGAGCCCAGCGATGCTTCGGCCACCTTGCTCTACGACGTGCCGGGCGACCGCTGGGACCTTGAGGTCGTCAGCGCTCTCGGCCTCGACGCCGGCTTGCTGGCGCCGTTGCTGCCCTCGGCTGCGGCGCCGGCCGGCCGCCTCACCGCGGCGGCCGGGACCGAGCTGGGCCTGCCCGCGGGCATCCCGGTCGCGGCCGGGGCCGGTGACACGGCGGCCGCCGCCCTGGGCAGCGGGATCGTCGACAGCGGCGACATCCAGCTGACCGTCGGCACCGGCGCGCAGGTCATCCGGCCCGCGGTCGCACCGGTCAGCCGGGCGGACGACGGGATCAACCTCTACCGGTCAGCGACTCCGGCTGGCTGGTACCACATGGGCGCCACCATCAGCGCCGGGATCAGTCTCAACTGGGTGCGCGAGATCATGAACGCCAGCTGGGAGGAGCTGTATGCGAGTGCCGATCATCCGGGCCAGGCTCACGACCCGATCTTCGTCCCGCACCTGTCGGGGGAACGGACACCGTACTCCGATCCGGCGCTCCGCGGCTCCTGGACCGGGTTGTCGCTGGCCGACGACCGGGCGTCGCTGTTGCGCAGCGCGCTCGAAGGAGTGGCATTCTCGATCCGTGACATCCTGGATGCGCTGCTCGGAGAGCATCGGCCGCCGTGCCTTCGGCTGGCCGGCGGAGGCACCCTGGCCCCCGGCTGGCGGCAGGTGCTCGCAGACGTGCTGGGGCTGCCGCTGTACGCCGTGGACGTGCCCGCGGCATCTGGCCGGGGCGCTGCCCTCTTGGGGGCCCACGTGGCCGGCCTGCTGAGTTTTGACGATATCCAGGGACCGCTGGCACCGCCGGCCAGCCTCGTGGCTGAGCCGGACCCGGTGATGGCCGCCTTCCACGCCGAACGCCACGCCAGGTTCCGGCGGATGGTCGCCGTCCTCGCAGCGACGTCGGGGTGAGTCCTGGCGGGATGGGGGATGGGGGAGGGGGGCCCGGTCGCCGCGGGGGCTGATGTCACCGTGCACCACTAGTACTGTTGGCTGGTGCCGAAGGGAGCTAGCGAGCGGGAGCCGGCCGGAGCGCTAGCCGCCGCCGGAGCAGGACCAGCCGATGACCTGGTCCCCGCGGGATTCCGGCTGCGCGCCGACCCGCGGTCGCGGATGCTGGCGGACGGGACGGTGCTCACCGGCGGTTACCCCACCCGGGTGCTGCGGCTGACCCGGTCGGGCGCCCGGCATGTGACGGACTGGTGGTCAGGTACGCCGGTCCAGGACAATCCCAAGGCCCGGGCGCTGGCACGGCGTCTTCTCGACACCGGGATCGCCCATCCCGTAGTGGACGAGGCCTCGCCGGCCGGCCGCGGGCACGCTGCCGACGAGGTCACGGTCGTGGTCCCGGTGCGCGACCGGCACGCCGAGCTTGCCCGCTGCCTGGCCGGACTGGCCCAGGCGCCGCGACTGATCGTGGTCGATGACGGCTCGCGGGATCCGCAGGCCGTGGCGGATGTCGCGGCCGGGGCGGGCGCCAGCGTGCTGCGGCGGCCGGTGAACGGCGGGCCGGCGGCAGCCAGGAACACGGGCCTGGCCGCCGCCGATACGCCGCTGGTCGCTTTCCTCGACTCGGACTGCGTGCCCGGCCCGGGCTGGCTGGATCTGCTGTTGCCGCACTTCGCGGACCCGGCGGTGGGCGCGGTCGCGCCGCGCATCGTCCCGCACGAGAACGGCCGAAGCTGGCTGGCCCGGTACGAGGGGGCGAGTTCCACGCTCGACATGGGAGAGCGGCCCAGCATCGTCCGGCCGGGATCGCGCGTTCCCTACGTCCCCGGGGCCGCCCTGATCGTGCGCAAAGCTGCCGCCGGAGCGGGCTTCGCCGAAGAAATGCAGGTAGGGGAGGACGTCGACTTCATCTGGCGGATGGCCACAGCGGGCTGGCGGACCCGCTATGAGCCAGCGGCCACGATGGCACACCAGCACCGGGTGCGGCTGCGGGCGTGGCTGGCCAGGCGCAAGGACTACGGGACCTCGGCGGCCGCACTCGAGCTGCGTCATCCCGGCGCGGTGCGCCCGCTGTACTCCTCACCGTGGACCGCGGTGGCCTGGCTGGCGGCAGCCGCCGGCTGCCCCGGCGCCGGAGCCGTGGTCACCGGCACCGGTACCGCGCTGCTCGCCCGGCGGCTGGCTCAGGTCACCGGCGAGGGGTGGCCACGGCCGGCCAGTTCGGCCGCATGGCGGCTGGCGGCGCACCAGGCCGGCGGCGGGACCCTGGCGGCCTTCAGGCCACTGGGCAGCGCGATCTCCCGCACCTGGTGGCCGCTGGCGCTGCCCGCGGCGGCGGCGGTGCGCCGGCTCCGGCTTCCGCTGGCCGCTCTGGTGCTCACGCCGCCGCTGCTGGACTGGCTGGACCGCCGCCCGCCGCTCGACCCGGCCCGCTACGTGGCCGCGCGGCTCCTCGACGACATCGGGTACAGCCTCGGGGTCTGGCAGGGCTGCGCCGAACGCCGGACCGTTCGTCCGCTGCTGCCCGTGCTGCGCGGGCGTCACCTGACGCAGGCCGTCACTTATCCAGGCCGCGGCTGAATTCGGCCGGCACGATGAGGTCGTCGGGGGACAGGTCGTGGATGGAGGACCGGCCGAGCGCGAGCAGCGTGGAGTCGATCCCGGCGCGGAGCACGTCGAAGACATTCTTCACGCCCGCGGATCCGTTGGCGGCGAGTCCCCACAGGTAGGCCCGGCCGATCAAGACCGTCCGGGCGCCGAGGGCCAGCGCCTTGACCACGTCGCTGCCGCGGCGGATCCCGCCGTCGAGCAGCACCTCGATCTGGCCGCCTACGGCGTCACTGATCCCGGGCAGCGCCCGGATGGAGGCAGGCGTGCTGTCGAGGTTGTTGCCGCCGTGGTTGGAGACCGAGATGGCGGTAGCACCGATGTCGATCGCCCGGCGAGCGTCGTCCGGGCGCATCACGCCCTTGATCATGAAGGGGCCGCCCCACTGCTCCCGCAGCCAGGCCAGATCGTCCCAGGTCGGCGGCGGGGTCTGCATCCACTCACCGTAGACGCCGAAGAACGTCGGAGCAGGCTCGCCGGGGGAGGCCATGTTGGGCACGGTGAGGTCGGGCAGCCCTCCGTGCCTGAGCCACTCAAGCACGTAGGCCGGCCGGATGATGCCCTCGGGCGCCAGGCGGATAAGGGTCCGCAGGTCTATCTGCTCGGGTATGGCCGGACTGCCCCAGTCCCGGCCGTTGGAGAACGACCAGTCCAGCGTGACGATCAGGCCCTTGGCGCCTGCCCGGCGGGCTCGCTCGGAGCGCTCCAGGATCTTGTCCCGACCGCCTGACCAGTAGCTCTGGAAGAACAGCTTCGGGTTGACCTCCGCGACGGCCTCGACCGGCATGCTGCCGAACGAGCTGAGGCCGATGGCCGTGCCCGCCTCGGCCGTTGCGCGCGCCACCCCCGCCTCGCCGTCCGGGTGCACGGCCTGCACGCCGGTGGGAGACGCGATCACCGGCATGGAGATCTCCTGGCCGAGCACCGACGTGGCCATCTCCCTGGCGGCGGGCAGGTCCGCGACGCGCGGCGGCGCGAACCGCAGCTCGCTGAAGGCCGCCGTGTTGTCGCGCAGCGTGACACCCTGTTCGGTTCCGGCGACCAGCGCCATGTAGACCGATCTCGGCAGGCGACGCCTGGCTCTCCTGCGTGCCTCCTCCACCGTTTCGAACCACTCACGGGTGCTTGCCATCGGTCTCCCTCACGCGCCGGCTGGATGCTGGCACCTATTTTGGCACTCAGTGCCGTAAATATCTAGCCGTAGTATCCACGTTCATGTCATCAGAGCCCGCTGGAGCTGGGTCGGGGCCGGGCGACCACGCGGACCGGCTCAGGTGGAACGCCAAGTACGCCGCTGGTTTCGTGCCGTCCTTCGTCCCTCATCCGCTGGCGGTGCGGGTCTTGTCGATGGACCGGTCCGACGGGCCCGTGGCCGAGCTAGCCTGCGGACCTTCCGGCGCCGCGCTCCTGGCCGCGGCGAACGGGTGCCAGGTCACCGCGGTGGACGTGTCCGACATAGCGCTCGGGATGCTCGGCGACAAGGCACGGCGGCATGGGCTGGACCACCTGATCACCCTGGTGCATGCGGACCTGTCCGCCTGGCGGCCGGAGCCGCGGTCGTATGCCGTCGTCTTGTGCACGGGCTTCTGGGAGTCGGCCGTATTCACTGCGGCAGCCGAACTGGTCGCCTCCGGCGGGTTGCTTGCCTGGGAGGCCTTCACCGCGCAGGCCAGGCGTTCGCGACCCAGCCTGCAGGCGGACTGGTGCCTGGCGCCCAGCGAGCCCGCGTCGCTTCTCCCGCCCGATTTCACCCTCCTAGACCAGCATGATCGAGGCCTGAAACGGCAGATGCTAGCCCGGCGCGCCCCCACCGCTACCCCTGAACCGCACGTCCCCTTACCCACAATGCCGACGGTTGCGTTGCGGCTTTGATCTGCGATTTCGTGGCAGCCCGTCGGCCGACGGCGGGTTGGGCATTCACCCGATGGGTGCGCGGTGACCGTGGCTGGTGAGCGGGCTTGAATCTGGCATCTGGCGGCACGCAGCCCGGCAACATCCGCTCGATCACCTCCGTAACAACCATGAGCGGATGTCAGCGTGTTAAGGCGGTCATCGCCATCCGAGGAAGGTCATCACATCCCGCGCGACCACGCCACGCCTGAGCCTGCGTGCTGAAGATCAGCCGGAACTGGCCCTGGAAGGACGCGTTCCTAGCCTGCCGCCGTCATGGCGATCTTGACGAAGGCAGAGGCTTTCATGATCGGGTGAGGGTTGCGCAGAAGCGGGACTGGACCGCTGATGCTCCGGTACCACCGACCTCACTGATCCGGTGGCGGCGCGCCGGCTCGCCGTCGCCGCCTGGCGCGTCTACCCCACGACCCTGGCCGCGTCGGCCATGACAACCCTGCTAGCCGAACAGCAGCAGGACGGCATGCTACTGCTGGCGGCCCGACACCGCCACGCGGAACAGCGCCATGCCAAGGGCCGTGCATTACACGGCACGAAAGTGCCGGGTGATGCGCTAGCGCGAAGCTCGGGGCAGAAGCCTGCGAGACGCCGGTTGGAAACCGGCGGGATGTCCGTCGCCATGACTAGCGCGGGTGCTGCATACTCGGCGGTGTGAATGACCCCTTTGACTTCCAGGCGCTGCGGATTCAGCAGCCAGGAAGGCTGCTGCCCGACCGCGCGAAGTACGAGATCTTCAACGCTGACCGGCAGCTGCTGGCGACCGCCACCGAAACCGACAGCCACACCCGGCGGAAGCTGCTCAGCAAGGCGATGCCCGACACGCGCGCAATCGCGGTCACCACCGCCGCAGGCGAGCCAGCCGGCTTCTTGGTCAAGCAGAGCAGCGAGTGGATCACCGAGTTCCGGGGACCCGCGAGCGAGCTGATCGGCCGGATCCGCACCGGAGCCACCAGGCGCACCTATACTCTGCTCGGCGATCAGGACCAGGCCGTGGGCCAGGTGACCGGCGACCTGGCGCTCAAGAACTTCTCCGTCACCGGCACGGACGGCGCCGTGTTCGCGCGGGTCCGCAAGACCTGGGCCGGGCTCACCAAGGAGATGCTCACGCCTCTTGATCACTACACGGTGGAATTCACCGGCCCGGTCTCGCAGCCGGCCCGCACGCTGACCGTCATGATGCCCATCGTGCTGGACCTGACCCTGTACGGACCCGTCTGAGTACAAGCCCATCTGGCCCGGCACTGCCGGTAGCGGGCTGCTGCCACGCGTCCCCGGCCCCATCTCCGGTCGGCGGGCCACACATTCGCCTAGGTCGTGCAGTCGCTTGTCACATCGTGACGGCAACGTTGATGACGTAGACGGTCGCCGCGTCCTCGTCCACCTCGTCCAGGACCCGGATGCCGGGCAAGTGCAGGCGGTAGATCCCGCTGCCTCCCCAAGCCACCGCCTGGTCAGGATGCGGTTGATCCGCAAGCACCGCCAGCGCCTGCCTGATCGAGGCAAAGGCATCCTTGTCCTCGGCACGGATCCGGGCCAGCGCCCGCAGCGCGCTCTCCTGCACGACGACGGTGAGGCTCATCGAGCGCTGTCAGCGTCCATCTGGTCCAGGGCGGCATCCAGGTCAGCCAGCGGGACGCCGCCACGTCCCGCCAGCCGGGCCGCGTAATGGGCGGCCAGGGCGGCCCGATCTTCCAGGTCGGCGAGGTCATCGATGTTGATGATGGCGACCGAGGGTTTGCCGTGCTCGGTGATTGCCACCGGACGATGCGAATACCGGGCCCGGGAGACCAATTCCCCCAGGTGATTGCGGGCCGACGTCAGGCTGTAAGACTCTTCCATGACTTAAAAGTGTACACTTTGCACACCATGCTGCTGCCAGGTACGAGCGGTTCGAGACTAATACGGTTTCGATGGTCAGACCTGCGTCCACCAACGGTGGGTCCTGCACCTGGTCCTATACCGCTCCCCGCGCGGAGACGGGGCGCGGTGCTACTTCCGGCATAATAGCTGCATCGTCGCTTCTATAGTCAGACGGCGCGCGGGACGTACGTAAGTACATTTGGCACGCTACCCGAACGCGGGGTCTCTGATAAATCCCACAATGGCCTGGCCAGCTCAGCCCGCCGGTTGGTAATCGAGGCCACGTACCCGCTCTGACATCTCGGTAGCAGTAGCGGCTACTCCTGGCGCCAGGCGAGAGCCGCAGTGGGTCAAGGCGAGTCCCGATGGCTGATCCATACCGAGACGTGAGCGGGTTCGAGAGCCTGATGCACGGTAGCGGCCAGGTCATCCCGGACCCGGTCCTGGTCCACGGCGTCCTTCAGGCGGGCCGCGAACGCGGCCACGGTGGCTTCGGTGTCATACTGGGCACGATTGAACCGACGGTCCACCGCCTTTTGCACCCGGCGCCGCAGCGGGGTGAACAAGGCCACAGCGGCCAGCGTCGATGCGGCCACCGCTACCGGCGAGTTCACCGACAGCACTCGGGTAGCCAGCAGCACCATTCCCGCGTATACCCCGATTAGCAGGCCGGTCACGATCGTGTAGGCCAGCGTCCGCGAGATGATGCGATCGATCTCGTACAGCCGGTAGCGCAGGATCGCCATGCCGACGCACACCGCGAACGCCACCAGCCCGGCGTCGTTGAGCAGGCTGCTCATCTCCTGAACGGCTGCTGACGCGTGCGGGTCGAGCGCCGAGATGATGCTGTCGATGGCTCCGGCACCGAGGGCGGCAAGCGACCCGGTCATAAGCCATTTCAGCTGCTGACGCCGCTCCTGACCGGCCTTCCCCTGACCCCTCGCCGCGCGCCGCCAGGTCAGTACCAGCCGCCCCGCAAAGACCAGCCAGAACGCCAAGAGGATCGGGACCATCAGCGTGAGGACCGTAGACAGCCAGGCCGTCCGGCCCGCCGGATCGTCGACCGCGGCCAGGCCGCCTCCGGAGTCAACGCGCACGTCGTGCGAGGCGATGACGCTCACCGTGGCGACGTAACCACTCGCCAGCAGGCCGGCCACGGCGGTCAGGTAAGCCCACATCGCCCAGCGCCAGCCGGGAGCGGGCAGCTTGCCCTCCGGGAACAGCAGGATTACCAGCGGGAACGCCACGAACAGGACGATCCAGGCCATGTTAAGCAGCAGCGCCGCCGAGCCGAACGGCAGGCGCTGCCCGGACCGGTAGACCAGCCAGGCGTACGCCTGGCTATCTTTGTTGAGCAGCACGCCGACTGGGATGCCAAGCAGCAGCCAGCCGATCGGGTTGCGCGGCTGGCGCCGCGCAACGACCAGACCGGTCGTCGTGATGGCCAGGTAGGTGACAACCTGGCCCGCGTTCGAGGCCACGTTCTGCCGGGCCAGCACCGACAGCGGCATCAGCGCCACGGCGAGCAGCAGGGCCAGCAGCGCGATCGCCGACGCGAATGCGGGCAGCGCCAGACGTGGCCGCGCTATCGGCTCACGCGTCCGCACGCCTGGTGACTGTGCCATCCGCACAGAACATGACGCTACGCCTGAACCGTTCCGGCAACGTTACGGGTCAGCACGCCACTGCGGGAACCTGCCGCAATGCAGACCGCAGATAAAGCGACGATCCCACAACCGCCCGGCCAGCTCAGCCCGCCGTCTGGTGATCGAGGCCACGTACCCGCTCTAACGATGCTGGCGTGGGGATCACGTCCACCATGCGGGAGCAATCATCAGGTACCTGCAGCTCCTTGGACCATTCCCCGCCCCCTCGCCATCAAGTGCTGCTTCTTGGCGGACAACAAGCGCTTATGACGCCCGCGTGTCGCGGAACACGGCACGTTCGAGGCGTTTGACCCGTCCGGCAAGGTCCCCTGCGCCTGCTGTCTCCGCGGTGTCGCGGTGCTGCTCGATCCACTGGCGGATCAGCACACTTGGGCGTACATGCTGGGCGGCGGCGCTGCGCCGGACCCAGTCCAGCAGCAACTTGGGCAGCCGCACCGAGGTGGTAATCATCGGGTCGGCGTCGGTGTCGCGGCAGGTCGTCCGTCCCAGGGCGCGCTGCTCGTACCCGCTGTCGGCGGAGGGAACGGGATGGCACGGGATGGACCGCCATCGTCATGTAACCAGCTGGTCTGGTGACCCGCAGCGGTGCGGGCCTGTCACCGCGAAGAAGGAGTCATCAATGGCGCTTCTCCACAGCTTGCGCAGCTCAGCAGCCCGGTTCCTGCACCCTGGTGAGCCCGGTCCCGGCCGCCGTCGGCGTGGCCGCGGCCGCCAGGCACCGCATCGGCGGAAGGGAGAGCAGATGAGCGGGGCTGGATTGCGCCGGCGGCTGGCCGCCGTCGCGGTAACCGTCACGGCCGCGGTGCTGACCGCGGCGGGCACGCTGACCCCGGCGCTGGCCGCTACCGGTCCGTCGATGACGGTCAACAACGGCTCGGTGAACATCGCCGTGCAGGGCCCGGATGACTCGCTGCTGTTCTACTGGGCCGCCAACGGCTCGTCCGCCTGGTTCGGCGAGGCGGTCGCGGGCGAGGACACCACCTTCGCCGCGCCGTCCATGGCGGTCGACGGCAACGACGTCAACATCGCGGTCGAGGGCCCGGATAACTCGCTGGTGCTCTACTCGGCCGTCAACGGTTCGTCCGCCTGGAGCGCCGTGGAGGTCGCGGGCACGGGAACCACCTTCGCCGCGCCGTCGATCGTGACCGACGGCAACGACGTGGACATCGCGGCCAAGGGCCCGGATGACTCGCTGCTGTTCTACTGGGCCGCCAACGGCTCGTCCACCTGGCACGAGGAGAACGTGGGCGGCAACCTCAGCGATGCCTCGCCGCCGTCGATGATCGTCAACGGCGCTGCCATCGACATAGCCGCCACCGGCGCGTTCTTTGCGCTGAACTTCTTCTGGGCCTTCGTCGGCACGGGCACCTGGCACCAGGAGTCCGTGAACGCGACGATCCAGGTCTGGTCCCCGCCGTCGATCGCGGCCTCCGGCAACACCGTCGACGTCGCTGCCATCAGCAACACGGGCGCGCTTATATTGTTTTCGGCCATCACCGGCACGGGCACCTGGAACGCCGACACCGTGTCCGCCGCCGCCGACAACTACGCCGCGCCCTCGATCACGTTCCAGGGCGGCGACGTGGACGTCGCGAGGCAGGGCTCGAGCACCTCGCTGCTGTTCTACTGGGCCGTCACCGGATCGTCCACGTGGCACGAGGAGACCGTGGCCGGCGCGGATAGCGCCGCCTCGCCGCCGTCGATGACGGTCAACGGCAATGGCGTCAACATCAGCGCCGTCAACACGGCCAGCCAGCTGCTGTTCTACTGGGCCACCATCGGCACGGGCACCTGGCACGCCGAGACGGTCGCAGACCTCTAACCAACGGCCCAGCCAGGAAGCAGCCCGGGCCTGACCTGCGCCGCTTCCTGGCCGTCGGCCTGACGGCCGAGGAGATCACCGCCGAATTTCCCCAAATAACGCCTGTGACCAGGGCCATATCGCAGCATCCGACCAGGACGCAGGCACAGCATCGCACTACAACTTCAAAGACCAGGCTCACCAGACGCTGTCTGAGGCGGCTGCGCCTGGCCGAGGGACCGCTGCTCGCGCCGTCGCCGGTGCTGGGATGAAATCGGCGCGTCCGCCCACTGCTGCGCCCCGCCGCAGTGACCTGCCCGGCCGACAATTGCGCGAGGCTACGCAGGCACAGTTGAGCGGACCCGGGTGGCCTCTTTCTGTGATGCGGGCTTGTTCCGTCCCCGGTACGGGACGCGGATGTGCTGTTCGCCGAAGCAGAGAGATCCGACCTGCTGCTCAAAGTCGTCGCGTGTGATACCGCGAAAGAGGAAATGCCCTCCGTCTCCGACCACTGCCCGAAAACCGCGCTACCGCCAAACCCGGGAACGGGTCCGGAAGAGAGGTCTTTGATAAATACCACAACCATCAGGCCAGGTCAGCGCACCGTCTCGTAATCGAGGCTACCTACCCGCTCTGAGATCTCGCCCTAGCAGTACCGGGCTGCCCCAGCGCTCCGCGAGCAGCGCAGCATCCGCTCCTGGCGTCGCGGCAGATTGTCACAGCTAACGCCACGGTTGACGTCATGCCGCCGTTGCCTCGCATCACCGGCCGGGAACTCGCCCGGGCGCTCGGCAAGCTGGGCTGGGTAGTCGTGGCGCAGAAAGGATCTCATGCTCAGCTCAAGCACCCCGCTCGTGGCGGTCGCGTGACCGTACCGCTGCACGCCGGTGAGACGATCGGACCGGGCCTGCTACGGTCGATCCTGAGCCAGGCAGGAATTACCGCCGAGGAACTACGCGCGGTCTCTGTGACAGGATGAAACTGATGCGTACTTACACGATCGTGGTGGAACCCGACCAGGATGGCGGCTACTTCGTTACCGTCCCGGCCCTGCCCGGCTGCTTTACCCGTGGCAGCACGATCGAGCAGTGCCGGGAACGGGCCGTAGAGGCCATCGAGGTTCACATCTCAGGTCTTCAAGCCGACGGCGAGTCCGTTCCCGAGGAAGCCGGGCCGCCGCAACTTCTGGCCGTCACCGTCGCAGCCTGAAGTTAAAGGATCCCTGAGCCAGGGATCTACCGTCGCGGCCATGCAACCGGGCATGAGCCCAGCATCAGGGGGATGAGAGGTAGCGGCGCGCCCACTGGGCGATGTCGCGGCGTTCGATGGCGGCGGCCATCAGGTCCGGGAACGAGTCAGGCGTGCACGCGAACGCCGGAACGCCCAGCCCGGCGAGGGCGGCGGCGTTGTCGTGGTCGTAACCGGGTGCACCGTCGTCGGACAGCGCGAGCAGGGCGATGACCTGTGTCCCCGCGGCGGTCATATCCCCGATCCGGTGCAGCATCTCATCCCGGTTACCGCCCTCGTACAGGTCGCTGATCAGGACGAAGATCGTGCTGGCCGGACGCGTGATCAGCTGCTGGCAGTAGGCGACGGCCCGGTTGATGTCGGTACCGCCGCCGATCTGGGTGCCGAACAGCACATCGACGGGGTCGCTGAGCTGGTCGGTCAGGTCCACCACCGAGGTGTCGAAGGCGACCACCGACGTGCGCAGTGACCGGATGGAGGCGAGCACCGCGCCGAAAACCCCGGCGTAGACCACCGAGGACGCCATCGAGCCGCTCTGGTCCAGGCAGATGATGACATCGCGCGCCACCGCCTGCTGCTTCCTGGCGTAGCCGATCAGCCGTTCCGGCACGATCGTCCGCTGCCGCGGCAGATAGTTCCGCAGGTTCGCGCGGATGGTCCGGTCCCAGTCGATGTCGGCGTGATGCCTGGGCCTGCTCGTCCGGCTCGCCCGGTTCAGCGCCCCGGCCACCGCCGAACGGGTCCGCTGGGCCAGCCGGCGCTCCAGGTCCGTGGTTACGGTGCGCACGACCGCACGCGCGGATTCCCGCGCCTGCTCAGGTATGACCCGGCTCAGCGCGAGCAGCGTGCCGACTAGGTGCACGTCGGGCTCGATCGCGTCGAGCATCTCAGGCTCAAGCAGCAGCCGGGTCAGGCCGAGCCGGCTGATCGCGTCCTTCTGCATCACCTGGACCACGCTGACCGGGAAAAACGTCCGGATATCGCCGAGCCAGCGGGCCACCCGCGGAGCCGACGCCGCCAGCCCGGACCCGCGCTGCCGGCCAGCCTGAGAACTGCTGCTCTGGTCAGCATCGGAGTCGTACAGGGCGCTGAGCGCCGCGTCTATGCGCGCGTCGTCGCCGCCGAGCGAGGTCCCGGTGCCATCGTCGGCACCCCCGAGGACCAGCCGCCAGCGGCGCATCCGCTCCTGCGGACCGACGGTCATGACGCCGCCGCCCGGTGGGAGGCGACAGCAAGCCCGAGGATGGCCGCGACCGCCCGTACCGCGATGGCCGCCCGGTCCTCGTCCAGGTCGTCGTCGGTCGCGGCAGCGGCCACCGGTGCCCGGCCGGTACCGTCGAGCCGGCCCGCCTTCTCCCCGATCGCCCGCCGCTCGGGCGGCGCGAACCCGCCGAAGGTCCGCCGCAGCGCCGGCAGGACCGCGGCGAAGGAGTCCTCGCTCAACCCGGCCAGCCATCCGTCGGCCAGGCCGAGCAGCTTGTCGTCGTGCACGAGCAGCAGCCCGCTTCCGGCCAGGAACCCCTCGGCCCAGCCCGCGGCCGCCGCGGCCGGGGCGGCGGCGGACAGCTCGCGGGACATCCGCGAGGACGCCTCGTCCATAGCGAGACGTCCCGCGTCCAGCAGCAGCCTGGTCAGGCGGCCGGAGATCAGGGGCGGGCAGCGGGGGAGCAGCCGGGCCAGCGTATCTAGCCAGCGCTCGCGGCTCTCACCGTCGGCGAGCAGCCCGGTGGCGGAATGGACGGCGTCGACCCGGTCCCGCATGGCTCGTTCGGCCGCCTCGTCCAGGGACGCCATGGCAGCCGGGAGACCGGCGCAGATCCGCGTCATCATCTCGATGGCGACCTCACCGAGCCGGGCCGGGTCGGTGCCGCGCACGTCACCGTACCTGGCTGCCCGGACAAGGGCCGGCAGCGCCGTCATCAGGTGGGCCACGTCGGTATCGAGCGCGGCACGGTCCCTGACCGCCGCGAGCACCGCCGGCAGAGCGTCGCCGAGGTCAGCCAGCAGGCACCGCTCGACCAGCGTCGTCAGCTCCTCCAGCGCCGACGACCCAGGGACCCCGGAGACCCGCCAGCCCCGAGGAGACTCAGAGACTCCAGCGGACTCAGAGACCCCGGGAGCTCCGGAGGCCAGCGCCCGGGCCCGCTGAGTGGCCGCGGTCGCCACCGTGCCGCCCCACATGCTCGCCTCGATCAAGGCCAGGTCAAGCTCCGGCCGCCAGGTCAGCTCCCACGTCTCACGGAACGTCCCGATGTTCCGCGTCCGGCCTTCCCGCGACGATCCCCAGCGGACGCCGAGCAGGGCGAGCCGGTGCAGCAGGTGGCTGCGGGCCAGATCGTTGGGCTTACGCAGGTCCAGGTCGTAGTCGCGGGGCGATGCCTCGGGCCGCAGCCGGAGGCGGCGCTGCTGGTCGTGCAGATCCCGCTGCAGCGGCACCATGGGGGTCGCGGCCGGGACCGTGCCGAGCCGCTCGCCGACCACGAGCCGACGCTGAATCAGCGCGGTCAGCAGGTCGCTGCCCTCGCACAGCACGGCGCGGGCCGACTCGGTGACCTCCTCCAGGCCCGCGAGCGGCCGTCCGCGCAGCGCGGCGAGCGCGTCGGCCAGCCGGACGGCTTCGATCACGTGCGCCGCCGACACTGCGATACCCTCCTCGCGCAGCACCGCGGCGGCCTTGGCCAGCCACCGTTCGACGGGCTGCCCGGCGGAGGAGAACAGGTGGTCATACCAGCCGGGGGAGCGGATTCCCGCTCCGTAGCCCGAGGTGTAGGACAGCCGCCCGTAGGTCCAGGGCACCCAGGTCAGGGTGGCCTTCACCTTGGGCAGGCCACGTAGCAGCCGGTCGTCCGCGGCGGCGGCCGGGAGGGGATGCAGCGCGGGAACGTGCCAGGCACCGCAGACCACGGCGATCCGCTGGTAGCCGTCCTTCATGGTCTTGCGCAGCACCTTCCGCATGTGCGCCTCGCGGACCGCGTCGCGCGGGTCGGGTTCACCCGCCTGCTCGCGAAGGATCCCGATGGCCTCGGCCAGGGCACCGAAGACCGCTGGTCCCGGGACGTGTTCGACCACGTCCTCCCACCAGCGCTCAGGGTCGTCGTACCCGGCCGCCGAGGCCAGCTCCCCGACAGGATCGACACGCGATCGCGGAACTCGGTCCTCGGACATCGCGAGCTGATGGGCGGCGGGCAGGTCGCAGAACCGGACCGGAATCCCCGCGCCAAGGGCGTACCGCATCGCCTGCCACTCCGGCGAGAACACCGCGAACGGCCAGAACGCCGCCTTGCTCGACTCTCCGGCCACATATCCCAGCAGCGCCACAGGCGGGCACATCTCCGGATCCGCCGCCAGCTCCACCAGCCCGTCCGCTTCCGGCGGTCCCTCGATCAGCACCACGTCCGGCTGCTGCGCGGCCAGCGCCGCCCGCACCGACCGCGCCGACCCCGGCCCGTGATGCCGCACCCCGTACAGCTCCATCACTGGGCACCCATTACCCGGCGACTTCGCGGCAGGCGCGGTAGAAATCGCTCCAATCATCACGCTCCCGGACCACGGTCTCCAGGTACTCCTGCCACACCGCCCGGTCCGAGACGGGATCTTGGACCACGGCACCGGTGATGCCGCCGGCGATGTCAGCGGGGCGCAGCACGCCGTCTCCGAAGTGCGCGGCCAGGGCGAGGCCGCTGGTGACCACGGAGATCGCCTCGGCGGTGGACAGGGTCGCGCTCGGCGACTTAACCTTGGCGCGGCCGTCTTCGGTGACACCCTGGCGCAGCTCACGGAAGACGGTCACGACGCGCTTGATCTCCTCGGCTCCGTGCGGGACGTCCGGAAGGCCGATCGAGCGGCCGAGCTGGGCGACCCGCCGGGTGACGATGTCCACCTCCTGCTCGGCGGAGGCGGGCACCGGGAGCACGACGGTGTTGAACCGCCGGCGCAGCGCGCTGGACAGCTCGTTGACGCCGCGGTCCCGGTCGTTGGCGGTGGCGATGACGTTGAAGCCCCTGACCGCCTGCAGCTCACCTTCGAGCTCCGGGATCGGCAGCGTCTTCTCGGACAAGATGGTGATCAGCGCGTCCTGCACGTCCGTGGGCATCCGGGTCAGCTCCTCGACCCGCGCGATCTGGCCGCCTGCCATCGCGCGCATCACCGGACTGGGCACCATCGCGGCCCGTGACGGTCCCTCGGCGATCAGCCGGGCGTAGTTCCAGCCGTACCTGACCGCTTCCTCCGCGGTCCCCGCCGTGCCCTGCACCATCAGGGTCGAGTCACCCGAGACGGCCGCGGCCAGATGCTCGGACAGCCAGGTCTTCGCCGTGCCCGGCACGCCGAGCAGCAACAGGGCCCGGTCCGTGGCCAGGGTGGCCACGGCGACCTCGATGAGGCGGCGTGAGCCCACGTACTTCGGCGTGATCTCGGTGCCGTCGGCGGCGCGGCCGCCCAGCAGGTAGGTGGTCACCGCCCAGGGCGAAAGCCGCCAGCCCGGCGGCCGCGGCCGGTCGTCGGCGGCGGCCAGCACGGACAACTCCGCCTCGTACTCCTGCTCCGCGTGCGGGCGCAGGACCGCCTCGGTTCCACCGTCCCCGGGGTTCTCAGCCGTGGCTGTAGCCAACGTCCAGCTCCTTCAGCATCTCGTAGCGAAACCGCAGCACCCTGATCGCGGCCCGGACGGCCAGCGGCGCGCCGGGCTCGGGCCCGGCCAGAGCATCCGGTGCGCCGATTGCCGGGTCGGCCCGCCGGGCCAGCTGGCTCAGGGCGCCGTTCTCGGCGGGCATGGCCGGGGGCCGCCCGGTGAGGGCCTCGTTGATCAGCGCGGCCATCCAGTCCTGGTTCCGCTGTGCGATCGCCGCGCGTGACCAGCCGACGAACAGCACCGGCGCCCAGTCACCCGACAGCACGGCGACGATGGCGGCCGGCCCCAGCGCCAATGAGTCCGTCCAGGTGCGCAGCGGGGTCCGGGCCACCACCTCGAGCAGGAGGTGAGTCCGGTCGGCGAGCTGCGAGCGTCCCGCACCCGGCCCGGGGGCAAGTCCGTCTCGGCGCATCGAAGCGTCGCACTCGGCCGGAGGGCTGGCGATCAGGCGCGTGCCCCGGGGGCCTGCTTCGAGGCGCAGGCTGCGCCGGGCGCGTCCGGCCATCCGCCGCCCGAGGGCCGATCCGGGCAAGCCAGCCAGCAGGTACGCGGCCCAGCTGCGCACGTCGTCGGCGCGATCGCCGAGGGCGCCTTCGAGCAGCGGTTCATCCGCCGGGCCGAGAGCGGGCCCGGCGGCCAGGACTGACAGGAACATGGCCCGCTCAGCTGCGCCCGCCGCGTCCCAGCTGGCGGTGATCAGGTCCCGGGCGCCGCCGGGATCGGTGGCGCGGAGCGCGGTCAGATAGCCGCGCCGCTGCCCGGCGTCACCGAGCCGCCAGGCGTCCTCGCCGGCCGGGGCGTCCGCCGTCACGAAGGTCCACTCCGCGTTGAGTCCGGCCAGCCACCGGGCCCGCGGGCCGCCGGCCGAGGCCGCCAGCCGCCGCAACTCAGGATCCGCCGGCGAGACCCGGCGGGCCCGGTCGAGCAAACCGGGCACCAGCTGGGCCGGAACCCGCACGCCGCGGTCTACAACCGCGGCGAGCCATTCGGTCAGCAGGTCAGGATGCTCTCCGCTGAGCATCCGCGCGAGGCGACTGCCGGCGGCCGGGCTCACCAGAGGCCGGGGATCCGGCCCGGCCGCCGGTGATCAGGTCCCGGGCGCCGCCAGCGGCTCCGCGTGTCCGGCCGGCCGGCCCGCCCGCCGTGCCGCCGTCAGCAATGCGGCCGAATCGAGCAGCGTCTCGGCCGGATCGAGCAGCGTCTCGGCCGGATCAGGCAGGCCAGGGATCCGGACCGGGGGAACCGGGGCCCGTTCGGTGCCGATAAGACTCGCGGTGACCAGGTCCTGCCAGGTGCTCACAGCGGTACCGCCATCCCGCCCTCGTCCCAGGCGGTCAGCGGCCACAGGCCGCGCGGAGTCCACTCGCCCGCTACCGTGAGCGGGTGGCCGCCGGAGAGCGCGAACAGGGTCCAGCAGCCGCCCGCGCCCGGGTGCAGCGGCAGGGCGTCGCCGCTCGCGTCGAACAGGCAGGGGCCTGGCGACCGGGCGGGGGTCGCGGCCAGGACGGCGGGCCAGCTGTCCAGCCAGGGATCCTCGCCG
>Ga0302184_10000821_pt1 | contig 20385 bp, 17 predicted proteins | sample I_Palsa_N3_3_FD_200233 | JGI IMG/M metagenome (GOLD analysis project Ga0302184, IMG submission 200233) | Peat permafrost microbial communities from Stordalen Mire near Abisko, Sweden - I_Palsa_N3_3 | ecosystem: Environmental > Terrestrial > Soil > Palsa > Peat permafrost | place: Sweden...
GATCGCGACGACGGATTTGACCGCGTCGACGACGCGGAAGTAGGCGACGGCGGAGACGTCGACGCTGACGTTGTCGCGGGTGATGATGCCCTGGGACTGGATGGGCATGGTGACGATCCGCAGCGAGACGCGGTGCAGGACGTCGAAGAAGGGGATGATGAGGTGGAAGCCGGGTTTGCGGGGGCCGCGGACCCGGCCGAGCCGGAACAGCACGCCTTCCTGGTATTGCTTGATGATCCGCGCGGACAGGGCCGCGCCGATCGCCAGCATGATGATGACGATGACGATGACGATGATCAGGGCTTTCATGACGATCCTTCTGGTATGTCCCAGCGGCCCGGCGTCTCCCAGCGGCGGGTCGCGGGGGTCGCCGGGGTCAGACCGTCGGCCGGCGACTGAAGATAAGCTCCCGTGGTCTTTCGCCGGAGGTCATAGTGCCCTGGCCGAAGCGGTTGCGTAAAACAAAAAATCCGGACCCGCGTGCCGCCGCGAATCTTGCGCGGGTGCAGCTGCCGGGGTCCGGAGCAACAGTTTCGATATTACTACATTTTCCCGGATTCCCTCATTCGCGAATTCCCGGACACTGGTCGGACCAATTTTGCCTCCGCCGCCTGATCCGGCCGGCTCGATGGAACCCTGAGCCGGTTATAAGCGGCCCGATGTTCCATCGAGCCGGCACTGGCCCGGCCCGCAGGGTCCGGCGCCGGCGCGCCCGCGGGGTCAGCGGCGGGTGGTCCATCTGGGCCCGGTCCGGTTCCACGCGGACTCCCACGCGGCCAGCCGTCGCCGGTCGAGGGCCACCCGGCACAGCGCATAGACGACAAGCAGCGCCATCCCGGCGAGCGCCGCCACCATGGCGCCCGCGACCAGCGAGTAAAGGATCATGACGGTCTGGTCGGCTGGCGGCCCGGCCGGCTGACCCGAGCGATCCAGCCATATCGATACCCGGGCACCGGCGGCCGCGCCGGCGATGTCTGGTGCCGTCGCAGTGGTCAGCATGCCGGATTGCTCGCCGCCCCCCGGGACGAACCAGCGTGCCTCGGCCTGTCCGACGCGGCCCATGCTGTCAGCGGACGGGCCGTCCTGAAGCAGGAAGGCCGCAGCCGGGCGCAGGCCGACCGTAGCCGCCCGCTGCACCTGATAGGTGTGAGTGCCGAAAATGCACGCGATGACCACGGCCACACCGAAGGCGACGGACAACGCGACCAGGACCGCGCCCTCGATCCTGTCGACGGGCCGCCTGAGCGCGTTCCGCCCGGTCAGCAGGCGGGCCAGCCGGGACATTCGTTGAGTCGCCCCGCGAGGCTTAACGTTCATGATCACTGCCCGTCGGCTTTCGCTCGGCGGACCGGGGCTGATGCGGAGGACGGCACTAGGGGACTCCTGGAGGGCACATCGCGGTCGGGTGGGCTGATGTGCCGCCGGGGTCCGGAGCGGCGAGTGCCGGGGCGGGCGCCGCGTCGTGAATCGCGTCAGCCACCCGGATGGCTGTTCTCACAACGGTAACCCCTCCAGCGCTTTATGTCAGACGTGGTTCTCGCGGCATGTCAGACGTGTTCTCGCGACCTCGTCTACTACAGTCATGGCCGTGACCTCCGACGCCGGGCGGCTTAAGTCCGGCCAGCTCGGCACGTGGGACCTGACCGTCTCCACGGTGGCGAACATCGGACCGGGGATCGATTTTTACTTCGCCTTCGGGGTGATCGCGGTGACGGCCGGCGTCGCCGCCCCGTTGACGATCGTCGCCGCCGGGATCGCCGTCGTCTTCCTGGCCACGACGGTAGCCGAGTTCACCCGGGCCGAGCCGTCGGCCGGGAGCTTCATCACCTACGTCGAGACGGGTCTCGGACCCAGGGCCGGCGTGGTGACGGCGCTGCTGGTGACCGTCGGCTACACGGTCGCGATGGCCGGCGTGTTCACGATGTCAGGCGGCTTGCTGGCGATGACGCTCGATCACTACACCTCGTTGAACGTGCCCTGGGGGCCGCTGAGCCTGGTGCTGACCGTCGTCGCCATCTGGGTGACCGCCAGGGGCGTCAAGCTCTCCACCTCCGCGGTCGGCGTCGCCCTCGTCGCTCAGCTCGCGGTCATGCTGGCCGTGTGCGTGGCCGCCCTGGTGGACCGGCGCGGCCACCTCTCGACGGCGCCGTTCTCCTGGGCGCATCTCAATGGTGGCCTGACCGGCCTGTCTAGGGGTTTCCCGCTGGCGCTTTACATGTTCATCGGGTGGGAGAACGGGCCGGCGCTGGCGGAAGAGTGCCGCGACCCCAAACGGACGGTACCGAGAGCCCTCTACATCTCGATCGCGATCGGCGCCGTGCTCTTCCTGTTGTTCGCTTACGCAACGGTCACCGGCTTCGATGACAACGTGTTGTCCATCGGGCGGTCCTCGGTGCCGTTCCTCACCGTGGCCGACCATGACCTGGGCGGAGCGGCCGTGCTGGCCTGGGTCGCGGGGATCTTGTCCGTGCTGGCCGCGCTGATGGCTGGTTCGAGTTCCCAGGCGCGCATGCTCTTCGACGGGGGTCGCTCGGGTCTGCTGCCGGCTCGGCTCGGGCGCCTGCGTCAGCCCAGCGAGACACCGGTCAACGCGCTCATCGTCATGGCCGCGGCCGGTCTTGGCATCATCGGCATCTGGTGGATCATCCACCTGATCACCGGACATACCGGATCGATGGATTCCGTCGGCCTCTACGCCGAGTGCTCCACCATGGGCACCATCGTGATCCTGGCCGTCTACCTCCTGACCAACCTGTCCCTTCCCGTGTTCATGTGGCGCCGCCACCGCTCGATGTTCTCCCCGGTCCGCCATGTGGTGGTTCCGGCGCTGGGATCGGCCGTCTTGGTCGTACCGTTCGTCGAGCTGTGCGAGCCCGGCCAGCCCTCGCCCTACAGCACTTTCCCGTTCATCGCCCTCGGACTGGTCGCCGTCGCGGCCGCGATCGCGTGGCTCGTCGTGCACCGCCACCCCGCCGCCGGGTCGAGCGAAGCCGCCCCGGTGCCCGGGCCCTGAGCGGTGACGCCGTGTCCGCACTCCGCGCGCCGGAATCCGAAAACGGGGCCCTCGCTGGCTGCGGAACGCCAGGAATGCCTTATCCGTAAGGAAAAGGGAGTACTATCAAAATATTGCTCCGGACCCCGGCAGCTGCACTCGCGTAATTTCTGCGGATGCGGCGGCAGGTCCGGATTTTTTTTACTCGTACACGGCACGGTGCCGGCCAGACGCTACGGCCAGAGGATGGTGAGAACTCCCGGGAGAACCCTCTTCTCCCCATCGCGATCTACCCAGCATGACCAACCCCGCGTACATCACCTGGTCACTGACTTAAGGAGTCGGTTATGGGCATCATCGCATGGATCGTTCTCGGCCTGGTCGCAGGCTTGCTCGCCAATATGCTAATCCCCGGCAGAAGATCGCAGGGCCTCATCTTGACCTGCGCGATCGGCATCGTCGGGGCGCTAGCGGGCGGCTGGGTCGCCACCCGCGTGTTCCACGTCCACACCTTGCACGGGTTCTTCAACCTGTCCACCTGGCTCACCGCCATCGCCGGCGCAGCCGTCCTGCTCCTGGTCTTCCACCTGATCAGCGGCCGGTCCAGCAGTTCCAGCCGGTCCAGCCGGTCCCGCCGGTCCGGTCTGTTCGCGCACCGCTGAGCAACGCCAGCAAGATGCGCCCGCAAACGGCACTGACGTGCCGGCCCGCCCAGCTGCGCCGGATCCGGGCCACCCGGAACCGGCGCGGCGGCGGGCGCCACGGTCTACCAGCGTCAGTCAATAACCCAGCTCATCGGAGTACGTCATGATCATCATCATCGGGCTCGTCATCCTGATCGCGGCGGTGATCGCCGGAGTGGCCGGCGTCCTGTCCAATAGCGGCAGCGGGCATCCGCTCACCCACCACTTCGCCGTGTTCGGCTACCACGTGACCGGTTCCACCGGCACGCTCTTCCTATCCGGCATCGTGGTCGGGGCGCTGGGCCTCCTCGGGCTGAGCCTGCTGCTGGCCGGGGCGCGCCGCACCTCCCGCCGCGGCCGTGAGGCCCGCCACGGACTCACGCGGTCCCGCCGCGAGACCGCCGCCGTCAGCCAGGACCGCGACGACCTGCTCGGCCAGCGCGAGACCGCCCGCGCCTACGCCGCCAGCACGCTGGGTAACGACGCGACCGACGCCGGCCGCGGTCCCGGCGTAGCTGCCGACGGCGGCCGGCACAGCAAATGGCACCTGTTCCAGCCCCGATCCGCCGCTACGCAGCCAGCCGGCCCATCCGACCCGTCCGTGCCAGTGGTAAACGGGCATGCCCCCGATGTCCCCGCTGACGCGTCCGTCGCCTCGGAGTAGCCATCCGAATCCCGTTCCTCGCCATATCTAACAGCTGCTAGGAGCTCCGCATGATTATCATCGGCATTCTTCTCCTCATTATCGGCTTCGTCACCGGGATCGCCATTCTCTGGACGATCGGCATCGTCGTCGTCATAATCGGCGTGATCCTGGCGCTCCTCGGCATGGCCGGTCACGCAGTCGGCGGACGCAGACACTACTTCTGATCGCTCGCCGGGATCCCTAATTACGGGAACTCGTCGTGAAAATGCTCATCGCGGGTGCGGGCGGGGGTGGCTCGCCTACCACGCGGCCTTCGTCGCCTGCGTCGCGGCGGCCCTGGTCCGCTGCGGAACCGACCCCGTCCGCCTGGCCGCGGACCGCGCGACGCTCACCCTCATGTGCCGGGCCATCACCGGGGCCTTTGTCGGCCTGCGCGCTGACGGCGTCGCCGGGCCCCCGCGGAACCTCGCCGTCCTGCACAGCCCGCTGCTGCGACGATACGGCCGCCCGGATCGCGGACTCACCCGCGCTGACCGAGCTGCTCGGCCCGGTCGAGCACCAGCCGTAGCGCATCAGGCCACCAGTACATTTCGCGGCGACGGCCACCCATGGCCTCGTCGACCCCGAGGTCGGGCTGAAGGTACTCGAGCCCGCGTTCAGGTAATCAGTTGGCACCGTGACCGGCGCTGCTTGACTTAGCTAGCACTGCTAGATATAGTTAGCATAACGTGTTCGGAGATATTGAATCCGAACCCCACGAAGGAGTACATATGACTAGCACCACCGAGCGCTACAGCGCCGCGGCGAGCCAGGCGACCGGTACCGTAGAGAAGATCGCCGACGTCTGGACGCAGGGCGCACAAACGCTGAGTAGCCACATGCTTCCGGGCCTGCCCAAGATTGACCTGATCCCGGCAGTTGAGCGCTACTTCGAGTTCGTGCAGCGGACCGTAGACATCAGCCGTAACCTCACCATCAAATGGGCGGAGACGGCGGGCTCGCTGTCCGGTGTCGTCCGCGACCAGGCCGAGTCCGTCGGCGGCCTCGTCCGCGACCAGGCCGAGTCGGCCCGCGACTTCGTGCACGAGCAGGCCGACAAGGCCGAGCAGGCCGCCCACCACCAGGCGGAGCAGGCCGAGCAGGCCAAGCAGGAACTGGCCCGCGAGGCTCGCAAGGCCGAGCGCGAGCAGGCCAGGCGCGCCCATGAAAAGGCACGCGAGCGCTACGAGGGCCGGACCAAGGCCGAACTGAGCGACCTGCTGGGTCAGCGCGACCTGCCCAAGACGGGCAACGTCGACGAGCTCGTGGAGCGCCTGGTCGAGGCCGACAGCAAGTAATCACGCTGCCCCGCTCCGCCACACTGAGACGCTGGTACCCGGCAGGATTTGCTGGGTACCGGCATTCAGCATTTCTCCTCTAGGAGGACATCACACGGTGTCGTCGCGCGATGGAGTGCCGGGAGCGGTCTGGTGACCGCGGGCGGTAAACGCGTTGTCGCGGACCTCGCGGATGGTCTGGTCGAGGTATCCGACCGTCGCGGCGATGCGCTCTCTGGCCTCGTCCGCGGGCAGCTCCATGGCCACGTGCAGGCTGAGCCCGACGTGGAAGAGGCTGGTGACGACGGTGTCGAGCAGTTCCAGGCTCCGGCGCGCCTGCTCAGCCGGAGGGACGGCAGCCCCGTTCAGGTCCGGCGGCCCGGCGGCCACGGCCGCTTCCAGGGACGGGTAGATGGAGACCAGCCCGTCAAGACCGCCGAGGCTGGGCATTCGCCAGGTGATCCGGGTGGCGGCCACCAGCCGCAGCTTGGCGCCGCTGATGACGGCCCGCTGGCAGGCGCGGACCACGGCATCCGCCCCCGCGTGATCACACGAGATCGTCGTGCTCATGTCCGCGATCACGGTCTCAGCGCCGCGGCTGATGACCGACAGCAGCTCCTCGCGGATCTGCCCGGCGTTAGCCGCGCCGATATGCTCAGGAAGCGTCACGACCGCCTGCCGGCCCGTCCACCGTACCGGGTAGATGTCCTTAAGCACGGCAGTATGCCCGGGGCTCGCCGCGGGTGACGCAGCTGCTCCGATCGCGAGATGCGCAGTTGAGGGCCGACGCACCATTGAGGCACCTGTGGTCCGATCCGGCCATGATTTGTCGTGCCGCCGAAGTCCGGGGCTACGCGGCTGCCCGCACCTTCGCTCTGGCCTGGTGCAGGACGTTTGCCAAAATTAGTCTTTCCCTCACAATACGCCCCCGCCACGGTCTTGGATACCCGCAGCCGCATTATCGTTTCGACCCGCAGACCGCTCATCTCGCCTCTATTGCGCCGGTGTTCATTCTCCGCACCGCCATATTCAGTTCCGGCTCGCAGCCCAAATAACAGTGACCGCAAATGCCCCGAAAATCGGCTCAGCCTTAAATTCGAAAGATCATGATTCCGAACGGGCCGTGGTGACAGCCCGTCCGGAATCTCATGCCCTCATCCCTGGCCAAGTGACCAGGGTGGACTCAGTTCAGCTCATGATCACTCCGGGAGGACGGCTGAGCTGCCGGGGGTGGCGGCGACCAGGCCATCGTCGGCCGGCTGCTTGGTCCGGGCGTGAGCGGGATGGCCGCTGAGGATCTCGGTCGTCGGCGAGACGCGGCGGGCGTGCATCAGCCCGAGGCCGCTGAGCAGCAGCATGACCGCGGCGGCGATGAACGCGGCGATCGCGGCGATGCCGGCGATCGTGCCCATGGTTCCGAAGGCGTAGGCGTTGAGCAGCAGCCCGCGTAGGGTTTCACCCTTGAATACCGTGGCGACCTGGGCCGCCAGCGCGGCGTTCTTGGGCTGCGCGATGGCCTCTGCCGACAGCTGCGAGTAGGTCTTGCCGCCGCCGATGACCTTGAGGTGGTTGGCGATGAAGTGGTCGGCGTAGACCTCGGCCTGGGCGCCGGTGGTCAGCTGCTGGCCGCCGTACTGCCGCATCGCGGCGAACTCGGGGGCGGCGACGGCCGAGCTGTTCGCCGCTGGGAAGTAAATCTGCTGGGCCGCGAGCTGGGTGTGCACTTCGTTCCCGATGAAGCTGTGGGCCCAGGTGAGCAGGCCGCCTGCGGCGATCAGCGTGACCGCGAGGAACAGGCCTGCGGTAGCCATCAAGATGTCGAAGGTTATTCGTCTCATAGCGGTTCTCCTTGATAAAGCGAGGGTGTTCCGGTCCGGATGCCGTGCCTGACGGCCTGTGCGCCTAGCTCGCGGCGGCTCCGTTCGCCGCGGGTGCGTTCGCCGCGGGTGCGTTCGCCGCGGGTGCGGGCGGCGGGATGCGCTCGGCCAGGGCCGCGAGCCAGCCGGGGACGCTGGCCAGGCCCTGCGATCGGAACAGGCTGGCGGTCCAGCCGCCGCCCAGGGCCGCCGTGGTGCCGGTCAGGCTAGTGAAGATGAGGCCCCGTGATCTTTTGCCGGGGAGCAGCATATTGGCGAGCAATCCCGCGGCCAGGCCGACCGCGATCCAGGCGATAACGCCCATGATTGATTCCTTTTGTGATGCAGGTGGCAGCTAGTGGTGCCGGGGAGATCTCGAGGGGAGAATATTTCTCCCGCGGGTTCGCCGTTCCTTAGGTCTGCGGCATCCTGGCCGGCGCTGCGTCTAACGAAAAAATCCGGGCCCTGCCTGCAGCCGCGACTTTTTACGCGGGTACAGCTGCCGGGGTCCGGAGCAACATTCTTGACGTTACTACACTTTTTCTGTTTTCTCTCATTCGCGAATTTCCGGGTCTGGCGCTGGTCACTTTGCCGCAGCCGGCCGGCGGTCCGTAGCGGACGTCCTGGACGACCGGTTATGACCGTGCCTCACGCCCGCGGGGTGATGGCGTTGCTCCGGGGCGTTCGGCGAGCGTATGGTCGAAGATGTAGCTGTTTATGCCGCTGCTGGCAGTCCGGGCTAGCCCCCCGGGAGCGTCGCTCCAGACCCTGGTGACGTAGTGAATCACCAGGGAAAGGACTGACTGATGAAGACCATGAACACCGTGCCGCCGGGGCCTGAAGCCCCCGAACTGCTCCACCGGATGGATGCGTACTGGCGGGCCGCCAACTATCTATCGGTCGGCCAGCTTTACCTCTACGATAATCCGCTGCTGAAAAAGCCGCTCGAACTGTCGCATGTGAAGCCGCTTGTGGTCGGGCACTGGGGCACGACACCGGGCCAGAATTTCATCTACGTTCACCTGAACCGGGTTATCAAGAAGTATGACCTGGACATGTTCTATGTCGCCGGTCCCGGTCACGGCGGCCCGGCGCTGGTGGGCAATACCTACCTCGAGGGCACCTACAGCGAGATCTACCCGGACATCAGCCAGGATGAAGCCGGGCTCAGGAAGCTCTTTACCCAGTTCTCGTTTCCTGGCGGGATCTCCAGCCACGTCGCGCCGACGACTCCGGGATCGATCCACGAAGGCGGCGAGCTGGGGTACTCGCTCAGTCATGCCTTCGGCGCCGCGTTCGACAATCCTGGCCTGATCGTCGCGTGCGTGATCGGTGACGGCGAGGCCGAGACCGGCCCGCTGGCGACCGCATGGCATTCCAACAAGTTCCTCAACCCAACCCACGATGGGGCCGTGCTGCCGATCTTGCACCTCAACGGCTACAAGATCAGCAACCCCACCGTCCTGGCCCGGATAGAGGATTCCGAGCTTGACCAGTTCCTGCGCGGCTGTGGCTGGGAGCCGATCTTCGTGTCGGGCGACGACCCGGATGAGATGCACCAGCTCATGGCCGCCGCGCTGGACGAGGCCATCGCGGGCATCGGCCGGATCCGGGACCATGCGCGCGGCACCGGCGACGCGAACCCAAGCTCCCCGCCGACCCGGCCGCGCTGGCCGATGATCGTGCTGAAGTCGCCCAAGGGCTGGACGGGCCCGAAGGTCGTCGATGGGCTGCAAGTCGAAGGCACGTTCCGTTCCCACCAGGTGCCGCTGCTGGTCGATCCTGATCATCTTGAGCACGTCGGCCAGCTGGAAAGCTGGATGAAGAGCTACCGGCCGGAAGAGCTGTTCGATGCCGACGGCCGCCTCATCCCGGAGCTGGCCGAGCTAGCGCCCGAGGGGGACCGGCGGATGGGCGCCAATCCGCACGCCAATGGCGGCGTCCTGCTCCGTGACCTGCGCATGCCGGACTTCCGCCGCCACGCCGTGGAGGTGCCGTCGCCCGGCGGCGTGGACGCCCAGGACACGCTCGTGCTCGGTAAGTTCCTGCGCGACGTGGCCGCGCTGAATCAGGCGCAGCGGAATTTCCGGATCTTCGGTCCTGACGAGACGCTCTCGAACATGCTGGGGGCGGTCTTCGAGGTCACCAGCCGTCAGTGGGAGGCCAGGACCCAGCAGGGCGATGAATTTCTCGCACCCGATGGGCGGGTGCTGGACTCCATGCTGAGCGAGCACCAGTGCGAAGGCTGGCTGGAGGGCTACCTGCTGACCGGGCGGCACGGCCTGTTCAACTGCTACGAGGCCTTCATCCACATTGTTGACTCGATGTTCAACCAGCACGCCAAGTGGCTCAAAGTCACCGCGCAGCTGCCGTGGCGGCACAAGATCGCGTCGCTGAACTACCTGCTCGCCTCCCACGTCTGGCAGCAGGACCACAACGGCTTCACCCATCAGGATCCCGGGTTCCTCGACCACGTGGTCAACAAGAAAGCCGACATCGTCCGGGTGTACCTGCCGCCCGACGCGAACTGCCTGCTGTCGGTCTTCGATCACTGCCTGCGGAGCAAGCACTACGTCAACGTCGTCGTCGCGGGCAAACGCGCCATGCCTCAGTGGCTGACCATGGACGCGGCCGTCGTGCACTGCACCGAGGGGATCGGCATCTGGCCCTGGGCCGGCAACGACCAGGGCGCCGAGCCCGACGTCGTGATGGCCTGCTGCGGGGACACGCCCACCCTGGAGGTGCTGGCCGCCGTCTCCATCCTCCGCGAGCATCTGCCCGACCTGAAGATCCGCGTCGTCAACGTCGTCGACCTGATGAAACTTCAGTCAAGCAGCGAACACCCGCACGGGCTGACCGACACCGATTACGACTCGCTCTTCACCAAGGACAAGCACATCATCTTCGGCTTCCACGGGTACCCGTGGCTGATCCACCGGCTGACCTACCGCCGCGCGAACCGCAACCTGCACGTCCGCGGCTACAACGAAGAGGGCACCATCACCACGGCTTTCGACATGAGGGTGCAGAACCGCCTGGACCGCTTCGACCTCGTCCAGGACGTGATCGACCGGCTCCCGCAGCTCGGCTCCACGGGCGCCTACCTCAAGCAGCTGATGCAGGACAAGCTCGTCGAGCATGGCCAGTACATCGCCAAACATGGCCAGGACATGCCGGAAATCGTCAACTGGACGTGGGGTGACCCCACATGATCGCCCCGGCGGTTGCCTTCACCGCGCCACCGCAGGAAAGGAGCATGTCATGACCGTGACCCTGGACCCGATGAGCACGGACGGCCCGGCGACGGCCGCGAGCTCCGGTCAGGCCGCCGCTGGTGGTTCTGGCGGCCTGGTGCTGGTTCTTAACTCGGGCAGTTCGTCGGTCAAGTTCGCGCTTTTGCTCCCCGGCAGTGGCGAGCGTCTCATGGGCGGGATCGGCGAGCGGCTCGGTACGCCGGAGGCGGTGCTGCGGGTCCAGTGGTTTCCGGCGGCAGCGGTCACCGAACAGCTGCCCGGAGCCAGTCACCAGGCTGTGGTGGCCCGGGTGCTGGCTCACTTGGCCGAGGCCGGGTATTCCGGCGCTGGTTTGCTCGGGGCCGGGCACCGGGTGGTGCACGGCGGAGAGCGGTTCACCTCTTCGATCCGGGTGGACGACGCCGTCCTGGCCGCGGTGCGCTCATTTAGTCACCTGGCGCCGCTCCACAACCCGGCTAACCTGGCCGGTATCGAAGCGGTGCGTGCTCTCCTGCCCGACTTGCCGCAAGTCGTCGTGTTCGATACCGCGTTCCACCAGACGATGCCGCCGCACGCTTTCCGCTACGCGGTTCCGGAAAAGTGGTACACCGACCACGGGGTGCGGCGTTACGGATTCCACGGCATCAGTCACCGTTTCGTCAGTGAGCAGGCCGCCGCCATGCTGGGCCGGGCACCCGGCGGGCTCCGGCTGGTCACCGCGCACCTGGGCAACGGGTGCAGCGCGACTGCGGTGCGCGACGGCGTGTCGGTGGATACGACCATGGGGCTCACCCCGCTGGACGGGCTGGTGATGGGGACCCGCTCCGGCGATGTCGATCCGGGCTTGCTCAGTTACCTGGCGGGCCGGACCGGCAGAGGCGTCGACGAGCTTACCCGGGCGCTGAACCTCGACAGCGGGCTTGAGGGGCTGTCCGGCGTGGGCAATGACATGCGCACCGTCGAAGCCGCGGCCGCGGGCGGAAACGAGCGGGCCCAGCTCGCCCTCGAGGTTTTCGTGCACCGGCTGGCCAAGGCGATCGCCGGTCTTGTGGTCGGGCTTGAACGGCTCGACGCGCTGGTCTTCACCGGCGGCATCGGGGAAAAGAGCGCCGTCGTCCGTAGCCTGGTGCTCGGTCGGCTGGGTTTCCTCGGCCTGGCTGAGGACGTCCCGGCCAATGCCGGCCATGGCCGGCGAACCGGGGGGCGGATCAGCGTGGTTACCGGGTCCAGCCCGGTCCTGGCGCTCGTCGTGCCGACGGACGAGGAGCTAATGATCGCCCGCGACACCGCCGGCGTCATCGCCGCCGACCCGCACCGCCGGCCGTCAGGAATGATCTCATGACCCGGACCTTGCTGGTCGTGCCCACCGCGGCTGGCGCCAGCCTGGCCAGGACCTGCCTCGGCCTGGTGCGGGCCCTCGACCGGCGGGGCGTGCACGTCGCCTTCGTCAAGCCGGTGGCCCAGCCCCGGGCCGACGGCGGCCCCGACCGCTCGATCGCGCTGGCCGCGGTGACCACTGCGCTGCGTCCTCCGGATCCGCTGTCCACCGCCGACCTGGAGCAGCAGCTCGGATCGGGCGGACTCGACGCCGTACTCGAGAAGATCGTCGCGGCCTGGCAGCCGGTGCATGACCGCTCCGATGTCGTCGTCGTAGAGGGACTCAGCCCGGGCCCGGCCAAGCTGTACGCCAGCGGGCTCAACCAGGCGCTCGCCAAAGCGGTCGACGCCGACGTCTTGCTGGTCGCCGGCTGGCCGGCGGCAGACGCGGCGGTCGGCGAGGTCCGGGCCGACGGCACGGCGGAGCTAGGCTCGGCCGGGGACGCCGTGAAGTACCTGGCCGAGTCGTTCGCCATCACGGCCAGCGGGTACTGGTCGGGTGAGCACGCACGCGTGATCGGCTGCGTGGTCAACGGCGTGCCGGCCGGGGATCCGTCGGCGGCCGCGCAGCTGGGCGAGACGCTGGCCCAAGGCGGGCTCCGCCTCATCGCCGCGGTGCCGCACCGTCCCGAGCTGACCTGGTTGCGGATTCGCGACCTGGTCCGCGAGCTGGGCCCGCGGGTGCTCAGCGAGGGTGAGGCGTCCCGGCGTATCAAAGACGTGGCGGTGTTCGCCCAGGGCGTCCCTGGCGGCCTTCACATGCTCACCGAGGGCCGGCTCGTCGTGGTGCCAGGAGACCGCCACGACGTGGTCATGGCGGCCAGCCTCGCCGCGCTCAGCGGGACCCGGCTGGCCGCCCTGCTGCTGACCGCTGGGACCGAGCCGGATCCACAGGTATGGGCGCTCACCCGGGCTGCATGCGCGACCGGGCTGCCCGTCCTTGTGGTCGACGACAACAGTTACGAGACCGCGACCCGGGTTCATGACCTCGACCCGGGATTGCCGATCGACGACCTGGAACGGATCAAGGGGGTAGTAGACAATATCGCCGATGCGCTGGACACGGTCTGGCTGGAGTCGCTGCGCAGCTCCTCCCGGTCTCGCCGGCTCAGCCCCGCTGCCTTCCGCTTCCACCTGGTCGAGCTCGCCCGCGCCGCCGGCGCGTGCGTGGTCCTGCCCGAAGGCACCGAGCCTCGCATCGTGCAGGCCGCGGTCGCGTGCGCCGAGCGAGGCATCGCCCGCTGCGTGCTGCTTGGACCGCCGGACCGGGTCACCGGGCTGGCCCGCAGCCTCGGGCTGCGACTGCCCGACGGCGTCACCGTGGTCGACCCCCGGGTCGCCGCCGGGCGCTACGTCGCCCCGCTGGCCCAGCTGCGGCGGCACAAAGGCTGGACCGAGGAGATCGCACGCGATCACCTCACCGACCCCATCATGGTCGGCACCATGATGCTCAAGCAGGGCGAGGTCGACGGCCTGGTCGCGGGCGCGGTCCACACCACCGCGGCCACGGTTCGCCCGGCGCTGCAGATCCTGGGCACCAGGCCAGGCAGCCGGCTGGTGTCGTCGGTGTTCTTCATGTGCCTGCCCGACGAGGTCGTCGTCTACGGCGATTGCGCCATTAACCCCAGGCCCGACGCCGAGGAACTGGCCGACATCGCCATTGCCAGCGCGGCCTCGGCCCGGGCCTTTGGCATCGAGCCCCGGGTGGCGATGATCAGCTTCAGCACCGGCACCTCAGCTACCGGCAGCGACGTCGACAAGGTCGCCGAGGCGACCCGGATCGTGCGTGAACGCGAACCCGGTCTGGCCGTCGACGGCCCGTTGCAGTACGACGCGGCCGCCATCGCTTCGGTGGCGCAGAACAAGAGGCCAGACAGCGCCGTGGCCGGGCGCGCCAGCGTCTTCATCTTCCCAGACCTCGGCGCCGGCAACACCACCTACAAGGCGGTGCAGCGCAGCGCGCAGGTACTGAGCATCGGCCCGATGCTCCAGGGCCTCGCCAAGCCGGTGAACGACCTCAGCCGTGGTGCCCTGGTGGACGACATCGTCTACACCTTGGCGCTCACCGCGATCCAGTCACGCGCCGGATAGCGGTTTCGCCTGCGGCCAGCCGCGATTGCTTGATATATTTAGCAAGTGCTCACTATACGCATCGGTCTCATGGTCGGAGAGCGCCGTGGACTTCCCGGCGTCTTCACCGATAGCAAGGCAGGCTCGCCGACCTGCCGCCAGGAGCCGATGTGAGCAGGACCCGGTACGCCCGCAGCGGTGACTTGCGGATCGCCTACGAGTTGCGCGGAACTATGCACCGGCGGCGGCCGTGGCTGGTCCTGATCCAGGGGATGGGTTTCGGCCGTTCCGGGTGGGATCCGGTGCTGCCGAAACTGGGGCGCCACTTCCGGCTTGTGCTGGTGGACAACCGGGGGTTTGGGCGCAGTGACCGGCCGGCCGGCTTGTTTGGCGTAGCCGCCATGGCCGGCGATATCGTCGCCGTGCTCGATGCCGCTGGCATCCGCAGGGCCCACGTGATGGGGGCCAGCCTGGGCGGGATGGTGGCCCAGGAGCTGGCGATTACCTACCCCGAGCGGGTCGACGGTCTCGTCCTTGCCTGCACGGCACCTGGCTGGCCCTTCGCCTACCCCATGCCCTATGCCGCCGTGCGGCTGATCGTGCTAACCGCCGTCATCAAGGCCGAGGTGGCACGGCGCCGCCACACGGAGAATGCCCTGTCTGCGCGGACCGTCCAGCATCATCCAGAACTCGTCGATCGCCTTCTCGAGCTGCAGGACTCCCAGCCGGCGGACCCGCGAGCCCTGGCGGCCCAGGCTGCCGCGGGAGCGCTGTACGCCGGGCGATTGAGGCAAGCGCGCATTGGCGCGCGCACGCTGGTCCTGCATGGCGACGCGGATACGGTGGTCGACCCGCGCAACGGAAGGCTGCTCGCGGACCGGATCCCGGACGCTCGGCTCGTGACCTTCCCTGAGCTGGGCCATCTGCTTTTCTGGGAGGATCCGGACCTGTTCGCCGCTGCAGTGTCATCATTCCTGCTGGCCGGACGCGGAGGCCAGGAAGTACCCGCCCGGCACCGTGTCCGGCACCGTGTCCGGCACGGCGGTTGGTGCCGGACCGGGACCCGAGCGGCCGTTAGCGGGACCGGCCCGGCAACACCATAACCGCCGTTCGCCGTTTTAGTTGGCTGCACCCGGCAAGATGCAGGCGGGGGAAACGGTGACGAAGTGAAGGTTGTCCCCGGCTGGCAGGGAGAAGTCTTCGGGTTCGCCTGTGGCGACATCGAGCAGGAACTGTTCCTGGTGCCAGGCCTCGTCCAGGCGCTTGTCGATGTAGAACGGGCATCCGTCGATCTCGCCGAGCAGGATGTCGATGTCGCCGATGAGAAACTCTCCGACGGGAAAGCACATGGGCGTGCTGCCTGCGCAGCAGCCGCCGGATTGAATGAACATCACCGGGCCGCCCCCGGCGGCGCGGAGGAGACGGATCGCCTCGCGCGCGGCCGGGGTCGCGATGATGCGGGCCAGCATAATCGGCTCTGGCATCACGGCGTCCTAGAACAGCCCAAGCGGTTTGGTGCTGTAGCTGACGAGCAGGTTCTTCGTCTGGCTGTAGTGATCCAGCATCATGCGGTGGTTCTCGCGGCCGACGCCCGAGATCTTGTAGCCACCGAACGCGGCACCTGCCGGGTACTGGTGGTAGCAGTTCGTCCAGACGCGGCCGGCCTTGATGCCGCGGCCCATCTTGTAGGCCCGGGTGCCGTCCCGGGTCCAGACGCCGGCGCCCAGCCCGTAGAGGGTGTCATTCGCGATCGCCAGGGCGTCCGCGTCGTCGGTGAACGTGGTGACCGCCAGCACGGGGCCGAAGATCTCCTCCTGGAACACCCGCATCTTGTTGTCGCCCTTCAGCACCGTCGGCTGGTAGTAATAGCCGTCCGCGAATTCCGCCCCGTCCACGCTGGCGCGCTGGCCGCCGATGAGCACTTCGGCGCCCTCGTTGCGGCCGATGTCGACGTAGGAGGAGATTTTCTCGATCTGCTGCGCTGAGACCTGCGGGCCGAGCTGGGTGTCGGTGTCCAGCGGATTGCCCTGCCTGATGCTGGCGATGCGTGCCAGGCAGCGGGCCATGAACTCGTCGTAGATATCGGCCTGGATCAGCGCCCGTGACGGGCAGGTGCACACTTCGCCCTTGTTGAACGCGTACAGCACCAGACCCTCGACCGCCTTGTCCAGGAAGTCGTCGTCATGAGCCATCACGTCGTTGAAGAAGATGTTCGGCGACTTGCCGCCCAACTCGACGGTGGACGGGATCAGGTTCTGCGCCGCGTACTGCATGATCAGCCGGCCGGTCACCGTCTCACCGGTAAAGGACACCTTCGCGATACGCGGGTTCGCCGCCAGCGCCTTGCCGATCTCCGCACCGGGACCGGTCACGACGTTGATCACGCCCGGCGGCAGCACGTCCTCGATCGTCTCCATCAGTTTCAGGATCGACCAGGGCGTCGGCGAGGCAGGCTTGATCACCGAACAGTTGCCCGCCGCCAGCGCCGGCGCGAGCTTCCACGCCGCCATCAGCAGCGGGAAGTTGAACGGGATGATCTGACCGACCACGCCCAGCGGCTCCTTGAAGTGATAGGCGATCAGGTCCTTCTCGATCTCGGTCGAGCGCCCCTCCTCGGCACGCGCCGCGGCGGCGAAGTACCGGAAGTGATCGACCATCAGGGGAATGTCGGCCGCCAGCGTCTCGCGGACCGGCTTGCCGTTCTCCCAGCTCTCCGCGACCGCCAGCATCTCCTGGTTCTTCTCGATCGCATCAGCGATCGCGTTGAGCACCTTCGCTCGATCGGTTGCTGACGCCTCGCCCCAGGCGTCCTTCGCCGCGTGGGCCGCGTCCAGCGCGAGCTCGACGTCCTCCGGCGTGGAGTGGGCCACCTCGGTGATCGGACCGGCGGTCGCGGGGGCCAAGTCCGCGCGGTACTTGCCGTGCGTGGGGGCCAGCCACTTGCCGCCGATGAAATTCTCGTACCTCGGCTCGACGGAGACGATGCTGCCGGACTGGCCTGGCGGGACGTATTTCATTTTACAGCTCCTTCAGAGGATCAGTGACGACCGGCAAGGCAAGCCGCCGCTACGGGGCCCGACTGGCAGCTGATTGCCGGTGTCTGCCTCCAAGCTATATTTGAAATGGAAAACTAGCAATACTTTTCTAGAAAACTGTGTCCTATGAAGAACGGAGGGGCTGGAGTTTTCTCACCAGCCACGCATCGCTGACCGCAGCGACTCGAGATCCGTCACCACGCGCATGTTCTGGTGCGGTCCGCCCTCCACCGTGCTTGACAAACCAATCGAATGCTAGGTATAGTTAGCAACAGAACCCTGAGGAGGAATCATGACCAACACCCACACTGCGGGCGAACAAGTTCAGGCAGAGATCCTGAAGACGGTTCGCAGCAGCCAGTCAGCAGTAGTCGAAGCGATCCAGACCTGGGCCCGCACGGTCCAGTCGATCACGCCGGCGATGCCGGATGTGAACATGCCATTTGCCGAGAAGCTGCCCCAGCCGCAGGAGCTCATCGCGAGCGCCTACGACTTCGCCGAGCAGCTGCTGGCCAGCCAGCGGAAGTTCGCCGAGGATGTCCTGAAGGCGACCGCGCCGATGCTCCACGGCCGCGATGACGCTCCCGCCAGGAAGAACGGCTCAACAGCGAAGTAACCCTAAGCGCGCGGCAAACCAAGCATGGTTGCCGCGCGCTTGTCTGCCTGCGATATGTAACGATAGGTAAGAAGACGTTCGGTGTCCGCCGGCGAAATGATCCCACCCAGGCTGTATCGCGCGCCGTCGGCGCGAATCGGGAAGGAACGGGCGAGGTCATGGGCGTCGATCAAGGTTCCGGGGTCCGGGTGCTTGAGGATCCGCTGACGAACAAGGGCACCGCGTTCTCCGAGGAGGAACGCTTCGAGCTGGGCTTGCATGGCCTGCTGCCGTCCACGGTCGAGACGCTGGAGCAGCAGGTGCGCCGCAGGTACCAGGCGTACCAGGAGCAGCCCACCGACATCGCCCGGCACATTAACCTGCGCGCGCTGCAGGACACCAACGAGACGCTGTTCTACCGGCTCGTGTCCGACCACATCGAGGAGATGCTGCCGGTCCTCTACACCCCGACGGTCGGGCTGGCCTGCCAGCGCTTCAGCAAGATCTACCGCCGTCCGCGCGGCCTTTTCATCGCCTATCCCGATCGCGACCGCATCGGGGAGATCCTGCGTAACCGGCCCCGGCGGGAGGTCGACGTCATCGTCGTCACCGACGGGCAGCGGGTTCTGGGCCTGGGTGACCAGGGCATCGGCGGCATGGCCATCCCGATCGGCAAGCTGTCGCTGTACGCGGCGCTTGGCGGCATCGACCCTGCGCGCACCCTGCCGGTCCTCCTCGACGTCGGCACCGACAACGCCGAGCTCCTGGACGACCCCATGTACCTCGGCTGGCGGCACCGTCGGCTGGCCGGTGCCGACTACGACGATTTCGTCGACAGGTTCGTCCATGCCATCCGCGCCGAACTGCCCGGTGTGCTGCTGCAATGGGAGGACTTCGCCACCCCGCACGCGCTGCCGATTCTGGAGCGCTACCGCGACCAGGTGCTCAGCTTCAACGACGACATCCAGGGCACGGCGGCCGTGGTCCTGGCCGCCCTGTCCGCGGGGGCAGCGGCCACCGGGTCGCGGCTGCGCGACCAGACCGTGCTCATGCTCGGCGCCGGGTCGGCTGGCATAGGAGTCTGCGAGCAGGTCGTGCGGGCGATGGCGGCCGACGGCCTGTCCGAGCGGGGCGCCCGCGCCAGGATCTTCGTGGTCGACATCAACGGCCTGCTCACCACCGACCGCCCGGACCTCAGCCCGGCACAGCGGCATCTCGCCCAGCCGCCGGCCGCCGTGCCCGGCACCGAACCTGGCCGCCCAGCCGGCCTCACCGACGTGATCGACGCGGTGCACCCGACCGCGCTCATCGGACTGTCGGCCGCGGGCGGGGCCTTCACCGAACTCCTCGTCCGCCGCACCGCCGCGCATGCCAAACGGCCGATCATCATGCCGCTGTCCAACCCGACCAGCTGCAGCGAGGCCCGCCCGCAGGATCTGGCCGGCTGGACAGATGGCCGTGCGCTCGTCGCCACCGGCTCCCCGTTCCCGCCCGTGAGGCTCGGCGGCGCCAGCATCCCGGTCGCCCAGTGCAACAACGTCTATGTCTTCCCCGGAGTCGGCCTGGGCGTGACCGCGGTGCGCGCGACCCGCGTCACCGACGCCATGATGACCGCGGCGGCCGTCGCCGTAGGCGACGCCGCCACGATCAGGCACCACCCGCACGGGACCCTGCTGCCGGATCGTGCTCAGCTCGCCGGCATCGCGACCGCGGTGGCGAGAGCCGTCGCCAAGGCCGCAGTAGCCGATGCCGTCGCGCCCGCGCTTACCGATGACCAGATCGATCAGGCCATCGACCGCACCAGGTGGCGACCCCGCTATCAGTCCGACTACCGCGTCGTGAGCCGGTAAGGGATGGTGCAGATGACGACGTCAGTGCTGGCGCGCAGCACGGTCGCCAGCAGCAGCCCCCGCTGGTTCTGCAGGATCCGGTAACGCCACCGGCGCGGCTGAACCTCGGTGATGAGGACGGCGACCTGTCGGCTGCCTTGCTGTGCCTGCCGGACGTAGGTCACGATCGGGTGCACCAGCGAGCGGTGCGGGCTGTCGATGGTCTCCAGCCGCACCCCGGGGTTCCAGCGGTCCCAGTCGGCGCGGAAGGCCGCGCCCTGGGCGGCATCGGGGTGGACGCTGACGGCGATGACGTCATCGCCGAGGGACACCGCCGCGTGCAGGGCGTGCTCGGTGAGCTTGCTGATGTCGCTGACGGGCACGATCACCAGGCTGTTGGCCGGCCGCGGCCGGTGCGGGAGCTGTCCTAGCTCGAGCTCGAGTCCTACCGCCTGGTAGTAGCTCTGGATCCGGGAGAACAGCAGCATCAGGGCCGGCACGACCAGGACCACCACCCAGGCGCCGGAGGTGAACTTGCTGGCGATGAACACGGCGGCGGCGGTCGCGGTCAGGACCGCGCCGGTGCCGTTCAGGGCGGCTCGCAGCCTCCAGTGCCGGGACCGCTGGCCGTGCCAGTGCCGGACCATGCCGGTCTGGCTGATGGTGAATCCGATGAACACCCCGATCGCGTACAGCGGGATCAGCCGGCCGGTGTCCCCGTTGACCGCGATCAGCAGGACGCCCGCCAGCACG
>Ga0302184_10000825_pt1 | contig 20368 bp, 18 predicted proteins | sample I_Palsa_N3_3_FD_200233 | JGI IMG/M metagenome (GOLD analysis project Ga0302184, IMG submission 200233) | Peat permafrost microbial communities from Stordalen Mire near Abisko, Sweden - I_Palsa_N3_3 | ecosystem: Environmental > Terrestrial > Soil > Palsa > Peat permafrost | place: Sweden...
GCGCAGCACCAGCCGTAGTCGAGCAGGTGGCAGTTGGGGATGACGATCAGTCCCTGGTCAGTGAGCGCCTTGACGCAGGCGTCGTAGACCTGGAGCGGCGTCAAGCCCTGCAGCTCGGGGTTGACCAGCAGGTACTCGTCGGCGACCGGGGTGGTCTGCTCGAGCATCCACAGGCTGAACGGGAACCGCACGCAGTTGAACCCCTGCGCGGCGATAAGCTCAGCCAGCGCAGCCAGATCTGTGCAGTCCAGCCCGACTGGCATCCCTACATCCTCGCTGGCGCCGTACCAGTTCACCCCGGCCAGGCGGACCCGCTTCCCATGCGCGTCGACGATGAACCGGCCGCTCGTCGACAAGGGCGTAGCAATAGCCAAAACCCGTCACCGCCTATCTCAAGTAACCCCATAACGGTGCCAGGGCGGCGCAGTTCTCGCAAGCGACTCTCACCATTCCGCGATGGCATTGGAACCAAGGAGCAGTAACGGGTCCGGCGAGCAAGCACCACGGTGCGTTCGGCCAAAATGTCCTTCACTAGGGTATTGGGCATGCGGATCGGATTCGGGGCCCCGGTGGCCGGGGCGTGGGCGACCCCCGGGTACCTGACGGCGTTTGCCCGGCAGGCGGAGGACGCGGGGTACGCGTCGTTGTGGAGTTTCCAGCGGCTGCTGGTGCCAGAGGGCTCCGAGATGGAGCCGGTGTACCGGAGCGTGCTCGACCCGGTGGTCGCGCTCGGGTACGTGGCGGCCAGCACGTCGCGGATCAGGCTGGGCGTGGCCACGATCTGCCTGCCGTTCATCTCCCCCGTGGTGCTGGCCAAGCAGGCCGCGACGGTGGACGTGCTGTCCGGCGGGCGGCTCGACCTGGGCCTGGGCATCGGGTGGATGCCCGAGGAGTTCACCGCGACCGGCGCGTCGACGGCCCGGCGCGGCGCGCGTGCCGAGGAGTACCTGGCGGTCCTGCGGGCCTTGTGGGCCGGCCAGGTCAGCTCGTTCGACGGCGAGTTCTACACGATCCCGGCCGGACGGCAGGACCCGCGGCCGGTGCAGCGCCCGGGACCGCCGGTGCTGCTGGGCGGCATGTCGCGCCCGGCCATGGAGCGGGCGGGGCGGATCGCGGCCGGCTGGATCACCTCCAGCCGCGCGGACCTGTCCGAGATCGCCGGGGCGGTCGCCGTGATCCGGGAGGCGGCGTCGGCGGCGGGCCGGGACCCGGACGCGCTGCGCATCGTGTGCCGGGGCGTCGTGCTGGCCGGCGCCGAAGTGACGGGCCCGGACGGCGGCCGGAGGCTGCTGTCCGGCAGCTTCGCGCAGATCCGCGAGGATGCCGCCTGGCTCGGCGAGCAGGGCGTGACCGAGCTGTTCTACGACCTGAACTGGGATCCGCAGGTCGGCTCGCCGTCGGTGGAGCCGCAGGCCGCGGCGGCGCGGGCCGAGGAGATCCTGGGCGGGCTCGCGCCGCGCGCAGAGCGCTAGTTTCGTGACGGCTGGGCCGTCAGGCCCGCGGGTCCGGCCAGGCCTTCGCGGTGGGCGATCGCCGCGGCCTCGGTGCGGCTGGCGGCGCCGAGCTTGCCGAGGATGTTCGACACGTGCACGCTGGCCGTCTTCGGCGCGATGAACAGCACCGAGGCGATCTCCCGGTTGCTGCGGCCCGCGGCGATGAGCCGCAGCACCTCGCGTTCCCGGCTGGTCAGTGAGGCGAGCACGGCACGGTCCGGGAGGTCGGGTGCGGTGCCGATCCGGGCCCGGCGGGCCAGGTCGTCAAGCGCCCGGCGCAGCGGCTTGGCCCCGAGCCGGTCGGCCGTCTGCGCGGCCTGACGCCACTGTTCTTCGGCTTCGTCGCGGCGGCCTGCCTCGGCGAGCGCTTCGGCCAGCCGCCACCGGGTCCGGGCCGTCTCATACACGTAGGCCGGACCGAACGCGTCGAGGACGGCCTGCCAGGCCTGCGGAGCGTTGGTGCCTTGGGCGCGCTCGTACTCCGCCTCGGCGCGGGCGAGCCAGCCGCGCGCCTCCGGGCCCAGGATGAACCTGGGCCGCTTGGGGAACGCCGCTCCCTCGCGGACGATCCGCAGGAGCTCCTCGGCCGCGGTCAGTTCGGCGCCCGCGGCCTGATTGTCGCCGCTGGCCCGGGCCTGCACAGCCCGGTCGGCGCGGGCGCTCAGGGCGACCGCGGCGGGCCTGATGACCGACGGGGAGTAGCCCCACGGCGGGACGATATCGAGCTCGATCGCGGCTTGGCTCTCGGCCAGGGCCTGCTCGGTATCGCCTTGCCACAGAGCGTGCTCGGCGAGCAGGCCATGCGCGATGAACGAGTCGAATCCGTGGACCGTCCAGAACGGCTCGATCCAGTCGCGCCGCTCCTGCACCGCCGGGTTGCCGCGCGCGACGTCAATGAACAGAGCCATCGAGGAGAGGTAGGCCTCGGGCGGGCTGGTGACCCGAACCGGGAAACCGTCGGCGATCTCCTGGGCATGATCCCACTTGCCGTCCGCGTAGTGGCACTGGAAGTGCAGGTGCTGTAGTTCCCAGCCGTAAGGAGACATGTCGAGGCCGGTCTGCAGGGCCCGCTTGGTGCCCTCGTGAGCCACGGCCCCGCCGATGGCCAGATCACCTCGTTCCAGATGGGCCCGGGCCAGGTGATAGGCGGAGCGCAGCTCCACGCCGAGCACCATGGCCTCCCGGGCCTGTTTGTGGGCGGCGGTCAGCAGCTTGATCGCCTCATCGTTGCGGCCCTCGCGATTGCTCATGAAACCCAGGGTCACGAACGCGTCAGCCTCGACCCAAGGCGCGTCGGCGGCGCGCGCGGCGGCGATCCCGCGCTGGGCCCAGTCCCGGGCCACGCTGAAATCCTCCTCCATCAGCAGGGCATAGGCGTAGGTGGTGAGGGCGCGCGCGTACTGCCACGTCGGCGGATCCGCGGGCGTGGCGTCAACCGTGGCCCGGGCGACCTCAGCGGCTTCCGTAGCGGCCTTGGGATCGTCGATGAGCATCAGGTTGAAGGCCAGCCGCTCGCCGATCCTGCTGGCCAGCTTGACGTCTACCGGAACGCCGCCCTGTTCGGCCTGGGTGGCGAGGACCTGCCGCAAACGCCGGAGCAGGTGGACAGCGCGCTCGACGTCGCCGCTGTCCGCCGCGTTGGTCGCGGACAGCAGGCCGAGCTTGCCACGGGCCATGCCCGCCGTCTTCTCCGGCTCGGTGACCCGCTCCCACAAGGCGAGCGCCTGGTCGTAGTGGCGGTGCGCCTCGGCCGGCGCCCCCAGCTGCTCGGCATCATCTCCGGCCCGGACCGACGCGGCGAACGCGCCAGGAATGTCATGGCTGGCCAGGCAGTGCTGGGCCAGTTCGGCGGCGGTGCCGGGCATCATCAGCCGCTGCTCGTCAGCGAGCAGCGAGCAGAAGGTGGCGTGCAGCCTGGTCCGCTCCCCCGGCAGCAGGTCGGCGTAGACGGCCTCGCGGAGCAGCGCATGCCGGAACACGTAGCCTTCGGTGCCGTCAGGCACGAGCAGCTGATGGGTGACTGCTTCCCGTACCGCCCCTTCGTATTCGGCGGCCCCCAGGCCCGACGCGGCCCGGACCAGCTCGTCGTCGGCCTTGCGGCCGGCCACCGCCGCGGCGCGCAGGACCTGCTGCGTGGCGTCGGACAGCTGTTCGACCCGGTTGAGCAGCAGGGCCGCCAGCCCGGCGGGGAGGATGCTGTGCTGGGCGCGATCGCTGGTGACCGAGGCGGCGAGCAGTTCCTCGGCGTAGTAGGCGTTGCCTTCGGCCCGGCTCACGATGTCGTTCAGCTCGGTCGCGTCGATGCGGCCCGGTGCAGTGGCGGTCAGGTGCTCGGCCAGAGCCGAGGGGTCCAGCGGAGCGAGGTCGACCGCGATCACACTGGGTAGCCGCAGCAGCTCGGCGATCACGGGCCGGAGGGGATGCCGGCGGTGCAGGTCATCGGTCCGGTAGCTGCCGATCAGGGCGACCCGCTCCCGGTGCAGCATCCGGGACAGGAACGTGACCAGGTCCCGGGTGGAGGCGTCGGCCCAGTGCAGGTCCTCCAGCACGAGCAGCACGGGCCCGGCGGCGGCCAGCTCGGCGAGCAGGCCGAGCACGCCGCCGAGCATCTGCTGGCGGGCCAGACCCGAGCGGTCCGAGTCGGCGATGGGCCCTTCGCCGCCCTCGGGCAGCAGCCGGCTCAGGGCCGGGCGGGAGCTGAGCGCGTCGCGGACCCCGGTGGACTGGGCGGCCCCGCGCAGCGCGTCGGCCAGCGGCAGGTAGGGCACGCTGTCGCCCAGCTCGGCACACTGCCCGGACAGCACGGTGAAGCCCCGTCCGGCGGCCAGCCGGGTCACCTCACCAATCAGCCGAGTCTTGCCCACCCCGGCGTCACCGCTGACCAGAGCGACCACCGAGCGGCCCGCCTCAGCGTCGTCCAGCAGGCTGAGCAGGCGGCGGAGCTCGCCGTCCCGCCCGACCATGCGCCCAGCTGACATCCGTAGGACCACGTGCACGAGTATCCCATCAGGCGCCGACAATTCCGATTCGTTAAGCTCCGGGCTGTACGCTGCGTGTCATGGACAAGGTCACCCGGACGGATGCGCAGTGGCGGGAGCGGCTGACTCCCGAGGAGTATGCCGTGCTACGCGAGGCGGACACCGAGGCGCCGTTCACCGGCGAGTACACCGACACCAAAACCGAGGGCGTGTACCGCTGCCGGGCCTGCGGCGCGGAATTGTTCCGTTCGGACGCCAAGTTCGAGTCGCACTGCGGCTGGCCGTCGTTCTACCAGCCGACCGAATCGGACGCGGTGGTGCTGATCGAGGACCGCTCGCTCGGGACGACCCGTACCGAGGTGCGCTGCGCCCGGTGCGACTCGCACCTGGGGCACGTGTTCACCGGGGAGGGCTACGACGTCCCCACCGACGAGCGCTGGTGCATCAACTCGGTGTCGCTGACCCATGAGCCTGTAGCGTCGTGAACCCGGGGTTGCGCCTGATTCGGGCGGATTCGCTGTCGGCCGGCACCGCGCAGACCGGCGGGATGGTCCGCACCGCGGCCATTTCCGGCGACCTGGTCGGCGCCCAGGCGCTGTGGATGGGGCGGACGCTGGTCCGGCCTGGCACGTCATCCGGGGACCACCATCACGGGGAGTCTGAGACCGGCATCTATGTGGTGTCCGGGCATCCGGTGTTCGTGTTCCGCGATCCGGACAGCGGATCGCTGGTCCGGCTGGAGACCTCGCCGGGCGATTACGTCTGGGTTCCGCCCTACGCTCCGCACCGGGAGGAGAACCCGTCCCCCGACACCGAGGCGGTCGTGGTCATCGCCCGGTCCACTCAAGAAGCGATCGTGGTCAACGTTCCCGCGCTTTGAACCACGGCGCGCTTTGAACCACGGCCGGTACTTCCGCAGCCGTCAGGTGGCAGTGACCGAGCGCGCGCTGGTCGTCTCGTCGGAATCGATGCCGAAGGAGATGATGCGCGTCGGCTGGATGCGGACGATGGTGTCCTCGAACCGCTCGCCGAAGGCCTTGCCTCCCGACGGGATCACGGTGGCGGTCCCGCGGATCTCAATTAGGCGCGGCTGCCACGGCGGGAGCACGTCATCGACCACGATGCTGGCCCGGCCGGTCCGCTGCACGTCGCGGAGTTTCTTGGTCTGGCTCATCCGCATGCCGCCCACGTCGATGGCGTCGTGCTCGGCGTTGTAACGAAACGACGTAGGTACTACGTGCGGCTGCCCGTCCGGGCCGACGGTGGCGATGCGGCCCAGGCGCTGCCCGGCGAGGTACTCGAGTTCGGAGTCCGTGAACACACTCATGCCCAGCTAACCGGCGCGCCGGTCGCGGCATTCCGCGACCCGCCCGCCAGCCAGGGCGCCGCCTGAACCGGCTCGATGGAGCATTGGGCCGGTTATAACCGGCTCGGTGGGGCATCGTGCCGGTGCCGTGCTTGGAGGCTTCGCGGAGCCGAGGCCTTTACGTGCTGGCGACCACTACCTGACCGACGGTTTAGTCGGAGTTGCGGTCGTCGTAGCGGCGGGTGCGCTTGACCGTGGCGCGGTTTTTCTTGGCTTGCAGGCGCCGCTCGTTGGCGGCCCGGCCGGGCCTGGTCGGGACGCGCGGGCGCGGCGGCGGGGCGATCGCGTCCCGGAGCAGGTCGGCCAGCCGGGCCCGGGCGGCCTGCCGGTTGGCGAGCTGGCTGCGCTGCTCGGACGCCGCTATGGTCAGCACGCCGCCGACTAGGCGCCCGGCCAGGCGCTCGAGCGCCCGGGCCCGCGCCCACTCCGGCAGCGCGGCGGAGTGCTCCACGTCGAAGGAGAGCTCGACCCGGCTGTCGGCGGTGTTGACCGATTGCCCGCCGGGCCCTGATGAGCGGGAGAAGCGCTCGTGCAGTTCAGCGGCCGGTATGACCAGCCAGCCGTTCACCCGGAGATCGTCAGGCACTCCTCGACGTTAGTCTCCCGCCGTGGAGTGGATCAGGCCAGGCCGGCGACGAGGTCGTGCACCGGCTTGCGGCGGCCGGTGTAGAACGGAATCTCCAGCCGGGTGTGCCGCCGGGCCTCGGAGCCGCGCAGGTGCCGCATCAGGTCCAGGATCCGGTGCAACTCATCGGCTTCGAAGGCGAGTATCCACTCGTAGTCGTTGAGTGCGAAGCACGGCACCGTATTGGCGCGGACGTCCGGGTACTCGCGCGCCATCATCCCGTGCTCGGCGAGCATGGTACGGCGCTCGGCGGGTTCGAGCAGGTACCAGTCGTACGAGCGGACAAACGGGTACACGCTCACGTAGGCGCGCGGATCCTCGCCGGCCAGGTACGCGGGGATGTGGCCCTTGTTGAACTCGGCCGGGCGGTGCAGGGCCATCACCGACCAGACTGGCTCGCTGCAGCGGCCCAGCCGGGTCCGGCGGAAGCGGACGTACAGGTCCTGGAGGTCATCCGAGGTCGGCGCGACCCACCAGAACATGAAATCCGCGTCCGCCCGGAACCCCTGCACGTCGTAGCAGCCGCGGGTCACGATGCCCTTGCCCGCCGCCTGGTCGAACAGGTCGGTCACCTCGGCCGCGGCGTTCCCGTGCCCGCCCGCTTCCAACGCGGTCCGGTCGCTCACCCGGAACACCGACCACATCGTGTACCGGAACAGCTCGTTGAGGTCCCGCGCCTTGGGCTTGCTGGCCGCCTCCGCGGCCCCGGGGCTCGTACCGCCCGGCTGGGTCAACTCTTGTTCGTCAGCCATGTCACCTATTGTCGGCCACCGCGAAGGAACTCCGTCACCTGACTGGCCGCCGCGCGCGCCGTGGCGACGCAAGCGGGTATGCCGACTCCCTCGTAGGCCGCCCCGCAGACGGCCAGGCCCGGCTGAGTGGCGACGGCCGCCCGGATCCGCGCCACCCGGTCCAGATGCCCGATCGTGTACTGCGGCAACGCGCCGCCCCACCTGGTAATGCGGTGCGCGGCCGGAGCGCCGCGCACCCCGGTCGCGGCCGCGAGCTCGGCCGCGGCCACCGCAGCCAGATCCTCATCGGCCCGCTGCACTAGGGCTTCCTCGCCGATACGGCCGACCGAGCAGCGCACGACCTCCAGCGGTTCGGCACCGGGAGCGGTCACGTCGGCCAGGTGGGGCCACTTGACGCTGGAGAAGGTGACCGCCTTCACGGCCCGCCCGTCCACGGCCGGGACCAGGTACCCGCTCCAGCCCAGCGCGGCCAGTCCGGCCCCGGGAAACGCCGAACGCGGATAGGCCAGCGTGACGATCGCCATGCTCGCGTAGCTGATCTCACCGAACGCCGTGACCGCAGCCGAGGTGCCCGGCACGCCAGTGAGCAGCCGGGCGGCCGGACGCGCGGGCACGGCCAGGATCACCGCGTCGGCGTCGATCAACTCTTCCGCCGCCGCGGATCCGATCGTGAGCCGCCAGCCGGGCCCGGCACCCGGAGCACCCGGAGCACCCGGAGCCGGGGACAGCGCCCGGGTCATGGCGGTCGTCCGGACCTCAGCGCCCGACGCCTTGGCCAGGAAGGCCGGCAGCTGGCCCAGTCCCCCGGCCAAGGTGGTGAACACCGAACCGCCGGACCGCGGGCCGGCCGGTGCCCCGTCCCGCTCTCCGGCCGGAACCGGCGCCGGTGGCGGGAGCAGCGAGCCCACGGCCTCCGCGAGCGACCGGTACCGCCGCGACGCGGCGGCCAGAGCCGGCATCGTCGCGTCGAAAGACAGGTCCGAGGAGCGTCCCGCGTAGACCCCGCCGAGCAGCGGGTCGACCAGCCGGTCGACCACCTCCGTGCCGAACCTGGCTCCGACGAAATCCGCGACCGGCACGTCACCGTCCCGCGTGGTCGGTGGCAGCTCGAGGTCCTGGCTGGCCCGGGCGGCGCCTTCCCCGGACACCACCCCGGACCGGGCCAGCTCGGCCAGGTCGGACGGCACGCCCATGAACTGGCGCCGGGGCAGCGGGTGGAGCGCGCCGAGCGTCCAGATCGCCGAGGACGTGGTTCCCGGCGCCACCCGGTCACCGGCCAGCCCGACCTCCGCGATGAGCCCGGTACCTTCCGGCCGGGTGACGAGCAGCGCCTCGGCCCCCTCGTCGACCGCGATGCCGGCGATCTCGGATACGGACAGCTTGCCGCCTAGCCGGGACGACCCCTCCAGCACAGTCACCCGCACCGGCTCATCCCGGAGGAAGAACGCCGCGGCTAGCCCGGCGATCCCGCCGCCCACGATCACCACGTGCGGTCGCGAAGTCGAAGGGTTCATTCCTCCAGCCTGGCAGATACCGCGCCGTGCCCGGGACGGCAGGGCCACCGCCTCTGGAGGGGACATAAGCCTCGTAACCGGGGTGCGGCCGGGCCGGTGCGGGATCGTGACCACGGCGACGGAACCGCCCGGCGGATGCCGCCGTCACACCGGCATGTTGAACACACGGAGCTTGAACCGCGGGTCCGCACGGACCGGGCGCACACGATTCGGCGTCGCCGGCTTGGCGATCGGCGGTGTCATGCTCGCCGGGGGAATGCTGCTGGCCGGATGCTCCGGCAGTTCGGCCAGTTCGTCCGGCACGGCAGCGGGGTCAGCAGTGGTGGCCGCGCCGACGGCTGCGGCGGCTGCGCCAGGCATCGGGGCACTGCCGTCCGGGGCCGCCAGAAGCGCCTCGGGACCGTCGGCCAACGCGGGAACCACGGCCCAGCTGGCGCCCGCCGGCGACATCATCTACACCGCGCAGCTGACCGTCCGGGCGGCGAACGTCGGCTCCGCTGCCGCCCGGGCCACCCAGATCACCGAGGGAGTGGGCGGTTACGTCTCGAACGAGACCACCTCGGCCGACCCGGATCACCCGTCCGAGGCCACGGCCACCGTGCAGCTGAAGATCCCGGTCGCGTCCTATCCGGCTACGCTGGGCCAGCTCGCGGGCGGCCTGGGCACTCAGCTGTCGCTGCAGGAGCAGGCCCAGGACGTCACCCAGCAGGTAGCCGACGTGAACAGCCAGGTCGCCTCGGACCAGGCCGCCATCGTGCAGCTGCGGGTGCTGCTCGCGCACGCCGGTTCGGTCAATGATCTGCTCAACGTGCAGGACCAGATCAACAACGAGGAATCCACGCTGGAAGCGATGCAGGCGCAGCAGCGGGCACTCAGCCACGAGACCAGCTACGCGACGGTGACCCTCACCATCCTCGGCCCGAAGGCCAAGCCGGTTGTGCACCGTCCGAAGGCGCCGCCGTCCCTGGCTGGAGGCCTTGGCGCAGGCTGGCACGCGCTCCGGGTCACGCTGTCCTGGACCCTGGCCTTCCTCGGGGCCGTCGCGCCCTTCGTCGCCATCGCGGTCATCGCCGGTTACGCGATCTACCGGGCCAGGCGTTGGATGCTCCGCCGCAAGCCCGCATCGCGCCCGGCCGCACCGGAAAACTAGGGCCCGGCGCCGGGCCGGGACGTCGACGGACCGCCCTGGGCTTCGTCGCGCACTGGAAACCCTGAAGCTAGGTCTGCGGCCGGATCGACTCGGCGTGCACCAGGTCGGCGAGCCGGGCCAGGACGCCTGGATCGGTCTCCGGCAGCACGCCGTGCCCCAGGTTGAACACATGCCCCTCCGCGGCCCGCCCGCGCACGAGCACGTCCCGGGCCCGTTCCTCGACCACGTCCCACGGCGCGAGCAGGACGGCCGGGTCCAGGTTGCCCTGCAACGCCTTACCCGGTTCCACCCGCTGGACGGCCTGGTCCAGCGGGATGCGCCAGTCGACCCCGACCACGTCGGCGCCGGCCTGTCCCATCAGCCCGAGCAATTCGCCCGTTCCGACGCCGAAATGAATACGCGGTATTCCTGTGGATCCGAGCGCGCTGAAGATCCGGCTGGTGTGCGGCAGGATCGCGTGCCGGTAGTCATCTGGTCCAACCGCGCCGACCCACGAGTCGAAGAGCTGGATCGCCGAGGCGCCCGCCGCGACCTGGATCTGCAGGAACGAGATCGTGATGTCGACGAGCCGGCCGAGCAGCGCGTGCCAGAGCTCGGGATTGCCGTACATCAGGGCTTTGGTCTTGTCGTGATTCTTCGATGGCCCCCCTTCGACCAGGTAGGACGCGAGGGTGAACGGGCCGCCCGCAAAGCCGATCAGCGGGCGGTCATCCAGTTCGGCGACGAGCATTCGGACCGCTTCGGTCACGTAGGGCACGTCACTGGGTTCCAGCGGACGCAGTCGCTCTAGATCCGCCGAGGTCCGGACCGGGGTGGCCACCACCGGCCCGATGCCCGCCTTGATGTCGACATCGATGCCCACCGCGCGTAGCGGGACCACGATGTCGCTAAACAGGACCGCCGCGTCTACGTCGTAGCGGCGCAGCGGCTGCAGGGTGATCTCGGTGATCAGGTCGGGCCGCGTGCACGAATCGAGCATCGAGACGCCCTCGCGCACCTTGCGGTACTCAGGCAGCGAGCGGCCGGCCTGGCGCATGTACCAGACCGGCGTAAAGGGAACCGGCTCCCTCCGGCAGGCCTGGATGAAGGGGGATTTTCCCGAGCGCACGGTCACGTCTGGGATCGTCTCACATGGCTGCACGTCGGGGATCGTTTGGCTGCACAACGGCGATCGTTTCATGCCAGAGCGTGGTCACCGTCTGGAGACACGCCGCCTGAGATCCCACGAATTGGCCGGCCAGCATGTCACTATCGGCGGCAACCTCTATTAATCCGCTGCACGTTCGTGTTGCACCGCACCGAGGAGGTCGCCGGGATGAGCCAGCTGACCAGGTACTGCACCGAATGTGGCGAGGAGCGGCCGTTCGAGCAATTGCATGCGGAGCCGGCCAGCTGTCCGGATGTCGCCGACGGCGACTGCCCGGAGTGGGGTTGTTGTCTGTGCGGCGAAGCCCTGTTCATCGGCCTTCCGGTGCGCGAGCATGTCAGCAGCGGCACCGCTTCCAGAGCCGCGTAACCGGACTAACCGATTCACGCTGGTTCTAGGCTGAAGCTGAACCGGTCGAACTCGGATGAAACATGGTGTTTGCGCATGAAACTACGTGACGCCGCGTGAGAAGCGGATGAGCGACACGTACGCTCGGGTCATGAAGCCTGCTGACGAGCCGGGCAAGCGGCGCGCGACCCGAGAGGGAGCGGGACGGCGGTCAGGAGCGGCAGCCAGCCTGGCGGCGGCACCCGCGCCGGCCGAACGCGCGCCGACGGGAAGTAAGCAGACAGTTAGTAAGCCGACGGGAAGTAAGGAGCCGCCCGCGGCCAGCGCCGAAAGCCCTGCGGAGGCGACGTTCGCCGTGGCCGCGGCCACGTTCATGGCGGGCCGTGACGCCAAGACCGGGCATGGGTTCTCCTTCGAAGACCTACCCGCGCCCAAGCGCCTGGCCCCGTACGCATCAGCCATCGCCGCGACCGTCGAGCGGGACGGCGCGGACGTGGCCTGGGGACGGCTGGTGCTGCTCTACGATCCGGACGGCCAAGAAGGCTGGGATGGCGTGTTCCGGCTGGTGGCCTACATCCGGGCCGACGTAGAAGCGGAAATGGCGGCCGACCCGCTGCTCGGCGAGGTCGGCTGGAGCTGGCTCTCCGAAGCGCTGGACGCGCACGTGCCCGGGTACGCGGTGCCAAGCGGCACGGTGACCCGGGTGATCACGGAAGGCTTCGGAGCCAAGCGGGACGAGCTGCCACTGACCGGGTTCGAGCTGCGCGCGTCCTGGTCGCCGCCCGGGCCCGGGAACAGTCCTGACGACAACGACCTGGGCACCCTCGACCTGTCGGCGCACTTCTCGGCCTGGTGCGACTGCCTGGCCGCCGCGGCCGGCCTGGAACCACCCGGCACGCGGGCGCTGCGACCGCCGGGGCGAAGGTGAGCACGGACAGTGAGGTCAGCGGGCCTGGCGCGGCTGTCCCGTTGCTCGAACCTCGCGATGGTCTGCCCCCGGTCGTGGAGACCGACACCGCCCTGGCCGAGGCCACCGGCAGGCTAGCGGAGGGCCACGGACCCGTCGCGGTCGATGCCGAACGGGCCTCGGGATACCGCTACGGGCAGCGCGCCTACCTGGTCCAGCTCCGGCGTGCCGGGTCGGGCACGATGCTCATCGACCCCATCGCCTGCCCCGATCTGTCCGGGGTGGACGCGGCCCTGCAGGACGCGGAAGCTATTTTGCACGCGGCGTCGCAGGACCTGCCCTGCCTGGCCGAGGTCGGCTTCCGGCCGCGGCAGCTGTTCGACACCGAGCTGGCCGGGCGGCTGCTCGGCTACCCGCGGGTGGCCCTCGGCACCCTGGTCGAGGAGGTGCTGGGCTTCCACCTGGAGAAAGGCCACTCGGCGGCGGACTGGTCGGTCCGCCCGCTGCGGGAGGAACTGCTGCGTTACGCGGCCCTAGACGTCGAGGTGCTGATCGAATTGCGCGACGCGCTCGCGGCCGAACTCGCCGACCAGGGCAAGACCGAATGGGCCCGTCAGGAGTTCGCGGCAGAGCTCGCCGCCAAGCCCGCCGCGGCCCGGCCAGACCCATGGCGCCGCACCTCGGGCATCCACCGGGTCCAGTCCCGCCGCGCGCTGGCCGCGGTGCGCGAGCTCTGGACCGTCAGGGACCAGATCGCCCAGGCCGCCGACCTGTCGCCGCGGCGCGTCCTGCCCGATAACGCGATCATCGAGGCGGCCAGGTCGCTTCCGACCAACTATCCGCAGTTGTCGCGGATCAGCGGCTTCGCCGGCCGCCAGGCCCGGCGGCACGAGAAGGAGTGGATGGCGGCTGTCACCAAGGCGCGGACCAGCGCCGACGGCGACTTGCCCGACGCCGTCGGCGGAGCGATACCCAGCGGGCCGCCACCCGCGCATCGCTGGGCCGAGCGTGATCCAGTGGCCGCGGCCCGGCTGGCCGCAGCCCGCGCCACAGTGACGGCCATCGCCGAAGCCAATAGGCTGCCAGTGGAGAACCTGCTCGCCCCGGACGCCTTGCGCAGGCTCAGCTGGGATCCCCCGCAGTCAGCCGACGCCGGAACGGTTAGCCTGGCCCTCTCCGCGTACGGAGCAAGGCCCTGGCAGGTCGAGCTCACCGCGGGGCCCCTCGCCGAGGCGCTGAACTCCGGGGAGGCGGAGGCACAGAAACCAGGAGACGGCTGAGCATGGGACTACTCGCCAGCGCGAACCCCTTGGGGGGGTCAGGGTCCGCGCCGCTGCCCGGCTTCCTCAACTCCCTGCAAGGTCCCCTCGACCATTACGGGTACTTGGCCATCGCCCTGCTGCTGTTGCTAGAGAACATCGGCATCCCGGTCATCCCGGGCGAGTTCGCGCTGATTGGCGGGGCCATCTTCGCCGGTACCGGCCGGGGCGGGCTGAACATCGTCCTGGTCGGGATCGTCGCGGTCGCCGCCGCGGTCATCGGGGCCGAGATCGGCTACCTGATCGGCCGGTACGCGGGCCGGGAGCTAGTCCTGCGCTATGGCAAGTACGTCCTGCTCAAGCCGAAGCACCTGGACCGGGCTGAGGCGGTCGTCTCCCGCTACGGCGGCATCGTGGTAGTCGTCGCCCGGTTCATCGTCGGCCTGCGCGAGGCCAACGGGCTCATCGCGGGCATCACCCAGATGCGCGCGCGCACCTTCGCCTTCTTCAACGTGTTCGGGGCGTGCGTCTGGGTCGGCACCTGGGTGAGCATCGGGTACTTCGCCGGCGACCATATCGACTCGATCTACAGCAACGTCAACCGCTACTCGCTCTACGTGCTGGTCGTCCTTGTGGTACTGCTCATGGCGTACATCACCCGGCGGCTGGTGCGCCGGCACCGGGCTGGCCGGCCGGCCGCAGGCTCGCCGGATCCCCAGACCAAAGAGGCTGGGGAGACCTCCGAGGCCGGGAATGCCCCAGGGACTCAAGGGGCTCCAGTGGGCGGAGAGACCTCAGTGGTTGAAGGGATCCAGAATGCTGACGGGGTCACTGATGCTGACGGGGTCACTGATGCTGACGGGGTCACTGATGCTGACGGGGTCACTGATGCTGGTGAGATCGCTACGGCCGGGGAAACCGAGCCTAAGAGCTCGTAGCGTTCCAGGGCGACGAGCGTGCCCGCGGCGACGTGCAGCACAAGGAAGCCGCCCTTGGCCAGCGACGGGTCGAAATCGGCGGTCGGCGGCGCGTCGAGCACCGAGCATGCGGCGGCCAGGGCCAGCGGCAGGTTCTCCCGGTGCAGGCAGGCGACCACGGGCTGACCGTCGGCCACGAGGTCGCGGAACAGGTGCCGGAGAGCGTGAACCCGGTCCGTTCGGTCCAAAAATGACTCGGTAGCCCGGTCGGGCACGGCCAGAACGGCCTCAGCCTCCACGGATCCCCCGAACCCCGCGGCGTATGGGCGCACGCTCTCGGTGCACCGCAGCGCGGGCGAACTGATCACCCGGGCGCAGGGAGCGAAGCAGGCCAGCAGGTCACCCAGCAGCAGCGCGTCCAGCGCGCCCTCGGCGTCCAGGGGGCGCAGCAGGTCCTCGCCCGCCCAGTCGCGCTTATGGCCCGCCGAGGCGTGCCGGGCCAGAATCAGCGGCACCGTGCGGTGCGGCTGCAGGCTGGCGATCACGTCGGCGTCATGGGGATAGCTGAGCCGGTCCAGCGCCTGGCGCAGCGGCAGCCAGGACACCGCGTCGATCTCGTGACTGGCCGCGGCCTCATCCTCAGCGCTGAGCGCGGCCCAGTAGTCGACCTGCTTGGGCCGGCCGTGGGCGAGGTATTCCGCGGTCCGCAGCCGGGGACCGAGCACGGCGCGCACGCTGGTCTCCTCGAGCACCTCGCGGACCGCGGTGAGAAGCACGTGCTCGCCGGGTTCTCGTTTGCCCTTAGGCAGCGACCAGTCGTCGTACTTGGGCCGGTGCACCAGGAGCACCTCGAGCCCATGGGCAGCCTGGCGCCACAGCACGGCACCCGCCGAGAGGATAGCCTCGCTCACCGGCGGGGACTCATCAGCCGTGCTCCCCGGCCACGCTCGCCAGGCGGCCAGTAGTAAGGCTGACTCATCGGCCGAACGACCCCGGCGTTCCCGGACCAGGGTCTCCTGGATGTCCCGCAGCGGATGGCCGGACTCGTCCCGGCTGTGCCGGGTCCAGTAGCCGTCCTGGTTGAGCCACCAGGACGAGGTGCCGTCGTCCATGCCGAGGTCGAGCAGGCCGCGCAGCCGCCGTTGATGGGCGGGGTCGGTGACCTGTACCAGCAGTTCCACCCGGCGGTCCAGGTTCCGGTGCATCATGTCGGCGCTGCCGAGCCAGATCTGGCTGTCCTCGTCCTCCCCCACGCCGAACGCGTAGATCCGGGAGTGCTCGAGGAACCGGCCGAGCACGCTGCGGACCGTGATGTTCTCGGACAGCCCTGCGATGCCCGGCCGCAGCGTACAGATGCCGCGGATCCACAGGTCGACGCGGACTCCGGCCTGGGAGGCCCGGTAGAGTGCGTCGATCACCACCTCGTCGACGAGCGCGTTGGACTTGAAGACGATTCGGGCGGGTAGGCCGGCCCGGCTGCGTTCAGCCTGCCGGTCGATCCGGCTCACGATGCCGTTGCGCAGTTGCTCCGGCGCGACGAGCAGCCTGCGGTACGAACGGGTGCGGGTGTACCCGGTGAGGTGGTTGAACAGGGCGGTGACGTCCTCGCCGACGGCCGGGTCAGCGGTGAGCAGGCCGAAGTCCTCGTACAGCCGGGCCGTGGTCGGATGGTAGTTACCGGTGCCGAGGTGGCAGTACCGCCGGAGCGTCCCGTCGGCTTCCTGCCGCACGATCAGCGCCATCTTGCAGTGCGTCTTCAGGCCGACGAAGCCGTAGACGACGTGGCAGCCGGCCTGCTCGAGCTTGCGCGCCCAGGCGATGTTGGCCCGTTCGTCGAACCGGGCCTTGATCTCCACCACCACGACGACCTGCTTGCCGGCCTCGGCCGCGTCGATGAGCGCGTCCACGATCGGCGACTGCCCGCTGGTCCGGTACAGCGTCTGCTTGATCGCAAGCACGCCCGGGTCCTCGGCGGCCTCCTCGATCAGCCGCTCGACCGACGCGGCGAACGAGTCGTAGGGGTGCTGGACGAGGATGTCACGTTCGGCGATGGCGGTGAAGATGCTGGTGTCCTGCGGGACCTCCCGGGTGGACGGGACGAACGCGGGGTAGCGCAGCTCGCCGATGTTCAGGTCGGCGAGGGCGGACAGCCCGCTGAGGTCGAGTGGACTCGGCACCCGGTACACCGCGCGCGAGTCGATGTCGAGCTCGGTGATCAGCCGCTCGAGCACGTCGCCCGACACCGTGTCCTCGACCTCCAGCCGCACCGCGGGCTCGAACCTGCGCCGGACCAGTTCCCGTTCCATGGCCTGGAGCAGGTTCTCGGTGAGGTCCTCATCCACTTCGAGGTCCCGGATCCGGGTCACGCGGAACACGTGCTGCTCGAGCACCTCGGCCCCGCCGAACAGGTCGGTCATATGCGCGGCGATGACGTCCTCGATCGGCACGAACCGGTTCGGCCCCACGGCGAGGAACCTGGGCAGCAGCGGCGGCACCTTGACCCGGGCGAACACCGTGCTGTCCGTCCTGGGGTCGGCGATCATGACGGCCAGGTTGAGCGACAGGCCGGAGATGAACGGAAACGGGTGGGCCGGGTCCACCACCAGCGGGGTGAGCACCGGGTAGATGCGCTGGCGGAACAGCTCGCTGAGGTCGTCCCGCTCGCTGGCGGACAGTTCCTTCCAGCGCAGGATCTCGATCCCGTGCTCGGCGAGTTCGGCGTTGACCCGCTCGCTGAACACCCGGGCGTGCCTGACGGTCAGCTCTCCCGCCAGCTCCAGGGTGTTCTCAAGCACCTGGCGGGGCAGCCGGACCCCGGGGCCCTCGACCGGGAAGCCGGCCACCATGCGGCGCACCAGCCCAGCCACCCGGACCATGAAGAACTCGTCCAGGTTGTTCGCGAAGATGGCCAGGAATCGTACCCGTTCAAGCAGCGGGACCGATTCGTCTTCGGCCAGTTCGAGGACGCGTTCGTTGAACCTGAGCCAGCTCTCCTCGCGGTCCAGGAAGCGTTCTTCGGGCAACCCGTCCTCCCCCTCGCCGCCCCGGGCGACGACACCGGCCTCGGCTAGCCGCGCCGCCTCGCGCGGTCGCGGGTCCAAGCCATCGTATGATCCTGCGGCCGGGGAGATGCTGATCTGGCTCATGCCCATGACACCCATTGTCCCCGCCCCGCGATGAACAGGAACGTTCGAGACCCCTGATTAGGGCGCACGGAGCCCGGGGACGCCGGGGCGCGGCTGAATCGCCTGCACGCTGAGGAATTCCGGGCCCTTCTTGGAGCAGGCAGGCAGGTGAATAGGCACGAACGCGGGCCGGACCTGGTCGGGCAGCTTCACCCGGAGTTCGAGCACGGTCACCTGTGCGCACGCGGTCGGCCGGAACGTACCGGTGCTGGTGACGCGAAGCACGGAGTGCGCCGTCTGGCCGGGCGCGAGCGTCACCGGCCGCGGGCGGACCGAGGTGTCGCGGGCCGCCGTGCTACCGATCTGGGTCCCGCCGACCTGGTCGCCGGCGTAGGCGGACACGACGGGGTAGCCGTACAGGCTGCATACGCGGGCGGAGACGTTGGTGAACTCCAGGGTGTAGTAGGTGCCGCCGGGTTCGAGGCGGTCTCCGGTGCCCGTGACGGATGTCGATCCCGCGGTCTGCGCGAGGCCGAGCCACGCCTCGAGCCCCGACGGGGCGCACGGGCTCTGAATCAGGTTCGAGGACAGGGCGGCGTGATCAGGGCGGACCGGGGCGCGGCTTAGCGTGACGGCGAGCGCGGCAGTCCCTGCGAAGGCCACCACCGCGATCACGCGCAACCCGATATGGCCGTACTTCGTCACCGCGGACCCCATCTGGCGATGCTTGGACGATCCCCCGCGCGAGATCGCGCTAACCCTGTAACTACTGTTTTAGTTCGCTTCAACCCGATTTCCTAGACCCATCCGATCAGGTAATTTCGAGACGGCCGGTCCGCAGGTATCGTGACCAGGTGGGCGTCCCGGCGGATGAGTCAGTTGCGCGTGAGCCCGTGCCGCTGCGGCGGAACCGGGACTTCCAGCTGCTCTGGGGCGGCCAGGCGGTCTCGCTGCTCGGCTCGCAGATCTCGAAGATCGCCTATCCGCTGCTGGTCCTGGCCATGACCGGCTCGCCGGCCAAGGCGGGGATCGCCGGGTTCGCGGCCATGCTCGGCTATCTGCTGTTTCCGCTGCCGGCGGGCGGTCTGGCCGACCGGTACAACCGCAAGCGGATCATGATCAGCTGCGACGCGATCCGGCTCGCCGCGGTGGGCAGCATCGCCGTGGCCGGCTGGGCCGCGCACATCACCTACGTCCAGATCCTGGTGGCGGGGTTCGTCGAGGGTACGGCGACCGTGTTCTTCGGCGTCGCCCAGCGCGCGGCGCTGCCGATGCTCGTGGCCCCGTCCCAGCGGTCGGCGGCCGTCGGGCAGAACGAGGCGCGACAGAACGCGGCGCAACTGGCTGGCCCGGCGCTGGGCGGCACGCTGTTCGGGCTGTCCCGGGCCGCGCCGTTCGGCGCGGACGCCCTGTCCTACCTGGCCTCCCTGGTCACGCTGCCGTTCATCAAGGCGCCCATGCAGGCTGGGGCCTCTGCTGTGTCTGCTGTGTCCGCTCCCCCGGCCTCCCGCAGGCTGCGGGCCGAGCTCGCCGAGGGGCTGGCCTTTACCTGGCGGCAGCCGTTCCTGCGCTACAGCTCGTTCTTCGCCGCCTCGGTGAACATCTTGCTGCAGGTCCTGACCCTGGGCCTGATCGTGCTGGCCCGGCACGACGGGGCCTCGTCCGCGCAGATCGGCCTCATCGTGGGGTGCATGGGCGCCGGAGGCCTGGCCGGCGCGTTCGCGGCACCCTGGATCCAGCGCACGGTCCCGGCCGGGATCACGATCACGGGATGCATGTGGACCTGGGCTGTTCTGCTGACGCTGATCGTACTGGTCCGCGTGCCGCTGTGGCTGTGCCCGATCGTGGCCGTCTTCGGCTTCGTCGGCCCGTCCTGGAACGTGTCGGTCCAGACGTACCGGATGCAGATCACGCCGAACGAGTTGCTCGGCCGGACCAGCAGCGTCGCCCTGCAGATCGCCTGGGGGGTCCTCCCGCTCGGGTCGCTGCTGGCTGGCTTCCTGCTGCAGGCTGTGTCGCCGGCCGCCGTGATGGTCCTGGTCGCCGCCGGAATGGCGGTCACGGCCGTCGCCGCCACCGTACTCGCTCCGGTGCGCGACGCCGGCCGGCGGACCCCGGGTGCTTCGGGGCCCGCCGCTGGCGCCGCTGCTCAGCCCGCTAGCTGAACATCATTCGCCGTGGAGCCCAGGTCGGTGGCGAAGGCGGCCAGGTCGAGCAGGTGGAGCAGCGCGTCGCACCACCGGTCCCCCGGCGGCCGGTCGTCGAAATGCCCCAGGCATTCGTTGGCCGCGTCAAGGATCGCCCGCAGCACCGCGCCGTCGTTGCTGCGCGGATCCGGAGCGTACTGGCCGTCGAGTACCGGCGGCACCGGCAGCAGCGCGTCGCCCGAGGCTGACTCGCCTTCCAGGATCGCCGCCGCCTTCTGGGCCACGGCTAGGCCGAGCGTCCCGGCCAGCAGCAACCTCTGCATCATCAGGACGCCATTGTGGTTTGTCATGTCCGCTTGCCTCTCCATCGTCCACGGTGGCCGTCCCGCCTTCGGCTCCATGATGCGGACACCCAGTGACATTCTTGAATAGACGCCTGACCTGTCCCCCGCGTAACTTCTGTACCAGCTGTACGTTTCCAGCCCAGCCCGGCCGTGAGCGCTGGCGGGCCGCCAATGATCGTGGACAGCTACTGCTGTCATGTGAGCATTCCGGAACAAGGTGATTTTGCGGCGTGTCCGAGGTCAGCGATGTGCTAGATGGCCCGCTACCCTCCACGGGCCTGCCATTGAGTGGTATC
>Ga0302184_10000828_pt1 | contig 20343 bp, 17 predicted proteins | sample I_Palsa_N3_3_FD_200233 | JGI IMG/M metagenome (GOLD analysis project Ga0302184, IMG submission 200233) | Peat permafrost microbial communities from Stordalen Mire near Abisko, Sweden - I_Palsa_N3_3 | ecosystem: Environmental > Terrestrial > Soil > Palsa > Peat permafrost | place: Sweden...
CGGCCGTGCTCGCCCCGGGCCACGGACCCTTCACGTGGGGCCACGACCCTCTCAATGCAGTAGAAAATGCCGTCACTCTCGAAGAGGTGGCACGCATGGCGCTGCTGACGCTGGCCCTGCGTCCAGACGTGCGTTCGCTTCCCGATCACATCAGGGACAAGCACTACGCCCGCAAGCACGGTCCGGCCGCCACCTACGGTCAGGCCAAGGCAGTTCCCGGTCAGACCGGGCCGCCGTAGAGGTCGAGGGTGTGAGCCATGCCGCCATCGACAGAGATCGTCTCGCCGGTTATGAACCTGGCGGCGTCCGAGGAGAGGAACGTGATCACGTCAGCGATGTCGGCGGGCTCAGCCCATCGGCGCAGCGGAGTTAGGTTCTCCACGGCCTCGATGACGCCATCGACCTTCTTGTTGCTGGCCCATAGTGCGGTGTCTACGACGCCTGGAGCTACTGAGTTGACCCTGATCCCCATGGGTCCTAGCTCCATGGCCAGGGAGCGGGTGGCCGCGTCGATCGCGCCTTTCGAAGCCGCGTATGCGGCACGGCGCGGGGTGCCGATGAGCCCGGACACCGACGACAGGTTGATGATGGAGCCCCGGCGGCGCTCGGTCATGGCGGGGATGAGGGCCGCGATCAGCAATAGCGGAGCACGGACGTTGACCGCCAGCATCTCATCGATGATCGCCGCATCTGTGTCGGTCGTGGCGAGGCGTGCCGCCGCTGCCGCATTGTTCACAAGAATGTCCACCGAGCCCAGAGCCCCCAGCGCGCTAGCGGCGGTGTCCGCAGCGGCACCGGGCTCGAGCAGGTCGGCGGGGATGACGACGGGATTCCTCCCGAGACCGGCAGCAACCTTAGCGAGATCCTCACGATTGCGTGCGACTAGCGCGACACGAGCGCCTGCTTGGTCGAGAGCCCTGGCCGTAGCGGCACCGATGCCCCGCGACGCCCCGGTGACCAGCGCCGTACGCTTCTCAAGCGGCAGTTGATCCACCTGGCCGAGCCTATAACTGCGTCACCGCACGGGGCTCTACCGCACGGGGCTCTACCGCACGGGGCTCTACAGCACGGGGCGGGCGCCGATGAGGTTCAGCGCGTGCGCGGCCAGGCGGCAGCCGCCGGCCAGCGTCTCGCCCGGCGGCTTCTTGTCCAGCCAGGCGGGCAGGAAGCCGGCGATGAACGCGTCGCCGGCCCCGGTGCCGTCGATCACGCGGTCGACCGGCGGGGCGGGCACCCGCACCGGCGGCCGCCCGTTGGCGTAGAACAGCGCGCCCTCGGCGCCAAGCTTGACGGCGACGTGCGGGTACCAGGCGGTCAGCACGCGCGCGGCCTGCTCGGCGTCATCGCGCCCGGTGAGCACCCTGGCCTGGGCGGCGTTGACGAACAGCAGCACGGCCCCGTTGGACAGCTCGAGAAAGGGCTCGGCTCCGGCGCGCTCAAGCGGCGCCGCGGACGCCCCGTCCACGGACGCGGTCATGTTGGTCCGCCGCGCGTAGTCGATCGCGGCCAGGCCCGCCGCCCGGGAGCCCTCAGAAAGCAGCGTGTACCCGGAGACGTGCAGGTGAGCGCCGGGGACGAACAGGTCGTGCGGCAGGTCGTCGGGGGACAGCGCCGCGTTCGCGCCCGGATCGGAGAGCATGGTCCGCTCGCCCTTGTGCGTGACCATCACCACGCAGGTGCCGGTGGGCCGCTCCGGATCCATCACCAGCCGGGCGTCGACACCGTAGCCCATGAGCTCCATGTCGCGGTTGCGCCCGGCGATGTCCGCACCTCGTCGGCCCACGAACGCCACGTCGCCGCCGTCGGCGGCCATCCAGGCAGCTATGTTGGCCCCGGAACCACCGCCGTGCATGGTGACACTCGCGGGGGTGTCGCTGCCGCGGGCAAGCGGCAGCGTCGCGTGGGCGACTGCGTCCGTCATCAGGTCGCCAATGACTACCACGCGCGCCATACTCGTCATCACCTCATCGCTGTCTGGGCACCCCGGACCCCATGGGCCCGGACACCCCCCGCAGGATAAGCTGCGAGCAGTGCCCCGCGTCCGGACGGTAGCCGCGGGATCTCCCGACTCCGGTGGCGAGGTGCGAGTCGGCGTGTCCGGCCGCAGGCTTCTAAGGTAGCGGTCGGCAGCCTCGGCTGGCCAGCGAGCCGAGCAGACATCGGAGCTGTATGACCATGTAACACGCAACGCATGCGCGATCGTCACCATACTGTTACCTGCCGGTGTCCTGTCACTAGGCGTTCAGGGGGAGTTTAGGGGCAGGGCCCGCCCGGCGACGACAAGCTCCGTCTCTTCCGACTCGGCGGCCAGCGCCTGATTTAGCCGCCCCAGTTCGTCTCGGAACAGCCGCCCGGCGGGCGTGGCCGGCACCACCCCCATCCCGGTCTCGTCGCTGACCGCGACCACTAGGGCCCGGGCCTGCCGCCACGCCGCGATGAGCTCGGTGATCCGATCTGTCACCTTCTCCCTCGCACCGCCCCATGCGTCACATTCGTCCAGCACCGCCGTCAGCCAGGTGCCGATCCCGTCGATGAGCACGGCCCCGCGCGCCGACGCGAGCACTCCGGCCAGGTCAGTGGTCTCGGCCGTCCGCCACCAGGCCGGCCGCCGCGCCCGATGCGCCGCCACCCGCGCCGCCCAGTCGCGGTCGCCCGCCCCGTCCCGCGTGCGCGGCGTTCCTGGGTCTGCCGCCACGTAGGTCACCTCCGGTTCGGCCGCCAGCCGCAGCTCCGCCCGTTCCGATTTTCCCGACCGCGCCCCGCCTATCACCAGCACCCGCCATGGCACCCATCGCACGGTTCCTGTCAGACCGCCAGACCCTTGGGCGGAACGGGGCGTGGTGACTGCCTCCCCGTCATCCGGCACCACCACCCGCCAGAACCCGCAGCGTCGCTCGAGTTCGGCGGCCCCGCTCACCCGGTGATCAGCGAACGCCACGGCGGCAATCGTGTCCGCCGTGACCAGCCCCCGCGCCCGGAGCCGCCCGAGCTGGGCCGGGTTGCCCAGCATGTCAAGGAACGCGATGTCGTAGGGAGCCGCCCCCTCCGGTGGATCCGGCACCGCCCCAGGCCCCGCCGGATAAAGCAGCCGTCCCCCGCCCGGCGAAATTACCTCCCACCCCCCCAACCCAGCGGCGCCCCCCTCGCCTAGCCCCGCGCCCCCCCGCGCATCCGGCAGCCGCCGCACCCGGAACCCCGTCCCGTCCGCGCCCCCGCTCTCTGGCCCGTCCGCGCCCCCGACTCCCAGCCTCAGCACTCCATCGACGACAATGGTCGACCTCTTTCGTATGGTCCCGTCAGCTCGGTAGCGCAAGCAGGACGCGCACCCGCAGCCGGGCTGCGGCCACCCGGAGCTACCGCCCGAGCCCTCGACCAGGACGTGCATCAGCCGAGGAACGACAGCCGGACCGAGCGGTCCGGGTTGTCCACGTTCAGGTCGACCAGGGCAATGGATTGCCAGGTGCCCAGGGCCAGGCGGCCGCCGATCACCGGGACGGTCGCATACGGCGGCACGAAGGCGGGCATGACGTGCGAGCGGCCGTGCCCGCGGGATCCGTGCGCGTGCCGCCAGCGGCCGTCGGCTGGCAGCAGGTCCGCGAGGGCGGCCAGGAGGTCCTCGTCGCTGCGCGCGCCCAGTTCGATCAGCGCTATCCCCGCGGTCGCATGCGGGACGAACACGTGCAGCAGCCCGTCGCCCCCGTCGGCCGCCGCGCCCGCGAACTCCGCGCAGTCACGGGTAATATCCCTGATCGTTTCGGAGTTCCCGGTGCGGACCTCGATGATCTGCGTCTTCATGCCCCCGGATCATAGAGTGCAGTTATCTAGTGCTCGGTACCGGGCGCAGGGGCGGGAGGTCGGGGCATGACGGAGGCTGGCGGCGAGACAGGCCGGGCCGCGACGGAAGTCACCCAGGCGCACGGGGCGCGGCTGCGGCTGGCCCGGCAGGCTCGCGGCCTGTCCCAGCAGCAGCTCGCGGGGGTAGCCGGCGTCACCCGGCAGGCCGTATCCGCCGTCGAGTCCGGGCATTCGGATCCTTCGCTGCGGGTGGCCCTGGCTTTGGCCAGCGCGCTCGGCATGACGGTCGAGGCGCTGTTCGGCCCGGGGGATCCCGCCGATCCGGTGCTGGCCCGGCCGGTGGCGGCGGCCAGCCGCGGGGGAGCCCGGGTGGTGCTCGCGACCGTCGGCGACACCTTCGTCGCGCTGCCGCTGCACGCGGACATGGCCGCCCGGGTGGGTTTCGGCGCGGCTGGCGGCCTGGTCGTCGGCGCGTCCCCGGGACTTGACCCGATCGAGGTGCGGCCGATCGGGCCACCGCGGCCCACGCTCGTGGTGGCGGGCTGCGATCCGGCGCTGCCGCTGCTCGAGACGCCCCTCGCCCTGCTCGATCCGCCTGTCGCGTTCGCGTGGTGGCCGTGCGGAAGCGGCGAAGCTTTGCGGCTGGCCGCCGCCGGGCTGGTGCACGCCGCGGGCGTGCACCAGCCCGGCGGCGAGCGCGAGGCCGATGAGGCGGTCGAGATTCCCGGCGGCGCCGAGGTGGTGGGGTTCGCGGCCTGGCGTGAAGGCTTGGTGGTGCGGCCCGGGGCGGGGATCCGCGGCCTGGACGACGTCACCCGTCAGCGGCTGCGGCTAGTGAACCGCGAGGCAGGCGCGCAGGCGCGCACCCTTCTCGACCAGGAGTGCGCGCGCCTGCGCCTGACCCCGGACGAACTCCCCGGCTACGACAGCCGGGCCGCCGGGCACCTTCAGGTCGCGGCGGCCATCGCCGGCCGTCTCGCCGACGCTGGGGTGTCCAGCGAGCCCGCCGCGCTGGCCTACGGGCTGGACTTCCTTCCGCTCGCCTCCGAGCAGTTCGACCTGGTGCTGCCCGCCAAGCACGCCGCGTCCCGTGAGGTCCAGGGCCTGCTGAAGGTGCTCACGTCGCCGTGGCTGCTGGCCCAGCTCGCCAGCCTGTCCGGCTATGACCCCGCGAGCTGCGGCGTGCCTCGTGATCAGTGGCCGTAAACCGGGATCAGAACGGCGCGGGCGATCGTGTGGAAGCGAAGGTTGAACCCCGCCACGGCAGGCGAGATCTCGTCGTTGACGTCCAGGGACTCCACGTCGAGCGCGTGCACCGCGAACACGTAGCGATGCGGCTCGTCACCAGCCGGCGGCGCCGCGCCGCCAAAGTCCTTGGCGCCGTAGTCGTTGCGGACGTGGAACGCCCCCTTGGGCAGGCCGGAGCCATCGGTTCCGGCCGCGCCCGTCTCCAGTTCGGTCACTGAGGCGGGGATGCCGAGCACGACCCAGTGCCAGAAGCCGGAACCGGTCGGCGCGTCCGGGTCGTAGCAGGTGACGGCGAAGCTCTTGGTCTCGGCGGGGAACCCAGACCACGACAGCGACGGGGATATGTTCGCCCCGGTCATGCCGAACCCGTCAAAGACCTGGTTGTCCGACAACATCTGCTCATGTGTGATGTCGTCGCTGTGCAGCTCGAACGACGGTACGGGCGGCAAGAAGTCATAGGGCAGCGGCGGACGGTCGGTCATGATTACCTCCTCGTCGAGGCGGACTGGTTCCATAGGCTCAATCGATCCCACGTTATCGGTAGCCCCCGCGGCCAGCCCGGCTGGGCCGCATCACCACGTTTGGGGCGATCAACAGCAATTAATAGCCGAAGTTCTCCTACGGTGGTGCTGTGACGCAGCGGCGCAGACGCAGAGTCTCCAGGCGACCGCGCCGGGGAGCAACGCACAGGCTGCTCGGCCGGATGCGCCGTAACGCCGCACGCGGGGTCCTCGGCCGGGTCCGGCTGGGTACGGCGGGTTCTTCGCCGCGGCTGCGGCGCTGGGCGCTGGCCGTGGTGCTGGTGGGCGTAGCTCTCGTGCCTTATCCGAGCCAAAACGCGGCCGGCCCGCCGCCCGCGTCGGCGTGCCGGTCCGGTTGCCGGTCTGGTTCCGTGCCGGGCCTGGTCAGTTGGGCTGCGCCGTTGGGTGGCTCGTGGGACGTGGTTTCCGGGCTGACCGGCACGGTGCCGGCCTCCGGATTGGCCTACTTGTCCGTCGGCAACGGAGTCGTCGCCGTGGGCGCGGGGCTGACGGTGACCGGGTACTCGCCGAAGACGGGCGCGCTGCGGTGGCGGGTGACGCTGACCGGGTTTCCGGCTGGCGCGGCCATCGTGTCCGTGCGGACCTGGCCGGGCGAGGTGACCGCGGGTGTTTCCTACCAGGCCTCCGGCGCGGCGGGCGGCCTCGAGCGCACCGAGGTGGTTCTCTCCGACCCGGCCGGGACCCAGACAGGCCGGTATCCGGCCGCCGTGTTCGGCGGGGCGGTCGCGGGCAGCCCGCAGGACACCGTCATCGTCGGCACGACCGAGGTGACAAGTTACGACAACGCCACCGGCCACATCCGCTGGCGGCGGCCCACCGGCCAGGTCGCGCAGGCGTGGCGGACCGACGGCGGCTTCCTGTACGTAACGGATTCGGTCGCCGGGTACCTGGGGTCGGCGCCGGTCACGGCGTTGCGCCGGATCGACCTGGCGACCGGGGCAGAACTCCTGGTCCGGCCGCTGGAGGGCCTGTCGTTCCCGGGCACGCTCAGCGCCGCGTTCGACGGTGTGGTGTTGTTCTCTTCGGCGACTGGGGTTACCGCGTACGACGGTGCGACCGGAGATGAGCTCTGGATCATCCACGGAGCGGTGCCCGAGGGCGCTGACCCGCAGCAGGAGCGGATCTACCTCACCAGGGGATTCAACCTCGTCGGCGTCGACCCTCGGGCCGGCCGGATCAAGGCGACCGCCTCAGGCTCCGCGGTCGACGGGTCGGCCGGCATCTACGTGGTCAGGGGTGGCGTAGCGCTCGGGCTCGACCAGGGCGCGAACGGGGACGCGTGGGGTTACGACATCGCCGCCCAGCGAGTCACGCTCACCTCCGCCGGGTTGCCCTGGCCGCACTATTTCGTCGATCTCAGTGGCGTCGGCGGCAGCGCCGACCCCGCCAGCAACCTGGTGGTGATCGCGGCTTGCGCGCGGCTAGCGCCGAGCTCCCCGACCCAGCCGACCCCCGCGGGGACCGCGACGCCCCCGGCGACCTCGACCGGCCTGACCCCCTCAACAACCCCCTCAACAACCCCCTCTGCGTCAGTTACTCCCACGTCGAGCCCCAGCATCAGCCCGTCCGCAGCGGTCAGCGCCGGCCAGGGGTGCCTGCGTCCCGAACTGGTCGCGCTGAACCTGTAAACGGCCGGTCCGGGTCATCCGCATCGGGTCCGGCCGTGCCACCGGGGTGCCGGCCGCGGATGGATGTGCCTGAGCAGGGTAGATTCCCCTGACGATGAGCATGGTAAAACAGGCCATCCGGGCTGCGGATGAGCTTCAGCAGCGGCGTGCCTGGCTGGCCGTGCCCGTCGCGGTGTGGAAGAAATTCGGTGACGACTCGGCGGGTAACCTCGCCGCGCTGATCGCCTACTACGCCTTCGTGGCGATCTTCCCGCTGCTGCTCGTCCTGATCACCGTGCTCGACATCGTGCTCAAGAACAATCCGGGGCTGCATCACCGGCTGCTCACTTCCGCGCTGGGGCACTTTCCGGTGATCGGCCCGCAGCTCGGGAGCATCCACCCGCTTCGCCAGACCGGGCTCGCCCTGGTGATCGGCCTGCTCGGGACGTTCATCGGCGCCCGGAGCGTGGCGACCGCGATGCAGAACGCGCTGAACTCGGTGTGGGAGATCCCGATCGCACGCAGGCCCGGATTCCCCTGGTCCTGGCTGCGCAGCTTCGGCCTCATCCTGGTCATCGGCTTGGGTCTGACGGGCACCACGATCTTGTCCGGGCTGGCCAGCGGGGCTGGCCACGTCCTCTCCGGCTTCGCCGCGCATCTTGCCTTCATCGTGGTATCGCTGCTGCTCAACATCGGGTTTTTCTGGCTTGCCTTCCGGCTCGGCACCGCGCGGGAGATCGGCTGGCGGCAGCTGCGGCTCGGCGCCGTCATCGGCGCGGTCATCTGGCAGGTCCTGCAGTCCGTCGGCGGGTATTTCGTGTCGCATCAGCTGGCCCACACGTCGTCGGCGTACGGCACCTTCGCCGTCGTGCTCGGCCTGATCGCCTGGCTGTACCTCGAGGCGGAGCTGACTCTGTACGCGGTGGAGATTAACGTGGTACTTACCTACCGACTGTGGCCGCGCAGCATCGCGCCACCGCCGTATACGGAGCAGGACCGCCGCGCCTTCCAGCTGTACGCGCAGGTGCAGAAGCGGAGCGAGGAAATGGACATCGTGGTCGGGGTCGGAGGTGAGGACGATCGCAAGAAAACGGCAAACTGACCCGGACGCGCCGCACGTGGTCATCTGCGGCGCGGGGTTCGGCGGCCTTTCCGCCATCGACAAGCTCACCCGCGCGCACATGCGGGTGACCTTGCTGGACGAACATCTTTACAGCACCTTCCAGCCACTGCTTTACCAGGTGGCCACCGCGGGGCTCAACCCTGGCGACGTGGCCTACCCGGCGGGCGGCTTCGTGCGGCGGTACGGGGCGACCTACCGGCGCGGTGCGCTGGCCGCGATCGACTCGGCCGCTCGCGTCGTCAAGCTCGCCGATGGCCGCGAGCTCGGCTATGACTACCTCATCCTGGCCACCGGCGTGTCGGCCTCCTACTACGGCATCAAGGGGGCCGCCGAGAACACCTTCGGCCTGTATACCCGTACCGATGCCGTAGCGCTGCGCAACTGCCTTATGGCGGGCTTCGAGCGGCTGAGCGTGGACAGCGGTGATCTCACCGTCACCGTGGTCGGCGGCGGGGCCACCGGCGTGGAGCTGGCAGGCACGCTCTCCGAGCTGCGCGGTGTCGTGCTCGGCGCGACGTTCCCCGACGTCGATCCGTCCCGGGTGCACGTCCGGGTGGTCGAAATGGCACCCTCGTTGCTCGGGCCATTCGACGAGAAGCTGCGCGAATACGCCAAGGCGCAGCTGCTCGCCCGCGATGTCGATGTGATGCTCGACAAGCGCATCGGCGAGGTCACCGACAAGCATGTGCGGCTCGTCGACGGCACGGACCTGGACAGCGATATCACCGTGTGGACGGCCGGCGTGGCCGCCTCCGACGCCGTGGCGGGCTGGGGCCTGCCGCAGGGCAAGAACGGGCGGATCGTGGTCGGACCCGACCTGCGGGTTCAGGGCCAGGACAGGATCTTCGCGGTGGGGGACATCGCCGTCAACCCCGACGACCCCACGCCGCAACTGGCCCAGCCCGCCATCCAGATGGGGCGGCACGCCGCCGCGCAGATCGTCCGGCTGGAGCGCAAGGACGCGACCGAGCCGTTCAAGTACCACGACAAGGGCACGATGGCCACCATCGGGCGCAGGTCCGCTGTGGTCCAGCTGGCCGGCGGCCTGCGGTTGCGCGGCACGATCGCCTGGCTGGCCTGGTTCGCCCTGCACTTGATCTACCTGCTCGGCGGCCGCAACCGTGTCTCGACGCTGATCAACCTGACCTACCGGTACGTCTTCTGGGGACACGGAGGCGGCGTGATCGTCGGAGACGACCCGCAGTAGGCTTTCTTCCCGATGACCAGGTTCCGCGCAGGTGCCCTGCTCCCGGCCGTTGCCGTGTTGAGCGTGCTCGCCGGAGCAGCCGGCTGTAGCACCAGTTCCGGCTCCCGGTCGGCCGCGAGCTCGCAGACCGCGGCCTCGAACGTCGCCGGGATGAATAATCCCAACCTGGACCTCGGCTCCTCGCTCGGGTCGCGTCCGGCGCCTGATTTCCGGCTGACGAACCAGTTCGGCCAGCCGATGTCGCTGAGCCAGTTCCGCGGCAAGGTCGTCATGCTGTCGTTCGAGGATTCCCAGTGCACCACGATCTGCCCGCTGACCACGCAGAGCATGCTGGAGGCCAAGCAGCTGCTCGGCGCCGCGGGCGACAAGGTGCAGCTGCTCGGCGTCGACGCGAATCCCGATGCCACCAGCGTGGCGGATGTGCTCGCCTACTCGCGAGCGCACGGCATGGTCAACCAGTGGGACTTCCTTACCGGATCGCTGCCGCAGCTGAAGAGCGCCTGGGGCGCCTACAACATCGCTGTCGAGGTCGAGCAGGGACAAATCGACCACACTCCCGCCCTGTTCGTGATCGACCAGCAAGGCCGGGAGCGCAAGCTTTACCTGACGCAGATGGCTTATTCCAGCGTCGGACAGTCCGCCCAGGTACTCGCCGACGAGATCGCCAGCCTGCTGCCCGGTCATCCGCAGGTCGCCAGCCAGCAGTCGCTCGCCTCCGTCACCGTGCCTGGTCCCGCGGACCATCTCACCCTGCCGTCCGCGGAAAGCGGAGGCGGTACCGTCGCCCTGGGCCCGGGAAAACCGCGCCTGGTCATGTTCTTCGCCACCTGGCTGGCCGAGGTCTATGACCTGAAGTCCGAGCTCATCGGCGTGAACGCCTACGTGGCGGCGGCTCGGCGCGAAGGCCTGCCGCAGCTGACCGCCGTGGACGAAACGGTGGTCGAGCCCTCGGCCCAGACCGTCCGCTCCTACCTGCAGAACCTCGGCACCCGGCTGACTTACCCCGTCGCGCTCGACACCGCGGGGCGGGTGGCGGATGGCTACCAGGTTCAGGACCAGCCCTGGTTCGCCCTAGTCTCCGCGTCCGGCAAGATCATCTGGTCCCACGACGGCTGGCTGCCCTCGTCCGCCCTCGAATCCGCCGCCAAGCGCGCCGTCAGTTCCACGGGGTAGCCCCGATCGGGCCCAGCGGATCCCGGGCGCCAACCCGCAGAACGCTGGCGCCCCTACCGCCTCGTGGTAACCGGCGGAGCCAACCCCCCTCAAAGTTCGCTACCGCTGGTCGTCTAATCGCCTGGCGCGGAACCAGCAGATCGCGGCGCCGTAATGATCATGGGCCAGAATCGGCTCCGGGCGATGGTCCCGAGTCCGCGGGTCCCCCCGAACGCCCGCGGACTCGGATGCTCATACGGAGTGACCAGTTTGCCGGTTTAATACATAGACCACCCGAAATTGTGGGATCTAAATAGGGCTTGTGGCCGGACGCTGGTCGTCGTCATCGCCGCAGCGGGGGAGCAGGACGGGACCTACGCCCGGAATCGCCTGGGCTCGTGCCTGGGCCAGCAGGGCCGCGGCCGCTTCCTGGCCGCTCTCACCATAGCGAGCCATCCGGGCCGCGATAAGTCCGGTCACGATCGGGGCCGAGAAAGAAGTTCCGCTCCACTGCGCCATGCCAGAGAAGTGTCTTACCTCCCCCTTAAAGGGGTCGACCTCGCAGGTGTACGGGCCAGTAGCGAGGGCGTTGACGAGATTCTGGCCGGGCGCGTACACATCGACCGGGCCCCCGAAATTGCTGAAGTACGCGCGGCTGCGCCAGTCGGTCGAGAGCGCTCCGACCGAGATGATTCCCGCGAATCCGCCCGGCCAGCACGGCTTCCGCTCGTGGTTGTTTCCCGCCGGGACGACGCACACGACACCCTTGTGCTGGCGCAGGTGCTCCATCCAGGCTTCAAAGGCCATCAGCGGAAGATTGCCCCTAGTCGGCGACGCGACCGTCACGTGGAAGATCTCGGCGCCGTATGCGAACCCCTCGCTGAGCTTCGGCACGAAATCCGATTCCAGCGCGCTGCCCGCGGTGTCGAAGACGTTCTTGACCACGATTTCCGCGCCCGGTGCCATCGACCGGATGACACCCGCGACGAACGTGCCATGCCCGCCATAGTGCAAGATCGTGCCGTCTGCCACGATAAACGGGTCGGCGTCGCCCGTGACGCCCTCCAGCCACGAGCTTTTGGTCACGGTGTCATGCACGATTCCGGTGTCGGCGACGTAGATCCGCACCCCGTCGCCGCCCTTTCCCGGGCAGATCGGCGGGTAGGGCTTCGGGTCATACACTTCCTGAGGCTCCGTGGCCGGACAGCCAGCCGTTTCCGGCGCGGTGGTCACCACGTGATCAAGCGCCGCGATTCGCGGGCCGTGTGCCGCGTGGATTTCGTCGAGAAATTGGAGCAACGTGGGTCGCTCACTTTCAGTACTCCCGCCATTACCCTCAGAAGGGCTGGTGCTGCCTTCAGCATTTCCGCCATTACTTTCAGAAGCCGAATCGTTACTTTCAGCAGACTCGTCGCCATTTCCAGCTGGGAATTCGATCTTGACTAGGACGACGTCCTCGATAACTCGCCTGGCCACGACAGCCCGGCCGCGATTCCCGAGTACCTCCCGTATGGCGTCGAGGTACTGCTCGCGGGCCAGGAACTGGCCCTCGGCGTACATGAAGGCGGCGCCGCCGTCATCGCTGGCCACGCCGCCGATATCGATGCTGCGCCCGGCGAACTCGCGGACGATGACGGCCGCCTCGTGGCGGGCCTTTGGGTTTCCCAAATTGTCATGCCAGGCCACTGCGTCCTCCCGGATATTTGATCGTTGCCTGATCTAACCGCGGCCACCGGTCGCGAGTCGGCAGGTTCTGAAAAGCCCGCGGAACTCCAATATTGTACGGAGCGGCCACCCCGGCGATTTAGTACAAAGACCGCGCGAACTAAAATCAGTTCGTGGCTGGGGAGGCTCGCGCGGCCGGGTCGGATCCGCGCCATGTGGACGACTTGCTTCCGCTGGCCTTGTCCCGTCCCAGGGAGGCACTGGCCCGGGCACGAGCGGTGCTGGCCGGACGGCCGGGCCCGTATGATGCCTCGGTGGCTCATCAGGCCGCGTCGATCGTCCTGCGCGACTTCGGCGACGTCGAGGCCGGGGTCGGTGAGTCGCGCGCGGCGTTGCGCCTGGCGCGCCGGACTGGTTCGGTCGAGCGCGAAGCCGATGTACTCGCCAGCCTGGGCCTAGCGCTCGTCTACGCGGGCCGGACGGTGGCGGGCCTGACCGCTTTGGACCGAGCCGTGCAGCGATCAACCGGCGTCCTGGCAGCGCGGGTGCTGGCCCGGCGCGGGGCCGTGCTTTGTAACATAGGCCAGTACCCGGCGGCTCTGGAAGACCTGCGGCGTGCGGTCGTGGTGCTGCGCCGCGCGGGTGACCTGCTCTGGACGGCTCGCGCGCTCAACAATCGCGCGGTGACCTATCTGGGCCTGGGGTTGACCAGCAGGGCAGATGCCGATTTCGTTTCCGCTGCACGCCTGTACTCCGAAGCAGGGCAGGAGCTGGAAGCGATCTATCCGGTATTCAATCGCGCCCAGGTCGCCTTCGCATCGGGAGATCTCCCAGCCGCGCTGGCTTTCCTCGATGCGGCCACGCCCAGCTTTCAGCGGCTAAAGGTACCGACCACTACGCTGCGCATCGACCGGTGCGCCGTCCTGCTGGCGGCGGGGCTGGCCCAAGATGCGCTAGGCGAAGCAGAAGCCGCGGTGAGTGAGATGGAGCAGATCCGCGGCCGGTCCACGAAGAAGGCGGAACTGCTGCTGATGGCGGCCAATTGCGCGCTCGCCGCGGCCCAGCCACAGGCCGCCCAGGACTGGGCGCAGGCCGCGTACCGCATGTTCCGGTCACAGCGCCGTACCTGGTGGCAGGCGCATGCGGCGCGCATGCTCGTGCAGGCGCGCTACAAAGCCGGCCCGGCGTCGCCCGCGCTGCTCCGCCAGGCGAACCGGGCGGCTGCCCAGCTGGATGCCCTCGGCGCTAGCGACGCGACCCAGGCGCATCTGCTAGCCGGGCGAGTCGCGCTGGAACTCGGCCGCCGCGACGACGCCGAACGTCATCTGAGAACCGCAGCCCGGACCAGAGGGCGCGGTCCGGCCCTGTCACGGGTCAGCGGCTGGCTCGGTGAGGCGCTGCGAGCCGAGGCCGCCGACCGTCCGGGCCGGATGCTGGCCGCCTGCCGTCGGGGGCTGGACGTCCTGGACGAGCACCGGCTCACCCTCGGCGCCTCCGAACTCCGGGCGCAGGCCACCGTGCATGGCGCCGAATTGGCCGCGCTCGCGCAGCGCCACGCCGCACAAGCAGGCCGCCCGCGGCTCCTGCTGACCTGGAGCGAGCGCTGGCGGACCACCGCTCTGGCCGTTCCCGCGGTCCGGCCCCTGGCTGACGCGGAACTCAACGCCAGCCTGGCCGCTCTGCGCACGGTGACCAGGGAACTGGAGGAAACGCGGACCCAGGGTAAGCAGAGCACGTCTCTCCAGCGGGAACAGCAGCGGCTGGAGAGGGAGGTGCGCGCCAGCTCGCTGCGGTCCCAAAGCACCTGGAGTTCGGGCCACGCCCCGTTCAGCCCTGCGGACCTGCTTGACTGCCTCGGTCCCGCCCAGCTGATCGAGATCGTCGACATCGACGGCCACCTGCACGTGCTGACCTGCGGAGCTGGCCGGGTCAGGCAGTTCGCGGCGGGCCGCGTCAGCGACGTCGGCCGGGCCGCCGACTTCGCCCGGTTTGCTCTGCGCCGCCTGGCCCGCAGCCGGCCGGGCGACGATCCGGACAGCGCGCTGTCCATCCTGGCGGCCGCGGGGCCGAGACTCCAGCAAGCCCTCCTCGGCCCCGCCACCCGCCATCTGGGTGACGGGCCCGTCATCATCGTCCCGCCCGGCAAGCTGCAGAGCATCCCGTGGGCGACGCTTCCCGCGCTGCGTGACCGGGTGGTGAGCGTGGCCCCGTCCGCGAGCGCCTGGATGCGCGCGCATACCGCGCCCGCGCCGGACCGCCGCCACGTTACGCTCGCCCGCGGACCCGGTTTAACCTCAGACGGCGCCGAAGTGCCCCTGATCGCACGGTTGTATGACGACGTCACGGTGCTGGGCGACAGCGCGGCTACCGCCGATAAGGTGCTGCACGCGCTCGACGGAGCCTGGCTGGCGCACATTGCCGCGCACGGGATCTTCCGCGCCGATAGCCCGCTGTTCTCCTCGCTGCGGATGTACGACGGGCCGCTGACTGTCTACGACTTCGAGCAGCTGCAGCGCGCGCCCTACCGGCTGGTGCTGTCCAGCTGCGATTCCGGCGTGCTGGCCCCGGCGGGCGCCGACGAGCTGCTTGGCCTAGTCAGCAGCCTGCTGCCGCTGGGCACGGCGGGGATCATCGCCGCCATCGTCCCGCTCAACGACCAGGCCGTAGTGCCGATGATGGTGGACCTGCACCGGTTCCTGCGGGCCGGCCAGACCCTGGCCGAGTCGGTCTACCACGTGCGGCGCCGGGCCGGCGACGATCCCGTCCAGCAGGCCACCGCCGCCTCCCTGATCACGCTAGGCGCAGGCTGAACGCCGGCAGGCTGACGAGATCGACAAACTCAGAGCGTGATCCACCCGGTCTGCACGTCGGCGCCGTCCGCCGTCCGGCAGCGCAGCCGGAACGGGCTGGCCGGGATGGGCTCGACGGCGAAACAGCCGATCTCGTCGACCGGGGTACTCGTGGTCGTGCCCGCCCTGGTCTGCGTCTCAAGCGTCCCGGCCCGCGGCGGGATGACCTGGCCGAGCAGGGAGCCCCCGGTCACCTCGAGCTCCAGGCTGAGATTGGCCGAGGTAAAGGTGAGGGCCCGGATCGAGGCGGTCTCCGAGCGCAGGCCCAGGGCCGGCTCGCGGCGGGAGTCGTAGGTGAGCTGCGCCAGCTCGGCGTCGATATTGTGCCAAGCGTAGGCGCTCTTGCCTATGTCGACGAACGTGTCGGGCACGACCTGGCGCGCCCTCATCGCCTCGCCTAGAGCCGCTAGGAGCTGCTCGTCATCCCAGCCGTCAAACACCTGGGCCGCCTCCTGGAGTATTGATTTCAAATTCGCCCGTACCGAGGGCGATGAGGATATCTGACCGGCGCAGCCGTTCCAGGCAACGTGCCCGCTGCGGCCCGATGCTTCCCATCCGGATCCCCAGCGTTGCGCTGATCTGTGTATACGAGTGCGGCGGGTCGCTGAACAGCATGGCCAGCAGCCGCCGGCAGGGCGGCGGGAGCTTGGCGAAGGCCGCACGGAGCGCCCCGTCCCGCTCGGCCCGCAGCATCTCCTCGTCGATCACGACGTCGTCCACGAACTCCGGCGCGTCATCGAGCCCGCCCCCAAGGGTTCCCACACGCTGGGCCGCGGTGACCACGCGCAAGCATTCGTGTCTGGTGGTCGTCGCCAGCCACCCCGGCAGCGCGGCGGGCTCGCGCAGCTTGCCCAGCTGCTCGACCAGCAGCAGCCACACGTTCTGCCCCACGTCCTCGCGGTCGTGATCGCTCAGCCGGTACCTGGTGCAGATCGCCCACACCAGCGGCGCGTAGCGCTCGATCAGCTGGTTCCACGCGTCCTGGTCGCTCCCGGCCGCGCGGGCGACCAGGGCGACCACGGACGGATCATCACGCATGGTCCCGCTCGTTTTCCATGATGATCAACGCCTCGGGTAAGTGGCCGTAACCCTTTCTAACCCGGAGAGCCGCCGGCTGTCTCTGATACACCGGCCGCGATTATTTTTATCAGCCCGTTACACCGGTCCTCCCCGCAACTAACCAGGAAAGATATTTTTTACCGAACGGACCGTGGTGCTCCCGCTAGTCCACCGCGAAGCGTCACACGACTGATCGCTCAGGGTAAGGCGCGTTCGGCCTGTATCTCGAGAATCTCGAGCAGCTCGTAGAGGTCGGCGATGGTGTAATCGGGCACGCAGTCCAGGTAGGCCTTCTTGCCCTGGTCGGAATCGAACATCACGGTCTTCAGGCCGGCTTCCCGTGCCCCGAAGATGTCACGGTGCATGTCGTTGCCGACGTACAGCGCGTTCTCCGCCGCGACCTTCATCCCGTCGAGTGCATGCTCAAAGAGCCGCCGGTCGGGTTTGCGGTATCCGTAGTCCCCGGAAACGATGATCGGGTCGAAGTAGCCGAGCAGGCCGACCCGGTGCAGTTCACCGCGCGCGTGCGCGGTCTGCGCGTCCGTGACCAGAGCAAGCGGGTAACGCCCGCGCAGGGCCTCGAGCACCTCGCGGACATGCGGATACAGACCCAGCCGGTGGCGCGAGATGCCGCGGGACATCTCGGCCAGGAACAGCGGCATCTGGTCGATCTTGGTGGCCGGCAGGGCGCGAGTGAAATCCGTCTGGTGCTCATCGATGATGCGGTGCCAGATCCCCACGGCGTCGAATTCGGGATGCTGCTGCGGACTGGCGTGCTGCTGCTCGTTCATGATCCGGAAATACAGCTCCCTGACCTGGTGCCGGCACAGGTCTATGCCCTGGTAGGTGAGGAAGTGCGCCGCGCCGCGGAAGATCTCGTCCATGCCTTCATCGGTCTGGATCCTGACCAGAGTGCCGTTCACGTCGAACGCGACCGCTCGAATATCCATGCTTGCATCTTGCCCGACCCAGGAGGGCCGGCCGCAAGCGCGGGATCTGGGCGCTCAGGCGGCCTGGAGCAGCTTTTTCGCCTGGGCGACGAGTCTTCCGCCGTAATCATGGTCGATGTAGTCGTTACGGGCGATCCGCAGCAGGTTCAGCGCCATGTAGTACGGCGCGCGGGCCTTGACCGACTCGAACGTGCGCTGCCGATCGGGGAAATGACAGCTGTATTCCCACAGGAAATGCCCGATGAACGGCTCCGCGCGGTGCCTGTCGCCGACGGCGCTCATGAATGCGTGCTGGAGTTCGCCCGCGACCCGCCCGACATCGAACATCCGGTCCCCGCGCTTCATGCGTTCCAGGTCGATCGCGGCCACGTCTATGCCGTGGCCGAACAGGAAGTTCGCCGGGGTCGCGTCGCCATGCAGCCAGACCTGCTGGTCCTGCCACATCCGTGGCCGGTCCCGCCAGCGGTCGCGCTGCCGTGACAGCTCCTCGATGTCGTGCTGTCCGATGCGGTGGGTTTTCCCGAGCCTGCCCGTGACCGTGTCGAAGTACCGGCAGTCAGCATCGAAATCGACGTCAGACCCGTTGGCCGTCCGGTCGTGCTGCGTGGCGAGATAATATGCCAGCGCCGTCAGCCGCGCATACAGATGCGCGTCGTCCCGATGGTACGTCGCGCGCGATATCGCGTGGCTGAACTCTTCGCCGGAATAGTATTCGACGGCCAGCACGCCGTTAATGTCGCGGCTGAAACCGAGCGGGCGGATCACATGGTGCGGTGACCCGATCAGGTTATACCGGCGCAGCGTCTTGAGGCCCTCGTACTCCTGGCGTGCCATCCAGGCCGCCTTGTCCCGGTCCGCTCCGAACCTGGGACCGTAGAACTTGCAGATGACCTTGGTGCCGCTGAACTTCTCCTCGTACGCGTAGACCACGTTACTGCCGGACAGCCGGAAGGCGCGGAACGCCGCCTGTGGCTCGCGCACGCCCATGAGGTCGCGGATGATCTTGCTGAGGAAATCGTAGAGCGGATCATCGCCCGCAACGTATCCGACATATCTCCCGTTCACCAGAAAGCCTTCCCCCGTTTAGAGTCCCGTCGTACTAACTCAGAGACGCCGAGCCCGGTCCTGATACGCGGCTTTTGCGAGTATGTCCTCAGGCTGTTCCGTGAACATTAAAGGTGCACCAGTTGACGTAACCGTACGGGTTGCTGGTATCCATTGACGCCCGCGGGCCACGGCAACCCAGGCGGGGAACCGGCTTACGCATGACCGGGGGCCGAGAACAGGCTTCCGTGCTACCTCCGAGCCTGTGACCTGGCTTGACTTGGACGAATCTCAGTTCGATACTTGGTGAGATGGGGAGCTCGCCTGCGGAAATCAGGCGGATACCGCCCAGTCAGCCTGCGGCATCTGCGGTCTTCAGAGCACCCGCTTCCGGCCCACCTGCGGTATCCGGGACCGGCACGCTGCCAGTGCTGCCGGCCCTGCGTGATCTCCTGCCGAGGGGTGGCCTGGCCCGCGGGTCGGTGCTGGCGGTCCCGGAGTTCGGTCTGCTCTGCCTGGCGCTCGCCGCGGGCGCCTCAGCGGCCGGAGCCTGGTGCGGGATCGCCGGGGTGCCCGAGGCCGGCCTGGCGGCCGCGGTGGGCACGGGCCTGGACGTCGAGCGGACCCTGCTCGTCCCGGATCCGGGTCCCGCCTGGCCGCAGGTGGTGGCGTCACTGCTCGAGGGGTGCGAGCTCGTCCTGCTGCGACCGCCGGCGACGGCGCCGGTGCAGGTCCGGCGTCGCCTTGAGGCCGTGCTCCGGCGGGCCGGTGGCGTGCTGCTCGTGGCCGGGGACTGGCCCGGGGCCCAGGTGCACCTCCGGGTTATCACCCAGCGGTGGACCGGCCTGGGCGACGGGCACGGACGGGTGCGGGCGTGCTGCGCGGAAGTGACGGCGGACGGGCGCGGGGAGGCGGCCCTGACGCGCACGCGCTGGCTCTGGCTGCCGGCCGAGGACGGCGGCGTCACCCTGGCCGACCCGGTGGATATCCCGGTGCCGGGTAGCCCGGTGACCCACGCGCCGCCCGGGCTGCGCGCGGCCAGCGCGGGATGAGGCCGAACGCGGACTCGGCGCCGCAGCGGATCATGGTCGTGCGCTGCCCGTCGCTCTGCGATCCGGATACGAGCACCGCGGGGCCGCAAGCGGCACGGTTGTTCGAGCGGGTGATCGGGGCGGTGACCGGCTTCTGCCCGAACGTCGAGGCGGCCGAGCTAGGGGTGTGCGCCTTCGGCGCCCGGGGGCCGGCCAGGTACTTCGGCGGCGAGGGGGTGCTGGCCAGCAAGATCATCGCCGCCGTGACCGAACTCGGGGTGGAATCGCGCGTCGGCGTCGCCGACGGGATATTCGCCGCCCTGCTCGCCGCACGCCGGGCTGACCCCGCCAGTCCCGTCAACCCTGCCAGTCCCATCAACCCCGCCAGTCCCATCAACCCCGCCGGACCCGCCGGACCCGCCGGACCGGTCCTGGTGATACCGCCGGGCGGGACGGCTGGGTTCCTGGCGGCGCAGCCGGTGAGCGTCCTGGCCGATCAGGACCTGGCCGGATTGCTGAAGCGGCTCGGCCTGCTCACCCTCGGCGACCTCGCCGCGTTGCCGGCCAGCGATGTGGCCAGCAGGTTCGGCGACGCGGGAGAAGCCGTGCACCGGCTGGCTCGCGGCCTGGACCTCCGCCCGCTCGCGGCCCGGCCGCCCGCTGACGACCTGTCCGTGGCCCGGGAATTCGACCCGCCGGAACCGCTGGCCGAGCCCGTGGTGTTCGCGGCCAAGACGCTCGCGGAGCAGCTGCACGCCGGCCTCGCCGCCCGCGGGCTGACCTGTGTCCGCGTGCAGGTGCGGATCACCTGGGCGGACGGAGAGGAAAGCAGCAGGTTGTGGCGGCACGACGGGCTGCTGACGGCGGCCGGAGTCGCGGACCGGGTCCGCTGGCAACTGGACGGCTGGCGGGCCGCCCCGCCAGACGGCCAATACGCCCAGGGCGGCATCGGGATGCTCCGGCTGGTGCCCGATCAGGTGGTCCGCGCCACCGGGCACCAGCTCGCGCTCTGGGGTGAGGCCGTGGTCAGTGACCGGGTCGCGCGGGCCGCCATGCGGGTGCAGGCCATGC
>Ga0302184_10000831_pt1 | contig 20313 bp, 18 predicted proteins | sample I_Palsa_N3_3_FD_200233 | JGI IMG/M metagenome (GOLD analysis project Ga0302184, IMG submission 200233) | Peat permafrost microbial communities from Stordalen Mire near Abisko, Sweden - I_Palsa_N3_3 | ecosystem: Environmental > Terrestrial > Soil > Palsa > Peat permafrost | place: Sweden...
TCCCGGAAATCGAATATGGCCACCTGACCACCCCGGCGAACACGCCGGGCGGCTTCAAGGGCATGGGCGAAGGGGGCGCCATCGGCTCCCCGGCCGCAGTGGTCAACGCCATCGCGGACGCCCTGGCCTGCCTCGGCGTCCGGATCACCGACCAGCCCCTCGGCCCCGAGCAGATCGTAGCCGCCCTAGAGGCAGCCGGCGTTTAACGGTTGCTGTTCGTCAGGCGGCTCACGTTCTGCTGGGTCGAGCGGGCGGCCGACCTCGGCCAGGATCCGCTGGGTCATCGCCAGCGTCATCCCGAAGGTGAGCCACGGAGCAGGGTCGCTGCCCCACCGTTCCTGGACCCGGGCCAGCGCGCTGTGCAGGGTGTCGTCTGCGGCGTGAACCGCCGTGGCCAAAAGCCGGCGGTCGGCGGACGTGCCGGCCGAGGCCGCCCACGCGGTGTAGGCCTCGGTGGCCGATGCCGTTTTCGCGAGCATCGCGCTGAGCGTCGGCATCGGATGGGCGTGACCCGATCCGTCTACCAGGGCCCGGGCCATCGACCGGATATAGATGGCGATCCGCTCGCCGGTAAGGAGCGCCTCGTCCGCCCGGCCGAGCGCCGCTCGTTCCCGGCGGGCCCGGGCATTCCACCGGGTGCTCAGCCGATGCCCCTCATGGTCCCGGCGGGCCGGGGCGATGGTATCGATCAGCGCGAGCGCGTCCCGCCGCCACGAGGCAGCTTGGTCGGGGGTCCAGGGCGAGCCGATCCCCGTGCTGACCGCACGCAGGATCTCGGTACAGCGACGCAGCGGCGCCAGCGCCTTGGACATGACGGCGTCGGGTCCGGGCGCGGACGGGCTCAGCAGAACCGCTATCACGGCGACCGCGGCGCCGATCAAGGTGTCTATAATGCGCTCGCCCCCGTAACCGGGAGTAGCGCGCCCGACCAGGAACACCAGCAGCGCGCTGACCGGAATCTGCACCACGCCCTGCGGGCCCAGGCGGGTCGTCCAGCCCAGGAGCAGGCCCGCGAAGATGATGATGCCGATGCTCCAGCCGCTCGGGGCCAGGAAGTGACTCACCGCCAGCGCGGCAGCGACGCCCACCACTACCCCGGCCACGCGCTGGAAGGCCCGCGACAGGGAGTCGTATACGGTCGGCTGGACCACCAGCAGCACCGCGAGCGGCGCGAAGTACGGTCGGCTGTGCGGATCCGCCGCCAGGGCCGCCACCCAGGCGAGCCCGGCGGCGATCGCCGTCTTTGCCGCCAGCAGCACCTGCTGTCGGGTGACGAGCCCGGGCCGGACCAGGCCGGGCGGCAACGACATCAGTGAGGGGTGCCACCTGCTCATAGTCCTAGCCTTTCAAGATCCGGCACCGAACGGCCGTGGTGCGTCCTCCCCGCCCGCGGCGTGCTGCACTGAGTAAGAGCTGCACTGAATAAGAAAGGGCATGATGTACCGGCTAACGCAAAGCGACGGCCTGACCGACGTGCAACAGGACATTCTCGGCACGGTCCGGGCATTCGTGGACGCTGAGATCATCCCAGTCGCGGGCGAGCTCAATCGTTCCGACACCTACCCGGAGCGGATTGTGGCCGGGCTAGCGGAACTGGGCGTCTTCGGCCTCACCATCGGCCAGGAGTACGGCGGCCTGAACGAGTCGCTGCTGACCTACGCGCTCGTGGCCGAAGAGATCGCCAGGGGCTGGATGAGCGTCTCGGGCATCATCAACACCCACTTCATTGTCGCCTACATGATCGGCCGATACGGAACGGCCGAGCAGAAGGAAAGCCTCCTGCCCAGGATGGCCACCGGCGAGATGCGGGCGGCCTTTTCCATGTCCGAGCCGGATCTCGGATCCGACGTGGCCGCGATCCGCACCGCTGCCCGGCCTGACGGCGACGATTACGTGATCAGCGGTCAGAAGATGTGGCTGACCAACGGCGCGTCCGCCCGCCTCGTCGCCCTTCTGGCCCGGACGTCCGAAGGCGCGACGCGCCCGCATCGCAACCTGACCGCCTTTCTGATCGAGAAGGAAAGCGGGTTCGGGCAGACGCGACCCGGGCTCACTGTTACCGCGAAAATCCCCAAGATGGGTACAAGGGAGTCGACACCACCGGGCTTGTGCTCGAGGAATGCTGGGTCCCCGCCGCCCGGGTGCTGGGCGAACTCCCCGGCCGGGGTTTCTACCAGATGATGGATGCGGTGGAGCTAGGCCGGGTCAACGTCGCCGCACGTGCCTGCGGAGTCGCCCATCGGGCTTTCGAGCTAGCCATTACGTACGCGCAGCACCGGGAGACGTTCGGCAAGCCCATCGCGCAGCACCAGGCGATCGAGTTCAAGCTATGCAGGGCCTCCCGTCCGAGGCGTTTGACACGCTGATCCGGACGCTGAGCCGCATCGGCTAACTATCATCCGGGTCGGACCGGTTACTGTCCGTGGAAGGTCGCGCGGCCATGGCCCTCGGTCAGGAAGGTATGCAGGGCGGACCGCAGATCCTGCGTGGCGAAAAGCCCGCCGGCGATCGCGGGTACCTGGGCGTCCGCCTCCTGGACACCACCGCTGAGGTAGGCGCTGATGATGTCTTTGGTGGCCGCGTGAGCGAGGGTCGGGCCTTCGGCGAGGCGCCCGGCGAACTGCCGGGCGGCGGCGTCGAAACCGTCAGCGGGAAGCACCCGGTTGACCACGCCCCACTGGTGCAAGGTGGTGGCGTCGTAGCGGTCCGCGGTCATCACCAGCTCCCGGGCGCGGCCGCTGCCGGCTCGTTCGGCGAGCCGCTGGGTACCGCCCATGGCCGGGGTCAGGCCCACGGTCGCCTCGATCAACCCGAAGGAAGCGCGTTCGGTGGCCAGGATCAGATCGCAGGCCAGCGCGAGTTCGAAGCCCCAGGTCAGGCACAGGCCGTGGGCGGCGAAGACGGTCGGGCAGGGCAGTGCGGCCACTCGCTGCGCCGTGGCGACCAGGCCTGCGAACAGGGCAGTCGCCTCCTCGGCATCGCTGATTGCGTCGAATACGTGTACGTCGACGCCGCCCGTGACCACCTTGCCCTCGAACCGGAACAGCACCGCTCTCGGCAAGGTCCGCTCTAGTTCCCCGACCGTCGCGACGAGGGCGTCACGCATCGCCATGTCGAACAGGTTCAGCGGCGGCGAGTCGACGGTCACCACCGCGAGACCGTCGTTGCGGGCGACCGTGACTGGAGCGGGAGCGTTGATCATCACTAATGTTGAGCCATACGCGCGTTCGCTGTCCAGAGCTTCGGGGAGGCTCCGGCCATCCATGAGCTGCCGGTCCCTGCCGCGGGTGACGCCTTCCTCCTGCGGGTGGCGTATGCCGGAGTCAATCCGCTCGACAACAACAACCTGGCCCGGCTGACCGCCAAATCGACATATCCCTATGTGCTGGGCATCGACTTCGCGGGTGTCGTGGAACGGGCTCCGGCGGGAGGAAACGACCTGCACGCCGGCGACCGCGTCTTCGGCATGGCGCGTACGCGCAGTACACGGCGGTCACGCCGGGCGCCAAGCTCGAGCCGCTGGCCACTATCCCCGACGGCGTCACCGACGACCAGGCCGCCGCCCTGCCTACCGCGGCGGTCACTGCGCTGCGAACGGTGGACCTGCTGGGCATCACCTCCGGCCAGCGCCTGGTGGTCATGGGCGCGACCGGCGGGGTCGGTGGCTACGCGGTACAGATGGCGCTCTCGCGTGGCGCGCACGTCATCGCGACCGTCCGCGGCGACGCCGACGAGGCTCGCAGCCTCGGCGCCGAAGAGGTCTACGACAGCCGGGCCGTCGATGTGGCCAGCGCACTGCACGCGGCTCACCCCGACGGCGTGGATGCGGTCCTAGACCTGGTCAGCGGCCCGGAGGCCATCCGCGGTGACGCGGAATTCATCAGGCCCGGCGGCCGCCTGGTCTCGGCGATTTTCGCAGCCGACGAAGGGTGGTTCGCCGCCCGGCAGATCACTGCGCACAACAGCGCGTCGAGCGCGAATCCCTTCTTGTCGCCGCAAGGGCTGACCGAGGTCGCGGGCCTGCTGGCCGACCGTACGATCACCGCGCGGATCCGCTCCACAGTAGAACTGGACGGCGTGGGCCAGATCCTCGAAAAGCTTCGCCAAGGCGGCCTCCGCGGCAAGGCCGTCATCCGCCTGTAGGACACCGCGACCATAGCTGCTTCTAGCCGCCGGCATGGGCCGCCGTCCCCGAGGCTTGTAGCGCCACCCGCCGCATCCGCACCATCAGGGCCGCCGAGGGCATGACCTTCCCGGACATGTAGGTCGACAGGCGAGACCGCGACGTGCCTATCCGCTCGGCGAAATCCTGCTTGGACAGGCCGGATCTGCCGACGAGGTTCCTGACCTCAGATGCCACGTCTTGGCGTTCCGAATCAGCGGCTAGCTTCCGGGCACGCTCTACTACTCCCGCCAGGAGCTCGGTCGTTCCGTAGGGGCGGGCCAGGCCGATAGCTTCAAGGACCTGCTGGGCCACCGGCCCCCAGGGATCAGCCCGGATCGCGGCCGCCAGCCGCCGCCAATCCGGAAGGGTGCCCCGCTCAACTGCCGCGAGAATGCCCTCGAAGGGCCAGGTCTCTACTGGGTCGTCAGGAGACGCGTCAATGTTGCGAAACTTCAAATCAGTCGTCATTGCACCATCTCCACCGCCAGCGAACGGCAGACGTCGGTGACGTTTCCCCAGTCCGTCCAGCGTGTATCCAGGCTTTTGTATCGGCCAAGCTGCTGTATCGTCCGGGTATCTGCCGGCCTGGGATCTGCCAGCTGCCGCGCGAGTTGGGTCGCCACATCCTCTGACTCGGGACCGCGCTGATCGGAGTAGTAGACATCAATACCCCGAAGCACATCAGCGGCATGAGCGATCCCGTACCTGTCAGATAGAGCCGCTACGTCAAGGTAGTCCCGTACTTGGTTGCGCCGGACAATCAAGTAACCCTTGACCCGCAGCGTCTCGTCTGGCGTCGGAACCCGGAGTACTTGTCCGGACGGCAGCGACACTTCTGTGACCTCCAAGGGCCTGTTCCGGATAAGTTGACGGACCCCAGACTCGATATCGCCTAGTTCGCCGAGGATTATCTTTCCTGCCATGGCCCGGTTCGTCACCCACCCATCCGTCGCTTCGATCGCTTCAAGTACCGCATCGAAACGGGCGCTCAGATCCTCCAGCACATGGTCGTGGTCAAAGGAGAGGCGGTGGTTGGCCCACAGCGCCGCGGCAGAGCCGCCTACCAGAACGGCATCGGGAATGACCTCTTGGAGCCGTGCCGCCGATTCGAGCACACGGACCAACTCGGGCCGCGCAAGCCCCGGGGCGTCAGACTCTGGTCCGGTCATCCTTGACACCTCCTACGATAACGTCAACTGTATCACATGTGATACAGTTGGGGTGCAAGTGCGCGTGCACTGGAGGGGATTACATGCCAGCGCCAGCGGAGCGGGTCACTGCTAACCGAATCGGTAGCGCCCCGGTTTCGTCCCAGACTGGTCCGGATGTCTCTCGTGCACTCCCGTCCCGGCTAAAGAATAGGTACCGGTCGAAAGACTGGGCGAACCAACGGTCGTGGGTTACCGCCAGCACTGTTCCCTCATATGCCTCCAGGCCTTCCTGGAGGGCTTCCGCCGACTCCAGATCGAGATTATCCGTAGGCTCGTCGAGCAGAAGCGCAGTAGCGCCTTGGAGTTCCAGCTCCAGTATCTGGAAACGGGCCTGCTGTCCGCCCGACAGCTTCTCGAAGCGCTGGTCACCTTGCCCGTCAAGCTCATACCGCCGTAGCACGTTCATGGCCGCTCCGCGGTCCCGGGCATGTTCTGTCCATAGCACCTCCACCAAAGTGCGGTCTATCAACTCAGGCCGGGCATGTGTCTGGGCGAAATGACCGGGCACCACCCGCGCGCCGAGCTTCCACTGTCCGGTATGCGCGACCTTCTCACCGGCCAGCAGCCGCAAGAAGTGAGACTTTCCCGAGCCGTTCGGGCCCAGCACCGCGACCCTCTCGCCGTAGAAGACCTCTAGGTCGAACGGTTTCACCACGCCGGTCAGCTCCAGGCCCTGGCACGTCACGGCCCGCATTCCGGTTCGCCCTCCCCGCAACCTCATCCGGATGTCCTGCTCACGGGGAGGTTCGGGCGGCGGCCCGGCCTCTTCGAATTTGCGCAGTCGGGTCTGCGCCGCCTGATAACGGGATGCCATTGCGTCACTACGAGCCGCATACTGCTGCATGTCATGCACGAGCCGCTTCAGCTGGGCGTGCTTTTCATCCCACCGCCGCCCGAGTTCCTCATACCGCTCAAAACGTTCCTTGCGTGCCTGGTGGTAGGTACCGAAACCGGCGCCGTGCACCCAGGCATCGCTGCCCGCGGGACTCGGTTCGACACTGACTATCTTCTGCGCCGCCCGGGCGAGCAGTTCGCGGTCGTGTGAGACAAAAATGACGGTCTTGGCGGTCCCTTGCAACTGCTTCTCGAGCCACTGCTTGCCGGGAACATCCAGATAGTTGTCTGGCTCGTCCAGCAACAGCACCTCATCGGGGCCGCGTAGCAGGGCCTCTAGCACCAGCCGCTTCTGCTCACCGCCGGACAGCGTCCTTACCTGGCGCCACTGCGCTCGATCGTAAGGGGCTCCGAGCGCCGCCATCGTACATACATCCCAGAGCGTCTCGGCGGCGTAACCACGTACATCTGCCCAGTCGCTGAGGGCCTGGGCGTAGCTCATCTGCGCCGCCTGATCATCCCGCTCCATGATCGCCAGCTCGGCCTCGTCGACCGCGCGGGCGGCGGCCCGGATCCCGCCCGGCGTAATCGAGACCAGCAGGTCGCGTACCGTCTGGTCGTCCCGTACCGAGCCGATGAACTGCGGCATCACGCCTAGCACGCCGGTCACCGTAACGGTTCCGCTGTGCGGTTTCAGTTCGCCGGCCATGAGCCTCAAGAGCGTCGTCTTGCCGGCTCCGTTCGCGCCCACGAGGGCGACGACGGTGCCTTCACCCACCCGGAAGGAAATGTCACCGAGCAGCGCTCGACCATCCGGCAGGTAATAGTCGACGTGCGCGATCTCGATATGGCCCACGTCTAGGATTCTTCCAGGTGACCGCGGACGGTGGGATCACCCAGAAGATGGCGGCGAATTCCGGTCGCTAGGCGTAGGTGGGCAAATCTCCGGTCTGGTCTGCGGTGGCGGCCCAGCTGGCCAGCAGTCTGAGGTTGTCGGCGGCGAGGCTGGCGGGCGCTGCGGTGTAGACGAGCAGGGTGAGCCCGGGGTGGGCGGGAAACTCCATGGCCTCGAAGTCGAGGTCCAGGGGGCCGACGACGGGGTGGTGGAGTCGCTTGTGGCCGGTCCGGTGAAACCGGACGTTGTGGGCGGCCCACCGAACGCGGAAGTCCTCGCTACGGGTGGAAAGCTCGCCGATCAGCTCGATGAGCTGCTTGTCGCGGGGGTTGCGGCCTGCCTCGGAGCGGAGCATGGCGGCGATGTCGTCGGCGGAGCGTTCCCGGTCGGTGAAGAAGTCGTGAGCAGCCGGATCGAGGTAGACGAAGCGGGCGTTGTTGACTGGCCTGCGGGGGTCGGCGAGGAGCGGGGCCTACAGGGCGCGGGCCATGCGGTTGGCGGCGAGCATGTCGTGCCGGGCGTTGCGGACCCAGGCGGGCGCGTCGGTAATGGCGTCCAGGATCTGCTGGATGCCGCCGGTGACGCCGGAAGTCTTGGTCCGTCGCTGCCGGGGAGGGCTGGGCTGAGCCGCCCGGGCCAGGTCAAACAGGTGGGTACGTTCGGCCTCGTCGAGCTGAAGCGCGTTCGCGATGCCGTGCAGGACAGCGTTGGACGCGCCGGCCAGGTTTCCTCGCTCCATGCGGACGTAATAGTCAATGCTGACGCCCGCGAGCAGGCCGACCTCCTCGCGCCGGAGCCCCTTCACCCGGCGGTTACCGCCGTAGGCGGGTAGCCCGGCCTGCGCGGGCGAGATGCGCTCGCGCCGTGAGATGAGGAACTCGCGGATCTGGGCTCGGTTATCCATGAGAACCACGCTATGTGCACGCACGGCCGCCAAGGAGGTACTGGCATTACCTGGAAAGACCGGCCCTCCCTCCGCCAGGCAGCCGGTGGTTGTCTGGAATCGCGACCAGAAGACATCTGAGCTCAAGGAGGGCCGCCGCCATCATCGCCAGCGCCGACCAGGAGCCAGCCCCGCTGCGGATCATCCTCGGATCGCAAGCTCTGCAGATCACCGTCGGCGTGCTCAAGGACCGCCTGGCCAGCTTCGAGGCGCAGGGCGGCCTGGCCGCCTCGACCGACTTCCCGCCCGGGAAATGATCAGGAACCAACCGAAGGGCCTGGCGGAGCTGCCTGCGGGAGCTGATTCCGAGCTTGGTGAACACCTTGCGCAGATGCCATTCGACCGTCCGCGGGCTCAGGAACAGCGCCGCGCCGATCTCGGAATTGGACTGCCCGTCACGGGCCCGGCCGCCTTCGCCATCGCACCCGCTTCGGGGAACAAACAGTTCGACGGCTTTGCAGAATCCTGGCACAGTGGCGCCGATGGGTGACTTCGATCTCGTGACCGCTGCGGACGTACAGCTCATGCAGGGCCTGGCGCAGCGCGTGACCGCGCTCCGCCCGGACCTGGTGAACAGTGACGCGTCGTTCGGGGAGCTGGCCTGGATCTGGGGCAAAGGCCACGCCTCGGACGGCGGGACCTGGTCGCGTCGGCTGTGGTTCTCCCGTGACGTCCTGGTGGCGTGGGGCTGGGCCTATCTCCCGCATCAGGTGAGGCGGAGCGACGGGTCAGTGACGAACGTCGCCGGCGCCTATCTGGGGTACCAGGTACAACCTGACCACGCCGCGCTGGTGGACGAAGTGATCGGCTGGTATGACGCCATGGCGGCGGACCTCGAGCGCACGGTAGCGCCATCGGCATCCGACGAGTTCGCGCTGACAAGGTGGGCAGCGCACGGATACCAGACCGACCCCGCATCGCTCGGCGACACCGGCTCCTGGACTCAGCTCAACGAGCGAGACCTTACCTATGCGGAGCAGCCTGTACTGCCGGACGGGTTCACTTTCCGCACCGCCGACGAGGCCGGGCCGGAGGCCGCGGTCCAGGCGCACGTGGACGCCTGGGCTCCGTCGACCTACACAGCCGAGGGTTATGAGGGTGTCCGGCGGACGGCCACGTATCGCGGCGACCTCCACGTCCTGGTGCAGGCACCGGACGGAACCATGGCCGCGTCGACGATCATCTGGCTGGACGAGGCCAACAAGACCGCCGAGTTCGAACCGGTCGGGACACATCCGGGCTACTGGCGCCGGGGGCTCGGCACCGCGATGCTGCTGCACGGAATGCATCTCGCGCGAGAGGCCGGGGCCACTCACATGACCGTCGCCTGCCTGGGTGCACCGGGGCACCCGCAGGCGCGCGGGCTGTACTACGGAGTCGGCTTCCGGCCGTTCACGCGGGACGCGCCGCTCATCAAGCCAGCTCCTCGTTCACGGCCTTGATCTCAGCGAGGTCGGCCGGGTCATTGCGAAGCCGTTCGGCGTCACGGGCAGCTTGCGCGTACAGCCGGGCTGCGTACTGCGCGTGGATCAGCTCCCGAATCGCATCCGACAGGTTCCCGTCACCAGCAAGCTGACGAAGTTCGGCCATCGTCTGCTCATCGACGCGGAAGCTGATGGTCGTGGCTGCCATACGACTACCGTAAGACAAGAATGAAGCACGGATCCGGGCAATCCTGCCTTGTCGATATCTGGACCTTTGATTTCCGACGTTCGCGTTGCCGATCGGAACCCGGTCAGGCCAGGTCCGCGAGCAGAGTGTCGAGGGAAAGTTCCTCCTCGATGCGAACATCGTGGCGCGCCATGGCGGCCGCCAGACCCGGATCCCAGGGGGTCGCGACCGGCTCACCAGCCAGCCGGGGCAGCCGGGTGGCGGCATGCGCAGCCAGCACTGCCGTTGCCGCGGCCTCATAGGCGTCCCGGTCGTACCGCCACGGCCGCCAGTGCGACTGTCCCTGGCTCACCCGCTGACGAACCGCGCAGGCGATCCGGATACCGCCCCAGTCGAAGTCGCCGTGGTAGCGGAACTCCGCGCCGCCCGCCGCCAGCAAGTCGAGCAGCCGCCCTCCGGCGGCCGATGGCTGGCCGCCTACGCAGACCAGTGGCGGGCAACGGCTGCCGAGCTCGTCCGCGGCGGCCGCGATCACCACGGGGTTTTCGCAGATCCGCACCAGTCCCGCTGTTAGCGCCTCATCGTGGCAGCGCAGCTGCCTGAGGGTGAGCACCGCCGGCTGTCCGGCTTCCCGGTGCAGCGCTAGCACCTTGCCCAGCGCGGTACGGGTGTCGCCGAGCAGGCCGAGGCAGAGCACCAGCGAGGAGAGGTCGTCGAGGTGAACGCCCACGAAGGCCCAGACCGTGCGGCGCGAGTCCGCGTTCACGTCAGCCGCGAACGGCAGGCCGGCCAGCGCGCGGACCGCGGACAGGGCGAGCGTGCCGGCTGGGCGACCGTCGTCGAGGGCATGCGCGTCGCCGCAGCATTCGGCGGCGAGCCGCCCGATCGGGATCCCCGGCGACGGCAGTCGTCGCAGCACCGCCGCCACCTGGTCAAGCAGCGCCAGCGCCACATCAGCCGAAGGGGCGAGGCGGCGCACGACGCCGGTCGCATCGAGCCACCCTCGCCAAGCGACAAGCTCGGCGCGGCCCGCTACGGCGTCGTCCAGCGGCGCGAACGCGGCCGCCCAGGCGGAGGCCATATCCATCCGGTCGCGGTTGCGGTCCCGCAGCGGACCGGTCAGAAGCGCCACGGCCGCGGCCAGCCCGCCCGGCGCGGCCCCGCTCTCGCGCAGCACCCGGTCCACCTCGGGCAGCGACACTGACAGCGACGAACCAGAACGGGGCGCCCGGCCGGTTAGCCGTTCAACCGCCCGCCGCTGTTCCGCGGTCGCGTCGGTCAAGGTCACCGTCCCGGTCAGCGGGCGCCCAGCCTCCATCCGCTCTCGCGCCCGCCGGACCAGCCACGCGGTGGGCTCGCCGCCGAGCAGACGGTGCAGCCTGGTGCCGTCCTCCGCGGTATCGGTAACGCTGTCGGTCACACTGGCGCCCGTTCGGCCCTGTGGCGTTCCCGGCCGTCCCACCGCCACGGTGTGACCAGGACCGCGTCGACCCCGTCATGGCGCGCGAGCTGGCAGATGCCAAGTCCGGGCACCTGCGGGTAGCAGCCCCATTCCCGCTCGCTCGTCATAACCACGTCCATGTCGAAGGTGGCGAGCAGGCCCATGCATTTGGCGCGGGAGTCGTCGTCGACGCCGGCGAACGCCTCGTCGAGCGCGATCAGCCTCGGCGCGTGCGGGTTGCCGGCCGACTTGTAGTGCGACGAAGCCGCCGCGAACAGCGGAACCGACACCACCAGCGCGCGCTCGCCTCCCGAGGCGGGGCCGGTAGCGGGCCGCCACTGCCCGTCCTGATAGCGCTGGATCACAAACTCATGCCAGCCCCGGTAGTCAAGCGCGGAAGTCAGCGCCTCGGCCCAGCCGGCCGCCGGATTGTCCGCGTGCTCGGCGGCGATCCGCTGCTGCAGGAATGTCCCCACCAGCGCCCGGTCAGGCGCGGACCATGCGTCGATCGTCTGCCGGAGCTTGAGCCTGACCCGGTCCAGGCCCTCGGGCGCGTTCCTGGCCTGCTGCCAGATCAGCCGCAGCTTCATGCCGGTCGACGTCGGCCGCGACTCCAGTTCGTCGTTCATCTGCCTGACCTCGGCCTCGGCCGCCGAGATCAGCTCATGCAGCGTCCCCGCCACCTCATTGAGCAGGTGTTTCTCCAGGATCTCCCGCTCCCGCGCGGACAGCAGCGTGGTTCGCTGCTCCACCTCCGCCGCGAGCGCCTCGGCCAGCCCGGGCAGATCGTGGCTACGGCCCTGGAAGACCACGTCGATCACGATGATGCCTTCGCTCAGCGTCAACCCCGCCGAGTGCCCATGCCTGGCCATCGCGTCCGCCAGCAGCTTGTGCTCCTCGGTCACCCGCCTCTGGATCCGGTCCCACGGCCCGTCTGCGTCGTCCACGGAGTCGAGTTCGGCGTTGACGGCGCGGGCCAGGATCACGGTCGGCGTCGCCGCCCACGGCTGATCGGTGTCCGGGATCTCCACCGAGGTCACCGCGACCCGCAGCAGCCCGGTGACGGCGAACGCCCGGAACTCACGCACCGCGTCATCCCGCAGCCGCGCCGCATCCTCGACCTGCGTCCGCAGTTCGCCCTGTTTCCCGTCCGCCTTGCCTCGCGCCTCAAGCGCCCCCTGTTCCAGCTGGCGGGCATCGCGCTCCGAAACCTTCAGTCGGCCGAGCGCACCGCTCACCGTGGCGAGCCGTTGCTGCAGTTCCTCGACCGCCGTGCCGGCGGTGGCGAGCAGCTCTTGGTGCGTCGTCGCCGCCGCCTCGGCCGCTTCCCGCGCCTCAGCGGCCCGCTCGCTCGCCTCAACCAGCAGCTGACGACTATCGCCGAGCTCCGTCTCCGCCTCGGCCGCGGCGCGGGTCGCGGCGTACGCTGCCTCGGCGGCCGGCCATAGCCCGGCGAGCGCCACCCGGTAAGCACCCAGCCCGTCCCGTACCGTGGCAAGCTCTTCGGTGCCCGTAGGCAGGCCGACATCGACCGCGAATTCCGCCGCCCGGGCCTGCGCGGTCGCCAGCTCCCTCTGCCGCTGCTGCAGCTTCGCAACGGCCTCCGCATGGTCCGTGCGTGCCTGCGCGAGCTCTTTGCGTCGATCAGCTGCCTTGGTGTGCGCCTCGCGCACCCCGTCATCCGGTGGCACGCTGCGGTGCTCGTCTGCAAGGCGGTTCTGCCGCGCCGCTATATCCGCTAGGTCCGCGTCGAGCCCTTCGATCGCGGCGCGCTCAGCGTCGAGCTCTCGCTCGAGCTGCTCGATCCGCGCTCGCCGCGCGGCCTCCCGCGCCCCCTCGCCGATGTAGCTGGCCTGGTCCTTGCGCCAGGCGCCGCTGAGCACCCCGTTGGACCACCGCCCGTCCGTGGTCGCCCATGTGCCGCGGCCGCCGGTCCCAGGTCCACGTCCGATAGCACCCAGAACGGATGCGACTGACATCTCCGCCAGCGCCGCCGCCTGCGGGTCGGCCGGGTCGATCGCGGGCACCAGCAGGGTGGCGCACGATTCCCCAGCCACCGGGGCAAGCCCGGACACTACGACCACATCCCCGTCGACGAGGTTCCCTTCGGGCGTCACCCACGCGTCGAGAATCCCCGCCGCCTCGAGCGCGGCTTCGAGACCGGCGCGCTCGTCGTCGGCCAGGCCCGGCGCGAAGTCGGTCACCTTCCACAGCGGCGCGCCGGGACGGCCGTCGCGGATCCCTGGTGCCCGCGTATGCGGAACCGGCGGAGCGTCGTGGCCGCCGGCGCGCAGTCGGCTGATCTCATCCGCCAGCTCGCTAGCCCACGTCCCACGCCGGGCTCGCTGACTCCCGAGTTGCCCGGCCAGTCGGCCAAGCTCCGCGCCGGCTACGCGGGTAGCGTCGTCGATGATCGCGACCGCGGGGTTCCCGCCCTCGCCGGTCAGGACCCAGGATTCCAGGCCGGCGATCAGCTCGTCGGGATCGGCGACCCGCAACTCGGCCAGGTCGCCGAGGTAGGAGCGGTAGCCGTCCAGGAGCAGCCGCATCTGTTCCGCTACGGCCAGGTCTGCGGCCGTGACTCGGTCCGCCGCGGCCTGGACCTCAGCCGACAGCCTGCCTTCCGCTTCCTGCGCCGCCCGTAGTTGCCCGCGCGTGCCGGCGACGTCGGCGAGCAGCCGGTCCAGCTGCGCGATGGCCTGCACCTGCCGGTCGGCGATGGCCTGGGCTTCGCGCTTGGCCCGGGCCAGAATGTCGGCCGCTGGTGCCTCGGCGGCGTCCAGGTAGGCAGCGGTCCCGTCGAGTGCCGCGACCGCTGCCCGGTGCTGCTCGGCGCAGCGTGCGTCGGCTGCCGTGCTCGCGGCCTCACCCAGCGCCAGGGCGAGCTTGTCACGTCCGGTGCCGGCTCGGCGCGCTGTCTGAGCCACCTTGTCGGCGTACCGCGTGACGTGGCCGACGTGCCGGTTCCGGTCGCCCTCTTGGACCTGCGCCGCCATCTCCTTGCGTTCAGCGTCCTCGCGGAGCTGCTTGAGCCGCTCCGCGTCGCGCATCGCCGGGTCAGTCTCCAGCGCTTTCTGGCGCGCTTCCAGCTCAGTGCGCTGCTCCTCCAGTTCCGTGAGCTCGCGCTGCGCTTCATCCAGCTGCTGCTGGGCGGCCGCGAAGGCTTCCTCGGCGGCGGTAAGGTCCCGGCCGAGCTGTTCGTAGCGGCTCTGCGTCGCCCTTGGCCCGGCGGCCTTGCGCTTGGCCGCCACCTTCGCGTACCGGCGGTAGTGGCCCAGGAAGTCGGTGGCCGCCTCCTGAGCCTCGGCCAGGGAACGCAGCGCCTCGCGCTCCTCATCGAGACCCCGGAACGCCTCGGCGACGGTCGTCACGAGGCCGGGGCTGAGCGGGGGAAGCGCCTCGGTGAGCGCCCTGGACAGCAGCTTTTCGTCTGGCTTCTTCGACAACTGCGGCTGGCGCAGTTGGATCAGCAGGTTGACCAGCGCCTCGTAGCGGTGCGGGCCGAGGCCGAACAGGTGCTCGTCCACCGCCCGGCGGTAGTCGGCCGCCCGGTCATACACGAACCCGTGCTGGCCGATCTCCTCCCGCAGCTTTTCCCTGGTGAGCGGGACACGGCTGTCGGGCAGCAGCTGTAGCTCGGTGCCGGGGCGCTGGCTGGTGACGAAGAACCAGTGCCGTGCGATTCCACGCCCGGCGACGGCCTTCAGCCCGCAGCCGATCGTGCGAAACTCCTCGGTGCCGTCGGCGTCCCTGCGGCCGAACTCCAGCCAGGTATAGCCCAGGCGTTCGGGGCTGGGGTGCTTGCCGCCGAGCAGCAGGTTCCACTCCATCCGCTTCTGCCGGTCGCCGTCCGGCTCCACCCGGTGCGGCGCGAGGTCGCCGTCGAGCAGGAACGGCAGCGTGAGGGCGAGCACCTTGGACTTGCCGGTTCCGTTGTTGCCGCGCAGCAGCAGACGGCCGTCGTGAAACCAGAACTCCTCCTGGTCGTAGTAGAACATGTCGACCAGGCCGGCCCGTAGGGGCTTCCACCGCTCAGAAGATGGTGTCGGCAGCATAGGCCGTCGCCTTTCTCGTATGGCTCGGGCCGGCCTTGCCCCCAGGCAGACTGCCGGGCTCTCGGATGGTGGGCTCGGCGAGGGCGAACCGGGCGATGGCAGGGCGGCTGCGGATCACGGGGGCAGTGGCAGTGCCGTCGAGCGTGGCCGCGAGGTCCACCTCGATGAGGCGCAGGGCGGTGAGCTTCTCCAGCGCGACCTCGAGCAGTTCGATCTCCGCGCCGGGATCTGTGACGCCCTTGCGCCAGTAGCCCGCGTGCGCCTGCGCCGCCTTCCTGACGAACGCGAGCAGCTCGGCCCGCGGCGCCCGCGCCCGGCCCGCCAGGTACTCGGCGACTAGCAGGGTGACGTGTCCGTCGGTGCGCTGCTCGGGCATCCGCACGTCGGTGAGCTCGTCGTCCGGGTCGACCATGGCGATGCCCTCGGCGCGCAGCTCCGGCAGCAGCCCGGTGGCCTCGCTGATCCGCCCGGTGATGTTGTGCCGCTGGGCGACCAGGTAGGCACGCTCGTCTTCGGTCAGCTCGTCGTAGTAAACGACCGGGTCGTCGAGCAGCCGCCGGGTGAGCATTCTGCGCAGCGCCTGGTTGCGCAGGTCGTCGGTCTCGGCAACCGGCTCGGCGGTCAGTTCCGCGAGCCGTGCCTCGAACCCGGAGGCGCTGATGGTCGACGGACCCCTGCTGCCGGTGAGCAGCAGGCCGAGTACCGACCGGCGTACGTCGTACAGCACGTCGGCGCCCGCCGACAAGTAAGCGTCCTCGTCTCCGGCGACTCGGCTGAGCACGCCCCAGGCGAGCAGCAGCCGGACCACGGCCACGAGGTCGGCGCGATCGCTCCTGCTGTCCAGGGTCAGCGTGAACCCGGTGGCCGCCAGGCCGGGTTCGGCGGCGGCGGTGAGCACGTCGTCGGCGAGGCTACCGAGCGTGGTCTGCGCGTCGGCGCGGGCCAGCGCGGACAAGGCCAGGCATGCAGTGACGTACCGGCGGCGGCTGAACGGCTCCTTGTTGTGTCCGCGAGCGGGATGGGTAGCGTCGCCAGCCAGCGGGGCGGTCTTGAACAGCCGCGCCGTCTCCGCGTCCGCGGCCAGCCGCCAGCCGGTCTCTCTGCGGAGCCAGCCGCTGAGGGCCGGCAGGTGCCGCCGGACCAGCATGAGCGACTCGGCGTCGTCGGCGGCGACCAGCAGCGGCTTGGCGAGCAGGGCGCGAAGGGCGGCCTGGCGCTGCGCCTGTTCCTCGGCGGGGATCATGGCAGCAGGTCCGTGATCTCGATGACGTGCTCGGGACCGGTGAGCACCCCGTCCTCGGTCTTGATCACGGCCGTGCCGCCGCCTGGGACCAGGCACAGCCGCACTTCCAGGCTGCCGTCGTTAGTGACGGTCTTCACCTCGGTGTCGCCGGGCGCGCGCGCCGCGAGCGCGTCGCCGAGCAGGCTGAGGAAGAGGCGGAACGACCTCGGGTCAAGCACGTCCAGGCCGGACAGCAGCGTCGGCCCGCTGGTGCGCAGCCGCCGTCGTGCCTCGGCCGTTTGCGCGGCTTCGTGCTCCGCCTGGCGGCGCAGCAGTTCCTTGGCCGCGGAGCGGTCCTTCACCTGAATAGGCTTGCCCCGCCGCTCGTAGCTCCCGGTCTTCCTGAGCTGCGGCGAAATCCGGATCGGCGGGGCCTGGGCCCACGGCGTCCCGGCCGGCACATGTTCCCACTCGTCCGCGGTGTCGCCGGTCACGGACAGGTGCCGGGCGGGGGACAGGCCGAACGCCGCCCGCCACAGCCGGTGAGCCGCCGCGTCGTCCGGTGCCTCAGCGAACCACCGGGCCAGCGCAGCGAAGTCCGCCGATCTGTCCGACCGGCCGGACCGCCGCTCGTTCAGCAGGCCGACCGTGTCAACGAGCTGCTTGATCGCGGTCACCGCGGCCTGCCGCAACAGCCTGGCCTGGGATGGATGCCCCGCGTCCCGCGAGGTGAACCAGTCGTCCAGGCCGCGCCACCGGTTTCGCCACGCGTCGAGGGCCAGCTTTTCCGCGTCGGCCAGCGCCCCTGCCGCGTCCGCCCCGTCGGGGGCCGCGTCGGCGGCCTCACGCCTGGCGGCGACCGCCAGCAGCCGCTCGTGACCCGCGGCTTCCAGGTCAGTGAGCAGAACCGCGATCTGGGCACCGGAGTTGGCCAGGTCGGCGATGAACCGGTTGATGTAGTCGATCAGCCGTTCCTTGTACGCGATGAAGCCGTCGACGTCTCCGTCGGAGAAGTCGATCGCGCGCCGCAACGCGGACATGAACGCCTGTGCGTTATCGGCCAGCGAAGAAAACCGCTCCGCCACAGATAGCAGTAGCAGGTGAATCTTGGCCGGATCGGGATCACTCTCCCGGGCCAGCGCGAGCAGCGCCTGGAGCTGGCCGGCGATGTCGGCCAGGGCGACCGACTGGAGCTGGCCCCGTCGGCCGATCGCCTCCTCGTAGAACAAGATCGCCTGCTCGGCCGCGTGCCCTTCGGCCGTGAGCTGGTACAGCGACCGCTTGCGGTGAAATTCCTCCACCGTGGTGACGCGGCTGGTGTCGACGTCCGCCCGCAGGTTGCCCCACTTGACCAGCTGCTCCAGCGCCTCAGTGAGCTGGTCATCGGGATCGAATCGCAGCTCTGCGGCAACGTCCTCCGGGCGCAGGTGGACAATGAAACGCTCCTTCGCCCGCGCGAAGACCCGGAGCAAGCGCCGGTAATGATCGGCGTGCGGAACGCCAAGATGAGTAAAGGGCTGCGCTGCCACGGGAACATCACCCTGCGGCGTCCGCGACCCGCGCGACGCCGCCGAGCGCACTTCGTCAGCCACGCGTACATCGTGCCGCATGCCACCGACAAAACGTGCCAGCCGCGCTACGCCGTCGGAGAGGAATGCCGCCCGGGCGGCTCGCGTTGACACGCTGGTGAAGAAGATTGGCTTCCTGTCGTTCGGGCACTGGTCGGCGTCGCCCGGCTCGAATACGCGGTCCGCGTCAGACGCATTGCTGCAATCGATCGACCTGGCCGTTGCGGCCGAAGAGCTCGGCGCCGATGGCGCGTACTTCCGCGTGCACCATTTCGCGAGGCAGCTGGGATCCCCGTTCCCGCTGCTGGCGGCGGTCGGCGCGCGCACCAGCCGGATCGAGATCGGCACGGCAGTCATCGACATGCGCTACGAGAACCCGCTGTACATGGCCGAGGACGCCGGCGCGGCCGACCTCATATCCGGCGGTCGCCTCCAGCTGGGGATCAGCCGCGGCTCGCCGGAGCAGGTGATCGAGGGCTGGCGCTACTTCGGTTACCAGCCGGAAGAGGGTCAGACGGACGCCGACATGGCCCGCGGGCACGCCCAGGTGCTGCTCGAGCTGCTCGGCGGCGAGGGCTTCGCGGAGCCCAATCCCCGCCCGATGTTTGCGAACCCGCCCGGCTTGCTGCGCGTCGAGCCGTACTCAGCAGGGCTGCGTGACCGCATCTGGTGGGGCGCCGCGTCACAGCAGACCGCCACGTGGGCGGCCGAGCTGGGGATGAATCTGCAGAGTTCGACGCTGATCAATAACGAGTCGGACAAGCCCTTTCACCTGCAGCAGGCTGAGCAGATCCAGGCCTTCCGCGACGCGTGGCAGAAGGCTGGCCACGAGCGGGAGCCGCGGGTGTCGGTAAGCCGGAGCATCTTCGCCCTCGTCGACGACCGGGACCGGGCGTACTTCGGCCTCCGGAACCAGGGCACCGACGAGATCGGGTTCATCGACGCCAAGACCCAGGCGATCTTCGGCCGCACGTACGCTGCCGAGCCGGATGTGCTGATCCAGCAGCTCAAGGAGGACGAGGCGATCGCAGCCGCCGACACGCTGCTGCTCACCGTGCCCAACCAGCTCGGCGTCGACTACAACGCTCACGTCATCGACAGCATCCTCACCCACGTAGCGCCTGCGCTCGGCTGGCGATAAGCCGGGCTAGCGGAAGACCGGCTTGCGGGAGAAGACCTCCTCGACCGCCGGGGCGAAGTGCTCAAGGGGCAGCCAGTCGTATTCAGGGTCGAAGCAGTTCTCGTCATAGCGCTCGCAGAACTCGACCGTCGCGTCGAACCACGGGTGCCCCCGGTATGCCTCCCTGGCGTTGACGTCGTCCCCGGTCTGGGCGCCGTAGTAGTGCAGCTGGAACAGCGGGTGGTGGGAGACGATCCAGCACAGCTCTTCGGACACTAACGGCCGCAGCACCGCTGCCGCGTAGCTGCCGTGTGAGTACGGGGCCAGGCCATCGCCGATGTCGTGGATCAGCGCGGCCACCACGTAGTCGGCGGGCCGGCCGTCCCGTTCGGCCAGGGTCGCGGACTGCAGGCTATGCGCGAGCCGGCTGACCGCGTACCCGGGATCCGCCTCCGCTGCCCCCAGTACCCGTACCGCGTCCAGCACACGCAGGTACAGCTCGCGGTTGTACGCTGCCTCGCGCTCCTCAATGAGGGCATACTCCTCAGCCGTGCCATCCCGCATCCGGGTGAAGGTGGCCCTAGCCGTGCCGCTGCTCATCAGGATGGCAGCGTGGAGACTCCGGTCTTCAGGCCGGGGAGGAAGGCCGCGTCACCTCCCCGGAAAATGTCGGCGGTGTCCGATAGTGTGTTCGCATGTCCCGGTACCGGCTCATCCCCACCAGCGCCCAGGAAGCGGTGCTGCGGGACCACTGCGCGCACGCCCGGTACGTGTGGAACCTCGCCGTCGAACAGCACTCCCACTGGCACCCCGGCCGGAAAAGCGCGCCCGGCTACCTGGAACAGTGCCGGCAGCTCACCCAGGCCCGGGCAGAAAACCCGTGGCTGGCCGAAGGCTCCCAGACCGTGCAGCAGCAGGCGCTGCGGGACTTCACCCAGGCGCTGACGGCGTTCTTCGACCCGGCGAATCCGGCCGGGCGGCCGTCGTGGCGCAAGGCCGGCCGGGATGAGGGGTTCCGGATCGTGGGGCGCGGGCGGCAGTGGGATGTGCGCCGCGTGTCCCGGAAAACCGGCCAGGTCTGGGTACCCAAGGCCGGGTGGGTGAGGTTCCGCTGGTCCCGCGCGGTGCCCGAAGGCGTGGTGTCTTACCGGGTGAGGCTGGACCGCGCGGGCCGCTGGCATGTCGCCTTCGCGGTGATCCCCGCGCCGGTGCCCGCACCGGGCAACGGCCAGGTCCGCGGTCGAGAGA
>Ga0302184_10000836_pt1 | contig 20279 bp, 17 predicted proteins | sample I_Palsa_N3_3_FD_200233 | JGI IMG/M metagenome (GOLD analysis project Ga0302184, IMG submission 200233) | Peat permafrost microbial communities from Stordalen Mire near Abisko, Sweden - I_Palsa_N3_3 | ecosystem: Environmental > Terrestrial > Soil > Palsa > Peat permafrost | place: Sweden...
TGCTGCTCCGGCCACACGGACCCACCGCCCGGCGCCGCTCCGCTCACACTCCCACCGCGGCCTCGATGACCAGCCGCCGGACAGGCCCGGTCGTGGCAGGGTCGGCATGTCCTGCTCTCCCGGGCCCGCGGCACACGCACCCCAAGAGGGCACGCATCCCGAGGCCACACGCACCCCAAGGGGCCACACGCACCCCAAGGGGCCACACGCACCCCAAGGGGCCACACGCACCCAACGGGCCGCGCGCGGTCGGCTAGCGCTGCTCGACGATCTCCATGCCGTTGCCGTCGGCGTCGCGGAACCCGAACATCGGCGGAACACCCGGCCACCGCAGCACCTCGTCCACGTCCACGCCTCCGGCCCGCAGGTCCGCGTGCACGGCCTCGGCGTCCGCGGCCACGAACCGGATCCCGGTCTCCACGCCAGCGGGCAGGTCATCGCGCGCCCGGATCAGCGCGACGGTCGTCGCCGCGCCCGGCGGGGCGACCTCGATCCAGCGCCGGCCGCCGCCCAGGTCGGCATCGAGGCGCTTCTCGAAGCCCAGCGTGCCCACGTAGAAGTCAAGCGCCCGGTCCTGATCGGACACCGGGACGCCGATCGTGCGAACGCCGTTGATTGCGGTCATCTACTCAAACTCCTCGAAGCGAAGCAGGGTCCCGAACGGCGAGACCGGACGGCGAGACCGGACGGCGAGACCGGACGGCGAGACCGGACGGCGAGACCGGACGGCGAGACCAGACGGATCAGGCCTCCAGCGCGAGCAGCTTGGCCGCGACCTCGGTCAGGTCCTCGCCCACCACGTCCGGCGGGGCGAAGGGCGCGCCGAAGCCGCCGGACTTGCGGCTGACCCAGCCGGTGGTCAGCCCGGCCCGCTTGGCGCCGTGGCAGTCCCAGTCGTGCGCGGCGACCAGCGCCATCCGGTCCGGCGTGGTGCCCATGACCTCCGTGGCGTACCGGTAGACCATCCCGGCCGGCTTCCATCGGTACACCTCGCCCACCGAGATCACCCGGTCCACCAGGGCTCCGAGCCCGCTGCGGTTGACGAACGACGAGCCGAGGTACGCCGACCCGTTGGTCAGGCAGGCCACCCGCAGGCCGGCCTCGGACAGGCTGGTGATCGCGGGCAGCGCGTCGGGGAAGGCGGGCAGCTCGCCGAAGCCGGCCATCACCGCGGCCACCTGCTCGTCGCTGACCGTGTAGTGGGTCAGCCCGCGCAGCGCCGCCTCGGCCACCTCAGTAAACGGAACGTAGTCCCCGGTCGCGGACAGTGCCATGCCGTCCCGCAGCGTGCGGGTGTACCAGGCCTCGAGCAGGCCAGGCGGCTGCCCGATGTCCGTGAGCCGGGCGCGCAGCGGCTCGAGCGACATCAGCGTCTCGATCACGTCGAAGGCCACCACGGCCGGCCGCCGGCTCACGAGGACCCCTCCAGCGAACGCAGCGAGGACCCCTCCAGCGAACGCAGCGCGTCCTCGATGCCCCGGTGGAACGTGGGATAGGCGTACGCCATGTTGCGCAGCGTAGCCAGCGGGACCTCGGCCCGGATGGCCACCTGCAGCGCCCCGAGCACCTCGCCACCCCACGGGCCGGCCGACGTGGCGCCGACCAGCACCGACCGGTCGGCGTCCTCGATGACCTTGATGAACCCGTCGTTGCCGGCCTTGTGGATCCACCCTCGCGCGGAGTAGGGCACCTGGGCCAGCCCGGTACGCACCCGCAGCCCGGCCTCCAGAGCCTGCGCCAACGTCAGGCCGACGCTGCCGATCTCCGGGTCGGTGAACGTGACCCGGGGCACCGCCCGGTAGTCGGCGGTCGCGCCACCCTGGCCGAGGATGTCGCGCACCACGATGTCGGCCTGGTACATGGACATGTGGGTGAAGGCGCCCTTGCCGGTCACGTCGCCCAGCGCCCACACCCCCTGCGCCGCCCGCATCCAGCCGTCCGTAGGAATAACCAGCGCCGACGGGTCCAGGCCCACCGCGGCCACGCCCAGCGCGGCCAGATCCGTCCGCCGCCCGGTGGCCACGAGGAGCTGCGAGGCGGTCAGCACGTTCATGCCCAGGTGCACGGTGAAGTGGGTGCCGTTGTGGCTGACCAGCTCGGCCGGGGCGTCGGTGTACACCTTGACGCCTTCGCGGGTCAAGATCTGCTCGATCAGCTCGCTGGACTCGGGCTCCTCGAACGACAGCAGCCGCGGCTGCGCCTCGACCACGGTGACCTCCGTGCCGAAGCGCGCGAAGACCTGGGCCAGTTCGGTGCCGACGGCCCCGCCGCCGAGCACGATCATCGATTCCGGCACCTGCTCGGCCTCGACGATCTCCCGGTTGGTCCAGTAGGGCGTGCCCGCCAGGCCCTCGACGGGCGGGATGGCGGGTGCGGTGCCGCTGGCGATGACGATGCCCTTACGGGCCCGGAACACCCGCGTGCCGACCGCCACCTCACCGGGACCGGTGATAGTGGCGTGCCCGCGGACCAGGTGCCCGCCCTTGCCGGCGAACCGGTCGGCCGCCACCTTGTCGTCCCAGTAGTCGGTGGCTTCCTCCCTGATCCGCAGGGCGACCGGCGACCAGTCGGGGGTGACGGCGGAGGTCCCGGCCATGCCGGGCACCCGCCGGGTCTCGGCGATCAGGTTGCCGGCCCGGATCATCATCTTGGTGGGTATGCAGCCCCAGTACGGGCATTCGCCGCCCACCAGGCGATCTTCGATGGCGGTGACATGCAACCCGGCCTCAGCCAGAGTCCCGGCCGCGTACTCGCCGCCGGGACCCATGCCGATTACGGCCACGTCCGTATGCTCTGCCTCGTCCATGCGGTGTCCTATGCAAGCGGTGTCCTAATGCAAAAGGCTCCTGCCCGATGTGGGCACCAAACTTACCTCAAGCGCCAGGAAGATCGTCGCCGTCTTCGAGGTCCGAGATGTCCAGTTCCGGCTGGCCGTGCACGAATGTCTCGGGGTTCTCGAGGTCGTCGGCGGCGGGCAACAGGTCAGGATGAGACCAGAGGGCGTCCCGGCCGTCCGCCCCGCGGGCCGAAGTCAGGCCCTGCCAGATGGCCGCCGCCTCGCGCAGCCGGCGCGGCCGCAGCTCCAGCCCGACCAGCGTCGCGAACGTCCGCTCGGCCGGCCCGCCGGTCGCCCGGCGCCGCCTGACCGCCTCGGCCAGCGCGTCGGCGTGGGTCAGCCGGTCCCGGGCCGCGGCGCTGACCACGGTCGCCACCCACCCCTCGACCAGCGCCAGCGCGGTCTCCAGCCGGACCAGCGCCGCCTTCTGGGTCGGCGTGTCCTCCGGCCGGAACAAGCCCTCGCCGGCCAGCGCGTCGCGCAGCGCCTCGGGGTTGGTGATGTCGACGTCCGGGATCGCCTCTTGCAGCCGCGCCATGTCGACCGTGATGCCGCTGGCGTACTGCTCGACCGCGCCGAGCAGGTGCGCGCGCAGCCACGGGACGTGCGCGAACAGCCGTTGGTGCGCCGCCTCGCGCAACGCCAGGAACAGCCGGACCTCGCCCGCGTCGATGGACAGCCCCTGGCCGAACTGGGCCACGCCCGCCGGCAGCAGCGCGGCCACGCCTTCCGGGCCGAGCGGCAGCCCGATGTCGGAGGAGCCGACCACCTCGCGCGCGAGCTCGCCGACCGCGGTGCCGGTCTGGCTGCCGATCATCGCGCCGCCGATCTGGCGCAGCATGGCCGACAGCCCGGCCAGGCCGCCCAGCCCGCCCGCACCTCCGCCGAACGCCCCCAAGGCTTGACGCATCTCTTCCGGGATGTCCTCGCCAAGCTGCGCCGGGTCGATGTTGAGCATGCCGCCCATCGCCTCGACGCCCTTGGCCGCGATCGGGTCGCACAGCTTGGCCCAGACCGGGAAGGTGGCCTCGAGCCACTCCGACCGGCTCCAGGCCTCGATCTTGCGGATCCCGGAGGGGAACGAGGTCACCTCGTCCAGCCACAGATCGGCCAGCCGGAGCGCCTCGGTGATCTCCCGGCGCTGCGCGTCCAGGACGCTGGGATCGCCGGCCGCGGCGATCGCGTGCCGGGCCACGTTCTTGGCCAGATCCCAGTTGACCGGGCCGCCCTGCCAGGACAGCAGGTCGGCGAACTGCCGCAGCGCGTCGGCGAACTGCTGCGGGTCGCCCATCGCCCCGAACGGTCCCTGGCCCCCGAGCGGTCCGCCCGCCCCGGGATCCGAGGGCCCGCCGGCCCCCGAAGACCCCTGGCCACCCTGATCTTCCGGCTTGTCGGGCACCCCGAAGCCGAACGGGCGGTCAGCCATCGTTGGCTCTGCGGCAGGATGGAAGGGGAAAGGTCATGACCGTCACGTTATCTCGGGAGAAGCACACTGTGACAAACGCCCGCCGGCCGGCTCGCCACGAGCGCAGTGACACACGTTCACAGCCTATGCCCGTGGTGGCCGTCACCGGTGCGGCAGGCGGCATCGGATACGCCCTGACCGTCCGGCTCGCCGCGTCGGCGAAGGTCAAGAAGGTGATCGCGATCGACGGCCGGCGCGGCGACATCACCGGGGTGACCTGGCGGGTGGCCGACGTGCGCGACCCGGCCCTGGCCGGCCGGCTGACCGGGGTGGACGTGCTGGTCCACGCCGACCTGGACCTGGCCCCGGACTCCGATGCCCGGACGCGGCGCGCGTTCAACGTGCGCGGCGCCCAGACGGTGCTCACCGCGGCCGCGGCGGGCCGCGTCGGCCGGGTGGTCCTGCTGACCAGTGCCATGGTCTACGGGGCCCGGCCGGACAATCCGGTCCCGCTGCCCGAGGATGCCCCGCTCGCCGCCGAGGCGGACAGCAGCGTGGCCGGGGACCTGCTGGAGATCGAGGCTCTGGCCCGCCGTTCGCCGCGGACCAACCCCGGCATGGCGGTGACGGTGGTGCGGCCCGCCGCGCTGGTCGGCGATTCGGTCGACACCCTGGTCACCAGGCATTTCGAGGCGCCTCGCCTGCTGACCGTGAAGGGCTGCGCGCCCCGCTGGCAGTTCTGTCACGTCGACGACCTCACCTCCGCGCTGGAGTTCACCGTGAGCGGCGGCATCGACGGGCAGTTCACGGTGGGCTGCGACGGCTGGCTCGAGCACGACGCGGTCGAGCAGATCAGCGAGCTGAAGAGCATCGAACTGCCCGCCCGGCTGACGTTCGGCACCGCGCAGCGGCTGCACCGGCTGGGCTTGACCCCCGCCCCGGCCATGGACCTGCGGTACGTCGTGTACCCGTGGGTGACGGACTGCGCCGCGCTGCGGGCGGCCGGCTGGCGTCCCCGGTTCGGCAACGCCGAGGCCCTGCGCGTCCTGCTGGACCAGCGCAAGAGCCGCTACGCGGTGGCCGGCCGGCGCATCGCGCGCAAGGAGGCGACGATCACCGCGACCGCCGCCGGGGCCACGGTCGCGGTGATCGGCACCGCCGCCATCGTCCGCCGCGCCCGCCGCCACCGCCGCACGGACCCCTGACCTCCGCACACTCGTCAAACCAAATCTGCCGAACGGCCGTGGCGCGACTTCCGGGTAACCTTGTTTGGTGAGTGTTGTGCGCCTGATCGACATCCGTGACCGCGAGCTGTCCCTCGATGAGGTCCGGGCCGCGGTCGCAGGCCCGGGCGCGGGCGGCATCGCGCTGTTCGCCGGCGCGGTCCGGGACACCGACCACGACCAGGGCGTCACCGGCCTGTCCTACACCGCGCACCCGTCCGCCGAGGCCGAGCTGCGGCGGGTCGCGGAGATGATCGCGGAGAAGTTCAACGTGCTGGGCGTCGCGGCTGTGCACCGCGTTGGCGACCTGGCCATCGGCGACCTGGCCGTGGTGGCCGCGGTGGCCTGCGCGCACCGGGGCGAGGCCTTCGACGCCTGCCGGGAGCTGATCGACGTGCTCAAGGCCTCGGTGCCGATCTGGAAGCACCAGCGCTTCACCGACGGCACCAGCGAGTGGGTGGGCACGCCATGACCGCCCGGGTTCGCGCGTAGTCTTCGGCTATGTCGCGACGTTCCCTGACGCTGCTGATCGCCACGGTCGGCGTGATCGCGGCCCTCGCCGTCGCCGTGCTGATCCCGGTGCCCTACGTCATCCTCGAGCCCGGGCCGACGCTGAACACGCTCGGCCGGGACTCCTCCGGACAGCCGCTGATCACCATCTCCGGCCATCCCACGTACCCGACCAGCGGCCACCTGAACATGGTCACGATCGGCCTGCAGGGCGGTCCCGGCGTCAACCTCAACATCTTCACCGCGCTGGCCGCCTGGCTGAACCCCCACGACGCCGTCGTGCCCGAATCGGAGGTGTTCACCCCCGGCCAGAGCCAGCAGCAGAGCCAGCAGCAGGACACCCAGGAGATGACCGGCTCGCAGCAGCTCGCGACCGCGGCCGCGCTGACCGAGTTGCACATCCCGTTCCAGACGCAGGTGGTCGTGGTGCAGTCCGAGCCGGGCTTCCCCGCGGCCGGCGTGCTGAAGTCCGGGGACGTGATCACCGCCGTGGACGGTAAGACGGTGACCGGCGAGTCCAGCCTGACCTCTCTGATCGGGGCGCACCCGGCGGGCAGCACCTTGACCATGACCATTGTGCGCAACGGCCAGAGCCAGACGGTCCGGGTCGGCACCAAGGAGTCCGGCGGGCATCCGGTGGTGGGCGTCGAGGTCAGCGGGCAGTACAAGTTCCCGTTCACGGTGAAGTTCAGCGTGGGCGACATCGGCGGCCCCAGCGCGGGCACGATGTTCGCTCTGGGCATCATCGACAAGCTGACCACGCTGAACCTGACCGGCGGCAAGTTCATCGCCGGGACCGGCGAGATCACGGCCAGCGGCCAGGTGCAGGCCATCGGCGGCATCCAGCAGAAGATGGTGGGCGCCCGCGACGCGGGCGCGACGATCTTCCTGGCCCCCGCGTCCAACTGCTCGGACGTCAAGGGCGCGATCCCGGCCGGCCTGCGGGTGGTCAAGATCAGCACGCTCAGCCAGGCCGTCACGTACCTGGAAGACATCAAGGCCGGCCAACCGGTCCCCTCGTGCTGACGCCCGCTCCGTGAAGACACCGTGCTCGTGCGTGCTCGACGCCAGGCCGTGGCCACGGTCGGCGTGATGGGGTAAGTGCTCGTTCCTGTTTTGTGCAGGGCGTAGGCTTTATTGCCGACGGGACATCCATAACAGGTATGCATTGCACTGCCTGGTTGCCTGGATGACCCAGGAAGGGAGCAAGTGCGGTCGTGGCACCTCGCGTACTTATTGATGCGACCGACGTGCCAGCCGACCGGGGTGCGCTCGGCCGGTACGTTGACGGGCTGATCGGCGCCCTCGACGTGGCCGGCGCGGACCTGGCCGTGGTCTGCCAGCGGGCCGACGAGGAACGCTACGGGCGGCTCGCCCCCAGCGCACGCGTCGTCACCGGGCCCACCGCGCTGTCGCACCGCGCCGCCCGGCTGGCCTGGGAGCAGAGCGGGCTGCCGGTCGTGGCCCAGCAGGTCAACGCCGACGTCATCCACGTGCCGTACTACTCGATGCCGCTGCGCCCCGGGCGGCCCACCGTGGTGACCGTGCACGACGTCACCTTCTTCACCGAGCCCGAGTTGTACAGCCCGGTCAGCGCGATGTTCTTCAAGTCCGCGATCCGCACCGCGGCGCGCCGCGCGGCCCGGCTCATCGTGCCGTCCAAGGCCACCCGCGACGAGCTGGAGCGGGTCCTGGGCGCGGATCCGACCAAGATCGACGTCGCCTACCACGGCGTGGATCACCGGCTGTTCCACCGGCCCGATCCGCAGCAGGTCTCCCAGGTGTCCAACCGGCTGGGCCTGCACGGCAAGCCGTACATCGCCTTCCTCGGCATGCTCGAGCCGCGCAAGAACGTGGCCGCGCTGATCACCGGCTGGGCCGCCGCGGTAGCCGACCTCGACGAACCGCCCGCGCTGGTCCTGGGCGGCGGCGGCGGCTGGAGCGAGGAGGTGGACACCGCGGTGGCCGCGGTGCCGCCGCACCTGCGCCTGATCCGCCCCGGGTACCTGCGCTTCTCCGACCTGCCCGGCTTCCTCGGCGGCGCGCTCGTAGTGGCGTTCCCGAGCCGGGGCGAGGGCTTCGGGCTGCCGGTGCTGGAGGCCATGGCGTGCGGCGCGCCGGTACTGACCACCCACTGCACCTCGCTGCCCGAGGTGGGCGGTGAGGCTGTCGCCTACACCGAACCCGACGTCGACAGCATCCGCGACGCGCTGCGCTCGCTGCTCGACGACGCCGCCCGGCGGCAAATGCTGGGCGCCGCCGGGTACGCCCGGTCGCAGGAGTTCAGCTGGGCCGCGTCGGCCGAAGCCCACCTGGCCTCCTACCGGCGCGCCGTCGAACAACCCGACGCTAACGTCCACGCGGTGTAACCTGTTTTCTCATGCCGCGCGAACCACTTGAGGCCATCGTCCTGGTCGGCGGCCAGGGAACCCGGCTACGGCCGCTGACCCTGTCCACGCCCAAGCCCCTGCTCCCGACCGCGGGGGTGCCGTTCCTGGCCCACCTGCTGGCCCGGGCGGCGGCCGGCGGCGTCACCCACGTCGTCCTCGCCACCTGCTACAAGGCGGACATGTTCGCCGCCAGCTTCGGTGACGGCTCGGCGTTCGGGCTGGAGATCGACTACGTCCAGGAGGACGTGCCGCTGGACACCGGCGGCGGAATTCGCAACGCCGCCGCCTCGCTGCGTGGCAGCGGACCCGGCGACCCGATCGTGGTCCTCAACTCCGACATCTTGTCCGGGCACGACCTCGGGGCTCAGGTCGACCTGCACGGCAAGACCGAAGCCGCGGTGACCCTGCACCTGGTCGAGGTCGACAACCCGTCCCGGTTCGGCGTGGTGCCCACCGACGACTCGGGCCGCGTGACCGCGTTCCTGGAGAAGGCGCCGGACCCGGTGACCAACCGGATCAACGCCGGGTGCTACGTGTTCCGGCGCGAGGTCATTGGCCAGATCCCGGCCGGGCGCCGGGTCTCCGTCGAGCGGGAGACGTTTCCGGGCCTGATCGAGTCCGGGCAGCTGGTCATGGGCTACCCCGAGTCGGCGTACTGGCTCGACGTCGGGACGCCCCAGGCCTTCGTCCGCGGCTCGTGCGACCTGGTGCTCGGGCGACTGCCTGGGCCCGCCGTCCCCGGCCCCGCCGGGCCCTTGCTGCTGCTCGCGGGCGCCGAGGTGGCCCCGGACGCGTCGGTATCCGGCGGCACGGTGGTGGGCGCGGGCGCGTCGGTCGGCGCCGGGGCCATCGTGTCCGGCAGCGTGCTGTTCGATGACGCCACCGTCGGCGCGGGCGCCGTGGTACGCGACTCGATCATCGGCCGCGGCGCCGTGCTGGCCCCCGGCGTGATCCTCGACGACGCCCTGATCGGCGACGGAGCCTTCATCGCCGCAGGCAACGAACTGGCCCACGGCATCCGCATCTGGCCCGGCGTCCGCCTAGAACCCACCTCAGTCCGCTTCTCCTCAGACGTGTGAGTTGACCCACCAGGCAGCCCCGCCCCATCCTCCCGCGCCGACCCCACCCGATGCGGCCGTGCCGTCTCCTCCCGATCCGCCCGCGCCGCCCTCACCCGACGCCGGGCTGCGCCGCGAGTGGCGGGCACCGTTCGCCGTCGACGTCCGGCTCACCCTTTCCCCGCACCGCCGCGGCGGCCGCGATCCCGCCTACCGCGTGGACCAGGCGGGCGCCGTCTGGCGCACCTCGCTGACCCCCGACGGCCCTGGCACCCTCCGCGTGACCTCCTGTGGGTCCGATAACACCCTGGTCATCGGCCAGGCCTGGGGTCCGGGCGCCGCCTGGCTGCTAGACACCCTCCCCGTCCAGCTCGGCGCGCACGACGACCTGTCCGGGTTCACCCCGCACCATGCCATCGTCGGCGAGCTGGCCCTGCGCCATCCCGGGCTGCGGGTCGGCCGGACCGGCCGGCTGTTCGAGGCGCTGGTCCCCGCGGTCCTGGAGCAGAAGGTGGTAGGCGTGGAAGCCCACCGCGCCTGGCGGATCCTGCTCGGCAAGTTCGGCACCGCGGCGCCCGGCCCGGCCCCGCAGGGGATGCGGGTCGTCCCGCCGCCGAGGGTCTGGGCGCGCATCCCGTCCTGGGACTGGCACCGAGCCGGCGTCGAAGGCGTCCGCGCCCGGACCATCATCACCGCCGCCGACGTCGCCAGCCGCCTAGAGCAGGCCCTGGACCAGGACCCGGCCGAAGCCGACCGCCGCTTGCGCTCCCTGCCCGGCATCGGCCCCTGGACCTCGGCCGAGATCCGCCAGCGCGCCGCGGGCGACGCCGACGCGGTCTCGGTCGGCGACTACCACCTGCCCAAGACCGTCGGCTGGACCCTGGCCCGCCAGATCACCGACGACGCCGGCATGCTCGAGCTGCTCGCCCCCTACGCCGGCCACCGCTACCGCGTCTCCCGCCTCATCGAACTCGGCGGCACCGCCCCCCCGCGCCGCGGCCCCCGCATGTCCGTCCGCGACTACCGCGCCTTCTAATCTTGGCCCCATGCGGGTCCGTGGGCCATCGGGCGAGTTAGAGCCATCTTGAACGAATCCCCAACCGTCCGGCCACGCCTGGCCCGGGCCAGGCGCGCCCCGGAGACCCCAGCCGCCCCGCAGACCTCCGCAGCCCCACCCCCGCCAAGACCCCAGCGGCACCAATGTTCCATCGCTGCCGCCCAGACGACACCAATGTTCCATCGGTGCTGCCCCGGCCACACGGACCGGCCGCCCCGCGCCCATCCGCTCACACTCCCACCGCGGCCTCGATGACCAGCCGCCGGACAGGCCGGATGCTGGCAAAGTTGGCATGCCCCTCTACGAGGACCGGGGGCACACGCGCCACTCTGGGATGCATGATCCTCGCAAGACGACGGCAACCTTTCCCGTAGAACTTGCACAACGGCACCATCGACACGGTAACCAGCGCGCTCAGCAGCCCTCCAGCAGCCGACCCGCTCGCTCCAGCACCGCCGGGCGACTGCCTCCCGGGTGCTCGGCGGCGATGAAGTGGTTCCCGATCCACAGCGACAGCGCCATGAGGCAGCGAGCCTCCACCTCGGCCTCGTCGCCGCCCAGCGCCCCGAACAGCCCGCGCAAGTACCCCATCCGCCGGTTGTCCACGCGGCGCACTCGCTCGGCCACCGCCGGGTCGCGCCGGGCCCACTCCCGGACCGCGAGGTCGGTCCGCAGCGCCCCGGTGCCAGCGAAGGCCATCGTGAACAGCCGTCGCAGCCGCGTCCGCGCGTCCCCGCCGTCGCGCTCGACGGCCTCGATCACGTCCTCCAGGTTGGCCCGCTCCCACAGGTCGAGCACCTCCCCGAGCAGCGCCGTCCGGTCCGTGAAGTGCCAGTAGAAGCCGCCCTTGGTCACCCCCATCGCCTGCGCCAGCGGCTCGATCCGGACCGCGTCCGGCCCGCCCTCCGCCAGCGCCCGCAGCCCCTCCTCGACCCACCGTCCCCGCGGCGTCCGCGTCACCGCCATCGCCCGCCCCTCCCGTCCGTCCCACCGCGTGCCCGCTCCCGCGCGCCTACCCCCGCCCGCACCATCCATCACCAGCCATGCTAGCGTTTTCCATACGGAACCGTATGGAAAAGAGGCTCACGCATGAGGCTCCCGAACACCGCGCACACCTCCCGTCCCTGGCGAATCCACGAGCTGACCCGCGACTTCCGGCTCGAGGACGTGTGGGCCCTGCCCACCCCGGGCGGCCCGGACGACTTCCCCCGCCTAGTCCGGCTGATTGCCTCGGATAACGCCTCGCGGGGCTCCAAAGGCGCCGCCCGCGCGCTATGGGTGATCCGCCTGAAGCTGGGGGAGTTGCTCGGCTGGGACGACGGCCCAGACGCCGACCCCCTGGCGGAGCAACGGCTGTCGCTCCGCGACCGGCTGCCCGCCGACCTGCGTGCAGGTCCATCCGCGCCGTCCGCCGACCTGCGTGCGGGCTCATCCGGCCCGCACCCCCGCAAGCTGCCGTTCACCCCGCTCTACCTGACCGCCGACGAGTGGGCCGCCGAGATCATCAACCGCACCGTGCACGGCGTCCTGCACCTCGGCTGGGTCCCGGACCGCCCCGGCCGCTACCACGGCCAGCTCGCCGTCTACGTCAAGCCGGCCGGCCCCTTCGGCACCGCCTACATGACCGCCATCACGCCCTTCCGTCACCTGATCGTCTACCCCGCGATGACTCGCCAGCTCGCCCTCGCCTGGTCCACCCCCACCTCAGCCGCAGCCCCCTCCCCCCAGACCCCGTAACGGCCAAAACGCCGGGCCGAGGAAGATGGCGGCGAAGAGGCCGGGGAAGAACCGCGGTCCGGGAGAGGTTGGGTGCAGCATGAGCGATCTCGGCGGGACGATCACCCCCTCGGCCATGCGCCGGACGCTGGCCCGGGCCCGGGACGGCAAGCCGCTCGACCACGACGAGGCCACGGTCCTGCTGCACGCCCGCGGCGAGGACCTGGACCGGCTGCTGGAGTACGCGGGCCGCACCCGCGACGCGGGCCTGCAGGCCGCCGGCCGCCCAGGGACCATCACCTACTCGCGCAAGGTCTTCGTCCCGCTGACCCGGTTGTGCCGGGATCGCTGCGGCTACTGCACGTTCGCGACCGTGCCGCACCGGCTGCACAGCCTGTACCTGGAGCCCGACGAGGTCCTCAAGATCGCCCGCCAGGGCGCGGAACTGGGCTGCAAGGAAGCCCTGTTCACCCTGGGCGACCGCCCGGAGACCAGGTGGCGCCAGGCCCGGGAGTGGCTCGACGCCCGTGGCTACGACGACACCCTGTCCTACGTGCGGGCCATGGCCATCCGCGTCCTCGAGGAGACCGGCCTGCTGCCGCACCTCAACCCGGGCGTGCTCAGCTGGGCGGACTTCCAGCGCCTCAAGCCGGTCGCTCCCTCGATGGGGATGATGCTCGAGACCACGGCCAGCCGCCTGTTCACCGACAAGAGCGGCCCGCACTTCGGCAGCCCGGACAAGGACCCGGCCGTCCGGCTGCGCGTGCTCGAAGACGCCGGCCGCTGCAACGTCCCCTTCACCACCGGCATCCTCATCGGCATCGGCGAAACCCTGGCCGAACGCGCCGAGTCGGTCTTCGCCATCCGCAAGGTCGCCCGCGAGTACCAGGGCATCCAGGAAGTCATCGTGCAGAACTTCCGGGCCAAGCCGGACACCAAGATGCGCGACGTGCCCGACGCCGAACTCGACGACCTGGCCGCCACCATCGCCGTCACCCGCCTGCTCCTCGGCGCCAAGGCCCGGATCCAGGCCCCGCCCAACCTGGTCGGCGACCAGCACGACCTGATCCTGCGGGCCGGCATCGACGACTGGGGCGGCGTCTCCCCGCTGACCCCCGACCACGTCAACCCCGAACGCCCCTGGCCCGCCATCGACGAACTCGCCGCCCGCACCGCGGCGGCCGGCTTCACCCTGCGCGAGCGCCTGACCATCTACCCGCCCTACCTGCGCGAGCCCTGGCTCGACCCGCGCCTGGCCGCGCACGTGGCCGCGCTGGCCGACCCGGCCACGGGCCTGGCCGCCGACGGCGCCCGGCCGCACGGCCTGCCCTGGCAGGAACCCGACGGCGGCCTGACCGAGGTCGGCCGCACCGACCTGTTCGTGACCATCGACACCACCGGCCGCACCCACGACCGGCGCGACGATTTCGCCGAGGTCTACGGCGACTGGAATGAAATCGCCGAACGGGCCGTGGTGCGCCCCTCCGCCCCCGCTGCTAGCTCCTCACCCGGCACCTCCCCACCCGGGACCCCTCCGGCCGTCCTCGCGGCCGGCGAGACCGCCGCCGCCCTCCGCCAGGCCGAACGCGACCCGGCCGCCCTCACCGACGACCAGGCCATCGCCCTGCTGTCCGCGGACGGCCCCGACCTGGAGGTGCTAGCCGGGATCGCCGACGCACTGCGCCGCGAGGTCGTCGGCGACGACGTCACCTACGTCGTCACCCGCAACATCAACTTCACCAACGTCTGCTACACCGGTTGCCGGTTCTGCGCGTTCGCCCAGCGCCGCACCGACGCCGACGCGTACACCCTGTCACTGCAGCAGATCGGCGACCGCGCCGTCGAGGCGTGGCAGGCCGGCGCCACTGAGGTGTGCATGCAGGGAGGCATCCATCCCGATCTCCCAGGAACAGCCTACTTCGAAATCGCTTCCGAAGTCAAGCGGCGCTGCCCAGATCTTCACGTTCATGCGTTCTCACCGATGGAAGTGGTGAACGGCGCGTCCCGGACCGGGGTGCCGATCCGGGAGTGGCTGGTCCGGGCCAAGGAAGCGGGCGTCGGCTCGCTGCCCGGCACCGCGGCCGAGATCCTCGACGACGACGTGCGCTGGGTGCTGACCAAGGGCAAGCTGCCCGCCTCGGTCTGGGTCGAGGTCATCACCACGGCGCACGAACTGGGCCTGCGGACCTCGTCCACGATGATGTACGGGCACGTCGACACCCCGGCGCACTGGGTCGGGCACCTGCGGGTGATCCGGTCGATCCAGGAACGGACCGGCGGCTTCACCGAATTCGTCCTGCTCCCGTTCATCCACGAGAACGCCCCCCTCTACCTGGCCGGCCTGGCCCGGCCCGGCCCCACCCGGCGGGAGAACCGGGCCGTGCACGCCGTGTCCCGGCTGCTGCTGCACGGGGCGATCGACTCGATCCAGTGCTCCTGGGTCAAGCTCGGCGACGACCTGTGCCGTGACGTGCTCCAGGGCGGCGCCAACGACCTGGGCGGCACCTTGATGGAGGAAACCATCAGCCGGATGGCCGGCGCCGACCACGGCTCCTACAAGACGATCAGCGGGCTGCGGGCGATCGCCGAGCCGCTCGGCCGTCCCATGCGCCAGCGCACCACGACCTACGGCGAGGTCCCGGCCGAACGCCTCGCGGCCTCCGCGGCCAGCGACGGCGTGTGCGCCTCGGTCCGCTCCGGCCTCCCCCTGCTCACCTAGCGGGCCTAGGCTCTCTGAGCATGAGCCAGCCGGCGGACCAAGACCCAGCGAGCCTGCGCGCCTCGGACAAGGACCGGGAGAGCGCGGCGGAGGTACTGCGTGAGGCGGCCGGCGAGGGCCGGCTGAGCATGACCGAACTCGATGAACGGCTGGACGCCGTGTACGAGGCCAAGACCTACGCCGAGCTCGAGCCGATCATCCGCGACCTGCCGCACGTGGCCATAGCGCCGGACGCGGTGGCGGTCCGGGCTAGTCCGCCCGCAGGCACCGTGGAACGGCCCGCCGCAAAACCAGCGTCCGGCTCCGCCATCGCCGTCATGAGCGGCTTCTCCCGCAAGGGTGCCTGGGTCGTCCCGGCGGATTTCACCGCGGTGGTGGTCATGGGCGGCGGGGAACTCGACCTGCGGGACGCGCAGTTCTCCGCACCCGTGGTAAACATCCACGCGACGGCGATCATGGGCGCCATCGTGATTATCGTGCCCGAGGATGCCGAGGTGCAGGTCACCGGCGTCGGGTTGCTAGGGGTCTTCGAGCACGGGCCCACCGGTGCGGGACGACCCGGGGGTCCGAAGATCCACATCGGCGGCGTGGCCTTCTGGGGTGCCGTCGACGTCCGGCGCAAGCCGTACGAGAGCAAGGGCGCCCGCAAGCGCCGGGAACTCCAGGCCGAGCGCACCGAACTCGAGCCAGGAAACCCGGGACAACCGTAAGCCGGCGCCGCCCGTCAGCGGACGAGCAGGAAGTCGTCCGGGACCCGCGGCGGCCGCGGCCGGGCCTGCTCGGCCGCGTGACCGACGGCGACCGCGCCCATCGGCCGCCAGCCCTCCGGCAGGTCCAGCGCCCGGGCCGCGGCATCCTGGCAGAACAGGGTGCTGGAGATCCACGCCGAGCCGAGCCCCTCGACCGCGAGCGCGATGAGCAGGTTCTGCACCGCCGCGCCCATCGAGACCACGAACATGGCCTGCTCCGCCGCCGCGCGCCGCTCGTCCGGGTAGGCGTGCGCCGCGTCGGCGACCAGGCACGGCACCACGATCAGCGGTGCCCGCCGCAGCACCTCGCCGCGCTGCACTCGGCGGCTGATCTGCTCCGCAGTGAACCCGTCGCGGCGCAGGTCAGCGGTCCACGCCGAGAGCATCGCGTCGAGCAGCGCCTCGCGCGCCGCAGCCGACTCCAGGATCACGAACCGCCAGGGCTCGCTGTGGTGCGGCGCGGGCGCGGTCAGCGCCGTGGCCACCGCCCGGCGGACGGCCGCGGCCCCGACCGGCTCGCCGGTGAACGCCCTGATCGTCCGGCGGGCCAGCGGCACATCGGCCGAGCCGAACCGGAACATGTCCTCGTCGGCGGGCCGGATGAGTTCCCGTGCCCCCGGGCCGTCCTGGTCGGTGACCAGGTCCTGCAGTCCGCGCACCACGGCTACCGGCACGCCGGTGGACTTGCCTTTGACCAGGTCGGCGGCCGCGGCGATCTCGTCGGCCACGGCCGCGACCGTGACCTCCAGGATGTTGCCGAAGGTGTCGGCCTCGCCGCGGTAGTCGCGGACGGGCGTCACCCCGGCCGCCCCGATCGCGTTGTCGGTCTGCCCGGCCCGCCACGGCCGGCCCATCGTATCGGTGATGATCACCCCGACGGTCCGCGCCGTCCGGGCCTGCAACGCCTTGCGCAGCCGCCGGGCCGACTCGTCGGGATCCTCCGGGAGCAATACCACGGTGCCCGGTGCCGTGTTGGACTCGTCCACCCCGGCCGCGGCCAGGACCAGGCCGTGCCTGGTCTGCGCGATCGTCGTCGGGCCGCGCCGGGCCACCACGCGGGCCGTCTCCGCCTCGATGGCCTGTTCGCGGGAGGTGGTCACCACCCGGCCTTCGGCCTTGCTCACGACCTTGGAGGTGACGACCAGGATGTCGCCGTCGCGCAGGTCCGGCGCCGCGTCCGCGATGAGCGCGGCCAGGTCGCTGCCCGCGGTGATCTCCGGCAGCCCGGTCACGGGGGCCACGCTCAGCGTCATAGCGAGGGTCATGCCAGCTCCAGGGCCAGGTCAAGGGCCGCGCGCGCGATTGCGGCGGTCGCGGGCAGGTCCCGCATGTACAGCGGCAGCGCCCGGACCTCGATCGGGGCCAGCGCCGGGTCGTCCACGGCGGCCTTGTCCTGGTCGTCCACCAGCCAGCCGTCGATCAGCTCCGGCCCGTAATGCGCCGCGACGGCGGCGGCCGAGGTCTGGACCCCGATCGCGGTCAGGCACGCGTCGGCCATGCCGCGCACCGGAGCGCCGCCGATGATGGGCGATACGCCGACTACGGTCTTGGCGGTGAGCGCGGCCCGGATGCCCGGCACGGCCAAGATCGTGCCAATGCTCACCACCGGATTCGAGGGCGGGAACACGATCACGTCCGCCGCGCCGATCGCGTCGAGCACCCCGGGTGCGGCAGTGGCCTGCGCGGCGCCCACCGCGATGATGTCCGTGGCGGGGGTCTGCGCGTGCATGCGCACCCACCACTCCTGGAAGTGCACCGTGCGCTGGTCGTCCAGCACCACGTGCGTCTCGATCGGATCATCGGACATCGGCAGCAGCCGCACCCCCGGCTGCCATCGTTCGCACAGCAGCCGCGTGACGGCCGACAGCGGCTGACCGGCGGCCAGCAGCTGGCTGCGCAGGATATGGGTGCCGAAATCCCGGTCCCCGAGCGTGAACCAGTCCGGGCTCGCGCCGTAGGCGGCCAGCTCCGCCCGGATGCTGAACGTCTCGTCGGCCCGGCCCCAGCCCTGCTGCTCGTTGATGCCGCCGCCCAGGGTGTACATGACGGTGTCCAGGTCCGGGCAGACCCGCAGGCCGAACAGCGTGATGTCGTCGCCGGTGTTGCCCACGACGGTGATGTCGGCGTCTGGGGCCGCCTGCTTCAGGCCGAGGAGGAAACGCGCGGCCCCCACGCCGCCCGCAAGCACGGTGATACGCATACCCCAAAGTGTGTCAGGTCCCGGCCCGGCCCCCGGACCGGGCCGTTTCACCCTTCTTGTCACCCCTTGTGACTAGAGAGGCTAGTGATGCCAGTAGCACCAGTGGTGCTGATGAGGTTCACGGCGGCCGGATTTCCCACGTGATTTATCTCGCATCTCAGACAACGAGGCGACCATTATCACCTTCCTCGCTTGACTTGAAGCAAGACACGCGAGTGTAATTTCATTGATGTGATTTTCACCCCCGAGTGGAGCGACAGCAACGGGGGCTCCGAATGGGGAGGGAGGGAGGATGCGCCGTGACTGAGGTCATCGTCCCGCTAGCGCAGGTCTTCATCAGCCCGGAAGAGGTTGAAGAGCTGGGCTGGCAGGACCGGGCGCTATGCGCGCAGACAGATCCGGAGGCATTCTTCCCGGAGAAGGGAGGATCGACCCGGGAGGCCAAGCGGGTGTGCCGCAGCTGCGAGGTCCGGTCCGAGTGCCTGGAGTACGCGCTCGAGCACGACGAGCGGTTCGGTATCTGGGGCGGCATGTCGGAGCGTGAGCGCCGCCGTCTCAAGCGTGAGGCCGGATAGCCGGGCTGGCCGGATAGCTAGTTCGGGAGCACGGCCGGCCCGCCCGGCTGGTGCGCGGATTACCCGAATTTTTGAATATGGCCTGTGTATGGTTGGTCGTGTCGTGAACGCTGGGGGGCTTGTCGTTCGCGTAGTCCGCACGCTCTTGCCGGGCGGGTAGCCGCAGGAGCGCCGTTCCCCACGCCACCAGACGGGACCCTTGTCAGAGAACGCCTTGCCTGTGCGCCACGTGGTGACCCTCGTGGTCGTCGTGCACGACGGTGCGCGACTTCTCCCGGGGCTCGTCAACGCGGTACGGGAGCAGACGCATCCCGTGGACCGCGTGGTGGGCGTCGACACGGGCAGCCGGGACCGCAGCGGAGCCGCGCTGACCGAGCTCCTCGGTCCCGACGCGGTCTTCGGGATGGACGCCGACACCGGGTACGGCACCTCCGTCGCCCGGGCGCTGCAGCACCCCGCGGCGCGCACGCCGGTGCCGGGACCCGGCTCGCCGCCGGACCCGGCGGTGGAGTGGATCTGGCTGCTGCACGACGACTGCGAGCCAGTCGCGGACGCCTTGGAGCAACTGCTCGGGGCGGCCAGCCGCAACCGCTCCACGGCGGTGCTCGGCCCCAAAGTGATGGACCTGGCCGACCGGCGGGTGCTGCGCGAGGCGGGCCTCACCATGGACCGGGCGGGACGGCGTGTCACCGGGATCGAGCCCGGCGAGATCGACCAGGGCCAGCACGATGGCAACCGGCCGGTGGTGGCCGTGAGTTCGGCGGGCATGCTGATCCGCCGCGACGTCTGGGACCAGGTCGGCGGGTTCGACCCCAACCTGCCCCTGATGCGCGACGACCTCGACTTCTGCTGGCGGGTGCACGCCGCCGGCTACGACATCCGGGTGATCACCGACGCGGTGGTCTACCACCGCGATATGTCGGCCCGGCAGCTCCGCAAGGCCCCGGCCGCAGGCGGTCATCCGCGGCTGTTCGACCGGCGTGGCACCTTGTACCTGTTCGCCGTCAACGTGCCCTTCGTGCCCATGCTCTTCCTGGTGACCGGCGGCGTGATCGGCTCGCTGGTCCGGGCCGCCTACTTCCTGGTCACCAAGCAGCAGCGCCGGGCCTGGGACCATCTCGGCGCGGTCGCCTGGCTGCTGCGGCACCCGATCCTGCTCTGGCGGGCCCGCCGCCGCCGCGCCGCCGACCGCAAGCGCGCGTGGTCGATCCTGCGCGGCCAGCTGCCCCGGAGCCGGACGCTGGCCCGGCTGGCCGAATCGGCCGCGGGCCTGCTGTCCGGCGCGCCGGCCTACGACAGCGGCGGGCTGCATCACGCCCTCGTCGACGAGGTCGGCGAGGACCTGCCGCTGCCCGCCGCCGATTCCGCGGTCCGGCGCGCGGCGACCAGCCCGGGTTTCCTGCTCTGCGCCGGCCTCACCGTCATCGCGCTGGTCGCGGAACGGTCGCTGGTCGGCTCGGTGCTGACCGGGTCGGGCACGCTGAGCGGCGGGGCCCTCGTGCCGGCCTGGGGCGGCGCGAGCGATCTGTGGCGTGAGTACCTGGCCGGCTATCACGACGCGGGCCTGGGCTCGGCGGCCAGCACGCCGCCCTACATCGGCGTCATGGCCGTGCTCGCCACCGTGCTGGCCGGCAAACCCTGGCTGGCCGTGGACGTCCTGCTGTTCGCCTCCGTGCCCGTGGCGGGGCTGACCGCGTTCCTGGCCACCCGCCGCCTCACCTCCGTGCTGGTCGCGAGGATCTGGCTGGCCGCCACCTACGCCCTGCTCCCGGTCGCGATGGGTGCCGTGGCGGCCGGGCGGATCGGCACCCTGGTGGCGTTCGTCCTGCTCCCGCTCATCG
>Ga0302184_10000838_pt1 | contig 20253 bp, 17 predicted proteins | sample I_Palsa_N3_3_FD_200233 | JGI IMG/M metagenome (GOLD analysis project Ga0302184, IMG submission 200233) | Peat permafrost microbial communities from Stordalen Mire near Abisko, Sweden - I_Palsa_N3_3 | ecosystem: Environmental > Terrestrial > Soil > Palsa > Peat permafrost | place: Sweden...
TTCTCCGGCGGGGAGAAGAAGCGGCACGAGATCTTGCAGCTCGAGCTGCTCAACCCCAAGTTCGCGATCCTGGACGAGACCGACTCCGGCCTGGACATCGACGCGCTCAAGGTCGTTTCGGAGGGCGTCAACCGGTTCCGCGGGCGGCCGGGGCACGCGATGCTGCTGATCACCCACTACACCCGGATCCTGGATTACGTGAAGCCGGACTTCGTGCACGTGTTCGTGGCCGGCCGGATGGTCGCCGAGGGCGGCCCCGAGCTGGCCGAGCAGCTGGAGCGGGAGGGCTACGAGAAGTTCCTGGGGGTTCCGGCGTGAGCGTCTTCCCCCAGCATCTCGACGTCGAGGCGGTCCGCGCCGACTTCCCTATCCTGAGCCGGACCGTCCGTAACGACAAGCCTCTGGTCTACCTGGACTCCGGCGCGACCTCGCAGAAGCCGGTCCAGGTCCTGGACGCCGAGCGGGCGTTCTACACCGAGCACAACTCCGCCGCGCACCGCGGCGCCCACCTGCTCGGCGAGGAGGCGACCGACGCCTACGAGAACGCGCGGATCACGGTGGCCGCCTTCATCGGCGCCGACCCGGGCGAGATCGTCTTCACCAAGAGCGCCACCGAGGCGATCAACCTGGTCGCCTACGCGATGAGCAACGCCCGTTCCGGCCGCCTCCACCTCGGGCCCGGTGACGAGGTCCTGGTCACCGAGATGGAGCATCATGCCAACCTGGTGCCCTGGCAACAGCTCTGCGAGCGCACCGGGGCCACGCTGCGCTGGTTCCGGGTCACCCCGGAGGGCCGGCTGGACCTAGACGACATTGACACCCTGATCACGGGGCGCACCAAGATCGTCGCCGTTACCCACCAGTCGAACGTCACCGGCACCATCCCGCCGGTGGCCGAGATCGCCCGGGCGGCGCACGAGCAGGGCGCGCTGGTGCTGGCCGACGGCGCCCAGTCGGTGCCGCACCAGCCGGTCGACGTGGCCGCGCTCGGCGTGGACTTCCTCGCCTTCTCCGGGCACAAGATGCTCGCCCCGTATGGCATCGGCGTGCTGTTCGGCCGGGCCGAGGTGCTGGAGGAGATGCCGCCCTTCCTCACCGGCGGGTCCATGATCGAGGTAGTGCGGATGGAGGGTTCCACGTTCATGCCTCCGCCGCAGCGGTTCGAGCCGGGGGTGCCGCCGGCCGCTCAGGCCGTGGGCCTGGCCGCGGCCTGTGACTATCTGTCGGCGCTCGGCATGGCGAACGTCGCGGCGCACGAGGAGTCGCTGACCGCCTACGCGCTCGACACGCTGGGCGCGATCGGCGGCGTGCGCATCCTTGGCCCGCTGACCACCAAGGACCGGGGCGGCGCGGTGTCGTTCGACGTTCAAGACGTGCACCCGCACGACGTCGGCCAGATCCTCGACGAGTTCGGCGTCGCGGTGCGCGCCGACCACCACTGCGCCTGGCCGCTGCACCGGGCCCTGGGGGTGGCCGCGAGCACGCGGGCCTCGTTTTACCTGTACAACACCCACGCCGAGATCGACGTGCTGGCCGACGCGATCCGCTACGCCCAGCGCTTCTTCGGCGCGCCGGTGGGATGATAACGCGGGCCCGAAGTGTTAGGAGGGCGTGATGGAGCCCCAGTCGATGTACCAGGAGATCATCCTGGACCACTACCGCAACCCGCACCACAAGGGCCTGCGGGAGCCCTTCGACGCCGAGGTTCATCACGTCAACCCGGTCTGCGGCGACGAGGTGACGCTGCGGGTGTCGCTCAAGGACGTCGGCGCGGAGCCGGTGGTCGATGATGTGTCGTACGACTCGCTGGGTTGCTCGATCAGCCAGGCGAGCGCGTCGGTGATGAGCGATCTGGTCATCGGCCGGCCAGTGTCCGAGGCCATGGCCATCAGCCAGGCGTTCCTGGAGCTCATGCAGTCCAAGGGAGCGGGAGAACCTGACGAAGACGTGCTGGAGGACGCGGTGGCGTTCGTCGGTGTCTCGAAGTACCCGGCCAGGATCAAGTGTGCCCTGCTCGGCTGGATGGCATGGAAAGACGCGACCGCGCAGGCCATGGAGGTAGGGCAATGACAGAGAACACGACCGCGGATCCCGCGGTAAGCACGGACGAGGACGCGGGTGTCCCGGGGGTATCAGCGGCCCCGGTGCCGACGGAGGGCGAGGGTGTCGCCGCGGAGCTCACGGCGGACCAGGAGGACGTGCTCGAGGCGCTGCGCGACGTGGTTGATCCCGAGCTCGGGATCAACGTGGTGGACCTCGGCCTGATCTACGGTGTCGACGTCGACGCCGAGCGGATCGCCACCATCGACATGACCCTGACCAGTGCCGCATGCCCGCTGACGGACGTCATCGAGGACCAGGCCCGTGAGGCGCTCGAGGGCGTGGTGACGGACTTCCGCATCAACTGGGTGTGGATGCCGCCGTGGGGTCCGGAGAGCATCACCGACGACGGGCGCGAGCAGCTTCGCGCCCTCGGCTTCAACATCTGACCTCCAGGTCGCCTGCCGCGCCATGAAGAATCCTGCTGCAGGCGGCGGGCGTTGGGTAGAAGTTGCGCCAGAGCGCCTAGTGTCCTGGATTGCTACGTTCGGACGCCGGCACGATGGCATCAGCCTCGTGGCAGACAATGACGGCGGCGGATCGCTGACCTTCACGGCCGCCGATGGCGCGATCGCGGAATGCCATCCGCCTTTCCCGCCCATGCGGGCGGCCGGAGGGGCCGGCGGGGAAGAGGCGGTCACGGAAGGGGCGGCTGAGGCGATGGTGGCGCACGCCGTCGCGAACCGCACCGTGGGGGTCCTGCTGGTGCGCCTGGGAGGCTACGCCGCCGGCGTGTTCTCAGGTTCTCCGCCTCAGCTGGTGAGCTCGAAGACCGGCAGGAGACCCGTGCACGGCCGGAGTGCGGCGGGCGGCTGGTCCCAGCACCGTTTCGCCCGGCGCAGAGAGAACCAGGCCGCGACCGCGCTGCACGCGGCCGCCGACGCCGCGGCCGGGATATTCGGCCCGTACGGTGCAGACGGTCTCGATGCCGTGGTGCTCGGCGGGGACAAGCGGTCCGCGGCCGGGCTCCGTGGTGACGCGAGGCTGGTACCGTACCTGGACCGTGCCGTGGACCGGTTCCTCACCGTCGCTGACCCGAAGCTAGCCGTGCTCAGGGACATTCCGCGCGATTTCCTGGCCATCCGCATCCGGCTGACCGAGCCGGAACCGGATGGCCCGGCGCATATTCACCAGGTAAACTAAGAGGCGTGCTGCCAACAACGGACTGAGCGGTATTGCCCTGGGGGGACGACCCCCCTGGACCCCCCCGCTTCTGGGGGGACCCATCCCCCCAGACCCCCCTTGGGGGGGACAAGCCCCCCGTTTCCCCTGGCCCCTTGGTTCGTTCTGCAGGAGCAGCTAAATCATGATTGTGGCAAGCGAAATCGAACTCCGGGCTGGCGCGCGCCTGCTGCTCGAAGACGCGTCGTTCCAGGTCGGTGCCGGGGACCGGATTGGCCTGGTCGGCCGGAACGGCGCGGGGAAAACGACGCTGGCCAAGGTGCTGGCAGGACACGCCCAGCCGGCGGCGGGTGCCGTCAGGCGCTCCGGCGCGGTGGGATACCTGCCGCAGGACCCGCGCACCGGCAACCTGGACATGCTGGCCATCGACCGGGTCCTGTCGGCCCGCGGCCTGGACCAGCTGCGGGCCGAACTACGCACCGCGGAAGCGGAGATGGCCGACCCCGATTCAGCGGCCGCCGCCGATGCCATCCGCCGGTACGGCAGGCTCGAAGAACGCCTGGCGGTTCTCGGCGGGTACGCGGCCGAGTCGCAGGCCGCCTCGATCACCGCCAGCCTGGGCCTGCCTGACCGGGTGCTGCACCAGCCGCTGCAGACCCTGTCCGGCGGTCAGCGCCGCCGGGTCGAGCTCGCCAGGATCCTGTTCTCCGATTCCGAGACCATGCTGCTGGACGAGCCGACCAACCACCTGGACGCCGACTCGGTGGCCTGGCTCCGCGATCACCTCAAGACCTACCGCGGCGGCCTGATAGTGATCAGCCACGATGTCGCATTGCTGGCCGATGTGGTGAACAAGGTGTTCTACCTCGACGCGCAGCGCGCCTGCCTGGATATGTACAACCTGGGCTGGCGCTCCTACCTGCAGCAGCGCGAGTCCGACGAACGGCGCCGCAAGCGTGAGCGGGTGAACGCGGGCCGGCAGGCCGGCGCTCTGATGGCGCAGGCGGACAAGATGCGCGCCAAGGCCACCAAGGCCAGGGCCGCGCAGAACATGCAGCGCCGGGCCGAGCGGATGCTGGCCGGGGTCGAGGCGGAGCGTACCGCGGACCGGGTGGCCAGACTTCGCTTCCCGGTGCCCGCACCCTGCGGCCGGACGCCGCTGGCCGCCGTCGGCCTGTCGAAGTCCTACGGGTCGGCCGAAGTGTTCACCGGAGTGGACGTCGCCGTTGACCGGGGAAGCCGGGTTGTGGTGCTCGGGCTTAACGGAGCGGGAAAGACCACGCTGCTCCGGTTGCTGGCCGGCGTGGAAACTCCTGACACAGGAAAAGTCACTCCAGGACACGGTCTCAGCCTTGGATATTACGCCCAGGAGCATGAAACCTTGGAAACCGAACGAACGGTCCTATCGCACATGCGCTCGGCCGCACCGGACCTTACCGAATCGCAGCAGCGCAAGGTTCTCGGGTCATTCCTGTTCTCAGGTGATGACGTGGAAAAACCAGCAGGCGTGCTTTCCGGTGGTGAGAAGACAAGGTTGGCCCTGGCTCTTCTAGTTGTATCAGGGGCCAACGTACTACTACTCGACGAGCCCACGAACAACCTGGATCCCGCTAGCCGGGAAGAGGTTCTAGGCGCGTTGCGGGGCTTCCGCGGGGCGATAGTTCTTGTGACTCATGATGAAGGTGCGGTTGAAGCGCTTTCGCCGGAACGCGTAATCGTGCTACCTGACGGTGTGGAAGACGCATGGAGCGAGGATTTCGCAGATCTTGTCGCACTTGCTTAAGGCTTGAGCGTTTGCGCAGCCGGGCTAAGGTTACGATTTCGCCATAACCTCGTAGAGATATAGTGATCGTTTGCCGTCATGTGGGTGGCTAATCCTTCGGTTATGCCTGATCATTACGGAGGAGAGCGTAACTCAATGACGACAGCAGCAAGCGGGAGGTACATATGGTCGAAGGTCTCAAGAAAGGAACGCGGGTCACCGGGCTAGATCGCACCAAGCTGGCGACGAGCCTAAGCCGGAGATACGACTCCGGCGAAAGCATCCGCTCACTGGCCGCCTCGACGGGAAGGTCCTACGGCTTCGTCCACAGGATACTGACCGAGACCGGAGTAACGTTGCGCGGACGTGGCGGCGCAACCCGTAGTGGCAAGACCAAGGTGAACCTCTAAAACCACGCCCAGGTGGCGCCGGCCTGGCGCACGCCGCCGGGACCCCGCCCGGATCGCCTCCTGGGAGTTCGCTGCTAGCTGACAGCATTCCCGCCGGTACGGGAAGGAATCACTGCCTCCGGAAGGTTTCCCTGGTCATGTACGGGCGGCCGAACATCAGCATGATGAGGTCCTTCCGGCAGGACCCGTCGGTCACCCAGCAGAAGCTGAAGCCCGGTACCGTCCGCCGGATCATCACCTACGCCAAGCCGTACAAGCTCTGGCTTTCCCTCTTCCTAGTCGTGACCATCCTCGACTCGCTCATCACCGTGGTGAACCCGCTGCTGCTGCGGGCGATCATCGACAAGGGCATCCTCGGTCATCACGAAGCAATAGTGATCGGGATCGCCGCGGCGGTGGCGGCGGTCGCGCTGTTCGACGCCTTCCTCGGCTTCGCTATCCGCTGGTATTCCGCGCGGATCGGCGAGGGCCTCATCTACGACCTGCGGACCCAGGTCTTCAGCCATGTGCAGCAGCAGCCGATCGCGTTCTTCACCAGGGCGCAGACCGGTTCCCTGGTCTCCCGGCTCAACAGCGACGTGATCGGCGCCCAGCAGGCGATCACGTCCACGATGTCCGCGGTGGTCTCCAACGTCCTGACCGTGGGCGCGATCCTGGTCACGATGTTCCTGCTGTCCTGGCGGATCAGCCTCATCGCGCTGGTGCTGATTCCGCTTTTCCTGCTGCCCGCGCGGCGGGTCGGGCGCAGGCTGCAGCGGCTCACCCGCGAATCGATGCAGCTTGACGCCGCGATGGGCTCGACCATGACCGAGCGTTTCAACGTGGCGGGCGCGATGCTGGTCAAGCTCTTCGGCCGGCCCGACCAGGAGTCGAAGGTATTCGCGGAGCGGGCTGGGCGGGTCCGCGATATCGGTGTCACCCAGTCGATGTACGGCCAGGTGTTCTTCAGCTCCCTGTCGCTGCTCGCGGCGCTCGCTACCGCGGTGGTCTACGGAGTCGGCGGAAGCCTGGTCGTCCGTGGTGCCCTGCAGGTCGGCACGCTGGTCGCGCTGTCCCAGCTCCTGGTCCGGGTGTATGGGCCGATCGCGCAGCTGTCCAACGTCCAGATCAGCGTGATGACCGCGCTGGTCAGTTTCGACCGGGTCTTCGAGGTACTCGACCTCAAGCCGCTGATCGCGGAGCAGCCCGGCGCGGCGGTCCTGCCCGCCAGGATCCCCGGTGGCAGGATCCCGGCTGGCGCGGTCCCGGCTGGCGGGGTCCCGGCTGGCGCGGTCCCGGCTGGCAGCGGTCCGGAGGGTCCGGATGGAGGGCCGCAGCAACTCCTGGCACCGGAGATCGAGTTCGACGACGTGTCGTTCCGGTACCCGACGGCCAGCGAGGTGTCCCTCGCCTCGCTGGAGTCGATCGCGCTGCGCTCTCCCGAGCGTTCCGGCGCCGCGGCCGGGGTCCTGCACGAGGTGAGCTTCCGTGCGCCGTCCGGCCAGCTGACCGCGCTGGTCGGCCCGTCGGGCGCGGGCAAGACCACGATCACCGCCCTGGCCGCGCGCTTGTATGACCCGAACGACGGCACCGTGCGGATCGGGGGGTATGACATCAGGGAGGTCACCCTGGAGTCGCTGCACGACGTGGTGGGCGTGGTGACCCAGGACGCACACCTGTTCCACGACACGATCCGGGCCAACCTGACCTACGCCAAGCCCGCGGCCACCGAGCTGGAGCTCATCGAAGCCTGCGAGGCGGCCCAGATCTGGGACCTGATCGCCGGCCTGCCCGACGGGCTGGACACCGTGGTGGGCGACCGCGGCTACCGGCTGTCAGGCGGGGAGAAACAGCGCGTCGCCGTGGCCCGGCTGCTGCTCAAGGCACCCTCCGTCGTGGTGCTCGATGAGGCGACCGCGCACCTGGACTCCGAATCCGAGGCCGCCGTGCAGCGTGCGCTGAAGACCGCGCTGGCGGGACGGACCTCGCTGGTCATCGCGCACCGCCTCTCCACGATCAGGGAAGCAGACCAGATCCTGGTGGTCGACGCCGGCCGCATTACCCAGCGCGGCACGCACGAGGAGCTTCTGGCTTCAGGTGGCCTGTACGCCGACCTATACCACACCCAGTTTGCCAGCCAGGCAGCCTAAGGCTTCTTAGGGTTGGTACCCGGCGGCCTGGAGGGTGAACAGCTCGGCGTAGATGCCGCCCTGGCCGATCAGGGACTGGTGGTCACCGGACTCCGCGACCCGCCCGCCGTCCAGCACGATGATCTGGTCGGCCATGTGGACGGTTCCGAACCGGTGCGAGACGAGGACGGTGATCCCCGCCCACCGCTCCTCCTGCCTTCCCCGGGGCCGCGCCGCGTCGCGGTAGCTGGCGAACAGCGCGGCTTCGCTCGGGGCACCAGGCTCGCGGTCGGCTCGTCCAGGACCGTGAGCAGCGGGCGCTCTCGCATCAGCCCGCGCGACAGGGCCAGCCGCTGCCACTGCCCTCCGGACAGCGCCCGGCCACCCACGTAGGGGCCGAGCAGGGTGTCGAGCCCGTCCGCCAGGTCACCGTCGCTGTGACCGTCCGCCCCCACCAGGTCTGAAGCGCCGGCCCGGCGGATCGCGCTGAGCACGGCGTCGCGGTCATCGATGCGGGGCAGGTCACCCGCGCCCACTCCGTCGCCCAGCGACATGGCGAACCGGACGAAGTCCTGGAACGCGCCGGTGGTGGCTGCGCGCCAGTGCCGCGGGCTGATGTCGGCCAGATCCCTCCCGTCGACCGTGATTCGGCCCGAGGTCGGGCGGTACATGCCGGCCAGGAGCTTGATCAAGGTTGACTTGCCCGCGCCATTCTCGCCGACGACGGCGACGGTGGTACCGGCCCGCAGCCGCAGGCAGATGTCGTCCAGGACCGGGTTTTCCTGGCCCGGATAGGTGAAGCTGACGTGCTCGAAGCTGATGCCGTCCGCCAGCTCAGACGGCGCGGGCTCCCCGGTCTCGTCGGCCAGGCCGGCCACGTAGTCCTCGAGCCACATCAGCCGGTCCGCCGTGGTGGCCGCGATGGCGAACGAGCCAGCGCTGGTACTGGCCCCGGTCACCTGGCGCTGGGCGCGGCGCAGCAGGCTGACGACCTCGACCACCGCGCCCGGGGAGGCGTCGCCGTGCGCGGCGCGCAGCACCAGGGCGACGATCGCGCCGCCGAATCCGGCGGCGTACAGGATCCATCCCGCCGCTTCCCACAGCGCGGCGACGTGAGCTGCGCGCAGCGCTTTGGCGTTGATCTGGCCGCCGAGCCTGACGTGCCGGGCCAGCAGCCCGTCCGTCACCCCGAAGGTCCGCAGCTCCCTGGCCGGCGCGGCGGTGGAAGCCAGCGAGAACAGGTCATCCAGCAGGCGCCGGGGATCGGCAAGGTCGTCATCGGAGCGCTTTTCCACCTTGGCCGCTTTGCGGTCGGCCACGGCCGGCGCGAGGGCCAGCAGCGGCACCACGATCAGCGGCGGCCAGACCAGGGCGAGCAGCACGGCCGCCCCCACGAACTGGATCCCCGAGCGGATCAATCCCAGTGTCTGAGCGGGCGCGCCGGCCAGGGTCCGGCGGCGTTCCCGTAGCGCGTCGATCTCGGCCAGGTAGTCGGGCCGTTCGAAGTGCTCCAGGAAGGGCGCGTCGCAGGCGAGGCCGCCTATCCGCAGGCCAAGGCGCAGGTTGGCCAGATCGGTCATCTTCGCGTTGAGAGCACCTCCGATCAGCTGCAGCACCCATCCGCCGGGGAAGGCGATGGCCGCGATGATCAGGCCCGTCACGATACGGCCTGGCTGGTGCGCGAGCGCCCCGTCCACGATGGCACGGAAGCCAAGCGGGTAGGCCAGCATGAGCAGCGAGGATCCGAGCGCGGCCAGCACGCATTGGGTCGCCAGCAGGGGAGCGGCCCGCCACGCCGTGCCGAACAGGATGTCCAGCCGCCGCAGCGGGCGCAGCAGCCTGCTCGCGGTGAGCCGGGACGCTCCGCTCTCAGCCATCGGCCCGCACCCCAGCGCCCCCAGAGCCCCGGGTCGCCTCGGTGAATCGCGCGGCCTGCATCGCGAACATCTCGGCGTACCCGCCGCCCGCCGCCACCAGCTCGGCGTGACTGCCGAGCTCGGTAATCCGCCCCGCCTCGAGCACGGCGATGCGCTCGGCCCGCCGGACGGTCGCGAAACGGTGCGAGATAACCATCGTGGTCAGCCCCGAGGTGAGCTCGAGGAACCGGTTGTAGAAGGCCGCCTCGGCGCGGATGTCGAGCTGGGCCGTCGGCTCGTCGAGCACCAGCACCCGGGCTCCCTTCGCGGCCGCGTAGAGCGCCCGGGCCAGGGCGAGCCGCTGCCACTGGCCGCCGGACAGGTCGGTGCCGCCGCGGTAGCCGGGCGCGCAGATGGTGTCCCATCCGAACGGCAGAGCGCGCACGAACTCCAGCGCACCCGCCTGAGCCGCGGCCTGCTCCAGGGCGGCCTCGTCGAAGTCCGCGGACAGGCCGTCGGCGGTCAGATCGCGGAAGGCGACATTCTCCCGGGCACTCAGCGGGTAGCGGCCGAAGTCCTGGTTCACCACGGCCACCTGGCGCTGCCAGCTACGGGCGTCCAGGTCCCGCAGGCCGATACCGTCCACGGTGATCCGCCCGCCGGACGGTTCCCGCAGCCGGGCGAGCAGAGTCACCAGCGTGGTCTTGCCCGCGCCGTTCGCGCCGACCAGGGCCAGCGACCGGCCGGCCTTCAGTTCCAGGTCAAGGCCCTCATAGACGGGTCGTCCGCCACCGGGATAGCGGTAGCCGACCGCCTCGAAGCGGATACCGCGGGCGGGACGGCCCGCCACGCTGCCTGCGCCGCTGTCCGCGGCCGGCGCACGGAGCCGGGTGACCAGCTCATCGAGGTCGGGCACGGATGCGAGCATGCTCTCCAGCGTGACGTCGGCGGCGCTGACCCCGCCCACCTGCATGGTGGAGGGAAGCATCGGCAGCATGACCGCGACCGTGCCGAGGCTGATGTCGTGGTGCCAGGCCGCGACCGCGAGGAGTCCCGCCCCCGCGACGTACATCGCGGCGACCACGACGGTGAACAGCAAGGCCCGGCTCCTGAAGTGGCGCATCTGCCGCCACGGGGGCTCCATGCCCGCCAGCCACTTGTCCCGGTGCCGGTCGAGTATCCAGCGACCTAGCCCGAAGACCCGGATCTCCTTGGCGAACGCGGGCCGGTATGAACAGCCCAGGTAGTACCAGCTGTGCCGCAGCTCCGGTGTCGCCCGCCGCACCAACGTCGCCCGCTCGGCCAGCAGCCGGCGCAGCGGTGGCCGCAGCAGCGACCAGCCGAGGAAGAAAGCCAGCCCGATGTACCAGCGGAACGAGGCGAGCACGACGCAGGCGATGAACCCGCTCAGCCGGTCGCCGAAGGCGCTGGCCAGGGCCATCGGGGCGTCGGCGGGACGCGAGGTGGACAGCTCGCCGCTCGCCGACGCCAGCTGGTCCAGAACCGCTGAGTCCTCCAGGTGCTCCACCCCCGTCGGCGCGCAGACCGCCTCCGCCAGACGACGCTGCATCCCGGTGGCCATCACCGCCGAGGCGTGCGCCGACAGCAGGTCCTCGGCCGGGCTGCGCAGCAGGGAAAGCGCGTACGCGGCCGTGCCGATCGCCAGCCCGATCAGCAGGTTCCGTCCGCTGGCCGATCCCAGCCCGTGCGTCACCGCCGCCGGGATGCGTCCGGTGGCCCGGCCCAGAGCCACCAGCGCCACGATGGGCAGGAACCCGTCGGCCAAGACGAACAGGGCCATCACGAGGGTCAGGAGCGGGCTCGTCTCCCACACCAGCCGCAGTACCCGGACCCGCGGTGAGCCGGCCAGCCGCCGCGACAGAGCCAGCCGCCCGGACGGGACGAGCCGGGACAGGGTACCGGGACGCACGGTGCGAGCGAGGAAGGCTACCCCTTGCGATGCCACGCCCCGCAACATGACCGGCTCCTAAAACTGATTCGAATCAGTATTGGTACTAAGATCGTGTCCATGAAGCCTAACCAGAAAGCCGGGCGTGGGTGAAGTGAGTTTTCCCTCGCCTCAGCCAGACCGCGACCTAGCCAGGCCCCGGCCGGCTCCCCGCCAGCGCCGTGCCATCGCGACCCGGCGGCGGCTGTACGAGGCGGCCATGGCCGAGTACGCCAGGGTGGGGCTGGAGACCGCCCGGGTCGAGGACATTGTGGCCGCCGCCGAGGTGAGCTGGGGGACGTTCTTCCATTATTTCCCAGCCAAGGAGGACGTGCTTCTCGACGCCGCCGCGGAGGTCTGCCGGGCCTACGGTGAGGCCATCCAGGCGGGACTGGAGGCGGCCCAGGACACCGAGACCATCTTCGCGTCGGCATTCGCCGCGATGTCGAGGACCGCGGCCGAGATCGCCGCGACCAATGCCCTGCGCGTCAGGATGCTGCTCTACGTGCTCAGTCACCCGGGTCGGCTGACCGAGTTCCTCGGCGAGGACGTGGCCCCGCCGATAGCGGCGACGACCTCGGTGATCGCCCAGGGCCAGCTGCGCGGGGAGATCCGCTCGGACGAGCCAGCCGAGTCGCTGGCGGTCATCCTGCATTACGCGGTCCTGTTCGCGGGCCGCCGCGGGGTGACGATCGGCAGGCCGCCAGGCTCGACGCCGCTCAGCCGCCTGGCCCTGCAGACCGTCCTGCGTGGCATGCGCCCCTTAAGGCAGGGCATAGCCGAGACGGCGGAGCTCGTCGCCGGCGATCTTCTCGACCTCCGCGATGTCCTGCGGGCTCAGCGATCCTTCGTACGCCGGCGAGCGGCGGGAGCGCCCGCGGCTGCGGGCCGCGCGGGCGGCGTTCCGGATCTCGGCCGCCTGCACGGTTGTACCCGTGAAGCGGGACAGGTCGGCCAGGACCTCGTCAGGCTTGCCCATCATGTGCTCGTAGCGGATCGTCTTGAGCTGGGCGGCGGCCAGGCTGTGGTGCAGTTGTGCGGCCAGCCGCACGGACCAGCGCCAGCGCAGCGCGCATCGCCCGGCCGGGGACAACCGCGGCCAGAGCTCCCGGTCCTCCTCGGTATCGATGCCGAAGAACGGATTGGGGAACTCGGTGTCTATGTTCACGAAACTGGGGCGGAACCAGGACATCACGACCGGGTCGGCCAGCATGGCGGCCACCACGTCCCGGGCGTCCCTGACGACCTGCACGATCCGAGCGTCCGGGAACGCGTAGCTGAGCGCCTCGGCGCAGTAGACGAGGTCGGGGCTCGCGTCCCCGTAGGTTTCCAGCCCCCTGAGCTCCACACACGACCCGACGGCATCGGCGGCGAGCCCGGCCGCGGCCCGGCATTCCCGCGTGCAGTCAAGGCAGCTGTGCGCGCTGACCTGCCAGGCCTGCGCGAAGGCGTCCCTGATCACGGTGGCGGCGGCTTGCGGCCGGCCCTGATGCATGGACGGCCGCCGGGCGAAGGCGTACACCACGCGCAGCACGCTGGGCTGGCCGATCGTGATGTGGAAACCGCGGGAGGCCTTCACGGCACGGCCGATCAGGTCCGCCCCCGAGTGCGGCGCGCCGATCACGAAGACCGGCTGGTGCACGCTGCGGGAGTTGACGATGAGAATGTGACGAGCTGAGGGCATAGTCGCCTGACGGTCGGGATCTCTAACGCCTGCCGGGGTCTGGTTCTCCTTAGCCTGGCACGCTCCGGCGCTCATCCCGGGCCACTCCCCGCCGGTGTTCTTCGGCGTGGCCGCTAAGGTTGAGAGCGGTCTGCACCAGCGGGACGTGACTGAACGCCTGCGGCATGTTGCCCACCAGCCGACCGTAACGGGGATCGTACTCTTCGCTCAGCAAGCCTACGTCGTTACGCACGGCGAGCAGCCGCTCGAACAGCTCGATCGCCTCCTCGTGGCGGCCGCTCAGCTCCAGCGCGTTTGCCAGCCAGAAACTGCAGGCCAGGAAGGCGCCCTCCGAGCCGGCCAGCCCGTCCACCGCCGACGTGCCGCCAGGCGGCAGCTCATACCGGCGCAGGAAGCCGTCCTTCATCAGGTCCCGCTGCACGACCTTCATCGTCGACACGATCCGGGGATCGTCGGGGTCCAGGAAGCCCACGTCGGAGATGAGCAGGACGGAGGCGTCGAGCTCGGTCGCACCGTAGTACTGGGTGAAGGCCCCCCGCTCGGAGTTGTACCCTTTCTCGCAGACCTCGGCCTTGATCTTGTCGCGGGTGCCGCGCCAGCGGGCCGCCAGGTCCGTCTCGCCCGCCTGTTCGGCGTAGCCCGCGGCGCGGTCGAAGGCGACCCAGGCCATGACCTTAGAGTGAACGAAGTGGCGCCGCGGCCCGCGTACCTCCCATAGCCCCTCGTCTGGCTCTTGCCAGTGCTCTTCGAGGAACCCGACCAGCGAGCGCTGCAGCGACCAGGTGTGCTGGTCGTCATGCAGCCCGGACTTGCAGCTGAGCTGAAGCGCGTCGATCACCTCGCCGTACACATCGAGCTGAAGCTGGCCGGCCGCCGCGTTGCCGATCCGCACGGGCACCGATCCTTCGTATCCTGGCAGCCAGTCCGCTTCCCATTCAGCGAGCCGGCGTTCGCCGGCCACGCCGTACATGATCTGGATGTCCTGCGGGCTCCCGGCGATAGCGCGGCCCAGCCACAGGCGCCACGCCTTGGCCTCGGAGATGTAGCCGGTACGCAGCAGCGCCTCGAGGGTAATGGTGGCGTCACGCAGCCAGCAGTACCTGTAATCCCAGTTGCGCACGCCGCCGATGTCCTCGGGGAGCGAGGTGGTGGCGGCCGCGACGATACCGCCGGTGGGCTGGTAGGTGAGCGCCTTCAGGGTGATCAGGGACCGGATCACGGCATCGCGGTAAGGGCCCTCGTAGGTACAGCGGGAGACCCAGCCGTCCCAGAACTTCCTGGTCTGCTCGAGGGCGTCGAACGGGTCAAGCGAGGCGGGTTTGCCCTGGTGCGAGGGCAGGTAGGTGAGGACGAAGGGGACGCTGTCGCCCGCGGCGACGCGGAACGTCGCCGTGTGCGCTAGGTCCCGCCCGGTCAGCGGGACCGGCGTGCGCAGCCAGAGCGAGTCGGGGCCCGCGGTCACTGCGATGCCGTCCCCGGTCCTGACCGTCCAGGGCAGGATCGATCCATAGCCGAAGCGGATCCTCAGCTCCAGGCTCATGTCAACGGTCCCGCTGACGCCCGTCACCAGCCGCACCAGGACGGGCGGCTCGTCGTCGCGAGGCGGCATGAAGTCGGTGATCCGGACGACGCCGTCCGGGGTTTCCCACTGGGTTTCCAGGATCAGCGTGTCACCGGCATAGCGCCGGGTCGGCGCGGACGCTCCCGGCGTGCTTGGCGCGATCCGCCAGTGGCCATGGTCCTGGGTGCCCAGCAGGGCCGCGAAGGATGCCGCTGAGTCGAACCGCGGCAGGCACAGCCAGTCCACCGAACCGTCCCTGCCGATGAGCGCGACCGATTGCATGTCACCGACGATGGCGTAGTCTTCGATTCGCCCGGCCACGTGTCCTCCTGTTGGCTATCCCCTGCCGATACCGTACTAGGCGCCGGCTGCCATTAGGCTGGCATCATGGGCGTACTACCGGGCGTAGTGGGCGGCTGGAGGTGGCGCCGGCTGCTGGGCGCGGGAATGGCGCTCGCCGCGCTGACTGCGGTTACGGGCTGTGCCCAGTTCGACGCGGCTCTCGGGCAGCGGCAGGCGGTCGTCTCTTTCCGCGATAACACACCCGTCTCCGCCAAGCTCGTCGTGCGGGCCACTTGCGCGAAGGTACCGGCGGTGACCCCCCAGCCTCTCCCTTCTGACCTTGATTCCCCCTATGCCCTGCAGCAGCTGACCTATCAGGTCAACCAGGCCAGCGACGCGGACGTGGCGATGCTGGAAAAGTGCCTGGCCAAGTTTCCCGTAGTGGCCGGCGTCACACTGCAGGATTCAAGCGACGAAGGCAACTGATATTGCCGCTTAGCCTCGCTTACCCCGCGTGGATGTCCTAACCCATTGCTTTTCATCGGCTTAACCTCGGGTGTTTCTGCTGGTAGTGGCGCTGCCGCGCTTGATTCCCTACAATGCCTACTTCATGTATAGTGAATCAGCGGGATTCCTATATAAACGATAGAAATTAGGTACTAGATGCGACGTGTTACGAGCGCCGCGATGTTCGGCGCTGCCCTCCTGCTGGCTGGCTGCTCTTCCTCGGCGTCGGGTTCGGCGGGTTCGGCGGGTTCCAGCTCAAGCTCGGGTTCGGGGGGGTCAGCCGCGAGTGCGCCGGTGACGGTGCGGCTGGGCTTCCTGACCAATATCACCCATGCTTCGGCCCTGGTCGGGCTGAAGGAAGGTTTCTTCACCAAGGATCTCGGCTCGGCGGGAACGCTGAAGCCCACCGCGTTCAGCACCGGGACCCAGGAGACCACTGCCTTGCTGGCCGGCCAGCTTGACGTCGCCTATGTCGGGCCGAACCCGGCCATTAACGCCTGGCAGAAGTCCAGCGGCAGCGCGGTCAAGATCATCTCCGGAGCGGCCACCGGCGGCGCCTCGGTCGTGGTCAAGAAGGGCATCATGTCGGCGGCCCAGCTCAAGGGCAAGACGCTGGCCACGCCGTCGCTGGGCAACACGCAGGATGTGGCGGTGCGCTACTGGCTGAAGCAAAATGGGGTGACCACGACCGCGACGGGCGGCGGGGACGCGTTCATCAAGCCCACCACGCCGAACTCGGCGGCTGTGCTGGAGTTCAAGTCGGGGCAGATCGCCGGCGGCTCAGAACCGGCGCCGTATGACATCGAGATGGTCCAGGACGGCGGCACGGTGCTGCTGAGCGAGCCTGGCGTGACCACCTTGCTCGTGGTGACGCAGAGCTTCCTGTCCGCCCATGCCGCGGTTGTCGCGGACCTGCTCAAGGCCCAGGTCCAGGCCAACGACTTCATCAGGTCGGACCCGGCCGCGGCGCAGGCCGGCGCGAACGCCGAGCTGGCCTCTTATACCAGCAAGCCGCTCAAGGCGAGCATTGTCGCGGCGGCGTTTAAAGAGATCACCTTCACCGATGACCCTGATGCGTCATCGCTGAGCACCGACGCGTCGCAGGCCGTGTCCCTCGGCCTGCTCAAGCCGGTCAGCCTGAGCGGCATCTTTGATCTGGATCCGCTCAACGCGGTGTTGTCGGCGGCCGGTGAATCCCCGGTGAGTTCCTAAACGATGGTGAGGCAGGTGAGTTCCGTGGCGGTAACCGAACGGCGGGCTCCGGCGACAGCGGTAGCCACGGGAGCGGTCCGGCTGACGGGCGTCTCCAAGGTGTTCGGGCGCGGCAGCTCAGCGGTGCAGGCGCTCGATCAGGTGTCGCTGGAGGTCGCGCCGGGGGAATTCACCTGCCTGATCGGCGCGTCGGGCTGCGGCAAGTCCACGCTGCTGGCGCTGGTCGCGGGGCTGGAGCAGCCGACCTCGGGTGAGGTGTCGACCGGGGAAGAGGGAAGGGGAGGCGGGCGGGGGGTCGCGGTCATGTTCCAGGAGCCCGCGCTGTTCCCGTGGCTCACCGCGGCGGGCAACGTGGAGATGGCGCTGCGCGCCCGCGGCGCGGGCAGGGCCGAGCGCCGCCAGCGGGCCGCGGAACTGCTGCGGACCGTGAACCTGGGCGACTTCGGCGGGAAGCGGCCGCACGAGCTGTCCGGCGGCATGCGGCAGCGGGTCGCGCTCGCCCGGGCGCTCGCCCAGGACGCCGGCATCTTGCTGATGGACGAGCCGTTCGGCGCCCTGGACGCGATGACCAGGGACCTGCTGCACGACGAGATCGACCGTATCCGCGCCGGCCGGGCGTTCACCGTCCTGTTCGTCACCCACAACGTGCAGGAAGCGGTCCGGCTCGGCGACCGCGTCGTGGTGATGAGCAGCCGCCCCGGCCGGGTGATCGATGAGTTCGCCGTGGATATCGAGCGCCCGCGCCGGATCGACTCGGCGCCGGTCGCGGAACTGGCCGCACAGATCACCGACCGGCTGCGTGAGGAGATGAGCCGCGATGCCCGCTGACTACCCGGAAGCAAAAACCGTACCGGTCTACGCGGAGAAGCTAGCCTGGCTCGAGGCCCAGGAGGCGCCCGAGCCCGGTCAGCGCGGCCGCACGCTGGCCAGGCGCGCCTGGGCGTCGCTGTGGCCCAAGGCACTCGCCGTCATCATCGTCCTGGCGATCTGGCAGCTCATCCATATCAGCGGCTGGAAGAAGGACATCTTCCCCGGGCCCGGCGGGACGCTGGGCAACCTGGGAGATCAGCTGAAGACAGGCCTGCTGTGGCACGCCATCGCCACCACGGCCGAACGCGCGGTCATCGGCTTCGGCCTGGCCGTGCTGACCGGCGCGGTCACCGGCGCGCTGGTATCCAGGATCGGGCCGCTGCGAGCCGCGTTCGGGTCGCTCATCACCGGGCTGCAGACGATGCCGTCGATCGCCTGGTTCCCGTTCGCCATCATCTTGTTCGGCATCAGCACCACCGCCATCTTGTTCGTCATCGTCCTCGGGGCCGCCCCGTCGATCGCCAACGGCCTGATCGCGGGCGTCGACTACACCCCGCCGATCCTGCTGCGGGCGGGCGCCACGATGGGGCTGCGGCGGCTCTCGCTGTACCGGCACCTGATCCTGCCCGCCTCGCTGCCCGCCATGGTAGCCGGGCTACGGCAGGGCTGGGCGTTCGCCTGGCGCAGCCTGATGGCCGGCGAGCTGCTCGTCATCATCGCCAACCAGCCGTCCCTGGGCGTGCTGCTCTCCACCGACCAGGACCAGGCCGACATGCAAAGCGCCACCGCGATCATCATCGTCATCCTGCTCATCGGCATCTTCGTGCACACCCTGTTCAGCATGGCCGACAACGCCATCCGCCGCCGCTGGGGCCTAGTCGGCAGCTCCTGACCCCCCGACCCAGAGCGGGTTCCGATTCATCCGGACGCCAGACATCACCCGGCAGGCTGCTCCTTCGCCGGGCCGGCCAGGTAGACCACGCGGCGGGCAATGTTGACGGCGTGGTCGGCCAGACGCTCGTAAAACCGCGCCACCAGTGTCATCTCCATCGTCACCGGCAATGCCATGCCCCCTGCGGCCAGCTCAGCGATCAGGCTGGCGTGCAGCTCGTCCATCTCGTCGTCACGTTCTTCTAGCGCCAGCGCGACGGAACGATCGCGCTGGTACCAGGAGTCCACCGCCTGGCGCCACATCTCCGATGCCAGGGTTCCCATCCGCTCGACGATCCCTCGGGTGCGCGGCGAGAGGTCCCCGCCGAGAATGTGATTGGCCCGGGAGGCGATCTGCACGACGAGGTCGTGGGAGCGCTCGAGCTCGGGCACGATGCGCAGCACGGAGAGCAGGAAGCGCAGGTCGGAGGCGACCGGCGCCTGGAGCAGGATCTCGCGGTTAACCAGTTCCTCGATCTGCGGGTAGAGGGTGTTGATGAGCTGCTCGCGCTCGGTCAGCGCTTGGAGCACGTCGTTGTTACCGGTCAGCAGGGCCTGAGTCGCCCCGGGCAGGTCCTCGGCGACCATCGCGAACAGCTCGATGACCTTGGCTTCGATTCCCTCCAGGTCGCGCTCGAATTCACGCCGGGGCTCGACCACAGCGTCCCCCCCTCAGCCCATCCGGCCGGTGACGTAAGCCTGGGTGCGGCTGTCCTGCGGGTCACCGAAGATCTGCGCGGTCGACCCGTACTCGACCAGGACGCCGGTGCGGGTGTCGCTCTTCTCATCGCGCAGCACCGAGTAGAAGGCGGTGCGGTCGCTGACCCGGGTCGCCTGCTGCATGTTGTGCGTGACGATGACGATCGTGTACCGGGTTTTGATCTCGTGCATGAGGTCCTCGATGCGGCCCGTCGCGATCGGGTCGAGGGCCGAGCAGGGCTCGTCCATGAGCACGACATCAGGCTCCACCGCGAGCGTGCGGGCGATGCAGAGCCGCTGCGCCTGGCCGCCGGACAGGCCGAGGCCGGACTTGTTCAGCCGGTCCTTGACCTCGTCCCAGAGGGCCGCCTGCTTCAGCGACCGCTCGACGATCTCGTCCAGCCTGCCCTTGTTGCGGATGCCGTTGATGCGCGGCCCGTAAGCGATGTTGTCGTAGATCGACTTCGGGAACGGGTTGGCCTTCTGGAAGACCATCCCGATGCGGCGCCTGACGGCGATCGGCGAGACGTCCTTGCTGTACAGGGGCACGCCCCGGTAGCGGATGTCGCCCTCGACCCGGGCCCCGGCGATCAGGTCGTTCATCCGGTTGAGGCTGCGCAGCACCGTCGTCTTGCCGCAGCCGGACGGCCCGATGAATGCGGTGATCTCGTGCTCGTGGACGGTCAGCGAGACGTCGGTCACCGCGCGGAACGACCCGTAGAAGATCGACGTGTTGCTCACGTCGAAGATGGCCGTGCCGCTGAACTTATCCCGAGGCGCTGTATCCATTACGGCCAGCTTGGGGAGGACTTCTTGATCCTGCTGTACGTTCAGCTGATCCTGCTGCTCTTCCATGGGATCCCTAGCGCGCGTTGCGGGTGAACAGGGCCGTGATGATGCGGGCCACAATCATCAGTATGAAGGTAATCGCGACCAGCGTGAGCGCCGCGCCCCAGGCGCGGGCGTTCGCGCCGGTGTAGGCGGACTGCGCGTTCATGAAGATCTGGAACGGCAGTGTGGTGTTCGGGCCGCTGAAAAGGTTGGTGTTGGTCTGCTCCACTGTGAGCATGGTGAACAGCACCGGCGCCGTCTCGCCCGCGGCCCGCGCGATGGCCAGCAGCGCGCCGCTGACGATGCCGCTCAGCGCGGCGGGAAGGACAACGGTCACCGTGACGCGGGCCTTGCTGGCGCCCAGGGCGTAACTGCCTTCCCTGAGGCTGTCCGGCACCAGGAGGAGCATCTCGTAGGACGAACGGATCACG
>Ga0302184_10000839_pt1 | contig 20248 bp, 6 predicted proteins | sample I_Palsa_N3_3_FD_200233 | JGI IMG/M metagenome (GOLD analysis project Ga0302184, IMG submission 200233) | Peat permafrost microbial communities from Stordalen Mire near Abisko, Sweden - I_Palsa_N3_3 | ecosystem: Environmental > Terrestrial > Soil > Palsa > Peat permafrost | place: Sweden: Abisko...
TGGCCGACGAGGACCTGATCGCCGAAGAGGACGTCGCGGTCACGATCACCTACGGCGGCTACGCCAAGCGCACCAAGACCGACCTGTACCGCGCGCAGCGGCGGGGCGGCAAGGGAGTCCGCGGCGCGCAGCTGCGCACCGACGACATCGTGGATCACTTCTTCGTGACCACGACCCATCACTGGATCTTGTTCTTCACCAACAAGGGCCGGGTCTACCGGGCCAAGGCCTACGAGCTGCCCGACGCCGGCCGCGACGCCCGCGGCCAGCACGTGGCCAACCTGCTCGAGTTCCAGCCGGACGAGCGGATCGCGGAGGTACTCGCGCTGCGCGACTACCAGGTCGCGCCCTACCTGGTCCTGGCGACCAGGTCCGGCCTGGTGAAGAAGACCCGGCTGACCGATTTCGACTCGCCCCGGTCCCGCGGCATCATCGCGATCAACCTGCGCGAGGACGACGAGGTGATCGGGGCCAGCCTGGTCTCGCCGGAGGAGGACCTGCTGCTGGTCAGCAAGGGCGCGCAGGCCATCAGGTTCCGGGCCAGCGACGAATCGCTGCGGCCGATGGGGCGCGCCACCTCCGGCGTGATCGGCATGCGCTTCAACGACGGCGACGAGCTGCTCGGCATGTACGTGGTCAAGGAAGGCGAGGACGTGCTGGTGGCCACCGGCGGCGGGTACGCCAAGCGCACCCCGGCCGACGCGTACCCGGTCCAGGGCCGCGGCGGCCGCGGCGTGGTCACCGCGAAGATCGTGGAGGCCCGCGGCGAGCTGGTGGGCGCGCTGATGGTGCACGCCGACGACGAGGTCTTCGCCATAACGTCGGCGGGCGGGTTGATCAGGACCAGCGCCGGGGAAGTAAAGCAGTCGGGGCGGCAGACCATGGGGGTCCGGCTGATGAACCTGGCCGCCGGAGATAGCGTGGTGGCCCTGGCCCGCAACGCGGAGTCACTGGTCGAAGACGATACGGAAGAGCTGACGGGCGACGACGACGACGACGAACAGGGCATTTCGCTGGATGCCGCGGACCCGGCCGATCCTGGTCATGGGGGTTCTGTGGTCGAGCCCGGCGACGTCGCGGATGAAGCCGGCGGAGATGGAGAATAATACGAGCGACGGGGAGGAGACGGCTGGGACATCTGGATGACAGGGCAAGGTAACGATTTCGGGGGCAGAAGCGTCCCATAGGGTGAGCGAAGTCCGGCAAAAAGCCGTCTTCTTCGCACAGGTGGTCATATGGGCGTCTCGTCCGGAGATAACCTCGTGAGGGTCCGGACAGAGGGAGGACGGCTTGGACAGGCGCACTAACGGGCCCGAGGGCTCAGGCGGAGCCTCGCCTACCATCGTGACCTCGCGGGCAGGCGACGACGTGGACAACGACGAGGAAACCCTGGCCGCGGGCAACACGCCGGCCCCGGCGAGGCGGACGCCGGCTAGGCCAGCCGCCGGAACTGCTCCCGTCACGACGGCACCAGCCAACGGCGACATATCCGACCGCAGCGCCAACGGCGCCGTCGCGGCCAGCGACACGCCGGCCAGCGGCACCGACCAGACGACGGGCAGTCCGTCCGCGGCCGGCCCGGCGCAGGCCTCCGGCCAGGACGGAACCCGCGGCACCGAAGCAGACGTCACTCTCGCGGACGTACCCGCCCTGCCCGCCGATCAGATCGGCCCGGCGTCGTCGGGCTCCTCGCCGCCCGGCCACCAGACGCCGACGGTTTCACCCGCCGCGTTCGCCTGGGAGATGCCCGATCCGCCGCCCAGTTCGCCGTCGTCTCCGGCGCGGAGCTTCCTGAGGGCGGGCACGAACTCCAAAAGCGAGGTCGCGTCGCGGACGCCAGCGGCGACCGGCCCGGGCGCGGGAAAGACCACGGCCGACGAGGACCCGAAGTCCCCGCCCTGGAGCGGCCCGAAGAAAGCCGAGCCGAAGAAAGCCGGCCCGAAGAAGGCATCGTCAAAGCGCAACGCGCGGCAGGCGCACCTGACCGTGGCCCGGGTCGAGCCCTGGTCGGTGATGAAGTTCAGTTTCGTGGTGTCCCTGGTCGCTTTTGTCATCTTGTTCGTGGCCGTGAGCCTGCTCTACGGCGCGCTGGACGGGCTCGGCGTGTTCGACTCGCTCCAGCGGCTTGTCTCGAGCCTCACGTCAAGCCAGGGCTCGGCCGGCGTGAACGCGTCGAAATGGTTCTCGGCCTCCCGGGTGCTCGGCTACACGGCCCTGCTCGGCACGCTCAACATCGTGCTCATCACCGCGATGTCTACCATCGGGTCGGTTGTCTACAATCTGACTTCGCGCCTGATCGGCGGGGTGGAAGTGACGCTCCGCGAGACCGAGTGACGCGCCGGCCGCCCAGCAGGTCCGAAAACCACGGCACAACCCGCCGCGCCGGTGCGGTAGGATGAATGTCGCTTATGTTTCCGCAGGTCAGCAAGGGGTTATAGCTCAGTCGGTTAGAGCGCGTCCCTGATAAGGACGAGGCCCGTGGTTCAAGTCCACGTAACCCCACAAATCACTTCCTTACCGGCAGTAACGCACCCTCGAGATCATCGCGGGGCGCGCCCCGGCTGCCGGAGAACGCCGGCCGGGCCGGACGGTTTTGCTAAGCTGCCGTACACCTGCGGTCGGCGGACTCTCCTTCCACTGACCCGTTCCGATCTGGAGGATTCCTCGCTGTGAAGAAGCTAATCGTCCTCGCCGCGCTCGGGCTTGGCGCATTCGCCGTGTGGCGTAAGGTCCAGTCTGACCGCGCCGAACTCGACCTGTGGACCGAAGCTACAGCGGCCGACGAGGACTTATCCGCGGCCGGGGGCCGTCTGGCAGAGTCAGAGCCGGGAAGTCGGGGGAAATCCGATCCGGCACGAGGAGGCGGGCCGGTGAGCGACACCTTGGGCCTATCGCTGGTGTGCTGTGACGTGCTCGGGGCGGCTGCGGTCGACGGCAACGTGCTGGAGCGGGCGTTCGCGGAAGCGATCGCCACCCAGGGCATGGTCACCGGCACCGCGGCTTACACCAGGTCGATGGTTCAGTTCGACCGGACCCGCGGCTGGGCGCCCGCCGACGTCATGCGGAGCCTGTTCCCGGAGGATGAGATCCGGGCCCAGGCCGCGAGTCTTTCCTTCGAGCGGTCATTCCAGGCGGCCGTGGACCGGTTCGGCGTGCTGCCGTTGCCCGGAGCGAACGAGGCCCTGGCCAAGCTCACCGCGGCCGGCCTCAAGGTGTGCCTGCTGTCTTCGCTGTCCCGGCCCGCGCTCAGCGTCATCATGGAACGCCTCGACTGGTGGCAGCGTACCGACCTGATCCTGTGCGCGGACGATGTGACCAGGGCTTTTCCCTGGCCGGACCTCATTCTCACCGCGTTGCTCCGGCTCGGTGCCGGTGATGTGCGGGACGTGGCCGTGGTCACCGCCAGCGAAAGCGGAGTGCTGGCCGCCCGGCGGGCCGGAGCCGGGTTTGTCGTCGGCGTTCTCAGCGACGTCGATGACCCGAACAGGCTCGGCCGGGCCGGGGCGACGCACCTGCTCACAGACATCGGCGAACTGCCTGACCTGCTGTCACAGGCCGGGATCGCGCCCCTCGGACCGCACCACGGCGAGTGAGGAACCACCGCGTGGCCCATGGCAGACTTGAAGCATGCCCGAGCTGCCGGAAGTGGAGTCGCTGGCCGCCTTCCTGCGCGGTCACGCAGTCGGTCATGCCGTCGCGCGGGCTGATGCGGCCTCGTTCTCGGTCCTGAAGACCTTCGACCCGCCGCTAGCCAGCCTGACCGGCCAGGTGCTCACCGATGTCGGCAGGCACGGCAAGTTTCTCGACCTCTCCTCCGACCAGGGCTTGCATCTGATCATGCACCTGGCCCGGGCGGGCTGGCTGCGCTGGCGAGACGAACAGCCGACCGCGCCGCCGAAGCCGGGCAAGAGCCCGCTGGCCTTCCGGCTGACGCTCGACGACGGTTCCGGGTTCGACCTCACCGAGGCGGGCACGCGCAAGCGCCTCGCGGTTTACCTGGTCCGCGACCCGGCTGAAGTGCCCGGAGTCGCCTCGCTGGGGCCCGACCCGATGGCCGCGGAGTTCACCGCGGACACGCTAGCGGGCCTGCTGGCCGGGCGCCGGACACAGGTCAAGGGCGTGCTCCGCGATCAGCGGATCATCGCCGGCATCGGCAACGCTTACTCCGACGAGGTGCTGCACGCGGCCAAGATGTCACCGTTCAAGATCGCGGCCAGCATGACGCCACAGGAGGTAGGCATCCTGTACGACGCGATCAAGACGACGCTGGCCGAAGCCGTGGAACGTTCGGCCGGCCTGGCCGCCGCGGACCTGAAGGGCGAGAAGAAGAGCGGGCTGCGGGTGCACGGCAAGGCAGGCGAGGCCTGCCCGGTCTGCGGCGACACCGTCAGGGAGGTCTCGTTCGCCGACTCCGCGCTCCAGTACTGCCCGACCTGCCAGACCGGCGGCAAGCCCCTCGCCGACCGTCGCCTGTCCCGCCTGCTCAAATAGCCTTATCCCGCACGGCCGTGCCGCCCGCACCCGGCTGGCTCGCCAGCGGGTACCCTTGGCGGGAGACATCTCGGGGCTATAGCTCAGCTGGAAGAGCACTTGCTTTGCAAGCAAGGGGTCAGGGGTTCGAGCCCCCTTAGCTCCACCAGGCTAAACGTCCAGCCGGACCCGCTGAAAACGGCGATTGATCACCCAAGTTGGCCACAACGGGGTCATGATTCGCCACCGCCCAGCCCACCTTGCTGATCACCAACCAGGCCCAGCTCCCCGCCCGCCAGGTCATCCAGTCCCTACGCCCGGCGGATGAACATCGAGCAGCGCCTCGCCGAAGCAATACAGTCCTTCGGCCTCGACGCGCTCGCCGGCGCGGTCCCGCTCAACATCGACCTCGACGTCGTGCTCTCCGTCCTGGCCCATACCGTCTGCGCCGCGCTGCGCCGCCGCCTGCCCGGCTACGGCACAGCCACCTGGGGAACTTCGGTCGAAGAGGGACTAATCCAAAATCACGAATGATGGAGGTTAGAAACCCACTGAAAGCGGTCTTGTGTAGGCATGGACGACCAGGTTTTCCCCGTATGGCCGTAGATAATGCGCAGCCTCTCCGAGTTTAGTCGTGACGTCAAACATCAGACCTTGAAGAGGCCCCCTGCCGATCCAGTCCGGGTTGTTAGCGCCGCTGAGATAATCAAAGTATGGCGCAAGGCCGGGTGAATTTCGAATTGCGTCCTCAGTCATTCTTTCCAGAACAGTTCCATAGGCGCGAGCAGGCGCCTGCATCGCGGCATTGTACTCGCCGGCACTAAGATGCAGGTCCATAAGTTCGGGCATGTTGGCAGCAAGCTTCTCGTTCTGCGATTTCACGACCGCTGCAAACTCGCTGTTGAGTTGCGCTACGGTCGGTGTCGTTTGTCCTGCGGCCGCTCGTTCCAGCGGAGCCACGGTCTCTGCCGGTCCGGCTAGCGGCGCAGCGATTGACAATGCAGTAGCGGTAAACCGCGATGCGTCCTCTACGGCTGAAAGTGTTGCAAGCGTAGCCTCAGCGGATTCTCCTTGACTAGCGAGAGCATAAGCTCGCGCGGCGCACTCGCCAACTCCGATTCCCGTCGAGATAAGGTCATTGGCAACGCTCCGTATGCCCTCCTCTGTAAGAGCGGCCGGCTCGAGCAGCATAGACAGCGTGCCGAGCGCGGCGCGAGCGGCTAGCGAGTTATTCGGGTCGTCGACGTCTCGCACCGCTCCTTTCCATTGTGTATACAGAAAACCCCGCGACAGTTGCGGAAGGGAGCCTGGAGCGTCTACGGAAGGAGGAGGGGCGATGCTGTGACCTCTGGGCGATGGGGATGGAGGCGCAGAGCCTGCTGTTTCGGGCGGCGGAACGCTGCACATGCTCGTGTCGGCACAGCCTCCGGATGATTCTGTGCATACCTGTGGCGGTGCCTGGCATACCGGCGCGGGTGCCGCACTTGATTGCTGGTCGTCCAGACCTGATGGATCGGACGTGTTCAGAGGGCGGCTGCGTGCGTACCGGTAGGAGTTGAGGTCGGATCCCAGGGATCGCACGGTGAGCGGGTCGGGAGAAACCCAGCGGGCGAGCCACGGGGCGTAGTACCGGGCGCGAGAGTAGTCGAGGCCGCTTTCTTCGTCGCGCTCTCTGCCGGCGTATCGGTAGCGCTTGTGGGCGTAACTTCCCAGCACTGTCTCGCCGTAGGGTGAGTACTCTTCCCGGTTCGCCCAGCTTCCTGTGCTGTCGATGACCACCGCTGATGTCCCGAGGTGGTCACCAAGGACGTACTTCGTGGCCGGCGTAACGTCGTCTGGTAGCGGCGTACCTAGCCGGATCGTCGCGACGCGTCCGTCGCCAACTGCGATGGTCAGAGTGTTCTGCTCAATGGTCCCGGCGGGTCGGGTCCGGCTGAAGTACTCGTACAGGCCGTCTATGTAAACGGTCGACTCGACGATGGGACCTCGTAGCACTACTTTCTTAATGCGGTTGCCGGCGGCGTCGTAGAGATACGTCGCGGTCAGCGAGGCGGAGGCGGCGCCGGCCTGAGTGCGGTAAGCGCCGAGCCGGTCGTCGTGGGTCCAGTCGAGGTGCCGAGACGTGGTGACGCCCGCGAGGTTGCCGTTCGCGTCGTATGAGTAGGTGGGCGTGCCGGCCGCCGGGTCGTTGCTGAGGTGCGTCAACTGGGTGGTCGGCGGGCTGTTCCAGCCGGTAGCGCTGTTGAGGTGCGCGGCCCAGGCAGCCTGCCAGTCCTGCGGCTGCAGACCGCCGAAGCCGAAGTCGCGGGTCCAGGTGGAGGTGGGCGTGCTGTGGGCGAGGGTGACGAGGTCGCCGATTGGGTCATAGCGGTACTCCTCGGTGTACAGGGCGGTCATCGACGGCGCGTTGCCCTGGCTGACGGTGCCGAAGCTGCCGGAGTTGTAGCCGCAGCGCGGGTCGTCTGTCACCGGCCGGGGTGCGGGGATGTTACTGCACTCGCGACCGGTTGCCGAGACCACCCGGTAGGTGGGGTCGTAGGCGAACTCGCGGACAAGAGCGTCGCCGGTCGCGAGGAGCCCGGCCAGGACCGGGTCTTGAACGGAGAATGCGGCGGGGTTGGCGACGACCCCGGAACCCGGCGTCCGGTCCTGGATTCCAAGAATGTTGCCGACGAGGTCATAGCTGTACAGCCGGTCGTCAAGCGGGGCACCTGTGGGTTGGTAGTCGAGGCCGGACAGGTTGTAGCGCTCCGTCCGGACCCTGGTGAGCCGGAATGTCACGGGGTCGTAAGCGCAGCGGGTCATCAGCCCGTTCCCGTAGACGGTCATCGTCCGCTGGCCGCGGGCGTTGTAGGTGACAAGGCTGACGAAGCTGCCCCCGTCGAGGGTAACTGCCGTGACGGCCCCCGCCCGGTCGTAGGCAGCCCGGATCTCGTGCCGCAGGCCGTCGACTGCCACCGGCAGCTGGGTGCTGAGCACCTGGTTGAGCGCGTTGTAGGTCAGCGACGTCTCGTAGGGGTCCTGCGTGTTGAGGAGGCTATCCGCGTGGGACACGAGGTCGCCGCCGCCAGGTGGCTGCCAGTCGACAGCGAAGGGGGCGGCCCCGGCGACGAGGTCATCGGCGATGACCTCCCTGACCTTGTCGAGGGGGTTGCCGGTGAAGTCGGCACTGTTGAGAGTGACCCGCCCGGCCCCGTCGTAATGCTGGTACACCTGGCCGAGCAAGTTGCGGCCGACGGCGACACCCGGCCCGAGGCCTGCGTCCGCGGACTCACCGAAGATCAGCAGCTCGCGCAGGGTGACGGCGCCGCCGGACGCGTCCCTTGCCCAGGTGCGGATCGGGCGATGGGCCCGGTCGTAGGCGGCGAGCGTGAGCGAGCCGCTGCCGGCCCGCTGCTCGACCAGGCTGCCGGCGGGGTCGGGAATGATGCGGCGGACGCCGGCGTCGAGGCTGTCGATGCGCAGGCACCGGTTGGCGTAGTCATACAGGCGCCGGTAGGTCACCCGGCCCAGGGCATCGGTGACGGCAAGGACGTTGCCGCGGATGTCGTAGCTGGTCTGGACGGTGAACCAGTCAGTCGCCGGGTCAGGGCCGTTGCGGGCAACGGCCCTGGTAACGCGCCCCAGTGAGTCGGTCTCCATGCTGGCAGGAGTATTCCAGTGCGACTGGTAAGCCAGGGACCCTGCCGGGTCGGTGCGGCCGGCGTTGTCGTTGAGGTCGTAGGTGTAGGTCTCCCACGGTGTCGGCTCGAACAGGGCCGGGCTGGTCAGATCGGGCGCCGCGATGGTGCCGGGGACGCCGTAGACGACGCAGGTCTGCGAGCCGTCAGGGTTGACAGTGCGGACGTTGCGTCCCGGCGGGTCGTAGTACAGGTCCTGGTACTCGCCGAGCTCGCCTCCGGCCGGGACTGCGTAGCCGAAACCGGTCGCGTAGAAGGGCTCGTAGGACCGCACCAGGTGGTTCTTGTTGTCGTAGATGACCCATCCGGTCACCGCGACGTTCGTCGGATCGGCGGGGGCGCGCTCGTGCCCGACGGCGTCCGCATTGAGGGCTGGGTCGAGCGGGAGCCCGCTGTTGCCGCTGGCAGGGTCGCCGACGCTGAAATCGGCGGCCTCCGTCCTGGTCTGGATCTTGCGGCCGAAGCCGTCGGAGTACTCGGCCATCTGGCGGGTCTCGTCCCGGTCGGCCGCGGCGACGGCGGTGTCGGTGACGCGGTAGACACGGCGGATGGTGCGCACCGAGATGGGCGCAGCGTGTGCCGGGTCTTCGAACGCGGTCAGGTCGTAGACGTAGCGAAGGCTCGGCGCGGCCGGGGTGTCGCCGACGTTCTCGCCGGGCTTGCCCATCATCGCCACGCTCGCCACCAGGCCGAGCGGCGTGAACGTGCACAGGCTGCGGTTGCCGTTGGGCGAGGTGAGCTGGCGGACCTGCAGGATGCGGTAGTCGTAGTCGGCCGCGCTAAGCAGGCCGGTTGGCCCGCGGACCTGCAGTGGCTTCAGGCTGAACTGGTCGTAGCTGACAACGCTGGTGTCGTTGCCGAGCGGGTCGCGGGTGACCTGGAGCAGTCCGACGCCGGTTCCTGGTGGTCCCTCCGCGCCTGCCTGGCCGGCGTGGAAGTCGTATCGCTGGCGGCTGGCAGCGGCGAAGTAGCCGGGATGGTCGTCGGGGTCGGCGCCGCCCGGGTTCCAGGAGAATCCGGCGAGCGGCGGGCAGGCGGCGCGGAACTCGGCCGGGTAGTCCGCCGTCCACGCGGTGCTGCCGCCGGCGGCTGGCAGGTAAGGGGGCCGTTCGGGCGGGTTGGTGGGGGCGCTGCCTGAGGCGTAGGCCTGGTCGAGGATCGCGTCGTCGAAGGCGAGGGTCTCGGTGCGGACGGCGGCGCCGTAGTAGCCGAGCTGGCGGAGCGGGCGGCCGGTGAACGCTGTCCCGTCGTAGTAGGTCCGGGTCTGCGCGAAGGGCCTGAGCTGCGCAGTCTCGCTGAGGATCGCCGCATGGAGGGCCCACAGGCTGGAGGTTCCGTCGTTGACGGCCTCGTAGCTGGTGGTCCTGGCGGTCCGGTTGGTGATGAAGACCTGGTCGTCGTGGCGCTGGGCATAGTCAGTCTTGGCGTAGGTCGCCAGGTACGGCCCGGACGGGTCAGGATCTGCGGTTGTGTAGTCGCGGCAGCGCGGAACGGCGACGGATATCTGCGTGACGGGCTGACCGTAGGCGTCGTAGCTGTCGGTGAACGTGACCCGGGTGAGCGGGTCGCTGGCGCGTTCCCATTGCGTGGTCCTGGCGGCCAGCGGCTCGGGGAAGAACACGCGCAGCTGGCAAGGCTGCGGGGCAGTAGGCCATGCGGCGCCGACTGGGAGGCCGGAAACGCCCTGCACGTTCTCGGTGACCGTGTAGGGGCTGTCCTGGCGGGGTGTGCCGTCGAGCCCGTAGACCTCCGCGCGCAGGATCTGGCCGCGCAGGGTGCGGATGGCGTCCCGGCGTGCACTGCGGGGCAGGGCAGCCAGGAAGGCGGCGGCCGCGGGCGGGCGGGTCAGGGTCGGCGGGTCTCCGGGCCAGTACTCGCTGCTGTAGTCGAGTTCCTCCCAGGCGATGGCGTCGCCGACTGGGCCGAGATGAAACCAGGTGCGGGTCTGCACCGGAGTGCACCAGCGAGGCACCTCGAGCTGCGGGAGCCCTTCGGGACCGGCCGGCGGTGCGGCCTCAAGCAGGTCCAGGGTCTCGGTGTCGGTCTGGTCAACCCGGCCGAAGCCGCGGAACTCGTGGTCAACGCCGTCCCAGTAGCCGTTGTGGTAGCGGTACGTGGTGGTGAGCCGGCCGCCAGAGATGGCGTCCACGCTCTCGGTCCTGGCGACCACCTGGACCGGGAAGGGAAGCGTGGTCTGCCAGGTGGTGGCCAGCTGCTGGCCGTCTTGCAGGCAGTAGCTGGTAGAGGAGGCGTAGGTGAGCCTGGTGATCGCGCCGATGTGGTTGTCGATCCTCGACAGCAGATACGGCTTCACCCCGCCGGTGAACTCCAAGTACCAACTGCCGGGCCGACCGCTGGGCGTAGCGGTGTCGGTAGTGCTGAACAGCAGGCCGGGGACGCCGTTGCCGAACAGGTCAATCAGGCGGAGCAGGTCGGAGTCGGACACCAGGGGGGTGCCGTCGATGGTGATGGGATCGGACCAGCTGTTGCCGCTGCGGTTGATCCAGATAGTGACCTGGCCGCCGCCGACATAGACCAGATCGGCGGCGCCGTCGCCGTCGATGTCGCCGACCAGCACGCGGGCCGGGTCGTAATTGAACGGCAGCGCCGGGGAGCTGGCCATGGTGATCCGCTGACCCCAATTGCCATATCCCAGGTTGGGCCAGTACTGGATGATCCGGTCGTGGATGTAAACGATGTCCTGCAGGCCGTCGCCGGTCATATCGGCCCATGTCACACGGGGGTCGGCGAATGAGACGTCAGGGAAGTCGGCCAGGTTGCCTGGCTCGACGGAGCGCGTGGCGCTCCAGCCGGTGTCGGGGTCGCAGAAGAAGCAGTCCAGGCGGCTGCCGGAGCGGATGGCGTCGGTGACCCCGTTCCCGGTCAGGTCGACCAGGTGCACCTGCGGGTCGTTCAGGTCGAAGCTGGGCGCGACTTGGTAGGGCCGGAACGATGTGCTGTCCCAGGTCCCGTCGTAGCTCCACGGGTAGTACCCGGCGGTCATGGCGGTCGACACCATGAGGTCGAGGTGACCGTCACCGTTCGCGTCGGCAAACTGGACACCAGGCTGGCCGAGCTGTACTTCGGTGGGGGCGTCCGGGATGGCCTGCGGCATGGCCCAGTGTCCCTGGCCGGTGTTGCGCCAGTAGCGTGCCACCCCGTTGAGCTGGACCACGTCGGGCAGGCCCCGTCCCAGCAGGTCGACGAGTTCGTGGTCGGAGCCGGCAATCACGCCGATCGGGGTGGTCCCACCGCCGACCGGGGCGAACTGACGCCCGGTGGGAGAGAAGGCCGTGTAGTCGAGAGTGACGGGCGGCATCGCCTCAGTAGCTGTCCCGTCGTGGCCGGTCAGCTGGACGGACACCAGCAGCGACAGGGCGTTGATGGGAGCCTGGTGGCCGGGCTGCTGGTCGGCGTAGCCGAGGGTGAGCGTGCGGGCCAGCAGGTCCGTACCGCTGTCGGAGTGGATCTCGACGGAAGCGCAGCGCTGGACGGTCCGGATCTCGAACCCGGCCCGGTAGTCGGAGAACGGGTCCGGCCTGGCCGCATAGCTGAAACGCGCAGAGATCAGGAACGAAGGATTCGCAGCATCGCCGTAGTCGACGTAGCGGATCTGCGATAGGTACAGCTGGTCCCAGTTGTGCGGGCCATCTTGGCGGACCGGGCCGCGCGCCTGCAGGTATTCGATCCGGTTGCCGAACGGGTCGGTGGTCAGGGTCAGCTTCCAGGCGAATATGTGCTGCGGGTTGGAGGGATTGGTGATTACCGCCGGGCCATTGCCGGCGCTGCCGGGCGTGCCGTAGGTGCTGGTCAACCCGTCCTTGCTGCGCACCTGCCAGTAGTCGCTGCCCGGCTGGCTGTGGTGGTCGATGTAGGAGAAGGAGCCTTCGGTGCGGGGGCGGTAGCGGGTGACGCCCGGGGCCGGGCTGCCGACGGGGACGAGGTCCTCGCCGCCGGCCAGGATGAACACGTCGGTGCGGTCGTCGTAGACTGGAACGCCCAGCGAGGTCTTGCGGCTGATGGCGGGGACGTCCAGGTTCCAGCCGAGCCCGAACGGGCCGTTGCCGACGCCGCTGGTATAGGCCAGGCTCACCTTCGGCCCGAAGCCGTTGCGCCCGGCTGGCAGCGGCAGCGGAATGCTGAGGTTCGCGGTGCCGGTATGCGGATCCGGTGCGAATTTCTCGCCGATCCCGGACAGCGCCCCGCCGCCCTCCGGCAGGGACAGGATCTCCTGCGGCCGGTCCGCCTGGCCGGTCATCGGCCGGGGACGGAGCGGGTCAGGCCGGCCATGGCGGCGTCTTGGCGGTGTAGGTGATGTCGAACAGGATGTCGGTGATCTGCTGGCTGGTGAACCAGTCCCTGACGACCTGGGTGTCGGGCAGCGTGAGCTGCCAGGTACCGAATGGCGTGCTGCCGATCATCGGGATCCAGCTGGCGGCGTTCCCGCGTCGGGTGCTGATGATCCCGCCTATGGTGGTCGCCGCGCCGCCGACTGCTGCGGTGCTGGCCCCTTCGAAGAACAGCAGCGAGCTGACCGGGATCTCGAAGCTCGCCCCGTCGGCCCTGGCGAAGGAGAGGATGACCTGCTGGATCCGGATGTCGTTCAGGTTGGCCGGGAAGTCGGTGGCGGCGACGGTGAACTGGACGGTCATCGGCGTGGCCGTCTGGAAAGGGTTGTTCAGGTCATACCACTGGTCGGGCAGGTCATTGACGAAGCTGTACGGCCGTTCCTGGCTGACCTGACCGTCCAGCGACCGGATGACCTGGGCCCGGTATCCGGGGTCGGCCAGAGCCGTGTAGTTGATGGTGATCTGGACATCGGCCAGGGTGCTGAAGTCGAACTGATTGGCCGCCAGGGGCATGCTGAATTCCCACTGAGCCGCCACGCCGAGCTCCTGGAATGGCAGCAGCAGCTCGGACTGCGGGTCTGTGCTGAGCACGCCGGTGGCATTGAGCGGGGTGGTGATGGCCACCGACTGGGGATCGGTCCGTACCACCACGGTCTGGAACACGTCAGGGCCGATCACCACCTGGCTCGCGCCGGTGCAGGACAGGGTGGCCTTGATGCCCTGGACGGGCGGGATCAGGGCGATCACCGACGTGCTGACCTGCTGGATCAGCCGCATGTAGTGGCCGGGGAAATCCTGGTCGAAGAGCGTGAGCGGGGTGCTGAAGTTCATCACCCCGGTCTCGCGGAGCTGCTGGAAGTCGACCGGGTAGAGCTGGGCGAGGGAGATCGTCTTGGTCAGCTGGAGCCTGCGCTGGTCGGTGCTGAAGTAGTACTGGTCGAGCTCGGTGATGTCCTGGGTCAGCTGCTCGGCGCCGGTGAGCCCCATCGTGTCGGAGGTGCCGGCGGCCAGCAGGTTGGCCGAGGCTGGCTGCCAGTAGTTGGACTTGATGAAGCCGGGCGGGACTTCCTGGCGCTCGAAGGCCATCTGGTTTTCCGCCAGCAGGGCTACGGCGGTGGCCTGCTGCAGGAAGTAGCTGTAGACGCCCTGCAGGACGCCGGCCATCCAGTCATACAGCGGGGCGTTCAGGAACTGGTTGACCAGGAAGTTCAGGGTGTCGGCCGCATTACCCGCCTGAAGCTGGGCGATGGCCAGCTGCTGCCCCGCGACTCGCACCTGGTCTGTCGCGATGGTGATCTGCTGGCCCGCGATCTGCGCGGCCTCCTGGCTCTGGCTGAGCTGGAACTGCCAGCTGTCTTGCTGCAGCTCCAGGCTTGCCTGCGCATTGTCGATCTGCGCGGCAGTAGCGGATACGCCCGCGGCGGACGTCAGTCCCGCCGCCAGGAACGATCCGCTGGTGGCGCCGAAGGTGGCGACGGCCTCCAGCAAGCCAGTGGTTGCGCCCGCTACACCCGCCTCTATCTGCAGGCCCTTCTCCGTCTGCTGCGCGGTGATCGCGGACTGCTCCAGGCTGCCGATGTCACTGCCCTGGAGCTGCTGCCAGTAGCTGGCCTGCATCTGCGCGTTCTGCTGCTGGAGCTGGGCCAAGGTTACCGAGGCGGCAGCCTGCTGCGCGGTGAGGGACTGCAGCTGAACGGTGGCGTCGGTGACCGTCAGGTTCTGCCTGGCCTGCAGCTCGGCATAGGCAGCCTGCTGGTACTGCTGGAGGGCGGCGAGCATCTGGGCCTCGATCTGCGCGGCGGTCTGGACCAGCTGCTGTGCGCGCTTGATGAGCGTCGCGTAAGGGTAGGCCGTGGGCTGCAGTGTCACGGCGCCAGGGAGCATGAGCTGGCCGTCGCTGCCGATGGTCGGCAGGCCGCTGCCGGAGTCGGTCGGTGCCGAGTACGGATCAACCTGCCGGGTCATGCCAGCGATGTTCATCCCGTGGCGCAGCTCATACAGGCACAGCTCGCCATGGGCCTGCAGCGCGCCGATCACCGGGTTGACCGGCGCGCAGAACCAGAAGTCCACGGTCGGCAGGTTGAACCCGCCAGGGGGCCCCGGATCAGGTGGCTGAGGGCCCGGCTCTGGGTCCTTCAGTATCGGCCGGGATGTGCGCAGCGGGGCTTCCTGGCCGCCCGGCTGCCCGGCGGATGGCTGCCCGGCTGCGGGCTTGGCGTCTGCCGCCGGAGGCCCAGAGGCAGCGGACCCGGCGGCCAGCCCGGATGCGGCGGCGGCCGTAGCGCTCACGCCCGTGGCAGCGGCGTCCACCGCGGGAATCGAAAGCAGGGCCGAGTAGGCGGCGGCGGCGCGGGTGTCCAGGGCGGCAAGGACCCCGCTAACAGTGGGTCTGGGCGGCAGGTCACGCCGGGCCCCGGTGATCAGGGCGCGGGCGGCGGAGAACCGGTCCGGCCAGGCATCCTTGCCGCCGAGCGCTGACGTGATCTTGGGGATCAGCGGTGCCAAGGCGGCGGGCCGGCCGATAGTCGCCAGGTCGGCGGCGATGATAGCCAGCATCGGCTGCCAGGCCGGATCGACCGGGATGTCGAGTACCTCGATGGTCAGTCCCGCGCAGGAATCCGCGTACTGGTCGAAGATCGGCAGGCTGAGCAGGGACAGCCCGGTCATGTACAGGGTCCGGGCCTGCGCATCGGACTCGGACGTGTCGGTGGTGAACAGCGAGTCCGCGTACGCGAAGAGGCAGCCGACGATCTGCAGCACCGTGTAACGGGTGTAGGCATAATGCCTGGTCATGGCGATAGCGTGCGGGTTCAGCGGATCCGCGAGCCAGCCCGCCGGGAGCGTGTACAGCTGCGGGGGCCCCTCCTCCAGGACCAGGCCATAATAGATGTCGCTGATCTGCTCGGGCACGCTGTAGTCGTAGGTGGTGCGGTACCAGTCCAGCGCCGCAGTGAACTGGCCCTGCTGCCGCAGCTGGTTGGCCAGGTAAACAGGGACGAAGTAGTAGGCCTCCTGCAGGTAGGTCATCATCGATGCCGGGGCAGCCTGGGTGAAGCCGGGCGGGACCGCCAGGTTGGCCTCGAACGCCTGCTTAATCGCCGGGCTGCGGTTCTGCAGGTCCGTGCTCGACAGATGGCCGGGGATGTCGAGCGGCGCGCTGACGATGGGCACCGGGGAGAACGGGGGCAGTTGCACATCTGGTGGGCCGAAGTCCACGTCCTGCCAGTAGGTGGTGTAGATCACGCCAGGGCTACCGCCCGTTGTGCCCAGGAGGGCGGCGAACAGGTCGGTGCGCTGGGGAAGCTGAGACACGGCGGCCACCCTCCACGGTGCGGCCAGGGTGCTAATGTCGCCGCCGTCATTGCTGATCGCCGTCCACCCGGACCAGGAACCCGGGTCGCCCGGATCGTCGGTGGACCTGGTCCAGATGCTCGTTCCCGGCGTTCCAGGCCCGGCCACGTATACCTCGACACGATCCTGCGAGCGTGCTAGCGCCGCGACCGGCGCTCCGCCGTGGAGGCTGCCGCCCAGCGACGTGACCGGGACCGCCACCGGATTTCCGGCCGAGTAGTCGGGCCTGCTCAGCAGCACTGATGTGGCTGGGGATAGATACAGCACATCGACGACGTCTGCGCCCTCGGAAATGGCGGTGAGCGGACTGCTGGCCGCGGATGGCTGGCTCTCATTGAGAACGATCCACCCATGTGTTGATACCCACGACGAGCCGTCCTGCCAGTAGTAGCCGGAGACGTCTCCGTCGGAGTTGGTCACCGTGACAATGACCGTCTGCGGGTCGGGGGAGACCGCGGACAGCTGCAGGGAATTAGTCTCCCCGATGTCCTGGCTGCCGGAGAACGGAGTGGGCATCTGGATCCAGGGCTGCCAGGAGTCTTCTCCGGGCGGCCCGCCTGACCAGGTGGTGCGAACAATGCCGTCGTTGCCGAGGCCGAACACGTGGAGGTAATTACGGTTACCGTCGTTGCGGGCGACCGCGGCAACGTTAATGATGTCGTCACCTACACTAATATTCTCAAACGTATGCCACTGACCGCCGTCGAAATTATTGTCCTGCCAATTCCAGAAGATGTTAGGGAGGTCGAAGCCAGGCGGCTGACCTGGAGGGTGCGGCGCGGGGGGACCAGCACCAATGACGAAGATATCGAAGTGATCCGGAGTGCGAACGATCACAGTAGGCGCAAGGTTGGCAGCGATAGGGTCACCGGCGGTGAAGGCGATATCAATCTGGGATACGCCGCCCAGCGTCCCGCTGTTGACTGCGAGGTTCGATTCGGCGGTGCTCACAATACTGTCGGAGGAATCGACCCAGAACAAGTCGATCAGGCCGGGCGTCCGGGACACCGCGGCGATGGCCTGACCGGAGCTGACGTCGGCTGCCGTGGCCTGCGTCCATGGTCCCCAGGAGCCGACCCTGGCCCACCCGATGGCCGACCAGTCTGTCCCGTTGGCGCTGAGCGTTCGCTCGTACCGCCCGTCAGGCGTGGTGACGACGATCCCTGGAGGGTAGGTGCCGGAATTCTGCCCGAACAATTGCGGGCTTCCCTGGAAGCCGAGCTGCGCGGTGAATGATGCCCATTCGGGCTGGACTGGCAGCGGGTAGACCTGCTGCTCCCAGGCGCACTGCACGGGGTCATACCGGGTGATCGCCAGCGTGAGGCCGCTTGAGGTGTTCACGATGAAGACCAGTAGCACCCACAGCTTGCCGTTGGGATCTATTAGCGACGTCGCGGCGCTGAGGCTGACCAGTTGCTGGTTACCAAGGCCGGGGATGGAATCCCAGAAGGTCTGTGCGTATCCGGACTGGTCTGCTGAGTTGTAGGTCGACCAGTACGCGGTCTGCGAGTTGGCGGCGATGCCGAACATGTAGAGCAGCGTGGTCTGCGGGGCAGGCCCGGCGGTGACGTTGCAGGAGGCCTGGACATTCAGGGAGCAGACGTCGCGGTAGTAAGTGTCGTACTGGCTGACCATCTGGCTGAGCTGGTCAGGGGTAAGCGTCGCGTTCTGCTGGACGCTTGTGACGAGTGCCCGGAAGGCAGGAGTCTGGTGCTGCTGGTCGCGGAGGGTGGGGTCGAGCAGGTTCTCCGGGTAGAGCAGGACCATGATCGCGGCGCGCCAGGTGGCGTAGGACCCCATCCAGGTCCACTCGGCGTCGAAGTCCGGCGCGTCCATGCTGAGCTTGGTGGTGGTCTCCCAGCCGACCCAGCCTGAGGCGCCATCCAGCCACTTGTGCTGCAGGACGCCGCCGGATCCCGCGCTGAAAACGTCGTTGTCGGCGAGCGCCCCCGGGCCCTGGGTGGAGAAGCCGGCCAGGGACTGCCACGTTCCCCATCCGCCGCCTGCCTGGCCGGTCAGGCTCCAGATGGCGCCGTCGGTGCCGAGGATGAAGACCTCTAGCGTGCCGCCTGCGGCGGTGGCGGACGGCGCGGCGGCCAGGGCGCTGCCCAGAGGGTCCCAGGCGGCCCAGGTCCCGTCGAGCCTGGTGTGCCACAGCTGGGTGTCGGCGCCTTTGGCGAATACGTCGTAGATGCCGGTTCCCGACGCCACCACCGACGGCGCGGAGGCTATCCCGTTGACGGGCGGTGCGGTGCGGGCGGCCTGATGCCAGAGGCCCCAGCCGCCTTGCTGGCCGCTGAGCTGCCACAGCAGGCCCTGCTGGTCGACAGCGAAGACGTCGAGGTTGCCGGGTATCTGTGATCCTGCCGCCGGGCCCTGGGCAAAGGTCCCGCCGAGCGACTTCCAGGTGCCCCAGCCGCCGGCGTTGTAGGCACGCTGCCAGATGGCGCCGTCGGCGCCCAGGACGAAGATGTCCACGGTTCCCTGCGCCTGCGAGGCCGCAGCCGGGGCGGACAGGAGGGTGCCGCCGAGTGACTCCCAGTCGTGCCAGGTCGTATCCCACCACTTGTGCCAGAGGCCATTGTCGGGGCCGCGAGCGAAGAGGTCGTAGCGGCTGGTGCCGCTGAACGCGATGGCCGCCGGGGCGGAGGTCAGGGTCAGCTCGAAGCCGCCGATCTGCCCGTCCCGCAACCCGGTCATCAGGTCCTGCAGCGTCTCGATCGCCTGCTCGACACGAGTGGTCTTGACGCTGCCGCCGGTCTCGGCATCGATCATCAGGCTGGTCGTCAGCCAGTCGGCTTTGGCCTTGAGTAGGGTGGGCGGCGTGCCGGCGGCTGGAGCCGGGGCGTCGGTGGCCAGGACCAGCGCGTCACGCAGCTGGGTGAGGGTCGCGCCCTCGGTGGCGTCGGCGTTGTCCGCGGCCGCGCCGAGAACTGTGTTCTGCTGCTCGACGCGGGCCTGGAGCGTCGCCTCCCACGCCTGCCGGGCATCAGCGGTAGCACGCCACCCGGGCAGGTCGGGGCTTGCGGTGCCGGCGGCGGGCAGCTGGAACTCGTCGGGGCCAAGGATGATGCCCCGGTCGGCCTCGGCCTGCAGCCACTCGGGGTACATGCGCTGCTTGCTGACCTGGATGAGGATCGCCTGCACCGCCTGGATCTCGCTGTCCAGCGGGGTGATGCCGTTCTTGATCAAGGAGCGGACGCCCATCAGCTGGGTGAACGCCGGGTAGGTCAGGTTGAGCTGGGCGAGCCGGGCGGTGACGGCGCCTCCGGCCGCCGCCTGCCGGGCGATGGCCTCCAGCTCCTCGCCGGTCACTGCGATGAAGCTGAGCAGGGCGTTGTCGAAGGCGGTGAGGCTGGCCGTGGGGAGCGGCCCTGCGGACAGGTTGAACAGCCACTGGCTTCGGTTCCACCACAGGCTGAACGCCGGGTCCGCGGTGGCCGGGCTGACCATATCGGCCGGGCCGATGAGGTCGGGGTCGATGATGGGTGCCCGGCTGCGCCCTGCCAGGGCCGCCTGCCACTGGCTGCGCTGGTCAGCGCTGGCCCGCCAGAGCTGGAGAGCGGCCTTGCGTGCCGTCCAGTAGGTGACGCCGCTGGCGGGATTTTGTTCCTGCGTCAGCCATTGCGGGTAGAGCCGCTTTTTGGTTTCCGCGGCGGTGAGGATCGCGTACACCTGGTTCCACTGGGCGGCGGTGGGCCTGGTCAGCGGATTGGCGCTGGCGGCCATTGTCTGGGCGGTCATGACCGTGGTGAACTGGTCTGCGGTCATGAACAGCTCGGACTGGATCGTGGTGGTCGCGGTGGCGACGAAAGCCGGGTCGGGATCGACGAGCTGCTGGGCCAGGTTGGCGGTATCGACGGGCAGCGGGTCGCCGGCCGCTGGGTCGCCCAGTGCCTGCTCGAGCATCGCCTGGAAGCCGCCGCTCGCCTCGTTGATTGACCGCAGCTGGCTGGTGAGCCCGGCGACCTGAGTGGCCCGGTCATGCCAGAACTTGATGGCGCGGGCGCCGGCGACCGGATCGGGCAGGCCGGTCAGCGGCACCAGGGCAGGGTCGATCAGCGGCGTGCCGGCGGGCAGCACCGGCGGCCAGTCGCCGGGCTGCGGCTCGGTGAGCGATACGACAAAGGCGGCGGGCCCGAATACCAGCGGCAATGCGGCTTCCTCGGCGCGCCAGGCGGCGAAGAACCGGGTCTTGGCTGCCCCGGTGAGCAGCGAGGCCACCTCGAGCCAGTCGGCGTCGCTGAGCGGGGGATTGCGCGGGTCGGCCGGTGCGGCCTGGTCCTGGTGCCTCAGGTCCATCAGCCGGTTAAACGCCTGAACGGTCAGGCTAAGGTCACCGGCCACCCGCAGGGTGTTCGCGGTGACGTCCGCCCCCTCCGCGAGGTTCTCCCAGAG
>Ga0302184_10000842_pt1 | contig 20229 bp, 20 predicted proteins | sample I_Palsa_N3_3_FD_200233 | JGI IMG/M metagenome (GOLD analysis project Ga0302184, IMG submission 200233) | Peat permafrost microbial communities from Stordalen Mire near Abisko, Sweden - I_Palsa_N3_3 | ecosystem: Environmental > Terrestrial > Soil > Palsa > Peat permafrost | place: Sweden...
GTCGAAGATTATCGCAAAGGCCGCGCCGAGGGCCGGATCACCGACGCGATGCTCGAAGCGGCGCGCGGGATCGCCGCCGCCGCTGCCGCCAAGTCCGGCAACGGCCAGACGTCGCAGGACCTCAACGTTGGTCCGAAAGTCGTCGACGACGGCGGCATGGTCACCATCAAGCTGCACTAACCGCGGTTACGTCGACGCGGCAACCGCCTCGACCGACAAGCTGATCGTGACGTCGTAGCCGGCGACCAAACCGCCGCCCGGGATCGTCTTGCCGTAGTTCAGGTTGAAGTCGCGGCGATCGACCGTCGTCGTCGCGCTGTAGGCGACGTGCGCGCGGCCGCGCGCGTCGACCATACGGCCCTCGAACTTCGCCGCCAGCGTCACAGGCTTGGTGACGCCGTGCATCGTCAGATTGCCGGCGATCGTAAACGCGTTTGGATTCGTCCCCTCGATGCGCGTCGACACGAACGACATGGTCGGATACTTCGCGGTCTCGAACCATTCCGCACCGCGCAGATCGCTGTCGCGATCGGCGCTCTTCGTATCCAGGCCCGCGGCGTTGAGGGTGGCAGCGACGCTCGTCGGCACGTTCGAGCCGTCGAGCACAAGCGTTCCGGCCGTCACGGGAACCAGACCCCGCACGTGCGAGAAGCCGAGGTGAACGACGCTGAACTCCGCTTGCGTGTGGTTCAGATCGAGGTTGTACTCGGCCGCAACGGCGGGCGCTGCGAGGGCCGCGACGAGCGCCGCAGCCGTCGCCAGGCGATAGATCATCATTCGTGCACTCCTCCCAGCTGGGGCAACCGGTGAATCATAGAGCGCGTGGCTGAGGAAACTCTGTAGGCGCGAGGACTCGCACCGGTTTTTCCCAACACGGCGGCGATGCGACTTCTGCGAGCCCTGGCCTGTGCTGCCATCGTCGGCGGCCTCTACGGCGCTTCACCGGAACCGGCTGGATCGCCGGCCGCCGGAGGCGACCTCGACATACGGTACGCCGCGCTGGCGCGGGAGTACTTCGCGACGACGTTTCGTGCCGATCCGGTCACCGCGACGGCGATCGGGGTCCACGCGTACGACGCGCTGCTCGGCTCGCACGGCGCCGCCGACTATGCCGCGCAGATCGCCAGCGACCACCGGTTTCTCACCCAGCTGGCGGAGATCGATCCGGCAGCGATGACGCCGCGCGGTGGACTTAGCCGGCGCATGCTCGAGATGGCGCTGCGCGACGATCTGCTGCTCAACGAGCACATGCAGCTGTGGCGGCATCAGCCCGACAACTACGTCCAGACCGCGAGCAACGGCGTCTTCGTCTTGATCGAAAGAAACTTCGCGCCCCCGGCGCTACGGCTGCGCGATGCGATCGCCCGCGAGGAGCAGCTGCCGCGGCTGTACGCGCAAGCGCGCGCGAATCTGACCGCGGTCGACAAAGACACCGCCCAAATCGCGCTGGACGACGCGAACGGTTCGGTCGAACTGTTCACGACGACGGTTCCGCAGGCGTTCGCCGGCGTGGGCGACCGTGCGACACGCGCGCGGTTCCGGCGTTCCACGCAACTGGCGGTGACGTCGACGCGCGCCTTCGCCCGCTATCTACAGCGTTGGGTTGCGCACCCGGCGGGGACGTATGCGATCGGGGCTGCGAACTATGCGGCGCGGCTGGCCGACGAAGAAGGGATCACGATCCCGCTCGACCGCTATCTCGCGATCGGGGAGCGGGCCTTAGCCCGAACGCACGCGCAGCTCGTCGCGACGGCGAAGCTCATCGACCCGCACGCGACGACCGAAGCGGTCCTCGAACGGTCCTACAAGATCCACCCCGCCTCGGCGCAGCTCATTCCGGCGGCGCAAGCTGACCTCGTGCGGCTGCGGGCGTTCATCATCGCGCACCACATCATCGACTTGCCGCCCGACGCGAACATCAAGGTTACGCCGACGCCGCCGTTCCTGCGCGCGACGACCGAAGCATCGATGGATTCGCCGGGGCCGCTCGAGAAAGTCGCGACGCAGGCGTATTACAATGTGACGCCCGTCGATCCGCGCGATCCACCGAAGGTTCAGGAGCAGTACCTCGAAGCGTTCAACGACTTTGAGCGTCCGATCATCTCGGCGCATGAAGTCTACCCAGGACACTACACGAACTTCATGATCGACAAGCACCTCCCGCTCACGCTAAGCGAGAAGCTCCTCACCGCCGAGTCATTCGTTGAGGGCTGGGCGCACTACGACGAACAAATGATGGTCGACGAGGGCTGGGGGAACGGGGATCCACGGGTGCGTTTGATGCAGCTGCGCGAGGCGATCTGGCGCAATGCGCGCTACGTCGCGGGCGTCAAGATGCATACCCAAGGCATGACCGTCGCCCAAGCGACGCGCTTTTTCGAGGTGCAGGCCTTCCTCGATCCCGCTAGCGCGCGCGCCGAGGCGCGGCGCGGAACGCAGGACGCGACGTACGGTTACTATACGCTCGGCAAGCTGATGATCTTCAAACTGCGCGCGGATTACAAGAAGAAGCTCGGCAGCGCGTTCTCGCTGGCCCGTTTCCACCGCGATCTGCTGCAGTACGGCGATCCCGCGCTGCCGCTGCTGCGTCCGCTGTTACTCGGCGCCGACGACGACGGCAAGATTCTACCCGACGACTAGTACATGAACGAGAGGCCGGCGCCGACGTAATGCAGTTTCTGGCCGTTGATGACGTTCGGCTGGAACCCATATTCGAGATCGAGTTGCTGGTGCGGACCGAAGTCGCGCTGATACTCAAAGTCGACCAGGCCTTTTGAGGGCAGGCCCGGTCCCGCGTGGCTGAAGTACGCGTACTCGACGCCGAGCTGCTGGCTGTTCGGGAGGCCCGCGGTCAGGTTGAGGGTTGGGATGAAGGCGAAGTAGTTCTGCGTGCTGCCGTTGTTGTTCGCGGCGGCGAGCCAGTTCAAACCGACCGTGCCGGCGAGCGCAAAGACCGAGTTCAGCGTATATCCCCAGTTCGCATTGGCCGTATATTGCGTGTGGCCGGCAGTGAACAGCGGCGGGCTGCCGGTGGGAAACGTCGCTTGCACGTTGACGCCCCAGACGGCCTGTTGCGTGTAGCCGAGCTCCCACTTCGCACCAATTCCGGTGTCACTCCAGCCGGTCGCAAGCGCCGTACCGGCCGTCGTACGATCGAAGGACGGTGGCGTGATCTCGAGATCGGCGTGCTGCGCGATGCCGATGCGCAGGAGTGCCTGAGGGTACGTGACGGCGTTGCCGCCGCCGTTGCCGGTGATCGTCGTATTGGTGTAGCCCGTCTCCAGCAGCGCATGACCGTCGCGGACGGTACACGTCGAGGTCGTCACCGTCGGCCGTGTCACGATCGACAGGATCGAACCGCAGGGATCGGACGGCCCGGATGGCGAGGGCGCCGGGGACGGCGCCACAATCGGTCCCGGCGATGCGGGTGCTTGCTGAGCCTGCGCTGCGGCAGGGACCGCGGCGATGAGAAGCGCGACGGCGAGATGACGGATCACAGGGGGACCTCCGAGCTGGGCAGCACGGACGAGCCGCACGTGCATGCCAGCGCTGAGTTTATCGCACCCGACGTTCCTTGCGTCATCCGCCGTTCGGATGATCCGACCGGCTGCTGCTCAGGTCAGATATGGATTGAAGCGGCGCTCGATGCCGATGGTCGTCGCGGGGCCGTGGCCCGGTATGACGAGCGCGTCGTCGTCGCGGACCAGCAGTTTCGTGCGGATCGAGCGCACGATATCGGCCAGCGACGTCCCGCCGAGGTCCCAGCGACCGACCGCGCCGCGAAAGAGGGTGTCGCCGGTGAACAGCGTCGTCGCGCCCGCGTCTTCGAGCGCGAACGAGGTCGAGCCCGGCGTGTGCCCGGGGGTGTGGAGGACGCGCAGCGCGATCGCGCCGGCGCGCAGTTCATCGCCGTCGGCGAGGTCGCCATCGAGCGCAACGACCTGCGGCGCTTCGAACATCCCCAGCATACGGGCTTGCTGCGCGACCGCCGCGTACAGCGGCAGATCGCCCGGATGCAAGAGCGCCGCGCCGCCGACGCGCTCGCGCAGCGGTCCGACCGCGCCGATGTGATCGACGTGGGCGTGCGTGTGGACGAGGTAGCGGGGGCGCAGCCCGTGCGCCTGGAGCCGCTGCGCGATCTCCGCAACGTCATCGCCGCCGTCGATCACGATCGCCTCGCCGCTGGCGGGATCGCCGAGCACCGTGCAGTTGCAGGCGAGCATCCCGACCGGGAACGTTTCGACGATCACGGCGGCGGTTCGATCGCGAAGTCGCGATACTGACGGTCGAAGTACCCGAGCGGTTCGCCTTCGCGCCAACCCGCATCCAGCACCGAGCCGAGGAAAATCGTGTGCGTCGACGACGTCAGCTCCTCCGTCAGCGCGCAGTCGACGTGGGCCAGCGTCCCTTCGAGAATCGGCGAGCCGCTCGGTCCGAAGCGGTAATCGACACCCTCGAAGCGCGAGCGCGGTTCGCCGCCGGCGAATCGCTCCGCCAGCGCGCGCTGCTCCAGCGCCAGGATGTTGACGCAGAAGCGCTGCGACGCGGCGATCAGCGGATGCGCGGTGGCGCCGCGGTTGACGCAGATCAGGACGGTCGGCGGCGCGACCGAAACGCTGGCGAACGCGTTGACCGTGAAACCGTGGATGCGGCCGTCGTGGGCCGTCGTGACGATCGAGACGCCGGTCGCGAAGCGGCGCATCGCGGCGATGAAGTCGTCAGTTGATGCGGGCACCGATGCCGATCCCATCCCCGATCGGGACGATCGTGGCGTCGAGCTCGGGATAGTTCAAGAAGGTGCGGTTGAAGGCGCGAATCGCGACCGTATCGGGATCGTCCGACGGCCGCGCCGCTTCCGCGGCGCGTCCATGCCAGAGCAGGTTGTCGATGACGACGATCCCCGAGCGTTTGAGGAGCGGGACCACCGCATCGAGGTAGGCGGCATACTCGGTCTTGATCGCATCGATGAAGACGATGTCGAGGTTGCGCTGCGGAAACCACTCGAGGACCTCGAGGGCCGGCTGGTTGATGATCTCGATGCGGTCGTCCACCCCGGCCCGCCGAAAGTAGGACGTCGCGACCTCAGTCCGGTGCATGTCCGGGTCGATCGTCCAGATCCGTCCGGCCGGGGGGAGCGCCAGCGCCATCCAGAGGGTCGAATAGCCGTACGCGGTCCCAAGTTCCAGCACGCGATTGGCCTGCATGCAGTGGACCAGCACCGACAGGAACCGTCCGGCCGCCCGGTCCACGATCGGAATCCCTTCGCGCAGCCCATGCTGTTCCAGTTCCAGGAGCAGCGGCGACGGCTCGCGGTGGAGCCGCGTGAGGTAGGCCAGGTCGCGCACGATGGTCGATGTTTGCCGCCCGTCTCAGGCGGGAACCTGCCGGAAGCGCGGCACCCGTAGTCCCTACGGGGGCAACGCGCGCGTCGTCGAACTTTCTTCGACAGCGACAACGACAACGTAGGAGGCTTCCGTGGCAACGCTCACCCAACAATCGTACACGCCGAAGAAGTTCGATTTGTCCGGCCTGCAGGGGATTTCGGACAACACGCTCAGCGTGCACTTCGGGCTGTATGAGGGGTACGTCAAGAACACGAACCTGCTCAACGAGCAGATCTCCGGTCTCATTCAGAGCGGCAACGCCGCCGGCGCAAACCCGGTTTTCGCGGAGCTGACGCGGCGGCTGGGCTTCGAATACAACGGCATGGTCCTGCACGAATACTATTTCGGGAACATGACCAAGACCGCCGGCGGGAATGCCTCGCCGGCGATCCAGGATGCCGTCAGCGGAACGTTCGGCGATTTCGACACCTGGAAGAAAGAGTTCTCGGCGGTCGGTGCCATGCGCGGCGTCGGCTGGGCCATCGCCTACTTCGACCCGCACACCGGGCGCGTGAGCAACCACTGGATCACGCTGCATGAAGACGGCAACGTCGCGGGATTCGTCCCGATCTTGGTGATGGACGTGTGGGAACACGCGTTTCTGCTCGACTACAAGCCGGCGGAGCGCCCGAAGTATATCGAGTCGTTCTTCCTCAACGTCGACTGGGACGTCGTCAACAAGCGCCTCGACGCCGCGAAGGCGGGCCGCACCGCTTAGTGGACCGGTTGCGGCTCTTCCCGCTCAATACGGTGCTCTTTCCGGGGGCGGTGCTGAACTTGCACGTCTTCGAGGAGCGCTACCGCCGGATGATCGCCGAATGCCTCGACGCGAACGAGGCGTTCGGCGTCGTCCTCATCCGCGACGGTAAGGAAGCCGGCGATCCCGACGTCACGCCCCACGAGGTCGGGACGACGGCCGAGATTGCGGAGGTGACGCCCCTCCCGGCGGGCCGGTACTACATCAGTACGATGGGTCGCCGCCGTTTCCGCATCAAGCGCATCGTCAGCCGCGATCCGTATCTCTCGGCGGAGGTCGAGTTCATCGAGGACCGCGGCGACGACGACGTCGACGCGCGCGCCTGCGAGCTCACCCACCGCGTGCTCGGCGAGTTTCGCGAGTACGTGCGGCTGCTCGTCGCGTTCTCCGGCAACACCGCCGAGGTCGACGTTCCGCACGACCCCGTCGACGCAAGCTACATCGTCGGCGACGCGCTGCAAGTCGCCGATACGCTCAAGCAGCGCCTGCTCGAACTGCGCACGGCCGAAGCACGGCTGGCGGCGGAGTTAGGTTTTCTGCGCCGGCTCCTGCCGCAGCTGCGGACGCTGCTCGAGCGCAAGAAGCTGCAGGAAGACGTCGTGCGCGACGACGCGCCCGGCGGTGAGTTTCGCAGTCATCAGGAACAGTTTTTCGGCAAGCATTTCTCGCTGAACTAAAGCTTCGGGTTCAGCCGCTCGGCGGCGATGACGACGTTGCGCAGCAGCGCGACGTTGGTGACTGGTCCGACGCCGCCCGGCACCGGCGTGATCTCGCCCGCGACGGCGGCAACTTCGTCGAACGCGACGTCGCCGACGACGGCGCCGTCGACGAAGGTCGTACCGACATCGATCACGGTCGCGCCGGGCGCGACCATATCCCTGCGGATCAAACCGGGTTTGCCTGCGGCGACGACGAGGACGTCTGCTTCGGCGGTGCGGCGACCGAGCTCGCGCGTCTCGCGGTGCGCGATCGTCACCGTCGCGTCGCGCGCCAGCAGCAGCAGCGCGACCGGCAGCCCGACCACGTTCGAACGGCCGACGACGCAGCAGCGCACGCCGCGCAGCGGCCAATGGCGGCTGCGTTCGAGCAGCAGCACGACCGCGGACGGTGTCGCCGGAACGAACTCGGAGCCCGTCGCGAACGCGAGATGACCGAGGTTGATCGGGTTCGCGCCGTCGACGTCTTTCTGCGGGGGCATCGCTTCGGCGACGCGACGAATCCCCAGGTGCGGCGGGAGCGGCTGTTGGAGGATGATCCCGTGAACGTGCGGATCGTCGCCCAGCGCCCGCAGCCGCGCGCGAAGTTCGTCTTCATCGGCCTCGGCGGGAAGCGCATCGACCATGACCTCGACGCGCGTTCGCGCACCGGCGCGTTCGAGGCTGCGCACGTAGGCGACGCTGGCCGCGTCGCCGCCGACGATTGCGACGGTCAGGCGCGGTACGATCCCGCGCGCGCGCAGCCGTTCGGCTCGCACGGCAACTTCTTCGCGCAGGTCGGCAGCGAGCGCGCGTCCGTCGAGCAGTCGGGCCGGCATCGCCTGGCCCGTTCGGACCGCTAGGAGTTCAGCCCTGGAACGTGTGCGCTGGACCGTGACGCTCGGCGCGTCGTTCGACGAACGCACCTTCGAACGTGCGCTCGCCGGTTTCCGGCGCATGTACAACGTCGCGCCGGAACGCGTGCTCTGCGCGCCCGACGTCCTGGGCTGCTTCGCCGCGCTCATGGGCCGTTCGCCCGACGATGCCCACCAGCGCTCGCTGCGGTACGACGGCCTGCCTGTCGTCTCCGCGATCCTCGCACCCGGCACGATCGTGTTCGAGGGTCACGTCGACGAAGAGCGGATGGGCGACTGGTAAGACGTGCGCGCTACGCCGCGACGGCGTTCAAGAAGGGGCGTAAGGCGGCGGCGAGCGCGGCCGGTTCTTCGACCATCGGAAGGTGGCCGCTGCGCTCGAGAATCAGCGACGACGCCTGGGGATAGACGCGCAGCACGTCGCGCAAGGCGCGTACGGCGATGTAGTGGTCGTGACGTCCCCAGGCGCAGAAGACCGGGCCGCGATACTGCGACCAATGGGCATGCTGTCGCCCACGTCGCAGCGCGTTCGCCGGCGCGCCCGCATACACGCGCGCGTACGCGTCGCGCAGCTTGCGATCGTCGAAGAGTTCGCCGGCGCGCGCGATCATCGCCGGATCGAGACGATCCGGCTCGAGGACGGCGTGCCGGAACGCCGGACGCACGAAGGCGCGCGGTGAGTACCACGTCAGCAGCGGCCGCGCGAGTATCGCCGCGACCCCGAAGGCGAGATGCCGCGGCGTGCGTCCGAAGCCGGCCGGCGCGATCAGTGCGAGCCCTTTCACGCGCGTCACATGCTCGGCGGCATATGCGGCCGCGATGCAGCCCCCGAGCGAGTGACCGACCAGCGCGAAGCGTTCGAGCCCTGCGGCGTCGACGACCGCATCGAGCACATCCCGGAAGTACGCGACATCGTACCGCGCCGCGGGCCGTTCGCTGGCGCCGAATCCGGGCCAGTCGAAGGCGAGATAGCGCATGGACGGATCGAGCCGGGGGACGAGCTCGCCCCATGCCGCCTCGCTCCAGTGTCCCAGCCCGTGCAGCAGTACGACGCACGGCGCCGCAGGCGAGCTGCTGCCCGACCAGAAACTCGCGACGCGAACGCCGGCTGCCTGCACGACAGCTTCGCGCCACGCAGGCGGAGCGAAGGTCTCCACCGCAAAGCCCATTCCGTGCGCACAGGCGTTGTCATTGCGGTTCTCGCGGCGCTCTGCGCGGGATGCTACAACGCGCCGGATCCCGGCGCAGCCGCGCCCGGCGGCCCCGACGCGCTGGCCGGCGCGCCGGCCCAATCGTTCGCGTTGCCGCGCACCGACGGCCGCATCGACTCGATCGCGCGTCACCGCGGCAGCGTCGTGCTGGTGAACTTGTGGGCGACGTGGTGCACGCCGTGCCGCGAAGAACTTCCCGACCTCGAACGGTTCGCGCGCGCCTACGCCGGCCGCGTCGTCGTGCTCGGCATCGATCAAGGTGAATCGGCATCGACCGCGGCCCAATTCGCCCGCACGCTCGGCGTGACGTATCCGATTCTCGTCGATCTCGACGAGCAGTACGGCCGCGCCTATCAAGGTCTCGGTTTGCCCACGACCGTCATCATCGACCGCAAGGGCCGCGTCGTGCGCGGCATCGACGGCGCGATGACGGTGGCGCAGATGCGCGCCGCGGTCGCGCCCGCGCTCGCCGCGCAGTGATCTCTCGCGCGACGGCGCTGTGGGCGGCGGGAGGCGGCGTCGCGCTCGTGCTCGCGCAAGACGTCGTGCCGGGAGCAGCGCTCTATCACACCTGGCAATACGCGTTGGCCGTCGCGGTCGTCCTGACGATCGCGGCGCTCGCGATCGTTCCCGCATGGCGCGGCAGGATCGGCGCCCGTGGGCGCTGGCTTGCCGTCGCGCTCGCCGCGGCTGCGGCGCTCGACGTCGCCGGCCTCGCCTCCGGCTTGCTCGGACCCGATACCGCCCGCATCATCGGCGATCCCGGGACGGTCACGCCGATTCCGGCGCTCGGCGCGGCCGCATTCTTCGGCGCAGCCGACGCCGATACGATCGCGCGCGGAAACGCCGGCGTCGTGCTCCGGCGGCGTGGTGCCGCTGCGCTGCGCATCGCGGGGGCAGGGCATCGGCTCGACGGAGAATCGATCCTCGGACTCGACGCGCGGCCCGCGGCATTCATCGACGCGTGGGGCGCGCGCGGCGAGCACTTGACGATCACGCAGCCGGCGAACGCGTCGTTTCTGTCGCCGGTGCTGCTCTTTCGGCAGCGCCAGCGGATCGGCGAGTTCGATGTTCCGATCGACGGTTTTGCGACGCCGGGCCGGGCGCGCGTGTTTCGGGCGCTCTATTTTTCCGTGCACGATTTGGCGAATTTCCATCGCTCCGTCGCCGATCTCTCGCACCCGGCGCTGGTGCTGAGCGTTGCCGACGACAGCGGACGTCCGGGCGGCATCGTCCTGCTGCCGTCGGGTCAGACGGTGACGATCGGCGGCGTTCGCGTGCGCGCGACGATCGGCTCGTATCCGGCACTGTCGATCGCGTCGGCTCCGCCCGTCTGGGCACTCGCGCTCGGCCTGCCGCTGTTTGCGCTCGGCATCGCCGCCGGTTTGATGCCCTCCCGTCGGAAAGCCGCCGTGGTTCAGCCGGCTGGAGTTTGAGTTCCGGGAACCGTCAGCGCGCAGTCGTGCACGCCGAGCGAACCGGCCGCGGTGACGGGCGGGTTCGCCAGCGTTCCTACGGCATACACGGCGTGGAGTACGATCGGCGGCGCGAGCTCCGGGGATATCGCGACGTCGAGCCGCCGCGTGTCGTGAAACGTCACGGCGCGCGCGAACGTCACCGTCGCGTGCTCGCCGTAGCGGTCGATCAGCGTTGCGCGCAGCGCCTCTCCGTTGCCGTCGCCGTCGACGGCGCAGGACAGCGACAGCGGTGCACCGAGCGTGAGGTCGGCGATCGCGAACGCGCCGCGCACGCCGGCGGAGAAGTCGTACGCCAGCGCGAGCCCGTGCTCGTCGACGTTCACGGAGCCGGGGCCGCCGGCCGGCACCGTCACGAGTTTCCACGTCCGGCCGGGCGCGTTCAACGCGAGCGCAACGCGGTGGCGTCCGACGGGGATGACGACGGTCACGTGCGCGTCGCCGGCGGATGCCGTCACGATCGCATCGCGGTCGGCCGTGGTGAGCAGTCCGTGCGCATCGATGGCGCCGCCGCGTGCGCTCCAGCGCACGAGCCCATCGATTACGACGAGGCGGTCGCGTTCGTCGAAGCCTTGCACGTTCAAGGAGATCGTCGCGTGCGGCTCGGGATTCGAGCGCGGCGGTCCCAGCACGAGCCGCGCAACGTTCGGAACGATCTCCAGGGGCAACGTCGTCGCGACGCCGCCGCGCCCCAGACGAATCGCGTGCGCGCCAAGCTGCGTTCCGACGTGCAGCACGTCCGCATCGTCGATCGTCGCCGTTCCGGGCGGCGCGCTCACGGTCCACGGTCCGCGCGCCTCGCCGAGCGGGTGCTGGGCCGCGTCGACGATCCGCGCTTGCAGCGGCACGCGCGCACCGGCGAGCGCGACGATCGCTTCAGGACGCACGACGAGCCGCGCGGGCGGACCGAGGGGCGCATCGCTGTAGATGAAGAGGCCGTCGGCGACGGGACGCTCTGCGCCGTCCGAAGGATCGTTGACGAGCGTCGCATCGACGTCGCCGGGCGCGCGCGCGACGAGCGTCGCCGAGCCGCCGCTGTCGAATAGCATCGCGTCGGTCGCTCCCAAGCCGAGCAGCAGCGCCGCGAATTCCGGCCGCGAGACGCCTATCGAGGTCGCGGGCCGGCGGCCGTCGACGACGACGAGCGCCAGCGTGCCGTCGGCCAGACGGGCCGCGGCCGCCGCCGGAATGCGGCGCAAGCGCTCGGCGTAGTTCGGCGAGCTGGGGTCGTCGACGGGGATCCCGCTTTGCAGCAAGAGCGGACCTCCGCCGAGCGCGGCCTGCACGTTGGCCAGCGACGGACTCGTGTCGTACGAGATCGTCAGCGCGTCTCCGGCCGCGAACGCCGGCATCGCCTGCGAAGCGAACGCGAGGCGCAGCCCGTTCGACGGAAACGGCGGCGCAGAAGCGATTGCATCGACGCGATAACGTCCGGTAGTTGGAACGTCGGGCAGCGGCGAGAGCGACAGCACGCTGATGCCCGCTGCCGGCGGCGGCGTCCCAAACGCCGGCGTCAACAGTGTGCTCCCGGCCTGCGGCGGCCAGACGTTGATACCACCGAGCGTCATCGAACCGCGTTCGCTGCCGAGCGTCCCGGAAAACGCGTACCGGTCGAAGCGCACGCTGCCGTCACCGGCGATCGTCAACGCGGGCCGGCCGCTCGGCGAACGGAGCAGCGCTCCGCCCGTCACCAGCGTGCCGAGCGGCGCACCGCTCGCGTTGATGTCGAAGTAGTCGCCGTTGATCCCCGCGACCGCGTGCGTTCGGCGCGCCATCGACGACACGAGTTCGTCGCGAGACTGGATCGTATCGTGCGCGAGGACCGTCTGCAGGTGCAGTGCGGGATCGTTGGGATCGACGAGGATGACGGAAACGACGAGCGGTCCGGCGGCCGTCTTCAGGCGATACGTCTCCAGCGCGACGCCGGGTGCAATCGTTTCGCGCTGTGCGCTCGATGCGAGCACGGCGGGAAACGGCGCCGGCGGCGCGAGCGCCGGGGCGACCGTCGCGGCTGCGGCTCCCCTCGCCGCGAGCAGCGCCGTCGACGCGAGCGCGAAGAGAAGCCGGCGAAAGGGCGCGACGCTACCTCAGCATCCCGTAGATGAACGCTGCCGCTCCGAGCGCGGCGGCAAGACCGGCGGCGACCGGCAACAGTCGCGATCCGACCAGCGCCGTAATCGACACGAGCACGATCGACACTTCGAACAGCGTCGAGCCGACCTCGATCGTCTCGTGCTGGTCCATCAAATGCTCGGATTTCACATCGAGTTCGTCGGCAGTGCGTTCGAACGACTGCGCGATCTTTATGAGGGGCGGCGCTTTGGCCGCCTCGCGCGCCGCCGTCGCTTTCAGCTTGGCGACGTCGCTGCTCGGAGAGGTCCCCGCTTCGAGCGCCGTCTCGACGACCGCGTACTTCACGCGTTCGGCTTGGTATTCGTTGTACGTGTCCGAGGCTCGCGTCGTGGCGACGATGCTGTCGTTCTTCGCGATGAGCGCTTGCGTCGCGCGCACGTTCGCGAGATAGCCGCTGACCGCGGCGAGCACCGCAAGCGCGGCCGCTGCGACCGGGATCCAGCGCGGCCCGCCTTCACCGGCAGACTCCGCGCGTTCGGTAGCTTCCTGGAACGTTTTGCTCATCGCGTATCGGAGAGTTCGGCGGCGCGCACGAGGCCCTCTCGTACGTCGGTGCCGGGCGCAACCCTCCAAACGTCGGTGCGTCCCCGCTCAAACGCAAACGCCGCGAGCTCGAAGGCGTCGAAGGTGCCGCACACGATGCTGCCGTCGGGGTCGACGGCGAAGGCGTGCCGGCGCAGGGTGTCGAGGACGACGACGTACGCGCGCAGTTCGGCCGCACGCGTGCGCGCGAACGGCGCAACCCATGCGCCCTCGATCGAGGCACTCCACACGAACAGCCGCACGCCGTCGAGCCGCGGCCCGACCAGCGCCCGCGGATCGAGGACGGCCTCGTCGTCGACCAGCGCGACGTCGGCGCTGGGCGGGCGCGCGTGCGGATCGATCACCAGGTCCGCCTCCGCTGTCGAAGCCAAGCGGTGCAGCTCGGGATCGACGCGGGTCGTGACCGCGATGCGCAGCGTTGCCGGAAGCGCATCTCCGGTGAGGCGCGCAACCGCAGGGATGCCGTTGCGGCGCAGGATCGGCGGCCCGATTGCGAGCGTCCCGGCTACGATCGCTTCGGCGTGCGAAGACCCCAGCGCAACGACCGTCCCGTCGGCGGCGACGAGTTGGCTCTTGCCGCAGTACGCGACGCTGCGCGCTTCGACGCCGACTTTGTTGGCGGCGACGAGCGGCACGCCGTTCTCGCGCGCGCGCACCGGGATCATCAGGTCGGCTTGGATGTTTTCGAGCGCTGCCGCATCGCGGCCGCTCGAGACCCACGCCGTCGGTACGACGAGAATCTCGGCGCCGCGCGCGACCAGCGTGGCCGCGATCGTCGGGATGCGGCCGTCCGCGCACACGAAAATCCCAAGCCGTCCGAGCGGCGTGTCGACCGGCTGCAGCGCTTCGCCGGCGCTGAACCAGCGGCGGTCGAAGTGCCACAGGAAGCACTTGTCGGCGAACCCGACGATGCCGTCGCCGGTCACGACGTAGGCGCTGTTCGCGATCCCATCGCCGGCCGGCCGGGCCGATCCATACACGATCGTCGCACCGGTCGCGGCTGCGATGCGCATCACGTCTTGGGCCGCATCTTCTATCTGCTGCGGGTCGACGGGCTCCGTGCCGATAACGTACGCGGGGACCGTTCCCTCGGGAACGACCACCAGCCGCGCTCCGCCGCGCGCGGCCGCGCTGATCTGGCCCAGCAATGCAGGCCATCGCGCGCCGAACGCGGACCGCTCATGTGCAAAGCTTTGCACGGCGGCGACGGGTGTTGGACGGGAGCTCACGAAACGTAGACTTCCAGCGAGCGCGCTTCATACGAGCGTACTCGATCGTTTGCAGAGGACTGCCGGGACCACGAAGAGGGACGTCGCGTGAAACGTATGATCGCATGTGTTTCGCTCGTCGCCGCCGCAACCACTGCGGCGGTGTCCGCCCCGTCGCCGCCGCCGCAGCACGCGCAACACGCGCAGCATGTGGCCGCATCGGCCGCGAAAGCGAAACCGCGCGCGAAGTGCCGGATCGCACCGGCCGACGAATATTTCGGCCGCCTCAAGATGAGCATTCTCGGCATCCGCAACGTCATCAAGGACCAAGGGCTGAAGATCGACGTTGCGCCGGAGAACGGTCCGGCGAGCTTCGCCACTATGGCGCTGACCGAGGACGCGCTGCACGACTGGGAGCACAAGTATCCCTGCGACAGCTGGCTCCCGGGTACGATCTACGCGCTCGAACACTTCTACGCCAAGATCCACACGTCGGCCGGCGTGCAGCGCGTGCACGCGGTATTCGCGTGGCTGCGGCACGACTTCCCCAAGGCCAACATCACCGGGCTGGCGCGCAAAGAAGACGGCGAAGCGACGACCACGCCGGGGACGACGCCGCCCGATCCGCGCGGCGGCTCCGATCAGAGTGGAAGCGCGAGCGCCGCGATCGTCCCGGCTGCATCGTCCTCGCCGGCCGCTCACCCGCAGCGCTAAAAAAAGAAGCCCCCGGCCGAAGCCGGGGGCCTTTCCTTGCGTTGGTCGCAGGCCTTAGAAGTGGAATCCGAGGCCGGCGTAACCGCCGCTATGCGTCGCGTCGCCCGGTGAGAGCTGCTTGCCGCGAATCTGGTCTCCGAGGAAACCGGCATCGAGGAACAGCCCGGTGCCACCGAGGTTGAACGTTCCGCCGATCTGGTACTTCATGAAACGCTGTTCGAACTTCGTCATGAAGCCGACATCGTCTGCCGGAGCACCGGCGGGATACGTGAAGTTGCCGCTGATCTGCGGGTAGTACCACACGCTGCCGTAGAGCGAGAACGGCTGGTCGAGGTCGGGCAGTTTCTCTGCGCCGAAGCCGAAGCCGCTCTGTTTCGGGTAGCCGTAGTTTTCTTCGCGCGTCAGATAACCGACGCCGATGTAGATGCGCGGGTTGGCGATCTTCAGGCCGAGGCGGCCGTCGAAGTCCGTATCGCGCGCCGTGAACGACGGTACGTTGGTCAGTCCGTATTGACCGATGACCATGACGCAGCCGGGGCCCGTCATGCCGCCCTTGGCGCACGGTGCGGGCACCGCGCCGAGATCGGCCTGGGTGAAGTCGTTCGGATGCGGATAGCTCCACGAGCGATAGTCGCCCTCGAGCATCCACGGCAGGCCGAACAGCGGGAACTCAATCGCGCCGCGGGCCGTGTAGGAACCGCCCTTGCCGGTTTCACCGGGATCGAACTCGTTGTACACCGACGGCGAGAAGATGTAGTCGCCGACGACGAAGTGCTCATACGGGTTCTTGGTCGGAACCGGGGTTGGCGTGGGTGTCGGCGGCGGGGGCGGCGGCGGTGTCACCACCGGAACCGGCGTCGGCGGCGGAGTCGGAACGGGTGTCGGAATCGGCGCGGGAATGTAGCGCACGACGACGATACGGCGATCCGGGACCCACTGGACATACGCGCCCATCCCTTCGGAGATGACGCGGACCGGTACGACGACCGAACCCTTGTAGATCTCGGGAGGGACGTCGAGCGGGCGGCTCTCGCCATTGATGACCACTTCCGGACGACCGACCGTCACTTTGACGTCCGAGCCCGGCTTCGAGACGTCGACCGTCTTCGAGGCGGGATCGTACGAAACGGTCGCGCCCATCTGCTCGAACATCGAGCGGAGTGGGATAAGGATGGTGTTGCCGCGCACCAGCGCGGCGAGGACGCGGTTCGCCTTCAGGCGATCCGGCTTTGAGTACACATGCCGGTCGTTGAAGAGGATCGGGACCTCGCCGGAAGGCGGCGTGCCGAAGTCAGCGGGGGGCGCGCCGGGTATCTGCGCGACCTGTGTCGGTGCGAAGGTTCCAATGTTTCCATTCGCTGACGAGGTCGCTGCCGAGACCGACGTCGACCCGATTCCAACCGCGACTAGCGCGGCTAGGAGCCCGGTGCTCAGTCGTTTCACGTAATACTCCCTAGCTAAGGTGTTGTGGAATGAAGGGCGGTGGCACCGGCGTGGCCGGCCGGAGAACGGGAACGTAGCAAGATACTTGCTTGCTCAGCCGTAGCGGACCTACCCACGTATCGGGGCCGTTAATCACGCGGCGGACGCTCCGCCAACGCTTCCTGACCCTGACAACGCCGCTCGATTGCCTCGGGTTCCGTTGGCCTCCGGGCGGATCGGCAGGACACACTCCTGGCGCTTTCCTTAGACGGAGGCGAGGCTGGGTCCGCTCGCGGGTGAGCACCCGGTCGTCCGGCTCCTTCAGCCTTGGAACTTCTCTTCCAGGCGCTGCCGAAAGGCTTCCCGGGTCGTGACGTAGCGCTCGTGGGTGCCTTCGGCGACCTTCTCGCGCTCGTCGAACGAGGTGAAGGCGTATTCGATCCGGCGGCCTTCGACTTTCAGCACCTCGACCTCGGTGCGGACGATCAGGCCGACGGGCGTCGCGGAGAGATGCGCGAGGTCGACGTGCGTGCCGAGCGTGATTTCATCGTCGTCGAGCAGCGGCGCGACGCACTGCATGGCGGCTTCTTCGACCAATTGCACGAGCATGGGCGTCGAAAGCACGTCCACGCCGCGGTTCCCGGCCTTTTCGGCCGTCATCCATTCCTCTACCCGCGTCTGGCTCTGATAGGTCCTCCCGACCTCGATCTTGCCGCGCATCCCGGGGGCACCTTACGACCGGCAACCGGACGAATCATTTTCACGTTCCAGCCGGTAGTACGTAGGGACGGCGGCGTCGTACGGTGCCGCCGAGCCAACCGTAGATTGACCGGAATAGACAGAGGAGCTTCATGACTCGAAGGCAGCGCGCTTTGCTGGCCGCGACGGTCTGCATGGTGGTACTCACCGCATGCGCGAAGGGCGGAGGGGCGCGGAATCAGGGACCGCCGCCGCTGGCCGTCGACGTTGCGACCGCGCAGCGTCAGGACATCGCCACCTATGTGACGCTCGACGGACAGATCGCGCCGCTTCAGGATTCGATCCTGAGCTCACCGCAGTCCGGCAACGTCGTCGCGGTGTACGTGAACGAGGGACAGCGCGTGCACGCCGGTCAAATCCTCGCGAAGCTCGACGACTCGACGCTGCGCGCGACGCTCGCCCAGCAGCAAGGGATCGTGCAGCAAAGCGTTGCGGCGCTCGGCGGTTCGACGCTGCAAGGTCCGGTGACCGCGGCGCAAGCCAGCAACACGATCATCACGGCGGAGCAGCAGCTCACCGCAGCCCGCAACGGCGTCTTGACCGCGGACGCGGCATACGGCAGCGCAAAGTCGACCTACGTCGCCGACGAACAGCTCCTCAAGCAAGGCTACGTCGCGCAGACCGCGTTCGACCAAGCGAAGGCGCAATACGTGCAAGCGCTCCAGGCGCTCAACAACGCGCGTGAAACCGAGCATCAGGCCGTCGTCGCGCTCGCGGCTGCCAAGTCCCAAGGCACCAACGCCCTCCCGATTCAGAATCAGACGATCGCCGCCAACCGCGGTTCGCTCGCTGCGGCGCAGGCGCAGGTGCGTCTCCTTCAGACCGAGATCGCGCAGACGACGATCACCGCACCCTTCGGCGGCGTCGTCACGCAGCGGCTCCTCGATCCCGGCGCGTTTGCGTCTCCCAACCAGCCGGTGGTGCGCGTGTCGCAGGTCGACGTCGTCTACGTCAACGTCAACGTGCCGGACGACGATCTCTCCTACGTCCGCAGCGGCACGCCGGTGACCTTCACCAGCTCTAGCCTTCCGAACCGTTCGTTCCAGGCCAACGTGATGGACGTCAACGCGACGCCGACCACGGGGACGCTCTCCTACCGTGCGCGGCTGCGCGTCCCGAATCCGGGCGACGTGCTGCGCGGCGGGATGCTCGTCAGCGTGAACGTGCGCAAAGAGTATCATCCCAACGCGATCGTCGTGCCGCGCACCGCGGTGTTCGAAACGGAGAACGGCGCCAACGTCTTCACGGTCGTCCCCGCGCCCGCGCCGCCCGCCGGTGGTGCCGCACCGCCGCAAGGTGCCGCCAAGGGCGGGGCCGCAACTGCGCCTGCACCCAAGATCATGCAGGCGAAGGTCGTCGCAGTCCGCGTCGGCATTCAGACCGACACGGAGGCAGAAGTAGTGAGCCCGGATATCAAACCGGGGACGACGGTCATCACGACGCGTCCCGATGCCCTGCAGGACAAGAGCATGGTCGCGGTTGCGCCTGCTGCCGGCGGGGCGCACGGAGCGCAATGATACCGAACCGCTCACCGCTGATGCGGACGTTCCTCGGAGCCGCTGCGGCCGCATTCGCGTGCCTCGTGGCCGTCGCGCAGGCGCAGCCGACGGCTGCGCCGCGCCCGTCGTCAACGTACACTCCGCCCACGGCGCCGCCCTCGTTTTCGCCGGCGATGCCGTACGCGACGTCGGTCCCGGGCAGCCCGATCCCGACGCCCTCACCGCTGCCGGCCTCGACGATGGTGCCGATCTCCGCGAGCGCCGTCCCGACGCTGCCGCCGGCCGATCAGGCAGCGCCGCTGCCGTTCCCGGCTTACGGCACGCCGGTTCCCGCGATCTCTCCGCGGCCGGGGAAGAACATCCCGCAAGTCGTCACGCTGCAGCAGGCGATCCTGATCGCCTACGCGCGCTCACCGCTGCTGGCGGAAGCGCGCGCGACGGTCTTGATCGACACCGCGCCGGTTTCGCTGGCGCAAAGCGCGCTCTTCCCGGCCGTGACGGGCGTCGCGTCGTCGACCCGTTCCTACAGTGACGGAGCGTCCCGCTCGACGGGCGGCGCAACGCCGTCACCCACGGCGACGGTCGCGCCGACCACGGCGCTGGGCCCCGCCTACTACACCAGTAACGGCCTGAGCCTGCAGCTGAGTCAGTTGATTTTTGACGGCGGCCACGTCGCGGCCGAGATCAAAGCCGCGCGGGCGACGCAGTTCGCGTCGATCGCAACCTATCAGCGCGAGCTGCAGACGATCGCGTACAACACCTCCACCGCGTACTACAACGCGCTGACGGCGCAGCGGCAGCTGCAGGTCGATCTGGCAACGGTCACGCTCGACCAGGTGCAAGAGAACCTGGTCGCCGCCCAGATCCGGGCGGGAACCGCCGCGCGTACGGATCTCTACACCGCGCAGCTGCCGACGGCGCAAGCCCGCGTCGCGGTCGTGCGCGCGCAGGCCAACGCCGCGGTCATGCTGGCGACGTTTGCCAACACGATCGGCCTCGACGCCGATATCGCGGTGCAGCCCAAGGACGACGTTCCCGCGCTGAGCGCGACGTCGGGGACGCTGGCCGTGAAGCCGGCCTTTCCGACGCCGTCGTACAACACCGCGCTGACGCGCGCGATGCTGTTGCGACCGGATCTCGTCGCCGCCCAGCAGACCGTGTACTCGAATCAGTACAACCTGAAAGCCGCGCGGCTCAACAACTTCCCCTCGATTAACGCGACCGGGGGCTACGGGACCAATTCCACCGATGTCAGCGGCGGAACGTATCGCCCGAACGGTTCGCTCGGCGTGGCGTTGACCGTGCCGATCTACGACCGCGGGGTGACCCGCGCGGAGACGGCGCAGGCACAGGGTCAGCTCGACAACGCGTTCGCGCAGTTCGTGAACACCCAGCAAGGGATTCAGCTCAGCGTGCGGTCGGCGCTGTTCAACCTCGTCGCGGCCTATGCTGCACTCGATCAGACGAACGCCGAGCTCGCCAACGCGCAGCAAGTGCTGCTCTCGACCGAAGCGCAGTATCGGGCCGGTGTGACGACGCTCCCGCTGCTGCTCA
>Ga0302184_10000845_pt1 | contig 20209 bp, 21 predicted proteins | sample I_Palsa_N3_3_FD_200233 | JGI IMG/M metagenome (GOLD analysis project Ga0302184, IMG submission 200233) | Peat permafrost microbial communities from Stordalen Mire near Abisko, Sweden - I_Palsa_N3_3 | ecosystem: Environmental > Terrestrial > Soil > Palsa > Peat permafrost | place: Sweden...
GTCGTCGTGCTTGTGGAAGCGGACGTGGGTGAAGAACTCGCGGGTCCCGTGGTCTCCGAAGGCCGCATAGGACAGGGCGTCGCCCGCCTCGGGGCCCGAGCAGGTCTCGACTTCGTCGGCGTCGACGGTGACGGTGCAGGACGCGACCCAGGGCGTGCCCGCGATCATCCGCTCCCAGCGATCCTCGATCGGCTCGACGCGACCGTTGTGGAAGCCCAGGTGGGGCTGGTCGTGCATGCAGTCCAGGCACTGCACCACCGCCTCCTGCATCTCGTCCACGACCTCGCCGCGTTCTCCGGTTTCGGGATCGATCCGGTGGATTCCCTCGTAGTGCACTTGCACCTCGAGGTTTTGCGACCAGCAGCGATAGCACCGCAGCCAGCTCCGGACCTCAGTGGAGCCCTCCATACCCTTGATTCTATGCTGCCTTGCCTGCACGCCCCCTGCCGGCATTCGCGGGGCGCGAAAAACGCGCCCGCAGGAGGCGGAATGCGGACCATGATCTGCGACAGCGCCAGGCGATGCGAACCTCTGCGACTCCGATCGGAGTGATCCTGGCCGGCGGGCTGGGGCGACGCATGGGCGGCGCCAAGGCGACCGCCGAGTTGCGTGGGCGGCCGCTGATCGACTACCCGCTGCAGGCCCTCCGGGCCGCGCTCGGCGACGTGGCGATCGTGGCCAAGGCGGACTCGGAGCTCCCGCACCTGCCCGGCGTGACCGTATGGACCGAGCCCTCGGCACCGTCCCATCCGCTCGTCGGCATCGTCCACGCGCTCGGCCTTGCCGGGAACGGACGGCCCATCCTGGTGTGCGCGGCCGACATGCCGTTCGTACCGCCCGCGCTGGTGACCCGGATCGCTGCGACCGATCCGGCAGGGGCGCCGGCGGTCGTCCCCACCTGCAACGGCGAGCTCCAGCCCCTGCTCGCGCTGTATCTCCCGGCCGCGACAGCGGCCCTCGCTCGCGTGGTCGCTGCCGAGGGCCCGCTGCGCTCGGAAGTCGCCGCGATCGGGCCGCGCCTGCTCGAAGTCGAGGATCGCAGCGCATTCTTCAACGTCAATACCCCGGAGGACCTGCTCGTCGCCGAGGCGATCCTCGACCGCGGTCGCCGCCGCTAGCCGAACGTGAAGTCGTAGGCCTGCACGCCACGGGGCACCTGCACGGTCAGCAGGCGCTGCTCGTCGGTCGGCATCGATACGAGGTTGTAGAGCCGCTCGCCCTGCACCTTCACCATGCCTCCATGGACGTCGGCGCCGGCGTCGGCGGCCGGGATCGGCCGCCCATCGAGCCGTACCTCGACGCTGCGCGGGACGTTGCCGACCGAGGTCAGCACGAGGTAGACCTTGGCCGCCTGGAAGTCGAGCGAGATCTCTCCGGAGGCGCTCACCGGCGTCGCGTATTGCGAGGTCACCTTCCAGATCCCCTTCAGCGTGGATTGATTGAGCTGCAGTCCTCCGTCCCCCGGGTAGCTGTGGACGCCCGCGTGCACGGCGGGGAGGAAGTTCTCGTCCTGGGCCCGTTCGGCCCCGAGGTACGTCTCGGGGGTAGCCAGGCCCGACGATGCCGTGGGAACCTTGGCCGTGATCGGCCGCGGCAGGTGCTTGACCCCGGCCTGATAGAGGAGCTCCCGGACCGCGGCCTCGCTCTGCTTGTAGTCGCCCTCTCCGAACTGGGTGTGCCTGACCTCGCCGCTCGCGTCGATCAGGTAGTCGGCCGGCCAGTACTCATTCTGGTAGGCGTTCCACGTCCCGTAGTCGTTGTCCTGGACGACCGGGTACTGGATCCCTTCCGACTTGATCGCCTGCGCGACGTTGCTCGCCTCCTGCTCGAAGGTGAACTCCGGTGTCTCCACGCCCACGACCTCGAGGCCGTAGGGGTGGTAGTCGGCGTACAGGGCCTTCAGGAAGGGCAGGGTCCGGATGCAATTGATGCACGTGTAGGTCCAGAAGTCGACCAGGACCACGTGGCCACGCAGGCCGGCCATGGTCAGGGGCTGGTCGGCGGGGGTGTTGAACCAGTCCTGATTGTCGGTGAAGTTCGGTGCCGGTCCGAGGTCGGGCAGCGACGGTGTGTGGACGCCTGGAAGCGCCACCTGCGCGGCGGCGCTGCCCGCGCTGGCGACGTCCGCCGGGGCCGAGCCGGCGGCGGCCAGGCGCTGACGGACAGCGAACCGCGACGGCGTGCGCAGCGAGGCGAGGCGGCTCTGAACAGCGCTCGAGTTCTCGAGCGAGTGCGTCGGGTCGACGAAGAACGCGAGCACCCCCGAGCAGTGACCGCTCGAGCAGCTCGTGGCCTTCGCCAGGACATCCTCGAAGCGAACGTCGAGGTTCGTGGCGATCACCACCGCCGTCACCAGCAGGACCGCGCCGAGCGTGCGCTCGACGATGTGGCCGCGGGCCTTGCGGCGGACCACGCCCATCACCCGCCGGCCGCCGATGGCGTAGACGGTCAGCACGGCGCTGAGGCCGACGACGTAGGAGATGGCTACCGCGACCGAGGTCGCCGACGTCTTACCCGTGTTCCCGACCACGATTACCGCCGCGAGGATGGGGCCGGCGCAGGGAGCACACACGAACCCGAGCGCGGCACCGACGCCGACGCCCGACAGGAATCCGCTGCCGCGAGTGCGGGGGCCGAATCGCGCCAGGCGCGAGAGGGGCGCCTGCACCCGCTCGGCCAAGGCCGGGATCAGCATCACGAGTCCAAAGGCGATCAGAATTACCACCGCGACGGTCCGCGTCACGCCGCTGCCCAGGCCGACGCCCTTCTCGATCTGCGAGAGCGCCACGATCGAGACCGTGAAGGTCAGCGCCAGGCCGAGCACGATCCCGAACGGCCGGCGGCGGCCTCCGACCGCGCTCGCGGACAGCAGCGCGGGGAGCACCGGCAGGACGCACGGGGTGATCGCGGTGCCCGCGCCCGCGATCAGGGCGAACAACATCAGCAACAACATCTGCGTGGATGATGCGCGCGGCGTCTTGCGCGCGTATTAACTCACGCCCACCCGGGGCGGGTCAGCCGCCGATGGCGGACATCGACCGCGCCGGCCGGACGAACCCTGCCTCACCCACGTGATGCTTGAGTTCCTTGAGCCAGACCGCATCGCGGATGATCTGCTCGAGCTCGTCGTCGCCGGCGCCGGTGCGTAGCGGCTCCCGCAGATCGGTCTCGTTGAGCGAGAACAGGCAGGTACGAAGCTTTCCCTCGGCCGTGAGCCGGATCCGGTTGCAGTCGCCGCAGAACGGCTCCGAGACGGGATTGATGAAGCCGATTCGGCCCTTGCCGTCGGCGAAGCGATAGACGCGCGCCGTCGCGCTCCGCTCACGCGGCTCGGGCTCGAGCGGATAGACCGCTTCGATCGCCGCGCGGAGCTCGGCGCCCGTGAGCACCTGGTCGGGGGTCCACTCTTGATCGGCATCGAGCGGCATGAACTCGATGAAGCGGATCTCATACGGGGTCCGGCGCGCCATCTCGGCGAACGGCAGCACCTCCTCCTCGGTGAAATCCCGGATCGCGACCGCGTTGATCTTGATCGGATGCGCCTCGGGGAAGGAGGCCAGCCGCTCGAGACCGCGCAGCACCCTCGGGAGGGCATCGCGCCGCGTGAGCTCGAAGAATCGGTCCTGCTGCAGTGAGTCGATCGAGACGTTGAAGCGGTTGATCCCGGCCGCCACCAGCGCCTCGGCGTCGCGTTCGAGCAGGAATCCGTTCGTGGTCAGGGAGAGATCCTCGACTTCGGGGATCGCGGCGATCATCGCCGCGAGCTTCGGAAAACCCTTGCGCACCAGCGGTTCACCGCCGGTCAGCCGCACATCGTCGACCCCCATCGACGCGAGCAGGCCGACGATCCGCGTGATCTCCTCGAAGGTCAGGATCTCGTCGCGCTCGAGCCAGGGCAGACCCTCCGCGGGCATGCAGTACTGGCAGCGGAAATTGCACCGGTCGGTCACCGATATGCGCACGTCGCCGATCAGGCGACCGTGGCCATCTTTCAGTGGTTCTCGGGTCATAGGGAGCAGTGTTTCCGCCTGGCCTCTCCGCTAGTCATGTCCTGTATACGAGCTTACCGCTGCAATGGATGTGTCTCCCATCTCCTCACAGTACCCTTCCGGCGATGTCGGCCGGTCGGAGGAGCGGGATGGTGGTGGCAATGGCGCTTGCCGTGAGCGTGATCGGCGGGTGCGGCACCAGCGTGAGCAGCAAGGTCCAGGCCAAGGTGCAGCAATTTGCCCATGCCGTTGCGACCCACGACGCCAAGACACTCTGTACCGAGGTCTTTGCTCCCGCACTAGTCGATCACTTCGTCGCCGCCGGGATCCCGTGCGAGCGAGCGATGCAGATCTACCTACGCACAGTACACGACCCGACGCTCGCCGTCGGCCGCGTCGTAATCAACGGCAACAAGGCGGAGGCGATCACGCTGAGCGGCGCCAAGCACCAGATCGGCGCCCTCGACGCGGTCGAATTGGTCAACACGTCGAACGGGTGGCGCGTGGACGGGCTCGGGTCGCCGCTGCTGCCGGGCGCAGCGAAGAAGAAGAAGAAGTAATAGAGCTGCGCCTACTCTCCGGGCGCTGCCAAATCCCGCGCCGCCGCCTCCCCGAGCTCACCCGGAAGCAATCCGAAGGCGACCATGTCGAAGGCCACTTCGCGCAGCAGGTGGTAGGAGCGCAGGACGGCCTCGCGAGTGAACCCGGCCCGCTCGGCGACCCGCTGCGAAGGGGCGTTTCCGGTCGCGGCCAGGAGCTCGATCCGCTCGAGCCCGAGCGTGGCGAAGCCCCACGCGCAGATCAGGCGAACGGCGCGGGTGGCGTGGCCGCGGCCGCGAGCCTCGCGCGCGAGCAGGTATCCGACCTCGCCGCGCGCGTGGCGCCAGGTGAAGCGCATCAGCGAGATCGAGCCGATCAGCTCACCGTCCGTGGCCGCCACGATCGCGAACGGCGCCGAGATTCCGTCCTTGACCAGGGCTCGGCTTTCGGAGATCCAGGCACGGGCGGCGGTGATCCCGTACACGGTCGGCACCCGCGTCCAGCGGGTGATCTCCTTGTCGTGACAGATCGCCACGAGCTTCGGGACGTCTGACTCCCGCCACGGCCGAATGGCGGTGACGCCGTCGGTCAGGGGTTCGCTGGGCAGGACGATGGTGGGCATCTCACGAGCTCGTCGACGCGCGCGCGGCGAGCGAGCGCGCAAGCGTTGCGACGTCGAGACCGGGGTCCTGCTGTTCGAGCCACCGCTCGGCCGCGCGCCGGCCTCCGAGCGCGCGCAGGCCGCGCTCGCCGTGCTCGGCGGAGAAGTCGGCGAGCGCGTGCAGACGGCGGGCGTGCAGCCGGTGGGTGCTCAGATCGAGGCCGGCGCGATGGGCGTCGAGCGCGTCGACGAGCTCGCCGATGCCGGTCGGCGGCGGCACCGAGGACACGGCGATGACCGGAATCTGACGGGCGCCGAGCGAGCGCAGCGCGGAACGGAGGTCGGCGAGCGCGCGCATCGCGGGGCGGCCGAGGTCCGCCTTGGTGACCACGAGCACATCGGGGATCTCCATGATCCCCGACTTCAGGAACTGGAGCACGTCCCCCGAGCCGGGCTGCACGACCACGGCCACGGTATCCGCGACGTCTGCGACCTCGGTCTCGGACTGACCGACCCCGACCGTCTCGATCACCACGACATCGAACGCCGCGGCCAGCGCGCTCGCCGCGGCCCGCGTCGCGGGCGCGAGTCCGCCGAGGCGCTCTCCGACCGCGGTCGAGCGGATATAGACCTCCCGGTCAGCCGGGTCGGCCTCGATCCGCGCTCGGTCGCCGAGCAGCGACCCGCCCGAGCGCCGAGAAGACGGATCGACCGCCAGCACCGCCACCGACCGCCCGCGCGCCCGCCACTCCGAAACCAGCCTCGAGAGCAGCGACGATTTCCCCACCCCCGGTGGCCCGGTGATGCCGACGACGTGGGCGCCGGGCTCGCGCCCGAGCGCGCTTGCGGAGACCCAGGCGAGGAGCTGCTCCGTCTCCGCCCGCGCCGCCGGGGACCTGTTCTCGACCAGGTTGAGCACGGCCGGAGCGGCGCTGAGGTCGCCCGCTCGCAGACGTTTGCCGAGGTCGGCCCCCTCGGGCATCACCGACCCTCGCCGGCGATCAAGCGCGGACGCCGGCCTGGACGCGCTGGCGCTCGGCAACGAGCTCGACGATCTCGTGCATGATCTTGTTGAGGTCGAAGTCCTTGGGCGTGTACACGGCGGCGACGCCGGCCTCTCGCAGGCGCGCCGCGTCGGCCTCGGGGATGATCCCGCCGACGATCACCGGCACGTTGCCGACGCCGGCTTCGCCGAGCGCCTCGATCACCGAAGGGATCAGCTGGGCGTGCGAGCCCGACAGGATCGAGAGGCCGACGACGTGGACGCCTTCCTGGGCGGCCGAGATCGCGATCTCGGCCGGGGTGAGCCTGATGCCCTGGTAGACGACGTCCATGCCGACATCCCGCGCGCGCACTGCGATCTGCTCGGCGCCGTTGGAATGACCATCGAGCCCGGGCTTGCCGACGAGGATCTTCAGCCTCCGCCCGAGCGCCTCGCTGACGCTCTCAACCTCGTCGCGAAGCTCGGCCAGGTCCTCGCTGGGCACCGAGGCGGCTTCGCCGACTCCCGTCGGAGCGCGGTAGCCGCCGAACTCCGAGCGCAAGGTCTGTGCCCACTCACCGGTGGTGGCGCCCGCGCGCGCGGCGGCGATCGTGGCGGGCATGATGTTCTCGGCGTCCTCTCGCGCCACCCGCGCCAGGTCCGCGAGCGCGGCGTCGACGGCGACCTGATCGCGCGCCGAGCGCCATTGCTCGACGGCGGCCTGTCGCTCGGCTTCGACCTCGGGATCGACGACGAGGATCCCGCCTTCCGCGTCGGCGGTGAGCGGCGAGGGCTCGGTCGTGGTGTAGCGGTTGACGCCGACGACCACGAGCTCACCTGCTTCGATCCGGTTGATCCGCTCGCGGTGGGACTCGACCAGCGCGGCCTTCATGTAATCCACCGCCTCGACCGCGCCGCCCAGCTCCTGCACGCGCTTGATCTCCTCCCGGGCGCCCACCAGCAGCTCGGCGACGAGCCCTTCCATCACCTTCGAGCCCTCGAAGATGTCGGGGTAATCGAGCAGATCGGTCTCATAGGCCAGCACCTGCTGGAGGCGCAGCGACCACTGCTGGTCCCAGGGACGGGGGAGGCCGAGCGCCTCGTTCCACGCCGGGAGCTGGACCGCCCGGGCGCGGACATTGCGTCCGAGGGTCACGGCCAGCGCCTCGAGCGCGATCCGGTAGGCGTTGTTCTCCGGCTGCGCCTCGGTCAGGCCGAGCGAGTTGACCTGGACTCCGTAGCGGAAGCGGCGATGGCGCTCGTGCTCCACGCCGTAGCGCTCGCGGCCTAGCTCGTCCCAGAGCACGGCCATCGCCCGCAGCTTCGCGTGCTCTTCGATGAACCTCACGCCGGCGTTGACGAAGAATGAGATCCGGCCGAACACCGCTCCCATCCGGTCCTGCTCGACCCGCTGGGAGACGGCGTCGAGGACGGCGATCGCGTTGCTCATCGCGTAGGCGATCTCCTGCACCGGCGTCGCGCCCGCCTCCTGCAGATGGTAGGAGCAGATGTTGATCGGATTCCACTTCGGGATGTGCTCGACCGTGTACGCGATCGTGTCCGCGATCAGGCGCATGCTCGGGCCGGGTGGGAACGCGTACGTGCCGCGGCTCAGGTACTCCTTGAGGATGTCGTTCTGGGTCGTCCCCTGAAGGTCCTTCTCGGGTACGCCCTGCTCCTCGGCGGCGACGACGTAGAGCGCGAGCAGCCATGCCGCGGTGGCGTTGATCGTCATCGAGGTGTTCATCTGATCGAGCGGGATCCCGGCGAGCAGCGTGCGCATGTCGTCGATTTCGGCGATCGAGACGCCGACCTTGCCGACCTCGCCCCGCGCGAGCTCGTGATCGGGGTCGTAGCCGGTCTGAGTGGGCAGATCGAACGCCACCGAGAGCCCGGTCTGGCCCTTGGCGAGATTGCCGCGGTACAGCTCGTTGGAGCGTCGGGCGTCCGAATGCCCGGCATACGTGCGCATCATCCACGGGCGGTCGCGCTCGGGGAGGCGCGGCGACGAGGAGGCGCTTCGCGCCTTTGGGAGTTCGCCTGGTGGCGAACGTCCCGGCTCGGGCAGGTTCGGCGGCGATGAGGCGCTTCGCGGCGGCAAAGGGGGGTCGGCCATCGGTGCATTGTATGAACGGTGGGCTGCCGCGGGAGGATTAACTGTTCGGAGCTAGAACCCGACGGCAAGCTCTGCTATGCCCGATCAGCACACCGCCGCCACCGAGCACGCGCTCATCACGCAGATCGCCGAACCGCTCGGCCAGTTGCCCGACGATCCGCTCGCCGTCGTCGTGGTCGACTTCCCCGTCGCCCTGCGCGGTTACGACCGGTTCGCGGTTGACGCCTACGTCGAGCGCACGGCGCAGCTCGTGGCCGAGCTCCAATCGACGCGCTCGCCCGAGGCCGCCGTCCGGCGCGCTCTCGAACGCGTCGGCGAGGAGATCTCGGGCATCCTCCAGCAGGCCCACGACACGGCGGACGAGATCACCTCCCGGTCGCGCTCCGAGGCCGAGGAGCGGCTCGAGGCGGCGCGGCTCGAGGCGATCGCGATCACTGAGCGGGCCGAGCGCCGGGTCAAGGATCTCGATGCCGAGACCGAGCGCATCTGGGCCGAGCGCCACAGCATCGTGACCGACGCCCGCGAGCTCGCGCGCCGCCTCACCGACCTCGCCGAGTCGGCGCTCGAGCGCTTCCCGCCCGCGGCGCCGCTGGACACCGTGGATATTCCCGAGCCTGCGGCCGAAGCCTCCGTGCCCGCCCATCTGTTCGACGGCGCGGCCGACCTGGCGGAGGCATTAGAGCCCCCCGAGGACGCTCAGCCCACCGCGGCATACCAACCGATCGACCAGCCGACCGAGGGCATGCCCCCGATCGAGCAGTGGGAGGCCGACGGAGGCGCATAGGACCGGGGCGAGGAGCGCAGGACCGGGACTGGGCTAAGTGGGCCGCAAAGTGGCCCGTTATGTTTCGGGCATGCGACTCATCGACGATATGCACCTCGGTCACGATCGCGTGATCGGAACCTGGCAGGTCGGGGATGTGCTGATCGACCCGGGCCCGTCGTCGTGCCTTCCGGCTCTGCTGGCCGCGCTCGGCGACCAGCGACCGCGGGCTCTCCTGCTCACGCACATCCACCTCGACCACGCCGGCGCGAGCGGCACGCTCGTGCGCCGCTGGCCCGAGCTCGAGGTCTACGTGCACGAGTACGGAGCGCCGCACATGGCCGACCCGTCACGGCTCCTGCGGAGCGCAACGCGGCTCTACGGCGAGGACATGGACCGGCTCTGGGGCGAGTTCGTCGCCGTGCCCGAGGACAACCTGCGCATCCTTCAGGGCGGGGAGACGCTCCCTGGCGGCTTCGAGGTCGCCTACACCCCCGGCCACGCCTCTCACCACGTCTCCTACTTCCACGAGGGCACCGCCTACGTCGGCGATGTCGGCGGCGTCCGGATCGCGCCCTCCGGGTTCGTCATCCCGCCCACGCCGCCGCCCGACATCGACATCGAGGCGTGGCACGGCTCGATCGAACGGATCGCCGCCTGGCGTCCCGAGCGCCTGGCCATGACCCACTTCGGGGCGACCGAGGACGTCGCCGGGCAGCTGGCGGAGGTGAGTCGCCGGCTCGACGAGCAGGCCGAGCTCGCCCGCGGCGGAGATCGGGAGGCGTTCCTCGAGCGGGTGGCGCGCGACGTGGCGGCGGCCGGCGACCCCGAGACGGCGGCCGCGTACACGCTGGCGGCACCGCAGGACCAGCTGTATGCCGGGCTCGAGCGGTACTGGCGCAAGCGCGCCGAGAGACTATCCGAAGCGCCCGGGCCGACGGTATCCTGACCTGATGCCACAGACGGTGGAACTGCCCCGCGTGGGCGGCCCCGGCAGTGGTCTCGGCGCCCATTGGCGCGTGATCGTCCTCAACGACGACCACAACACGTTCGATCACGTCGCCGAGTCACTCGCCCGAGTGGTTCCCGGCGTCACCCTTGCCGACGGCTACCGCTTCGCCAACCAGATCCATAAGGCCGGCCGCGCGCTCGTCTGGAGCGGCGGTCGCGAGGACGCCGAGGGTTACTGGCAGCAGCTCGACGGCGCCGGGCTGACGATGGCGCCGCTCGAACCGGCGTAGCCGCTACGCGGCGGGCACCGGCTCGTCCACGGGCACGATCTGGCCGATGGTCAGCTCGTCGTGCCACACGTACACGATCGGAATCTGGAAATGGCCGGCGTTGGCGGCCCGGAACTCAATCATCTCCGGGCCATCCCACCACTTGTAGAAGTCGAGCTGCGATTCGAACCAGGCCATCTGCGTGATCTTGTAGCGGTCATCGCGCGAGCGCTGGACGGCATATCGGGTGGCTCCATAGCGCAGCACGAGCGGGGCGATCTCCGACACCGCCTCGGCGAACTCGTCGTGGCGCATCACGGTCGCGTACCAGGGAATGTGGACGACGCTCGACATCTCAGGCGCCGACCTCAGCGCGAATCGCGCCGAGGCCCTCGGCGGTCCTGCCCTGACCCTCCTCGGTCGCACCGACGAGGATCGCGATCTTGCCCAGGTGCTTGTTGTCGCGCAGCAGCTGATGGGCCTCGCCGACCCGCTCGAAGCCCATCGTCTGCCACAGCACCGGGCGGATCTTCGACTGCTCGATCAGTTCGTTGGCCTTGTTCGCCTCCCAGGCGTTGGCGAAATGGGAGCCGAGGATCTCCTTCTGGCGCATCCACAGATACCTTACGTCGAAGTCGAGCTGGTAGCCAGAGGTAGCGCCGCAGATCACGACCTTGCCGAACGGCTTGACCACGAGCACGGAGGTGGGGAAGGTGGCTTTGCCGACGTGCTCGAAGACGATGTCCGGCGGCCCGCCGAGGATCGCCTCGACCGCCTTGCCGAAGCGCCGCGACTCCTTGAAGCGCGCCTTCTCCTCCTCAGGAGACTCGCCACCGCGCCGCATCATCCCGTCGTACTCGGCCCGATGGATATACCCGGTCGCGCCGAGTTGCTCGATCAGCTGGCCCTTGGCGTCGCTCGAGACGACGCCGACGGACTCGGCGCCCGTGAGGCGGCAGAGTTGGGTCGCGAACACGCCGAGGCCGCCGGCGGCGCCCCAGATCAGGACGCGGTGCCCGGCCTGGAGGTGGCAGCGGTCGAGCAGCATCCGGTAGGCGGTGAAGTAGGTCAGCCCGTATGAGGCGGCCTCCTCCCACGCGAGGTGCGCCGGCTTGGGCAGCAGCTGCTGGGCCTGGACCTTGCAGAACTGGGCGAACGAGCCCCAGCTCGTCTCATAGCCCCAGATCTGCTGGGAGGGAGCGGCCAGCGGGTCGAGCCCGTGGACCTCGGGATCCTCGTAGGAGGCCTGGTTGCAGTGGACGACCACCTCGTCGCCGGGCTTCCAGCGGGAGACGCCCTCGCCGACCTTCCAGACCACGCCCGAGGCGTCGGAGCCGCCGATGTGGTGATCCTCGTTCGGGTGGTAGCGGAACACCGAGATCGGCTCACCCAAGGCGGCCCACACGTTGTTGAAGTTCACGCCCGCGGCCATCACCCGGACGATCACCTCGAAGGCGCCCGGCTCGGGGACCTCCATCTCCTCGATCTGGAAGGCGTCGACCGGCTCGCCGAGCCGCTCCTCGCGGATGACCCACGCCGCCATCGTCGGCGGCAGCTCGCCCGGCTCGGCGTCAACGTTTGCGACTTGGGTCAGATCAACGGCCACGTACCAGCACTCCCGGCTCGGGTTCGAAATTTGCCATCGGAAATCGTACTGGGGTTGCCGCCGCGAAGTGTGACCACAAGGCGCTGGCGTTCTCCGCCGTCGGTGTTTCGCCGGCGGCCGGCGCCGATCGGGCGCCTACGGCTGCAGCATGCCGTTCCGCGCGCTCGCGCGCTCGCTGCCGACGTGCAGCTCGGCGGGCTGGATGCTCGGCTGACTCGCGGCCACCAGGTAGTCGCCCGGGGCGAGGTTGACCTTGACCTCGCCCGGGGTCTGGGGGTTGATCGACTGCACGGCGGCCACGGGGCGGCCGTTCGCGTCCCGGACGGTGAGCGAGACCGAGCGGCTGGCGGCGTTGGTCACGTAGAGATTGACCGGACCGGCGCCGAACGAGGTCGGTGAGATCATGACCCGCGCGTTGTTGATCGAGCCGGTGATGTTGATCGGCTCGGGCGGGGGCGGCACGTTCTTGAAGGTGCCGGCGCTGCCGCCACACCCCGACGCAATCATCGCGGTCGCGCCCAGAATGCCGATCATCGTGATCCGTCGCATCGTCTTCCGGGCTCTCCTCTCACGAACGACCCAGCAGGCTCAGGCATCGCCGGCTTTCAGCCCTGGTCAGCTCGAACCCTAGCTGACGACAGCGGCGTCGTACCGCGCCGGCGGGATCGGGCCACCGGAGCCGGCGCGCCGGGCGTAGGACCGGCTCAGACGTCGGAACTCGGCGCGAGCGCTCGCCGTTGCTCCTCGAGATTCCCGAGCTCCTGCTGGAGCTGATCCCAGCTCGAGCCCTCCACGAGCTCGTACTGCTCGGCGCTCAGGTCGCGCAGGCGATCGGTGTACCCCGCCCACGCCTGACGCGTGTCCTCGTCAAGCTGACGTAGCTTCTCCGTGTCGACGGCGATCGTGGTCATTGAGGCCTCCTTTCAGGTGCCTTGCCTGCCTGATCGTACCCCGCTACCCGGTCGCACGGATCTCGCCGCGGGGCTCGCTGCACCCATCCGTGCACGCCGTCCGGCCCGCGGCGTATCACCACGGCATGGATCTGCTCGCGCAGCCGCTCGCGACCGTCGAGCTTCTCGTGGTCGATACCGAGACGAACGGACTGAGCGGCGACCTGTGCGAGGTCACCGAGGTGGGTGCGGTGCTGGTGGGCGGCGGCGAGCTCCACGAGCGATGGTCCTCGCTCGTCCGTACGGCGGCGCCGCTGCGTCGCGGGATCCAGCGGTTCACCGGCATCACCCAGGCGATGGTGGACGGCGCCCCGGCCGCCGAGCCGGTGATGCGCGAGCTGGCGAGCCGTCTCGCGGGACGAGTCCTCGTCGCCCACAACGCCCCGTTCGACCGGCGCGTGCTGCGCCAGGCCTTCGACCGAAGCGACCTCGAGTGGCCGGATCCCCCGGTTCTCTGCACGGCGTCCCTGGCCCGCGCTCTGCTCCCCCTCCAGCGCGTGCGGCGACTCTCCGCGCTGGCGGACGCGCTCGGGATCGAGGTCGAGATGGCCCACCGAGCGCTGCCCGACGCCGAGACCTGCGGGCGCGTGCTGTGCGCCCTGTTCCCGCGACTGTGCGCCAACGCGGCCACCGTCGCGGACGCGGTCTCGCTGCTGGCGCCGCGGCGCCCGCGCCGGCCCGCGCGACCGCGCCACCTGCCGCCCGCGCCGTCACGTCCGCCCGCCGTGGACTTCGCGCAGCTCCCCCGTGACCCGGGCGTGTACCTGTTCCGTGATGCCCGCGGTGCCGCGCTGTACGTCGGCAAATCGGTTTCGATCCGCAGCCGCGCCCGGGCCCATTTTGCGCCGGCGGCGGGCGACGCGGACTGGACCGCGCATGCCGCGGTGGTCGACTATCGCTCGACGCAATCCGAGCTCGGAGCGCTCGTGCTGGAGAATCGCCTGATCAAGGAGCTCGGCCCGCCGGGCAACGTCCGCCTGACGCGGCGCGACGACCGGCTCGTCTACCTGCGCTGCCGGCTCGATATCCCGTTCCCGATCCTCGAAGTCGCGCCCGAGCCGGCCGCTGGCCACGCCGTGACCATCGGGCCGCTGCGAGGGCGCCGGCTCGTGCACGAGCTGGCCGAGCAGCTGGACTCGCTGTTCGGCCTGCGGCACTGCGGGAGGCGCCTGCCCCGTCGCGAGCACCCCTCGGCCTACGGGCAGATGGGGCGCTGCCTGTCGCCGTGCCTGGGCGATCTCGATCCCAACCTGTACCGGCGTCGACTCGACGCCGCCCTCGGGCTGTTCGTCAGCGACGCGAACGGCGGCCGGCGTCTGCTCGAGCACGTCACGGCCCAGATGGGCGCCGCGGCCGCGGAACGGCGCTACGAGCGCGCGGCATGGCTGCGCCGGCGCCTGCATCGTCTCGAGGTCCTGCTCGGCGGCCTGGGCGGAGTGCTCCAGGCCACGCACGCCCAGCCGCGGCTGGTGCTCGCGGCCCACCCGACCGACCGCCGCTTCGATGCCTTCTGGCTCGTCGGCGGCCGCGTCGCCGATTGGGGCGAGATGCCCGACCTCGACGAGCTCGAAGGTCGCACCGCGGCGGCCCTGGCCCGCGTCGGCGGCAGCCGCGGCGTCGGCACTCACGTCCCGCCGGGCGAGATCGACGAGGTGCGGATCGTCGCGAACTGGCTCGCCGCGCATCCGGAGACGCCGGCGCTGGTCCTCGATCCCCCGCCCGGTCGCGAAGCGCTCGAGCGGTTCGTGGCGGGCGCGGGATCGAAGGGAGTGGAGCCTCGGCTCGAGGGGGTCGGAGTGACGTGATGCGACTTGACCACCCATACGGTGCTCAACTCGCATCACGTCCGCCGAAAGCGCCTGGACTGCCCGTCCCGCGACTACGCGAACGGCAGCGCCACCACCGTCGCGCTCACGCCCTCCTCACCAACCGCCACCACGGCGCCGTTCTCGGCCTCGCGGCGCACCAGCGCGAGGGCGATCGGGCCGAAGCGGGGGGAGACCGAGACGCTGCCGAGCCGCCCGACGGGGCGCTCGCCGAGGGTCAGCTCGTCGCCCACGTGCGCGGGCGAGGACAAGGCCAGCCCGCGCAGGGAGCGGTTCGGCTTGCCACGGTAATGCAAGCGGGCGACGGTCTCCTGACCGACATAACAGCCCTTGGTGAACGAGACCGCGCGGGCGTTCAGGCCCGCCTCCTGGGGGATCACGGTGTCATCGAGGTCGATCCCGTACCGCGGCCGGCCGCGCTCGATGCGCAGGCACTCGACGGCGGCTTCGGAGACGGGGGCCGCGCCGGCGTCGCGCAGGGCGGCGGCGAGCGCCTCCGTCGCTCCTGCATCCTCGACCAGGAGGTCGACGCCCACGTCAGTGCGGATCGCGCGCACCGCCACGCCGGCCAGCTCGGTGGCGCGGTGCGCGTGCTCCTCGTCTGACAGATCGACACCGCCGGCGAGCGCGATCGCCTGAGGGCCGATCAGCGACAGCAGGCCCCGCTCGAGCGTGCGCTTGTGTACCTCGACGTCATAGCCGACGCGGAAGCGGCGGATCATGTTGAACAGCTCCTGGAGCGCCGAGCGCTCGGTGTCGAGCAGCACTTCCTCGCCGGCGTCGAGGATCCGGAGGTCTCCGAGCATCTTGCCCTTGGGAGTCAGGAAGGCGGCGTAGCAGCCCGTCCCCGGCTCGAGGCCCTGCACGTCGTTGGTGACCTGCCCTTGGAGAAACTCCGCGGCGCCGGTCCCCGCGAGCGCGAGCTTGCCCCGGTCGGAGCGGTCGAACAGCCCGCAGGAATCGGTGATCGCGCGGTAGTCGGCGGCGAGCGAGTCGGTGGCGAGGGGCATCGTCTCGAGGATACCGAGGCCACGACTCGTCGATTGGGCGCTTCGCGGCCCGAACTCCAGGTTTAGGTATGCCATAATTTGTTTCTTGGACACCCGAGACACAATGTCGCGCTCGCCTGCGGTTCAGGACTACGCGAAGGCGATCTACGCGCTGGAGCAGCGCGATGACAACGCCGTGACGACCAACGCGCTCGCCGAACGTCTCGGCGTGACGCCGGCATCGGCTTCGGGGATGGTCAAGCGCATGGGCGAGCTCGGCCTGGTCGAGCACACGCCCTACCGCGGCGTGTCGCTCACCGGCGCCGGCCGTCGTGTCGCGCTCGAGGTGATCCGCCATCACCGGCTGCTCGAGCTCTACCTGGCCGAGAGCCTCGGCGTGCCGTGGGACCGTGTGCATGCTGAAGCGGAAGTGCTCGAGCATCACCTCTCCGAGGAGCTCGAGGAGCTGATCGCCGCCAAGCTCGGGAATCCGACGCGCGACCCTCACGGCGATCCGATCCCGACGCGCGAGCTGACGATCGAGGAAGGCCACACGGAGAGCCTCGACGCGCTCACGGCCGGGATGTCGGGAACGTTCACGCGCGTCTCCGACTCCGATCCGGAAATGCTCCGCTACCTGAGTCAGCGCGGCATCGCGCCGGGGGACACCTTCGAGGTCGTCGAGAAGCAGCCGTTCGACGGGCCGCTGTTCGTTCGCTTCGGCGACAACGTCCACGTCCTCGGCGGCACGCTCGCGCGAGCGATGCGGGTGGAGGTCACGCTTTGATGCCACCTCGGTCCCCGGCGTCGCTGCTCGACACGGTGGGCAGCGACGGCGCAGTCGCGCTGCCCCGTCCGCCGCTGACCCCTGAAGACGCGGCGCGCTCGCAGGACCGCTTCCGCGTTCACAACGCGCGCCGCAACGGGCGCCGCTGGACGCTGCTGTGGCTCCTCCTGGGCCCGGGAATCCTGGCCATGCTCGGCGAGAACGACGGGCCGAGCATGATCTCCTATGCGACCACCGGCGCGACTTATGGCCTCGGCTTCTTCCTTCCGTTCATCCTCGTCACCTTTGCCATGGCGGTGGTCTGCCAGGAGATGTGTATGCGGGTGGGCGCCGTTACGCACCGCGGCTTCGGACAGCTGGTGCTCGAGCGCTTCGGACCGCTGTGGGGATGGTTCAGCGCCGGCGACCTGATCCTCACCAATCTCGTGACGCTGATCGCCGAGTTCGTGGCCATTCGCATCGGCTTGTCCTTCTTCCACATCGGCGCCGGGATCGCGGCGTTGCTCGGGATCGTCCTCGTCGTGTTCACGCTCAGCGGTGGGCGCTACTGGCGCTGGGAGCGCATCGTCCTCGGCATGGCGGTATTCAACGGGCTGTTTCTCGTCGCCGCGCTCATGACCAAGCCGCACTGGGGCGCGGTCGGACACGCATTCATCACCGCCTCGCCGTTCCCCGGTGGCAGCTTCAACACGCTGCTCCTGCTGGTCGCCTCGACGATCGGGGCGACGGTGACGCCGTGGATGATCTTCTTCCAGCAGAGCGCGTCGGCGGACAAGGGCCTGACCCCGGGCGATCTCAAGCACGGCCGCTACGACACGGTGGTGGGCGCGGTGCTCGCCGCGCTGTTCGGGTGCGGCGCCCTGATCGCCGGGGCGGCACTGTTCGGGCACGGAGGATCGAGCATCCAAGGTCTCGCGGGGGCTGGGTTTCCTGGCGCGCTCAAGCTTGTGTCGGGCAACGCGGTCGCGACGGTGTTCGCGCTCGGGCTGATCGAGGCCGGGGCGGTGGCGATCCTCACCATCTCGGCGAGCACGGGATACGCGGTCGGGGAGTGCATCGGCGTTGCCCACAGCTTCAACAACTCGACCCGTAAGGCCTCCGTGTTCTACGGGGCCAACATCGGCGCGGCGCTGATCGCTGCCGTGATCATCCTCATCCCAGGGGCCCCGCTGCTCTCGATCGCCCTCAACGCGAATGTGCTGGCGACCGTGCTGCTGCCGGTGGCGCTGGTGTTCCTGATCATGCTCGCCAATGACCGCGAGCTGATGGGGAAGTGGGCGAACACAGCCGCCACCAACTGGATCGCGCTCACGATCGTCGCCTTTATCTCGGTTTGCGGTGCCGCCTACGGGATCGACTCCTTCCTCCAAACGGTCCACCTCATCTGATGACCGCGTCCGAGGAACAGGAACTGGTGATGTTCCTCGAGCGCGATCAGTTGGTCGCCGACACCTCGCAGCCCGTGGCGAGACTGGTGCTGAGCCGGCGGATGAGCGTCGCGTTGTGGACCCTCCGCGTGTTCGCGGTCGTGGTCAGCGCGATGGTCATCTATACGTTCGTGTCGCAGCTCGCCCACTGATCGGTAGGCTCCGACGGAGATGCCCCTCGGTGACGCCTTCAACGAGATCGTGGACTCGCTGCCGGGCGACTGGACCGACCTCGAGCTCGACCTGCGGATCTCCGATGAGCGTCGCTACGTCGAGGCCGCTGTGTTCCTCGTCACCTGCAACGCTCAGCCGTACTCCAAGTACGACTGGCACTGGCGGATTCTGGTCGCGCACAGGTTCGGCCACGCCGCCGCGGCGCCGGCGGTGCACACCGGGTTGAAGCTGCTCGACGAGGCCGGCATCGAGGGAGAGCTCGCGCTGCGCGAGGTGCGCACCGGACGGGTCCCGGTCGCGCAGATGTGGGGCCGCACCGAATCGGTCCGCGAGGAGCAGCGACTCCTCCAGCAGCAATAAGCCGAATCCCCCGGGCCTTGGCAAGAATCCCCCCGGCCACGGGCTACCGCTCGGCGGCGGTGACGAACCGCGTGTCGAACATCTTCGCCAGGTCCGGGGGATGGCTGACGATGCCGAACCGCGCCTCCCACTTGGCCCAGGCGCGTAGCACCGGCAGATCGAGCTCGCCGACCTCGCCGTCGGGCGCCTTGAAGGCGGGCAGCTCGCCGGCCAGCTCCTCGGAGACGAGCTTCGGAGCGAGGCCCGGTACCAGCCGCTCGAGTTCGGCCGCGCTCGCGCGCGGGTCCGAGAGCGTGAACCGGTAGCCGCGCACCAGGGCCTTGACCACGTCGGCGGCGAGCGCCGGGTCGTGACGGAGCGTCGAGCCGGTGGCGCACAGCACCAGCTCGGGGTACGACGGCGCGCCGTAGTTGTAGACCTGGAAGATGTGGAACCCGGGGCGCGCGTGCGTCAGCGCGACGCCCTCGTCGTTCCAGAACGCGGTGGCGGCCGCGACGCGTCCGGCGAGGAGGTCGGGAACCGCGTCGAACCCGATCGTGATCTCGCGCAGCTTGTGCGGGTCGCCGCCCGCACCGGACACAATCGAGTCGAGCACCGCGTAATCGCTCGGGTCGCCGGTCACGCCGACGAGCCGGCCGGCGAGCGCGCGCGGGCTGCGGATCGCCGGCTGGGCGATGACCGCCGCGAGCGGGCGCTCGACGATGGCCATGATCCCGACGATGTCCTGCCCGCGCTCGCGGGCGATCGCAAGGTCGTGGATATCGAGGATCGCGAAGCTCACGCGGCCCGTCTCCAGCAGCTTGATCGCGTCGGTCGACGCGGCCGGGGCGATGACGTGCAGCCGCACCCCCGCGTCGACGTCGTAGGAACGAGCCAGGGCCGAGTAGATCCCCGTGTGGATGGCGTTCGGGGTGAAGTCGAGGATCAGCGTCGCCTGCTTCAGCGCACGGGACCCCGGCTTGGCCGCGGAGCCGCAGCCCGCGAGCGCGAGGCTCGCGGCGGCCAGCAGGGCAAGCGCGCGGAGCCGCACGCCGCGGAGGATATGCGGCGTGGAGCGCTCGGCCGCCGGTGGCCCCGTCCGAGAACGCTCGCGCCACCACCAAACAAGGCGGCGGAGCCGCCCCCTCAAAAGCCCGCCGGCGCCCCCGCGTAGAATCCGCCGGGCGCATGCGCCGTCGGGTCACGTTCAGCCGGAACATCACGCTGTCGCTGTCTCGCACTTGCCGGTGCTACTGCAAGTACTGCGCGTTTGCGACCCACCAGCCGCACCTGCACGCCCCCGACGAGGTGGAGCGGATGCTCGCGCTGGCGGCGCGGCGGAACGTCAAGGAGCTGCTCGTCCTCACCGGCGAGCGGCCCGAACACAATGCCGCCGTCGCCGCCCGGCTGCGTGACTACGGCCACCACGACTTCACCTCCTACGTGGCGTGGGCGTGCGAGCGCGCGCTCGAGCTCGGCATCCTTCCCCACACCAATCTCGGTGTCCTGGCGCCCGAGGACCTGGCCAGGCTGCGCGAGGTCACGGCCTCCCAGGGGCTGATGCTCGAGTCGAGCGCCGAGCGTCTGATGGACACGGTCCATGCCGGCTCGCCGACCAAGCATCCGTCGCACAGGCTCGCCACCATCCGCGCGGCCGGGGAGCTGCGCATCCCGTTCACCAGCGGGATCCTGGTGGGAATCGGCGAGACCGAGGAGGAGCGCGTCGACGCCTTGCGGGCGCTCGCCGCCGTGCACTCCGAGTACGGCCACATCCAGGAGCTGATCCTGCAGAACTTCGTGCCCCACCAGAGCTACTACGGACGCGAGCCGGCCGAGATCGCGACCGCGGCGGCCGACGAGTACTGGCGGACCGGGGTGACGGAGGGACCGCAGCTGGATA
>Ga0302184_10000853_pt1 | contig 20023 bp, 16 predicted proteins | sample I_Palsa_N3_3_FD_200233 | JGI IMG/M metagenome (GOLD analysis project Ga0302184, IMG submission 200233) | Peat permafrost microbial communities from Stordalen Mire near Abisko, Sweden - I_Palsa_N3_3 | ecosystem: Environmental > Terrestrial > Soil > Palsa > Peat permafrost | place: Sweden...
TGCCGGCCGACTCTTCGCGCGAGCCGTGCACGAGCTGCGCGACCTCGCCGAGCAGGGCGTCGACGCGTTGCACGTAGTTGACCGCGGCCTGACCGGTGAGCGCCTCGATGCGACGCACGCCGGCGGCCACGCCGGATTCGCTGACGATATGAAACAGCCCGATATCTCCCGCGCGCCCCACGTGCGTGCCGCCGCACAATTCATAGGAGAAATCGCCGATCGACAGCACGCGCACCTGCTTGTCGTATTGCTCCCCGAACAGCGCCATGGCACCGGCCGCGATGGCTTGCTCCGTGTCCATCACGCGCGTCGCGGCCTGCGCATTAATACGGATCTGCGCGTTGACGAGTTGCGAGACTTGCTCGAGCTGCGCGGGGCTGACCGGCTGCAAATGCGAAAAATCGAAGCGCAGTCGATCGCTCGCCACGAGCGAGCCCTTCTGCGTCACATGCGTGCCGAGCACCTGGCGCAGTGCTGCGTGCAGCAGATGCGTCGCGGAATGATTGCGCCGTATCGCGTCGCGCCGCTCGCCGTCGACCTGCGCGACCAGGATAGCCCCGAGCCTCACGGTGCCGGCGAGCACAACACCGCGGTGCGCGTGCACCGCGCCAATCTTTTGCGTGTCCTCGACATCAAAGCGCGTGCCGTCGCTGCCGGAGAGTTCACCACTGTCTCCAACCTGTCCGCCCGCCTCGGCGTAGAAGGGCGTGCGATCGAGCACCACCTCGCCACGCTCGCCGGCCTTGAGTGTCTCGACATGCGCCCCCTCGCGCAGCAGCGCGAGCACCCGACCTTCGCTCTGGAGCTCCTCGTATCCGCGAAACTCGCTGTGCTCCCTGATCTGCACCGTGGCTCGTTGCTCGACGCCGAATTTGCTCGCCGAGCGTGCGCGCTCGCGCTGGCCCGTCATCTCGCGCTCATAACCTTCCATGTCCACATTGAGTCCGCGCTCGCGTGCGATGTCGGCCGTCAGATCCGGCGGGAAGCCGTAGGTATCGTGCAGCAGAAAAACTAGCGTCCCGGGCACGGTTTGGCCGCCCAGCTCGCGCATGCGCGCATCGAATTGCGCCATGCCTGAGACGAGCGTCTCGGCGAAGCGCTCCTCCTCCTGCCTGAGCACGCGTGCAACGTGTTGCGCCCCCGCGGCGAGCTCCGGGAACGCATCGCCCATGACACTCACGAGCGCCGGTACCAGCAGAAAAAAGAACGGCTGCGACTGTCCGAGCTGAAATCCATGGCGCACCGCGCGCCGGATGATGCGCCGGAGCACGTAGCCACGGCCCTCGTTGGACGGCAGCACGCCGTCGATCACGAGGAAACTGCAGGCGCGGATGTGATCGGCGATTACGCGCAGCGAGGGCGAATCGGGCTGCGCACTGCCGGTCACGCGCGCTGCAGCCTCGATGAGCTGGCGAAACAGGTCGATATCGTAGTTCGAGTGCACGCCTTGCATGACCGCGGCCATGCGCTCGAGACCGGCGCCGGTATCGACCGAGGGCTTCGGCAATGGCGTGAGACTGCCATCGGCCGCGCGATCGAACTGCATGAACACCAGGTTCCAGATCTCGACGTAACGATCGCCCTCCTCAGAGGGGGTGCCCGGTGGGCCGCCGGGCACCGATGGGCCGTGATCCCAGAAAATCTCGCTGCAGGGGCCGCAGGGCCCGGTATCGCCCATGGCCCAGAAGTTGGAGGCTGCGCCCATGCGCGTTATGCGCGCCGGATCGACGCCGATATCCTGCGCCCAGATCCGGGCCGCTTCGTCATCGTCCTGGAACACCGTGATCCAGAGCCGCGCAGGATCCAGCTTGAGCCGGCGCGTGACAAATTCCCACGCGAAGCCGATCGCCTCGCGCTTGAAGTAGTCGCCGAACGAGAAATTACCGAGCATCTCGAAGAAAGTGTGATGTCTTGCCGTGTAGCCAACGTGCTCCAGATCGTTATGCTTGCCGCCGGCACGCACGCAGCGCTGCGTCGATGTCGCGCGTACGTAATCGCGCTTCTCCTTGCCGAGGAACACATCCTTGAACTGCACCATGCCGGCGTTGGTGAACAGCAGCGTCGGATCATTGCCCGGCACTAGCGATGAGGAGGGCACGATCGTGTGTCGCTGCTCGAGAAAGTACTCGAGGAACGCGCGGCGCACTTCAGCCGTGCTCATGTAGGGAGGATGCTGTGTCATAGTTTGCGTCGTATTGCGCAGCGTCAGTCCAGGTCGGCTACGACCTCGGAGCCCAGCGCCGAGCGGATATGATCGGTGGAAAAGCCGCGGTATTGCAAAAAGCGGGCCTCGCGCGCCTTCTCGGGCCAGTGCTCCGGCACCGCGAGACCGAAGCGACGGATACGTAGCTCACGCGCGCGCTGCGCCCAGTCGACTGCCTGCAGTGCGGTCTCGATCCATTCGGCGCCGACGCCGAGCTGCTCGAGATCACGCCGGATACGCAGGGGCCCGAGGCCGCGCTCGGCGCGATACGACACGAATTGCATCGCATAGCGCTCATCGTTGACATAGCCGCGCTCGATCAGCTGCGCGAGCACGCTCTGCGCGGTGGCGGGCTCGAAGCCTTGGGCTACGAGGGTCTGCACGAGCTCGCTGCAGCAGAAGTCGCGTCGCGCCAGCAATGTCACGGCGGCCCTGCCGGCCGCAGCCGCATCGCCGACCTGGCCCGCGCTGACGCGACGCCTAGGCGGTGGTCTTTTCCTCAACACGCTTGGGCGGCAGCAGCTTGTGGCGGATCTTGTCCTCGATCTCGCGAGCCATGTCCGGGTGCTGCTGCAGGTACAGGCGCGTATTGTCCTTGCCCTGGCCGATGCGCTCGCCGTTGTAGCTATACCAGGCGCCGGCCTTGTCGATGATGCCCTGGGCGGCGCCGATCTCGATGATCTCGCCCTCGCGTGAGATCCCCGAGCCGTACATGATCTCGAATTCCGCCTCGCGAAACGGCGGTGCGACCTTGTTCTTGACCACCTTGACGCGAGTCTGATTGCCGACCACTTCCTCGCCGTTCTTGATCGCACCGATGCGGCGAATGTCGAGCCGTACCGAGGCGTAAAATTTCAGGGCATTGCCGCCCGTGGTGGTCTCCGGATTGCCGAACATCACGCCGATCTTCATGCGGATCTGATTGATGAAGATCACCATGGTATTGGAGCGGCTGATGTTGCCGGTCAGCTTGCGCAGTGCCTGCGACATCAGGCGCGCGTGCAGGCCGACCTGCAGCTCGCCCATCTCCCCTTCGATCTCGGCCCGCGGCGTGAGTGCCGCCACCGAGTCGATCGCCACGACATCGATGGCGCCAGAGCGCACGAGCATGTCGGTGATCTCAAGGGCCTGCTCGCCGGTGTCCGGCTGTGACACCAGCAGATCCTGCACGTTGACTCCGAGCTTTGCAGCGTAACTCGGGTCCAGGGCGTGCTCGGCGTCCACGAATGCCGCGGTGCCGCCGTTGCGCTGAATTTCGGCTATGACCTGCAGCGTCAGGGTCGTCTTGCCCGAGGATTCCGGACCGTATATCTCCACGACCCGTCCGCGCGGCAAGCCGCCGATCCCGAGCGCGATATCCAGCCCGAGCGAGCCGGTGGAAACCGCTTCGACATCGTAGCTGGCCGAGTCATCGCCCAGGCGCATGACCGAGCCCTTGCCAAACTGCTTCTCGATCTGACCGAGCGCAGCCACCAGCGCCTTCTTGCGATTGTCATTGCGAGTGTCATCCATCGTAGCGGTCCTTCCAGAAGCTGCAGCCGATTTAGGGATGCAGAATTATCCCACAACGAGCCGCGCAGCGCGGGTGCAAAACGCGCGTAAAGACTCCGATACAGCGTGGTCCGGAAATCTCAGGCTGCGCCGACGCGCAGCGGCCAGCCGGCCAGCACCGCGTAGCGCCGCGGCGGTGCCGTTTCTGCGGAGTCGGCGCCAAGTTCATGACTTTGCGCCAGATAGAAGCGCCGCACGGGGAGCGCCAGCCGCAATGCGGGCACTGGCTCGGCCAGAAGCGAGGCGGCCTGCACACCGGCCGCGCGCAGCAGTGTCATGTGCGCACGCCAGGGCTTGAGATCCGGCTGCAGTCCAAGCCCGAGCGCCGTCTCTCGCAGTGCGCTCGCCAGGGCATCGGCCGCCGCCGGCGCGCTGCTGCAGGTCGCCGCCAGGATACGCGCGCGCGGCCAATATTCGAAGGCATCGAACAGCAATTCGAAGCCGTCCGACTCGATCGACGCCGCGCGCTCGCGCAAACGCTCAACCATGGGCTCATCGACCGCGCCCACGAAGCACAACGTCACATGCAGATCAACTTGCGCCAGGGGTCGGCCCGCAGCGCCAGCCAGCAGGGGCTGTGCCGCGTCGAGCAACGGCTCGCACCATCCGGGATCGGGCCAGAGCGCAAAGAACACTCGCCGCATTGGCGCGGCCCCCAATCAAGGCGCTGCCAGCAGCAGCCGCAGCGCGGCAGCCACCGCAGCTCGGCGCACGGCCTCGCGATCGCCGCTGAAGTGCTGCTCGAGCGCATGGCAGGTGCCATTGCGCTGTGCCAGAGCCAGCCAGACCAGGCCGACGGGCTTGGCCGGGCTGCCGCCATCGGGTCCGGCCACCCCGGTGATCGCCAGCGCGAGCTGCGCGCCGCTGGCGTGCAAGGCGCCCGCGGCCATCTGCTCGGCGGTGGGCCGGCTCACGGCCCCGAATGTCTCGATTACGCTGGCCGACACGGCGAGCGCCTGCTCCTTCGCCGCGTTGGAATAGGTCACGTAGCCGCGCTCGAACCATTGCGAGCTGCCCGGAATATCGGTCAGGCACTTCGCCAGCCAGCCGCCGGTGCAGGATTCGGCTACGGCCAGGCGACGCTGTGTGGCCAGCAAGTGCTGCCCGGCCCGCTCGGCCAGCGCGCGCAGTGCCATGTCGCTGAGATCGTGCATGAGCTCATGGTAGTCTTTGGGGCTCCACATGGCGCGCAAGCTCATTAGCTCAGGCTCCCTGTTCGAGCAGCAGATCGGCTACTCCCGCGCCGTGGTCGAGGACGAGTGGGTCTTCGTATCCGGTACCACCGGCTTCGACTACGCGAACGGGACGATATCCGAGGCCGTGCTCGAGCAGGCCGAGCAGTGCCTGAAGAACATACAGTCCGCGCTGCAACAGGCTGGCTCGAGTCTCGAAGACGTCGTACGCGTGACTTACATCCTGCCCGAGCGCAGTGATTTCGCTCCGTGCTGGCCGCTGCTGCGGGCCTGCTTCGGCAAGATCCGTCCGGCGGCCACGATGATCGTGGCTGGACTGGCCGATCCACGCATGAAGATCGAGATCGAGGTCACCGCGCGCAAAGCGCGCTGAGCGCTTCGGTGCGCTCAGCCCGTGCGTAGCGCGGAGCGCTCCACGGCCCAGACCGTGTAGCCGCCCGACTTTTCATCCGGCTGCAGCCGGATCAGCCCGCGCTTCTGCGCCTCGGCCAGCAGATCATTGAACGAGCGAAAGCCATAAGCGCGCTCGTTGAATCCGGGGTGACGCCGTTTGATGGTCTGCTTGATCATCGAGCCCCAGATCGGCTCGTTCTCGCCGCGCTCCTCGGTGACCGCATCGAGCGTTTCCACGACCATCTCGAGCGCTTCGGCCAATTCGGGGCCCTTGTTCTCGCTGGCCCCGACCGCGGCAGGCACGCTGGCCGCCGCAGACGAGGGTGTGGCCACACGACGGCGCGACTTGCGCTCCCCGCGCACCAGATCGTCGTAATAGATGAATTCGTCGCAGTTGTTGATGAACAGGTCGGAGGTGGAGTTCTTGACGCCGACACCGATGACGGTCTTGTCGTTTTCACGCAGCTTGCTGACCAGAGGCGAGAAATCCGAGTCGCCGCTGACGATGATGAAGGTATCGACGTGCTCCTTGGTATAGCAGAGGTCCAGTGCATCGACGACCATGCGGATGTCGGCCGAGTTCTTGCCCGACTGACGCACATGCGGGATCTCGATGAGCTCAAAGGCGGCCTCATGCAGGCTGCGCTTGAAGTCCTTGTAGCGATCGAAGTCACAGTAGGCCTTCTTGACCACGATATGACCCTTGAGCAGCAGGCGCTCGAGCACCTTTTCGATGTCGAAGCTCGGGTAATTAGCGTCGCGTGCGCCCAGTGCGATGTTCTCCAGATCGAGGAACACGGCCATGGTCGCATCGGATGTGGTGGTATTCATTCGTTAATATGTCTATCTGGCGGTGGCTTCTGCAGGGGTCGTAAGCGATGAGTTCCGACAATCATACCCCGATGATGCAGCAGTATCTGCGGATCAAAGCCCAGCATCCGGACGTATTGCTGTTCTATCGCATGGGGGACTTCTACGAGCTGTTTTACGATGACGCGCGCCGCGCGGCGCAATTGCTCGATATCGCGTTGACCTCGCGCGGGCAGTCGGCCGGCGCCAACGTACCGATGGCCGGGGTACCGGTGCACAGCGTCGAGACCTACCTGGACCGGCTGGTTCGGCGCGGTGAGTCGGTCGCCCTGTGCGAGCAGCTCGGTGATCCGGGCAAGACCCGCGGCCCAATGGCACGCGAGGTCATACGCATTGTCACGCCCGGCACGATCACGGACGAGGCGCTGCTCGAGCAGCGGCGCCAGACGTTATTGGCCGCGCTGTGGCGCGAAGGCGAGGGATTCGGGCTCGCGTGGCTGGAGCTCGCGTCCGGCCGCTTCAGCGTGACCCAGCTCCCCGACGTGGCTGGCGTTGAGGCCGAATTCGAGCGCTTGCGTCCGGCCGAGATATTGCTGGCCGAGAACCAGGCGCCCGAGCTCACGACGCTGCTGCGATTCGAGGCGGTCGTGCGCGAGCGAGCGGGATGGCATTTTGAGCTTGCCAGCGCCTCGCGGCTGCTGACCGATCAGCTCGGCACTTTGGATCTCAAAGGCTTCGGCGTCGATGAGTTGCCGTTGGCATTGCGCGCGGCCGGTGCGCTGCTGCAATACGTGCGCGACACGCAACGCTCGGCGCTACCGCATATCCGCGCACTGCAGGTCGAGCAGCGCCGCGATGCGCTCGAGCTCGATGCCACCACGCGACGCAACCTCGAGCTCGAGCACAGCCTGTCAGGCAACGAGCAGGCGACGCTGTTCGCAGTGCTGGACTCGACCATGACCGCGATGGGCTCGCGGGCGTTGCGACGCGCGCTGGCGCGCCCGCTGCGAGCGCACGAACCATTGCGCGAGCGCTACCACGCGCTGTCGGCGTTGATCGAATCGCGCCGCTTCGAGACCGTGCAGGAGCGTTTGCGCGGCCTCGGGGATCTCGAGCGTATCCTCGCGCGCGTGGCGCTGCGCTCGGCGCGCCCGCGCGATCTTGCGCAGTTGCGCGCCTGCCTGGCTGCCCTGCCCGCGCTGCGGGGCGCGCTTGAGTGCTTCGATTCCCCGCTGCTGGCGACGCTGCGCGGCCAGATGTCCGAGCATGCCGAGCAGCATGGGCTGCTCAGCCGCGCCATTGCCGCGCAGCCGGCTCATTTCGTGCGCGACGGCGGCGTCATCGCCGCGGGCTTCGATGAACAGCTGGACCAGTTGCGTGCGCTCTCGAGCAACACCGACGAGTTTCTCGTCGAGCTCGAGCGCCGTGAGCGCGAACGCAGCGGCATCGCGAGCCTCAAGCTCGGCTACAACCGCGTGCAGGGCTTCTACATCGAAGTCGCGCGCGCCCATGCCGGGCGCGTACCGCCCGATTATCTGCGCCGCCAGACCGTCAAGTCAGCCGAGCGCTTCATCACGCCCGAGCTCAAGGGCTTCGAGGATCAGGTGCTGGGCGCCCGCGAGCGCGCGCTCGCGCGCGAGAAAGAGCTCTATGAATCCGTGCTCACGCTATTGACCGCCTCGCTGGGCGAACTGCAACGTAGCGCCGACAGCGTCGGCCAGATCGATATGCTGGCAGCCCTGGCCGAGCGCGCCGGGGTCCTGGACTGGAATGAGCCGACACTGGTTACCGAACCGCGCCTGCTGATCGAGGCCGGCCGCCACCCGGTAGTCGAGCGCTTTCTGGAGCGACCGTTCGTCGCCAACGACCTCTCGCTGCACGAAGGCCGTCGCATGCTGATCATCACGGGGCCGAACATGGGCGGCAAATCCACGTTCATGCGCCAGGTGGCACTGATCGTTGTGCTCGCCCACATGGGTAGTTACGTGCCCGCGGCGCGCGCGCAGATCGGTCCGATCGATCGGATCTTCACTCGGATCGGCGCGGCTGATGATCTGGCCGGCGGTCGCTCGACGTTTATGGTCGAGATGACCGAGACTGCGAATATCCTGCACAACGCCAGTGATCGCAGCCTCGTGCTCATGGATGAGATGGGGCGCGGTACCAGCACGTTCGATGGCCTGGCGCTGGCCCAGAGCGTCGCCACGCACATTGCGACGCGAGTGCGTGCCTTCACTTTGTTCGCCACCCATTATTTCGAGCTCACCGCGCTCGCAGCGCACATCGAGGGCTGCGCCAACGTGCATCTGGATGCGACCGAGCATGGCGAGGCGCTCGTGTTTCTGCACGCCGTGAAGGCAGGTCCTGCCAACCGCAGCTACGGCTTGCAGGTCGCGCAGCTGGCCGGCGTGCCGCGCGCGATCATCGCGGCTGCGCGCCAGGTGCTGCAGCAACTGGAGGCTCAGCGCTCGGTATTGCACGAGCAGCACGCGCCGCCACCCGCGCAGGCGCAATTGCCGCTGCCGCCGCCCGCCCTGCGAGCCGATCCCGCGTTCGAGGCCGCCCAGGCCATGCTCGCTCGGCTGGCCGCGCTCGAGCCCGATACGCTCAGCCCACGCGCGGCGCTGGATCTGCTGTACGAATGGCGCCGCATTGCCCGCCGTGACGACGGGCTCACTGCGGCTTGAGCTGCAGCGAGCACGCGAGCGCTCGCGCCATCAGTTCCCGAAGCACCCCTGTGCAAAGAAATTCCCCACTGCACGGGCGACTGTCGCCGATATCAGCATACCCGCGTGCGCGACGGGCACGGACAGCCAGCTCCTGGCGCCCTCAAGGCGCGTCTCCGAGATGCCAACGACCCCGTCATTGGGCTCATCGAAGTGGACCAGCAGTCCCCCGAGCCCCACGGACAACGTGCCGGCGATAATGCCCAGCTCGCGCCTGCTGTCCCAGCGTCGCGGGCGTTCCACCAGGAGTTCCTCTCTCACAGCGTGGCCGAGCGCCCGGCGTCCCCAGGCCCGGGATCCCAGACTGCGCACCGCACGCGAGCCCGCGCATGGCGTGCCCATGAACACTACGCGTCCGGGCTGCGCCATCGCGTAGTGCTCGAGGCAGCGCATGATGATGAGGCCGCCGAGGCTGTGGCCCAGAAGATGGACCTGCGGCGCATCGATCCGCGCGATCAGCCCCTGCAGTTTGGCGATGATCTGCAGCATCGGCTCGTCTACCGAGCGGTACTGCAATACCTGCAGGCGATAGCCATGCGTGCGCGCCAGGCGGCGGCGCAGCAGCGTCGATTCGATGCCGGGCATCCAGAGCCCGTGCACATAGACTACGGCCGCCGCGCTTGAGCTCAATGGCTCGTGGGCGGCGGCGTACGCACGCGAATGTGCAATTCGCGCAATTGCGCCTCGGAGACGGTGCTGGGCGCATCGGTCAACGGATCGGCGGCGGTCTGTGTCTTGGGAAAGGCTATGACCTCGCGAATACTCTCGGCGCCGCTCATGAGCATCGCCAGCCGATCCAGCCCGAAGGCGATACCCCCGTGCGGCGGACAACCATAACGCAGTGCATCGAGCAGGAAGCCGAATTTGAGCCGCGCCTCCTCGGCGTCGATTCCGAGCAGCCCAAACACCGCCGACTGCATTTCCTCGCGGAAAATACGGATTGAGCCGCCGCCGACTTCCGAGCCGTTGAGCACGAAGTCATAGGCGCGCGCCAGCGCCTGGCCCGGAGCCAGCCCCAGCGCGACCGGATCATCGCTCTGTGGCGAGGTGAAGGGATGATGCGTGGCCTGCCAGCGCTGTGCGCTCGCATCCCATTCAAACATCGGAAAATCCACGACCCATAAGGGCTGCCAGCCCGCAGCCACGAGCCCCCGGTCGTGGCCGATCTTGAGGCGCAGAGCGCCGAGCGCATCGCTGACGATCTTGGCCTGATCGGCACCGAAGAACAGCAGATCGTTATCCTGTGCGCCACTGCGCTCGAGAATGCCCTGCAGCGCCGCCTCGCTCAGGAATTTGACGATCGGGGATTGCAGCCCATCGCGGCCGCGGGCGCGCTCATTGACCTTGATGTAGGCCAGGCCCTTCGCGCCGTAGCGCGCAACGTGGGCCGCATACTCATCGATCTCTTTGCGCGTCAGCGCACCGCCATCGGACACGCGCAGCAGCGCGACCCGGCCCTGCGGGTCCTGCGCCGGGGCCGAGAACACCTTGAAGTCGCAATCGCGCACGAGATCGGCCACATCGATGAGCTCGAGCGGCACACGCAGATCCGGTTTATCCGAGCCGTAGCGGCGCATCGCCTCGTGGTAACTCATGCGGGCAACGGGCGTGGGCAACTGCACCCCGAGCACCTCGCGGAACACCGTGCGCATCAGCTCCTCCATGAGCTGCATGATCTGCTCCTGCGTCAGGAACGAGGTCTCGATATCCAGCTGCGTGAACTCAGGCTGCCGATCCGCGCGCAGATCCTCATCGCGAAAGCAGCGCACGATCTGATAGTAGCGATCCATGCCGGCCATCATGAGCAGCTGCTTGAAGATCTGCGGCGACTGGGGCAGCGCAAAGAACTTGCCCGGGTGCGTGCGACTGGGGACCAGGTAGTCGCGCGCGCCCTCCGGGGTGGCCTTGGTCAGCATCGGAGTCTCGATGTCGATGAACCCGTGGGCATCGAGAAAGCCGCGCATCGAGCGCGTGATGCGATGACGCAGCCGCAGTCGCTGGGTCATGCTCTCGCGGCGCAGATCCAGATAACGATAGCGCAGGCGCACTTCCTCGTTGACGGTCTCATCGAGTTGAAACGGCAATGGCTCGCAGCGGTTCAGCAGTTCCAGCTCAGTGGCCACGACCTCCACCCGGCCGGAGGCCAGGTTGGCATTGACCGTGCCGGCCGGCCGCTGCTGCACCGGCCCGCGCGCGCGCACGACAAACTCATTGCGCAGTTTTTCGGCGGTCGCGAACAGTTCCTGCTGATCCGGATGAAATACGATCTGCACCAGACCCTCGCGGTCGCGCAGGTCGACGAAAATCACGCCCCCATGATCGCGACGGCGGTGCACCCAGCCCGCCACCGTCACATCCTGGCCGAGCAGTTGCTCGTTGATCTGTCCGCAGTAATGAGTGCGCATAGGCGGGGCGCGAACCTAAGGCGCAGGCACGGTAGGGGTAATCACGCCGAGCGTCACGATCATCCTCATGGCCGCATCAACGCTCATGTCCAGCTCGATGGCCTGCGAACGCGGGATCAGCACGATAAAGCCCGAGGTCGGAATCGGCGTGGTGGGAATGAACACGCACAGCTGCCCTTCCTGGCTTTGCAATGGCGCGACGCGCACGTCCGAGGCGGTCTGAAAGCCGATGCTCCAGAGGCCAGCGCGCGGATATTCGATCAACAGGACCTTTTTGAATGAATTACCGGAGCTCGACAGGATCGTACTGGAGAAGCTCTTGACCCCACCGTAGATCGCACGCACGAAGGGAATGCGGTTGAGCAGATCCTCCCAGGCGCGCACCAGGCTGCGACCGACGATGTTCGTGACCAGCAGTCCGGTCGCGAGCAGTACCAGTACCGCAAGTACCGCCCCGAGCCCCGGTATGTGCACGCCCAGCAGCGCCTCGGGCTGCAGTGAGCGCGGCAGCAACAGCAGCGTCTGATCCACGAGGCCGAGAATGAAACGCACCACCAGCACCGTGGCGATGATGGGCAGCCACACCAGCAGGCCTGCGATCAAATAGCGCCGAACGATCAGCCTGACGACTTCGCCGGTCAACGGCCCCTCCGGCCTCTGGCACCCCGGGAAGGCGACTTGCCCGAGCCGCGTGCGGCCGATGCGCGGGTGGGCGCTGCGCGCCTGGACGCTGGCTTGCTCTTGCTTGCGGCCTTTAGCGCGCGCGCCGCCTTGCTCGAGGGCGCCGGGGACTTCGCCGCGCTCGCGCTGGCACGCTCCGGCGCCGCAGTCTTGGCCGATGCCGCGCCTTTGTCCGCCGCGGCTTCGTTCGTGGCGGCGTTACCCGCGCTCTTGGCATCGCTCTTGGCATCGCTCTTGGCATCGCTCTCAGCGCTGCTCTTCTCGGGCGCAGGCTCGCTGGCCGCGGGCTCCTTCTCGCCAGCCAGATTGCGCTTGGACTCCTGGTCGGACTTGAAATCGGTCTCGTACCAGCCCGATCCCTTGAGCCTGAACACGGGCGCTGAGATCAGCTTCTTGAGCGCGTTCCTGCCGCAGGAAGGACATTTTGTGAGGCGTGCATCGCCAATCTTCTGCATGACCTCGAGGTAGTAGCGACAATGGCTGCATTCGTATTCGTAGACGGGCATGGCGTGATCGTGCAGTGGGTTGAGACGCTAAGGATTATAGACGAGGCCGGCAATCCGCCCCGGATGAGCGCTCAGTCGTAGCGCACCACCGAGCGCAAGCTCAGTGCGCCGGATTTGAACTCCCCGCACAGTCTCAGGTCGATCAGGGCGGCCAGGCCCATGACCTCGTAACCCGCCGGCACGCACAGCTGTGCGGCCGTCGCCATCGTGCCGCCGGTCGCGAGCACGTCGTCGATCAGGAACACGCGACCGCGGCCGGACTGCATTTCGAGCACGCCGCTGCCGTACTCGAGCGCGTAAGCGGCGGCGACGACGGGCGGCGGCAATTTGCCCTGTTTGCGGATCGGCACGAATCCCTTGCCGCGCCGGGCCGCCAGGCCGGCCGCGAGAATGAAGCCGCGCGACTCGATGCCGGCCACGGCATCCACCTGACTCCACTCGCGCTCATCGAACAAAGCCTCGAGCACATCGAGGGTCGGATTGAAGTGCGCGCGCAGCAGCGGCGTGATGTCGCGAAACAGGATGCCCGGGCGCGGAAAATCGGCCACGTCGACAATGTGACGCTTTGGATCAAACATGGTGCCTCCGAGGGCAAGCTTAGCTCCCTTGCGCCGCCCCGTGGGAGCGCCGAGCTTGTGCGGCTGTGCGTGCTAGGGCCTGACGGCTCGCAGCTGCCGCTTTTTCTCAAACACGAGCTCGCCGTTGCGCACACTGACCCGCACACGGTCGCCGGGCATGAGTTCATTACGCAAAATGCGCTGCGCCAGGGGATTCTCGATCTGCTGCTGGATCGCGCGCTTGAGCGGGCGGGCGCCATAGACCGGATCGAACCCGACGGTGCCGATCAGATCGAGGGCCTCCTCATCGAGCTCGAGCTCCATGCTGCGCTCGAGCAGGCGTCGGCGCAGGTAGTCGAGCTGAATCTCGATGATGGCGCGAATCTGCTGGGTGCCGAGCGGATGGAAGACGACGATGTCATCGACGCGGTTGATGAACTCGGGTCGAAAGTGCTGCTGCACGGATTCCATGACGGCACTCTTCATGCGCTGGTAATTGCCCTCGCCGGCCATCTCCTGGATGATCTGCGAGCCCAGGTTCGAAGTCATGATGATCACGGTGTTGCGAAAATCCACGGTGCGGCCCTGGCCATCGGTGAGCCGCCCGTCATCGAGCACCTGCAGCAGAACGTTGAAAACATCCTGGTGCGCCTTCTCGATCTCATCGAGCAGCACCACCCCATACGGCCGCCGTCGCACGGCCTCGGTCAGATAGCCGCCCTCCTCGTAGCCGACGTAGCCGGGAGGCGCCCCGATCAGGCGCGCGACCGAATGCCTCTCCATGAACTCCGACATATCGATGCGCACCATGGCCTCTTCCGTATCAAACAGGAACTCGGCGAGCGCCTTGCACAATTCGGTCTTGCCCACGCCGGTAGGGCCCAGGAACAGGAAGGAGCCATTGGGCCGGCGCGGGTCCGACAGTCCCGCGCGCGCGCGGCGGATCGCGTTCGAGACGATGCGCACGGCCTCATCCTGCCCGACCACGCGCTTCTCGAGCGCCTCTTCCATGCGCAGCAGTTTTTCCTTCTCGCTCTCGAGCATCCGCGAGACCGGAATACCGGTCCACTTGGCCACGACCTGCGCGATCTCCTCCTCGGTAACGCTGTTGCGCACGAGCTGCGGCGCCTTGTGCTCGAGCGAGCTCTGCGCCTGCGTAGCCTGCGTGAGCTGCTTTTCCAGCGCCGGTATGCGGCCGTACTGCAGTTCGGCCATGCGCGCGAGGTTACTGGCGCGGCGCGCCTGCTCCAGATCCAGACGTGCGCGCTCGAGCTCCTCTTTGATCTGCGTCGCGCCCTGCATTGACGCCTTCTCCGCCTTCCAGATCTCCTCGAGATCGGCGTATTCCTTCTCCAGAGCGCTGAGGGTCTCGCGCAGCGTGGCCAGCCGGCGCTTGGAGGCCTCGTCGCCTTCCTTCTTGAGCGCCTCCTGCTCGATCTTGAGCTGGATGATGCGCCGCTCGAGCCGATCGAGCGCTTCGGGCTTGGAGTCGATCTCCATGCGAATGCGTGCCGCCGCCTCATCGATCAGATCGATCGCCTTGTCGGGCAGCTGGCGGTTCGTGATATAGCGGTGCGAGAGCGTGGCCGCGGCCACTATCGCCGGGTCGGTGATCTCCACGCCGTGATGCACCTCGTAGCGCTCCTTCAGGCCGCGCAGGATGGCGATCGTGTCCTCGACCGAGGGCTCATCGACCAGCACGGTCTGGAAGCGACGCTCGAGTGCCGCGTCTTTTTCGATGTACTTGCGGTACTCATCGAGCGTGGTGGCGCCCACGCAGTGCAGCTCGCCACGCGCCAGCGCGGGCTTGAGCATATTGCTGGCATCCATCGAGCCCTCGGCTCGCCCGGCGCCCACCATGGTATGCAGCTCGTCGACGAACAGGATTACCTGGCCCTCCTGTTTGGCCAGGTCGTGCAGTACCGCCTTGAGCCGCTCCTCGAATTCACCGCGAAACTTGGCCCCGGCGATCAACGCGCCCATATCGAGCGCGAGAATGCGCTTGTGCTTGAGCCCCTCGGGCACCTCGCCATTGACGATGCGCTGCGCGAGACCCTCCACGATCGCGGTCTTGCCCACGCCCGGCTCCCCGATGAGCACCGGATTATTCTTCGTGCGCCGCTGCAGCACCTGGATCGTGCGGCGAATCTCATCGTCGCGGCCGATCACCGGATCGAGTTTGCCCGAGCGCGCGCGTGCGGTGAGATCCACGGTGTATTTCTCCAGCGCCTGGCGATTCTCCTCGGCGCCGGGGTCTTCGACCTTCTCGCCGCCGCGCACCTCCTCGATCGCCTTCTCGACCGCGGCGCGCTGCGCACCGCTGTCCTTGAGTGCCTTGCCGAGCGCACCGCGATCCTCGAAGGCCGCCAGCACGAACAGCTCGCTCGAGATGTACTGATCGCCGCGCTGCTGCGCGAGCCGATCGGTGACGTTGAGCAGCCGAGTCAGCTCGTTCGAGACCTGCACATCCCCGCCGGTACCTTCGACCTTCGGCAGGCTATCGAGGATCGAGTTGAGCGCACCGCGCAGGCGATTGGCGTCAATGCCGGCTTTGATCAGCAGCGGGCGCACGCCCCCGCCCTGCGCCTCGAGCATGGCCAGCAGCAGGTGGGCCGGCTCGATGAACTGGTTATCGCGGCCAACGGCCAATGACTGTGCATCGGCCAGGGCCGACTGGAAGCGGCTGGTCAGTTTATCCATGCGCATAAGGGGTTATTTTGTGGGGGGCGCGGGCGAATTCAAGCCGATTCGGGCTATTTCTCGAGCCAGATCAGTGCCGCCATGCGCCCGGTCACCCCGTCGCGGCGATAGGAGTAGAAGCGGCGCACCTGCTCGTAGCAGCAGCTGGAATCGGCCGCTACCGATTGCAGGCCAAGCCCCGCCAGGCGCATGCGGGCCAGGCCGTGCAGGTCGCAGAGCCAGCGGCCACGCGCATTGGGCGTAAAGGCGGCCTGTGCGGCGCCATCATGCGCGAGGAATGCCTCGCGCACCTCCGCGCCGACCTCAAAATGGCTCGCGCCGATCGAGGGCCCAAGCCAGGCGTGCGGTGGCTCCGGCGCCGCCAGCGCCGCGATCGTCGCCTCCAGCACCCCGCCGGCCAGTCCGCGCCAGCCCGCATGCGCTATCGCGACCGCGCCGCCGTCGCGGGTTGCGAACAGCACCGGCAGACAGTCGGCGACCAGCACCGCCAGGACTCGCCCGCGCGCTCGCGTGAGCGCCGCATCAGCGCGCGGTGGCAGCCGGCCGTCAAAGCGGTCGGCATCCAGCACCCCGATGCCGTGGACCTGCTCGAGCCACAGCGGCTCGCCCGGTAATGCCAGCGCCTCGCGCAGCCGCCGCCGGTTCTGTGCCACCGCGCTCGCAAGGTCCCCGACATGATCGGCGAGATTGAGCGAGTCATAGGGAGCGCGACTCGCCCCGCCCGCGCGCTGCGTGAACGCCGAGCGTACCGCGCTCGGCGCGGCCCATTGCGGGCGCTCAAATGCGGGCGTCGGCCGGCTCATGCGCGGCTCGGGCGTGCACGCGTTGCGGGTCGGCGCGCATCGGCGCGCAAGTGCTGCAGCAGTGACTGCAGATCGGCCGGCACGGGCGCCTCGAAGCTCTGCGGCTGAGCGCTGAGCGGATGCAGGAAGTGCAGGCGCTGCGCATGCAGCGCCTGGCGCCCAAAGCCCTGCAGCGCCGCGTTCATCGCGGGCGTGGCGGCGTGCACGAGGCGTGCGCGCGCGCCGTAGAGCGGATCGCCCACGAGCGGAAAGCCGATGTGCGCCAGGTGCACCCGGATCTGATGCGTGCGTCCGGTCTCGAGCTCAACGCGCAGCAGCGTGTGGGCCCGAAAGCGCTCCTCGATGCGATAGTGCGTGATGGCCTCGCGCCCATCGCCGCGCACCGCCATGCGAGTGCGCGCGCTGCGATGCCGGCCGATCGGTTTATCGATGCGCCCGCCGCCGGTGGGCAGCCCCGCGCACAGTGCCAGATATTCGCGGCGTACGGCGTGCTCGGCGAGCGCAGCGACCAGGCGCGTGTGCGCCTCGGGCGTACGCGCGATGATCAGCAAGCCGCTCGTATCCTTGTCAAGACGATGCACGAGCCCGGCTCGCGGCACGCGCGCGAGCTGCGGCTCGTGTGCGAGCAGCGCATTGAGCAGCGTGTGATCGCGATTGCCGGCCCCCGGGTGCACGACCAGACCCGCCGGCTTGTTGAGCACCAGCAGCGCCGCATCTTCATGCACGATTTCCAGCGCCAGGGGTTGCGCCAGCGCGCTGCCCAGATCGGCGAACTGGGCCTGCACCGTGAGCTGCTCGCCACCCTGTACGCGCGCGCGCGCGCGGATCGGGCGCCCGTCGGCGCGCACCGCGCCGGCGCGGATCCAGCGCTGCAGGCGCGCGCGTGAATACTGCGGCAGCGCCGCGGCGAGCGCCTGATCGAAGCGCAGGCCCTTGGCGGAAGCCGGCAGCTCGAGCACGTGGGTTTGGAACTCCGGTGGCATGTCGCGTGTCAGCTATACTCGAGCAGTTGCGCCTCACCGGTCGCACGTCAATGCTGCGCGGATTCCAACTCCATGATTTCTAAGGTCCACACTTGAGCTTACACGTCGGCGCGCAGCGCGCGGCCCGCAATCGCGCCCGTGTGATGGGCGCCGTGCTCCTGGCGGGCGTGGCACTGCTGTGCGGCTGTCACAGCCGGCAGGCGCGAGACCTCAGAAGCAGAAGGGCCACGGCCGCCTTGCTCTACGCCAACGCGCATCAGGCATTGCGCGCCAATGACGTCCAGTATGCCATCAGGCAGTACGAGGCTTTGGAATCGCGCTTTCCGTTCAGTCCGCAGGCCCGGCAGGGTCGCCTCGACCTCATCTACGTCTACTACCGCAAGGGCGATAAAGATGCGGCCACCGATGCGGCCGAGGAGTTCCTGCGCGAGAATCCGACCCATCCGCGCGTGGACTACGCCTATTACATGGAGGGCATGATCAACTTCGAGCGCACGCCCTTCTCGATCGAGCGCTGGTTCGGGGTCAACATGGCGCGTCGCCCGCCTTCCACGGCGCTCAAAGCCATCACCGCCTTCAACAAGGTCGTCACACAGTATCCGAAGAGCGTCTACGCCGACGATGCTCTGCGACGCCTGATCTATCTGCGCAATCGACTGGCCGAATACGAGATGTTTGTCGCGCGCTACTACATCAAGCGCGGCGCCTACATGGCGGCGGCCCAGCGCGCGCAGGACGTGATCGATCAATATGACGGTGCGCCGGCCCAACGCGACGCGCTGCTCGTGCTCGAGGACTGCTATCGGCGTGTCGGGCTCAATGAGCTGGCCGTCAATGTCGATCGCGTCTATCAGGCCAACTACGCCGCGGGCACGCCGGGTGCGGGGGCATCGAGGCGCCACTGGTGGACGCCGTGGCGCTGATTCGGCGGCGCGGGGCTGCTCAGCGCCGATAACCATTGGTGATTGGATAGCGCCAATCGCGACCGAACGCGCGGGCGCTTACGCGCACCCCTGGCGGCGCCTGCCGGCGCTTGTATTCGGCCCGCTTGACCATGTCGAGCACACGCGCGACCACGGCGCGATCGAAACCACGCTCGCAGATCTCCTCAACTGAAAGGTCCTCTTCGATGAATGCCTCCAGGATCGGGTCGAGCACGTCATACGGCGGCAGCGAGTCGGTGTCCTTCTGCTCCGGACGCAATTCGGCTGTCGGAGCACGCGTGAGCACGCGCTCTGGAATCACGCTCGCGAGCGTATTGCGGTACCGAGCGAGCCGGTAGACACGCTGTTTGCTGCAGTCTTTGATCGGCGCGAAACCGCCGGCCATGTCGCCATAGAGCGTCGCATAGCCGACAGCCATCTCGCTCTTGTTGCCAGTGGTCAGCAGCATGCGGCCGGTCTTGTTGGAGATCGCCATGAGCAACAGCCCGCGACAGCGCGCCTGAATGTTCTCCTCGGTCGCATCGGCAGCGCGCCCCGCGAACTCGTGCTCGAGCGCGTGCAGCGTGGCCCCGAACAGCTCCTCGATCGAGATCACGCTCAGGTTCACCGACATTGCGCGCGCCTGCGCGCTCGCATCCTCGCGGCTCATGCTCGAGGTATAGCGCGAGGGCATCATGACGGCGTGCACGCGCTCAGCGCCGAGCGCATCGACCGCAATCGCGAGCGTCAGGGCCGAGTCCACGCCGCCGGACAAGCCCACCACGGCGCCCGTAAAGCCGTGCTTGTCGACATAGCCGCGCACGCCGACCACCAGTGCGCGATAGACGCTCTGATCATCGGACATCTCCGGGGCTACCTCGCCGGCGAGCGGCACCACGGCGCCGTCGCGGCGCTCAAAGCTCGCCGCATAGAGCCCTTCCTCGAGCGCTGGCGCACGCATTGCCAGGCGCCCTTGAGCGTCCATCACGAAGGAGTTGCCGTCAAACACGAGCTCATCCTGGCCGCCGAAGAGATTCACGTAGACGGCCGGCAAGTGCGTCTCCCGCACGCGCTCTTGGATGACCTGCTCCCGCTCGCGCTGCTTGTGGATCTCATAAGGCGAAGCGTTGATGATCAGCAGCAGCTCGGCCCCGAGGGCGCGTGCCGCCGCGGCCGGCTGTGGCTCCCAGGCGTCCTCGCAGATCAGCAGCCCGAGCCGATAGCCATCGAAATCCACCACCGTGACCTCGGTGCCGGCCGTGAAATAGCGCTTCTCATCGAAGACCTTGTAGTTCGGCAGACAGGCCTTGCGGTGCTGCGCCAGGACGCGCCCGCCGCGCATCAGTCGCGCCGCATTGTAGATGCGCCCCTGATCGTATTCCGGGTAACCAACCAGCACGCCGACCTCCGGCACTGCTTCGGTCAGCTCCTGCAGCGCCTGCTCGATCTGGCGGCGCAGCCCCCGGTGAAACAGCAGGTCCTCGGGGGGGTAGCCGCTGAGCGTGAGTTCCGGAAATACCACCAGGTCGGCCTGCAGCGCGGTGTGCGCGCGGCGCGCCTCGACGATCACGCGTTCGAGGTTGCCGCGC
>Ga0302184_10000854_pt1 | contig 19990 bp, 20 predicted proteins | sample I_Palsa_N3_3_FD_200233 | JGI IMG/M metagenome (GOLD analysis project Ga0302184, IMG submission 200233) | Peat permafrost microbial communities from Stordalen Mire near Abisko, Sweden - I_Palsa_N3_3 | ecosystem: Environmental > Terrestrial > Soil > Palsa > Peat permafrost | place: Sweden...
GCTCCAGACCGACTGGGAGAACTTCGTCGGCGGGAAACCGTCCCAGCCCAACCCGCCCGCGCCTGCTCCGGACAAAACGGCGAGGCAGCCTTAGCCTGCGCTCACCGACAGGCAATCCGTATCCGGCAGAGCTGGACTCGAGACCATTCTTCTGTTTCCACGCGAACTTTCGCCGGCTCACTACGATCACATGGTCGCCGCCTGCGAGCAATCCGGCTTTCAACCCCGCATCAAGGCGATCCGAAATGCGCCGCCTCAGGCGATGCTCGCCCGCCTGCACGCCGGGCGAGAGGTCGGCCTGACCCCGGCCTCGTTTGCCTTTCACGCGGTCCAGGCCGCACCCGACGTGGTGGCACGCAGGATTGTCCAGCCAGAGATCCTCGACGAGTGGTCGATTGTCTGGCCCGTCCGCGGTCAATCCGCCGTGCTCGAGCGTGTCCTCGACACCGCCCGACGCTGCGCGGCCGACAACGACTCGCTGCCCGCGCGGAACCCAATAGCTTCGCACTATCGGTCGTAAGGCCGACAAGTCTGCGGTGATCGGCCGTTGTCCTGCTCTTGCTAGTATGTATAGTACATACTAGCAAGGATATGCTTGAGTCTGACTCGACTCGGAGGCTGACATGGACTTCGATCTCTCGCCGGCGCAAATTGAATTGCAGCGGCGCGCTCGTGAGGTCGGACTGCGGTGGCGCGGTCAACACGCCTCCTGGGACCGCGACGACGTCAGCCCGTACGCCGACATCACCGCTTCCTTGCGCGAGGCCGGCCTGCTCGGCCTGACGATCCCGGTGGAGTACGGCGGACAGGGCGGCACCGCCCTGGACTACGTGATCGCGGTAGAGGAGCTGTTCCGTTCGTCGCAGAGCTGGATCCTGGGAGAGCCGCCGTTCTGCACCACCGGCCCGGGCCCGTCCATGATCTTGCTGTCCGAATCGGAGGAGACCAAGCAGAAGTTCCTCCCCGATGTCGCCGCCGGCGTGAAGGGCTGCGCGATCGCGCTCACCGAGCCCGATCACGGTTCGGACCTGACCGACCTTGAGACGGTGGCTGAGGAGCAGGACGGCGAGTACGTCCTCACGGGGAGCAAGCGGTTCATCACCGGCGCGCCGGAGAACGAGCTCTACGCCGTGTTCGCCCGCTTCGACGATCTCCCGGGTGCCCGCGGGGTGGGTTGCGTGCTGATCGAGAAGGACACTCCTGGCCTCGAATTGAAGCGGGGGGCTCACTTCGTTGGCTCACGCGGATTGCCGCACGGCGAGGTGCACATGCACGGCTGTCGCGTGCCGAAGGTCAACGTAATCAGCGGGGCGGGCAGCTTCGCGACCCTGATGACCGCCTTCAACATGGAACGCCTGCACAACTCCATCTACAGCCTCGCCTTCGCTCAGGCCGCCTTCGAGGAAACGGTGGCCTACTGCGAGCAGCGCCAGTCGTTCGGCAAGGAGATCATCGAGTTCCAGGCTACGTATCACACGATCGTCGACATGTACGTGGCGATCGAAGCGCAGCGGCTGCTGACCTACCGTGCGGCGGCGACAGCGATCGATGGGCGCTTCCCCAGGCCGCTGGAGTCGGCCGTCTCCAAGCTGTCCGGGGCCACCATGCTGCCGGACCTGACGCTGAAGGGCCTGCTGCTGCACGGCGGCGATGGTGCCACGCTCGACTTCCCGATCCAGCGCCTGCACCGTGACGCCATCGCGGCGATGGTGGCAGGCGGCTCGCCGCCGGTGCTGCGCAACACCATTGCCGCGCAGTTGTTCCCGTCCCGCCGCTTCCGCCAGAAGTGATAGCCCGCCAAGCCAGTCCGCCGACCGAACCCTTGCAGGAGGCGCCATGCCACTCGATCCCGATGTCGCGACGGCCGCGCCGCAGTCCGACGTGGCCGACTCGTGGAATGCCGACCGGGTCTTGCTGTACCACGTCGGGCTCGGAGCGGGCGCCCGGGCGACCGATCCGGCCGAACTGGCCTACGTGAACGAGCGCTACCTCAAGGTGCTGCCGACCTTCAGCGTGATCCCCGGCTTCGAAGCGGTGCGGCCAGCCATGCTGGGGCCGGGGCTGGACTATAAGATCTCAAGGCTGCTGCACGGCGAGCAGGACCTCGTCGTGCATAACCCGTTGCCGGCGCAGGCCAGCGTCATTACCACCCCCGCGGTCGAGGCGGTGTACGACAAGGGCAAGGCTGGCCTGCTCGTGCTGCGGGGTGAGACCCGCGCGAGCGATGGGACGCCGCTGTGCACCAACCGCTTCCGGCTGTTCATCCGCGGCGAGGGCGGCTTCGGGGGCGACAGTGGTCCCTCGCCCGAGCCCTGGGAGGTCGGTGGCGAGCCGGCCCTGCGGGTGGAGGTCCCGACGCTCCCGCAGCAGGCCGCGATCTATCGCCTGTCGGGCGATCGCAACCCGCTGCACATCGATCCCGAGTTCGCGGCCCGGGCCGGCTTTGACCGCCCGATCCTGCACGGGCTTTGCACGTACGGCATGGTCTGCAAGGCCGTCGTGGATGGCCTGCTCGGCGGTGATACCGCGGCGGTAGGGGGCTGGTCGGCCCGGTTCGCCGGGTTCGTCTACCCCGGCGAGACCCTCATCGTGTCGGCCTGGAAGGCCAGCGACCGGTTTCTGGTCCAGGCCGAGGTGGCCGGACGAGGCGTCGTCGCGCTGAGCAACGGCGTGCTGCGGCTGCGCTAGCCGATGGCACTACGGCGTGAACCCGGGGCGCCGATCGACCTGATCGCCACCCATGGATACGGCGGCTCAGCTGCCGCCTGGTCCCCCCTGCTGGCCGCGCTGGGCGGTCAGCTGCGCGTCCCGGTCGAGGCGCAGGTCTGGGACCTGCCGGGTCACGGGGCCCGTCGCGCCGATTCATCCGGATCGCACGACATTGACACCGTGACCGAAGAACTGCGGCTGCGCGTCACGCGCAGCCCGCGGCCGCCGGTGCTCCTGGGCCACTCCCTCGGCGGCTATCTGAGCCTGCGATGCGTGCTGACGACGGATGCGCCGGTACGCGGGATCGTCCTGGTCAGCACCGGGCCCGGCTTCCGCGATCCGCGCGCCCGGTCGGCCTGGAACTCGACCATGGACCGGCTGACCGGCGCGCTGGGGTTGCCGGCGCAGACCGCCACCATCGCCCACATGACCGACGCCCTGGTGCTGGAGAGGCTGCCCGAGGGGCGCGTTCCGGCGCTGGTGGTTCGCGGCGCGGTGGATCGCCCGGAGTATCGCGCCGGCGGGACCGTCATCGTCGACCGGTGGCCGGGGGCGCAATTGTTCGAGGTCCCGGATGCGGCCCACGAACCGCACCGGACCCATCCGGCCGAGGTCGCCACGGCCGTCGCACAGTTCCTGGAGCAGAACTTAGCGGGGCCCTGTAGCTGGGCCCCGCTGGCCAGGCCCTCCATCTGGCGTCGTGGCATACCGCGTCACGCCCGGGTCGGGAGCACCACCACGCCGGTCCCGATAGCGGAAGTGTGGCCGTGCTGGTTCTGGGCCCGCTGCTCGATCGTCACGGCCGCGCGGCCCTGCTCGTCGAGCCCCTTGGCCGTGACGGTGCCAGAGACGCGAAGGTTGTCGCCGACCACGTTGTGGTGCCGGATCTGGGTCTGATGACGCGTGAGCGAGCCGCTGTCGCCCATCCAGTTCGTCAGGTGCTGGGTGAGCCAGGAGCATCGCTCCGGGCCGTAGTCGTACGCCGCGGGCGTGCCGACGTCGGTGGCCAGTTCGTCCTCCCAGTGGACGCGCTCCGGGACGTCCGGGATACCGAGCTCGTTCTTGATCCCCAGGCCGGGGTGCTGCTTGATCAGCTTGTAAGCGAGCTTGTTGGCCCGGATGTACAGACCGCCCCAGCCCTGGGCGAACGCGATGAAGCCGGTGACGGTCATGGGCCCCTTACCCATGACCGGAAGCTGCTCACCGACCTCGACGTCCTCGTAGTAGCGTGGCTCGGCGCCGCGGATGACCTCCTTGGAGTACAGGTCGTAGACCGCGTCCAAGTCCTCGTCCGTGTAGTGCGTCTTGCCGGCCGCCTTCTGCTCGGCGTACTTCGAGCCGCGCTCACGTGCGGCGTCGCGCTCGGTACGGAAGCACCACGAGTCGCCGGAGACGAGCATCGCCCCGGTCTCCTGGTCGGACAGCTCGACGTGGTAGATCTGCTGGAACGCCCGCCCGGCGAAGCGTGTCTGGTGCTCGACGAGATCCTTGAGCTGGGCGGCGGCGGTGATCTTGGTATTGCGGCGGATCGGCTGGTGCCAGGTCAGGTCGGCGCCGGCCCACATGGCGTGCACGCCCGGCAAGCCGCCCACGTAACCGGAGAGGATGCGGCTGAGGGCGAAGGCGAAGCTCGGCAGCGCGATCACGTCGCCGTAGCTCGTGCCGCGCGCGTAGTCCGGGTCGCACCACAGGGGGTTGTCGTCGCCGATGCCGTTCGCGTAGTGGCGGATGTTGTCGCGCGTGGCCTCGTAGCACCACGGCTCGACGGTGTCGGTAATCGGGACGCCGATCAGCCCGCGCAGGCTTTCCAGAGCCCGGTCGGTGATCTTGGCGTAGCGATCTTCACCCTGGTCGGTGTTCATGTCGACTACGGTTTGCGACATCTGGGACTCCGTTCCTGTCATGCGTCTCGCCGGCCGTGGCGGCCGGTATCGCGGGCTGCAAACAAACACCGGGCTAAGCCGTGCCCGGCACCTAGGCTGCGCTCCGGGAGCGTGTGCCGCTCGAGCCGACTACCCTCCGATTCGGACCATGCCTTCTCGGAATAAGTTTGTCAAGTAGTTACTACACTTTATCAGGAAGGGCGTCGCCCCGGCAGACCGGGCCGCGAGAAAACCAGACACGGGGAACGCGAGGGAACCAGGCCCGGCGGACGGGTCAGCCCAGAGGTGGCCGGCCTAGGCCGTGCGTGGTGGCGCAGCGGCGGTCTTGTCCGCGTGTCCGGCCGCCGGCCCGGCGGCCGGGTCCTTGGCCGGGCTCCGCTTGGCGGCCCTGGCCGTGCCCTTCTTGGCGGGCGTGCTGGAGCGTCCCAGCCCGGCCGCGAACATGGTGGTCACCTGGCGCGCGACGGTCGGCACGTCTACCGGCTTGTTCTCTAGCAGGTGCTCGAGGGCGATGGTCATGTGGATGCCGATCATGGCGTCGACGAACATGTCCAGCTCGAACGCCTTGAGCGGGTAACCCGTGATGTCCGGGATCACGAGGGCAAGCACGTTGCGCAGCCGCGGGAACAGGTGATCGGCGTAAAACTGATCGTTGCGGCCACGTCCGGACAGCAGCGCCGCGGCTACCAGGGGGGCGATCTCGACCATGCAAGCCAGCAGGAGCTCGTGCGAGCGCAGCAGCACATCGACCCGCTCGACGTCGCTGCGGGCCGCGAGTTCGCGGGTCTCATCCCGCAGGTGCGAGATCATCTCGTCAAGCGGCCGGTCAATGGCCAGCATGAAGATCTCGTCCTTGGAATGGAAGTGCCGGTAGAGGTAGGCCTCGGTAATCCCGGCGCGCTCGGCGATGTCGCGTGAACGCGCCCCGTTCACGCCCTGCTCGATGAATACCTCGCGAGCGTCGGCGATGATCTTGGCCCGCCGCTCGACGGCGCTGAGCCGCTTCCGTACCTGCGGTTGCTCAGCCGATTCAACTCGCGGTGACACAGAACCACCCTAACCGTTGCCGACGATGCCGCCCGGCGGCCGCCGCGCGCGCCGTAAGCGCGCATCCAACCGCCTTCGTTCTGTCCGTTATCTCGACAGAAGTAATTACTATCCATAGTATGTGACTATGGCCACGACCGGCGCTGACGCTGTTCCCGCACGAATTGACGCCGGAACCGAGCAACTCGAGGTAAGTGTACTCAGTGGCGTCGCGACGGTAGTACTAAACAATCCGCTCCGCCGTAACGCGCTCAGCCGCGCCATGGTGCAGGCCCTGCCGCGCGTGCTCGACCGCCTGGCCGCGGACCCGGCGGTGCGGGTCGTCGTCGTGCGCGGCGCGGGCGGGCGCGCGTTCGCCGCGGGCGTCGACATCACCGAATTCTCCGACCGGGCCGGACGGTCGGTAGTCGCCGCGTTCCAGGCCGACTACGCGGCCATGCTCGACCGGGTGCGGCACCACGACGGGGTTACGATCGCGATGATCGAAGGTGCCTGCGTCGGCGGTGGCGTCGAACTGGCCCTCGCCTGTGACCTGCGGTTCGCGGCCGAAGGCAGCACCTTCGCGATACCGGCCGCACGGCTCGGACTCGGCTACGTCGACGTCGAGCCGCTCGTGTCCGCGATCGGCGCGCCACGGGCGGCCGAGATGCTCTTCACCGGGCGGTCCTTCGACGTCGGCGAGCTTGCCGGGCCGGGACTGGTCAACCGGGTGGTTCCGGTGCCGGAACTGGCCGGTCTGGTCCTCCAGACCGCCGCCGCGATCGCGCGTAACGCACCGCTGGCCCTCGTGGCCTCGAAGCTGGCCCTGCGTACCTCGGCGGGTGGGCGGAGCGTCCGCGACGATCCGGACATCCAGGCCGCCGTCGCGGCGTGCTACGCCTCGGAGGATTTCACCGAGGGCCAGCGGGCCTTCCTGGAGAAGCGTGCACCGCGGTTCACCGGCCGCTGAGCCGTCACCCGGCCGCCGGGCGCTGGCTGGCGGCGGCCGGTCCGCCGCCGATGGTAGGCTGCGTTTTGTGTCCGAGTCGTCACTTGTCCGCCCGAAAGGCAGGCTCTCCGCAGCCGAGCGCCGCAAGAAGATCATCGCCGCGGCGGCCGAGGTATTTATCGAGCAGGGCTACAGCGGCGCGCGCACCAAGGAGATCGCCGAACGCGCTGGCGTGACCGAGGCTTTCCTCTACCGGCACCTGGCCTCGAAGGAAGAGATGTACGAGGCCGCGATCCTCGAGCCGCTGCGGGATGGCCTCGCCGCGCTGGCCTACGACATCCAGACGTACTATGACACGCTGACCGATCCGATCGAGTTCATGGACGCGGTTAACGAGCGGTGCCTGCGCTTTTATTCGGACATGGCGGCTATCCAGGCGATGGCGCTGTATTCGGAGCTGGGCAAGGGCCGGGACCTCTACCTGAACTCGCTCAAGCCGATCCTCGACCGCATCGGCGGGCTGATCGCCGACCGCATGGGCTGGGCTGAGCGCGGACTAGAGGCCGACCTGGTACGCCGGGCCATCCTCGGCGCCCAGTGGGCCATCGGGCTCGACTTCATGCTGCGGCACCGTAAGGTCGACCTGAACGAGACGGCCCGCCGGCTGACCGTGCTGTTCACCGGCGGGGTCCGCGAGAAATCCGCCTGATCCGCCGCGTCCCGGCGGTCAGCGAGCCGACAGCCCGCGGGCGGCCCGAAGCTCGTCGATGAGCCGGTACATCTCGCTGCGCTCGTTGCGGTCGGCGAGCCGCTGCTCGGTGCGCTCGCGGCCGCGCTCGATGTGTCCTTCGGCGCGGCTCCAGTGGTGCACGTACATGTCGCGCATGCCCATCTCCGAGCCGAGCGCGATGATCTCGACGTGGTCCGGGTCGACCAGGTGGTCGAGATGGTCTTGCTCGGTCTCCCAGACCTCGGTGAGGACCCGGGCCTGGGGATCACGCGGGTCGTGCAGCACCCGGTAGAGGACGTTGCCCGGGAGCGCGCGCATCTTATCCGCGAGCGGAAGGAGCCATTCGTCGAACGCGGTGCCATCGCCCTCGACGCGGAACTGGGACAGCGTGATGTACATGCTGCTCTCCTTGCTGAGTGAGGTGGGAGGTCAGTCGGTGCCGGCGAAGAGCGCCGCAGGCGCCCAGGCTCCTGCGGCGGCGCGCAGGTTGACCAGCCGGCTGGAACGGAACGCCTGGAAGCCGGCCACGCCGGTGACCGAGCCGCTGCCGGACCACTTGCGGGGGTCGCGGGGGGCGAGCAGGTTGGTGGTGTAGCCGTTGATCGTGACGCTGCCTGTGTCCAGCTGTGAGGCCACGCGGCGCGCCCGCTCCTCGTCGGCCGAGAACACGCTGCCGCCGAGGCCGTAGTCCGAGTCATTGGCGATCTCGATCGCGTCGTCGTCGCCGTCGTGCGGGATGACGGTGACGACAGGCCCGAAGACCTCCTCACGGGCAATCGACGTGTCGTTGGCCGAGACGAAGAGGGTCGGTTCGACGAACCAGCCGCGTGGCTGGCCGGCCGGGCGCCGGCCGCCGAACACCAGCTGGGCGCCATCGCGCTGGCCGGCCGCGATCCGGTCCAGGACCCGTTGCTGGTGGGGCCGTGACGCGAGCGGACCCATCGTCGTCGCGGGCTCGAACGGGCTCCCGATGACCATGGCCGACACCTTGCCCCGCAGCCGCTCCACCACCTCGCCGGCAGCCGCCCGCGGGACGAGCATCCGGCTCAGCGCGCTGCAGATCTGGCCGGAGTTGTAGTACACGCCCGAGGCGACGGCGTCGACGGCCGCGGGCAGGTCGGCGTCGGGCAGGACGATCGCGGCGGACTTGCCGCCGAGTTCGAGGATGACCCGCTTGAGGTTGCGGCCGCATAGCTCGGCCACCCGGCGGCCGACCGGCGTGCCGCCGGTAAAGACGACCAGGTCCACCCCGGGGTGGGTGACCAGGTACTCGCTGACCTCGGCTTCGGCCGGGAGGATGCTGTACGCGCCCTCCGGCAGGCCGGCCTCGTCCAGCGCGCGGGCCCAGGCCCTGACCGCGAACGGAGCCGACGGCGGCGGTTTGCTGATGACCGAGCATCCGGCCAGCAGCGCCTGCGCGGACTTCAACATCGTGGCGCTGAAGGGACTGTTCCAGGGCACGATGTCGAGTACCACGCCGGCCGGGGCGCGTTCGATCTGGAATTCCCACAGTCCGGTGCCGGTCTCGACGTCAGGCACGCTCGCGGCCAGGTCGCACATCCGGTCGATGACAGCGGTCACGACCTGGGCGAACATCGTCGTGACGCCGAGCGGTGCACCGATCTCGTACGCCGAGGTGACCGCGATCTCTGCGATCTGCGGCCGGACGATCGCGGCGGCTCGCCGGAGCAGCGCACCGCGCTCACGGACCGAGCGCCCGCGCCAGGTTCCGTCCCGGAACGTCCGGCGGCCAGCGGCCACGGCCGCGTCGGCGTCGGCCTCGACCGGCCGGACCGATCGCCCGTAGACCTCCTCGGTGGACGGGGCGGCCCACGTCGCTCCCGGCCGGCCAGGCCCGGCGGACCACTGCCCGCCGATGTATAGGGAGTCTGTGTCGTACTCGAGCGGCATGGGGCCGAGTCCGTCCTTTCCTCGGTGGCAGGCGGAATTTCAGACCGGTCAGACCACGTGCTCCGCGTGCAGCTGCGCGATCTCCGGGTCGGCGTAGCCGAGTTCGGCCAGCACCTCGTCGGTGTCGGCACTGGCCAGCGGGGCGGGCGACTTGGCGGCGGCCGCGGAGCGGCTCATCTGGATCGGGCTTCGCAGCACGCCCACCGGTCCGCGGGAGGGGTGCTCGACGGTGGTCACCACGCCGAGGTGGCGCACCTGGTCCTCGGCGAAAGCCTCGGCGACCGAGTTCACCGGACCGCACGGTACGTCCGCGGCATCGAGCAGCTTCACCAGCTCGGCCCGCGGGTAGCGGCCGAACTCGGCCTCGAGCAGCTGGCGGAGCCGATCGCGGTGGGCCTGGCGCCCGGACACGCTGGCGAACACGGGGTCGTCCAGGGCGGAGGGCCGTCCCAGGGCGATACACAGCCGCTGCCAGAGCCGGTCGTTGGGCGCGGCCACGTTGAGGAAGCCATCGGCGGTCCGGAACGTACCCATCGGCGTAATCGTGGGATGGTGGTTCCCGGCCTGCCGGGGCTCGTGCCCGTCGACCGTCCAGCGGGCGGCCTGGAAGTCCATCATCGAGAGCAGCGCCTCGAGCAAGGAGACCCGCACCCACTGGCCCAGGCCGCTGCGCGTACGTTCGAGCAGGGCGAGCAGGACCCCGGTGGCGAGCAGCTGGCCCGCGGCCATATCGGCGATCGCGATCCCCACCCGCGTCGGCGGTGTGCCTGGCTCGCCGGTGAGGCTCATCAGGCCGCTCATGCCCTGGATGATCTGATCAACGGCGCCCCGGTCACCGAGCGGACCGTCCGGGCCGTACCCGGAGATGCTGCCGTAGACCAGCCGCGGATGCCGGGCGGCCAGGGTCTCGTAGTCGAGGCCGAGGCGCCTGGTGACCGGCGGCCGGAAGTTCTCGATCAGGACATCAGCGTCCTCGATCAGGCGCCGGACGATCGCCGTGCCGCGTGGGTCCTTCAGGTCCGCGGTGATCAGCCGCTTGTTGCCGTGCAGGTTGATGTAATCCGAGCTGTGGTGGTCCGCGGCGATGCCGAGGCCTTCGCCCGGCGGCTCCACCCGGATCACCGAGGCCCCCCACTCGGCCAGCAGGCGCACCGCGGCCGGGCCGGCCCGCGCCACGCTCAGGTCGACGATCTTGATGTCATCCAGAGCCGGCGCTGTCATCGGGACCGGCCGTCCCCTTCGTGGTCGAGCATCAGCGTGCTCCTCAGTCTCCGTCGGCGGCAATTAAGATGATATAACACTTACTAACTTAGTACCATAAGAAGGGCGTGACCGGATGGTGACTTCGGACCAGGATGTCTCAGCCGAATTCCTTGCCGCGGCGGCGGACTTCATCGCCGCGGCGGCCGGCCGCCGGGCCGCCGCACCGTCCCGGCCGGCCGCCGAACGCGTGGCGCTCTTCCCCGATCTGACGGCGGAGGAGGAGCAGGCAGAGCTCGAGGCGGCCAGGGCGTGGCGGCAGGAACGCTTCGACGCCGGGTTCGGCTGGCTCAGCGGGCCGGCCGAGTACGGCGGGGCCGGCCTGTCCGCGGGCCATGAGCGCGCTTACCTGAAGCTCGAGCGGGCCCGCACGTTCCCGCCGCAGCGCATCTACGACATCGGGATAGGCATGGTCGCGCCCGCGATCCTCGCCTTCGGCTCGGATGTCGCCAAGGCCCGCTACCTGCGCGCGCTGCAGCGCGGCGACATCATCGGCTGCCAGTTGTTCAGCGAGCCGGGCGCGGGCTCCGACCTCGCCTCGATCTCGACCCGGGCGGAGCGCCAGGGAGACGGCTGGCTCATCAACGGCCAGAAGGTCTGGAGTTCGGGGGCTCACCTGAGCGATGTGGGCCTGCTCGTGTGCCGGACCGGCGAGCCCGCCGCGCGGCACCGCAACCTGACCGCGTTCGCGCTGCCCATGCACGCGCCGGGCGTCACCGTTCGGCCGATTCGGCAGATGACCGGCGGAGCCTCGTTCAACGAGGTGTTCTTCGACGATGTCCGCATCCCCGACGAGCTTCGGCTTGGTGAGGTGAACGAGGGCTGGGACGTCGTGGTGGCGACCCTCATGAACGAGCGGGCGGCCGTCGGCGCGCCCGCCGCGGGCGGCAGCGGCATCCTGAGCACCGAGCGGATCGCCGGGCTGCTGCGGCGCTTCGGCCGCCTCGACGACGCCGTCGTGCGGGACGAGCTCATGCGACTGCACTGCTCCCTGGTCACGAGCCGGATCACCCGGCAGCGCAGCGAGGCACGGCGGCAGGCCGGCCAGCGTCCCGGTCCGGAGGCCTCGATCGGCAAGATCGCCCTGACGAATAACCTGGCCGCGCTGTGCCACCTCCTCTCGGTCGCCCTCGGTCCCCGCCTGATCGCCGACACCGGTGAGCCCGGCACCTACATGTGGGCGGAGTTCGTGCTGGGTCAGCCCGGCCTGCGCCTGGGCGGGGGCACCGACGAAATCCAGAAGAACATCGTGGCGGAGCGGGTACTCGGGCTGCCGCGCTGAGCCCAGGGTTCGTTGACAAGAAGTAAGTGCCCACTATACTTAACGACATGACGAGCTCGAATCTGCTGGGCCCCGACGTCACCGATGCCTGGGGTAGCGAGGTCGCCGAGGTGGACGTGCTCGGCCACCCGTGCCTCAGCTTTGTCAAGCGCCGCCGCCATCTGGCCGATCTGCTGATCGACGGACGGCGTTTCGGTGCCCGCGAGTACCTCGTCCAGGGTGAGCGCCGGATGTCCTTCGACCAGCACGAGGCCGCCGTGCGACGCGCCGCCGGACTGCTGCGTGGCAACGGGGTACGGCGCGGGGACCGGGTCATGCTCCTCGGGGCCAATAGCGCGGAATGGGTCGTCGGGTACTGGGCCATCTTGGCGGCTGACGCGATCGTCGTCCTGGGCAACGCCTGGTGGAGCCAGGTCGAGCTCGCCCACGCGCTCAGGAACGTGGCCCCCGGCCTCGTCCTGACCGACGCGGCCCGGGCCACGTCGCTGCCGGCTGGCCAGGCCCGCCTGGCCTTCACCGACCTCGCCGCGGCGCTCTCGGCGGACGGGCCCGTGCCCGCGGTCGAGCGGACCGCGGCCGACGAAGACGATCCGGCCGTCGTGCTGTTCACCTCGGGTACGACCGGGCTGCCGAAGGGCGCCGTGCTGTCCCACCGCGGCATCCTGGCCACGCTGCAGAGCCTCGCGCTGCTGACCCGGCGGCTCCCGAGACCCGGAGCCGAGCCACCGCCGCCCAGCCGGTCGCTGCTGAGCATCCCGCTGTTCCACGTCGGCGGGCTGCAGCAGATCATCACGCCGATGGTCGGCGGCGGAACCCTCGTCTTCACCGAGGGCCGCTTCGACCCCGGGCGGGTCGTGGGTCTGCTCGACCAGGAGCAGATAGCTGTCTGGTCGACCGTCCCGACCATGGTGAGCCGCGTTATGGACTGGATGCAGGAGACCGGGCACCCCGGCCTGTCCGCCGTCCGCACGGTCGGGCTCGGCGGCTCACCCGTGGGCATGCAACTGCGCCGGAAGGTGCCGCGCTGGTTCCCCAACGCCTCGGGCGGTGTCGCCGTCACCTACGGGCTGTCCGAGGGCGGCGGCGTGCTGGTCACCGCGGCGGGCCGGGAGCTGCTCAACCGGCCCGGCGCGGTCGGCAAGCCGCTGAAGGTCGTGGCCCTGCGGATCGACGACCCGGACGAGGAAGGGTGCGGCGAGATCCTGGTGCGCAGCCCCTCGGTGATGCTCGGCTACTGGCCCGACCCGGAGCAGCCCGACGACGCCGGCCCGATCACCGCGGACCGCTGGCTGCACACCGGGGACATCGGCCGGATCGACGAGGACGGTTACCTGTACGTCACCGACCGCAGCAAGGACATCGTGATCCGTGGCGGGGAGAATATCGCCACCCCGAACGTGGAGAACCGCCTGATGGAACACCCGGCGGTCCGCGAGGTAGCGGTGATCGGCCTGCCCCACGAGCACCTCGGCGAAGAGGTCGCGGCCGTGGTGGTGCTGGCCGAGGGCGTCCAGGCCGGCCCGGATGAGCTGGCCGCCTTCGCCGCCGAGCAGCTGGCCTACTTCGAGGTGCCGACCCAGTGGCAGATCCAGTACCAGGCCCTGCCGCAGAACGCGACCGGCAAGATCTTGAAGCGGCAGCTTCGAGACGCCTGGCTCGCCCGGCGGGCCGGACCCGCCAGCCCCTCGCCGGCCACCCGCGGGTGAACCGCCCCCGGGCGTTGCGGTGAAGGTTGCGCTCCTGCTCGGCTACACGAGCGACTTCAGGACCATCGCCGACGGCCTCGCCGACCTGGAACGGGCCGGACTTGACCAGGTATGGGTGCCCGAACCCTACGGGTTCGACGCGTTCAGCCAGCTCGGTTACCTGGCCGCGCGCACGCGGCGGGTCGAGATCGGCACGGCCATCGTGAACGTGTTCTCGCGCACGCCCGCGACGATCGCGATGAGCGCGGCCGGCTGCGACTATCTCAGCGACGGCCGGTTCAACCTTGGCCTCGGCGCGAGCGGGCCGCAGGTGGTGGAGGGCTTTCACGGGGTGCCGTTCCGCAGCCCGCTGCAGCGCACGCGGGAGTACATCGAGTCGTGCCGGACGATCTGGCGGCGCGAGCCGTACGCCTTCGACGGGCGCACGGTGCAGGCACCGCTGCGAGCGCCGGAGGGCTCGGGACTCGGGGTGCCGTTGAAGCTCGTCCAGCATCCCGTCCGACCCGATATCCCGATCTGGTGGGCCAGCCTGAAGGCCGGCAGCGTCGCCGCCACCGCCGAGGTCGCTGACGGCTGGCTGCCGACGATGTTCTGGCCCGAGCGGGCCGGCGAGATCTGGGGCGTACCGCTGGCCGCCGGGCGCGAGCGCCGTAGCCCGCGGCTAGGGCCGCTGCAGATCGCGGCCGGGGGGCAGCTGTGCGTGGGCGAGGAGTTTGTCGGCACCCGCCGCGCCGACGCGCTCGAGCCGGCCCGGGCGCATACCGCTCTCTACGTCGGCGGCATGGGCTCCCGGGGCAAGAACTTCTACCACGACCTGTTCTGCTCCTATGGCTTCGAGTCCGTCGCCCGGCAGGTGCAGGATCGCTTTCTCGGCGGTGACCGGCGCGGCGCCGCCGGGCTCGTCCCCGACGCCTGGCTGTCGGCCACGAACCTCGTCGGGCCGCCCGGGCAGGTGCGAGAGCGGGTGGCGGCCTACCGCGCGGCCGGGGTGACGTCGCTGCTGGTCACTCTCGGCGCTGCGGACCGGATCGGCCGGCTCACGCAGATCGAGCGGCTGCGCGCGATCGTCGACGGGTGAGGCGGGCGTTCACCGGGCGGGCCACGCCCCGGTGAACGAGGCGGGGCGCCGTTGCCGGAAGGCGTCTCGCGCCTCGGCGGCGTCGGCGGAGCCGAGGTTGTCCACCTGGGCCATGGCCTCGTGATTGACCGCCTCTTCGAGCGTCGATTGCAGCCCCTCGTTGAGCAGCCGCTTGGTGAGCAACTGGGCCAGGGGAGCGCCCTGGCTCAGCCGTGAGATCAGCTCGGTCACCGCCTCGTCGAGGCCCTCGGCCGGCGAGAGGCGGTTGACCAGCCCGATCCGGGCCGCTTCTGATGCGTCGATGATGTCGCCGGTGAGGCAGAGTTCCTTGGCCCGGTGCAGGCCGACCAGCCGGGGCAAGATCCACGATCCGCCGCAGTCGATCGACAGACCGCGCCGCACGAAGATCTCGGCGAACCGGCTGCGATCGCTGGCCACGACCAGGTCGCAGGCCAGAGCCAGGTTCAGCCCGGCGCCCACGGCGGCGCCGTCGACCCGGGCCACCGTGATCTTCGGCAGCCGGTGCAGGGCCAGCACCACGTTGTTGATCTCGTCCATCTGGATCAGCGGATGCACGGCCGGGGCGGGGCTGGCCAGGTCGGCGCCCGAACAGAAGTCGCCCCCGGCACCGGTCAGCACGACGATGCGGATCCCGGGGTCGAGCGCGAGTTCGCGGAAGATCGCCAGCAGCCGCTGCCACATCGGCCAGCTCACCGCGTTCTTGCGCTCCGGCCGGTTCAAGGTGATGGTGACGACGGCGGGATCGGTGTCCCGCACCGCCACCAGGACGCCGTCGTCGGCCGTGAGGTCCATCTTCTCGCTCCTGACAATCTCTGTGGTAAGTGCTATACAAACTACATACAGCAAAACCTGGCGGCGCGGAAGGCGTCAGCACTCATTCGCGGGAGGAAGCGTGAAGTTGTTCGTCGTGGCCCGGCCGACCGGCGTGGACCGGGCCCCGTACGCCGAAGCCGAGACGCGCGGCGTGCGGGCGCTCCGCGAGGCAGGGATCATCGAGCAGCTCTATGTCCGGCTGGACGGCTCCGTCTCCTATACGGTCGTCGAGGCCGAATCCGAGGAGGCGGCCCGGGCTGCCTTCGAGCAGCTGCCCTTCATCAGGCACGGCGTGCTCGAGATCGAGTTGTTCCCGGTCCGGGTGGCGTGACGGTCAGGGTGGCGTGACGGTCAGGGTGGCGCGACGGTCAGGTACTCCGCACGATCGCCTCGAGGTCCAGGCCGTGCCCGAACAGGGGCGTGCACGCGTGCACCTCGTAGACCCCGCTGATCAGCGGAGCCAGCCGTTCGCGCGGCCCGGCTCCGTTGACGCGATGCGCCTCGAGGGCCTCGGCCGACGCCCACATCTCGTACAGCCAGATGACCGAAGGGGTGGCGCGATCGACCTGAACGGTCTGCACCAGGGTGCCGGGCTCGCCCGCGTCTAGGGCGACGATCTCGCGCAAGATGCCGAGCACCGCGGCGGTGTTGACGGGCTCGGTGACGACCTTGGTGATAGTGACGAACGGGTCCGGATGCTGAGCCACGGTGATCCCTTCCGCCGGCTCCGTAACTATGGTAAGTATTCACTATAAATCAGGCAGCCGCGCGACGACGTTGATCGGAGGATCCGGGTGACAGGGCGCAGGCGTAGCTCGCCGCACGACCCGCAGGCCGGCCTCGGTTACTGGCGACGGTTTGACTCCGTCGCGGAGGCCGAGCGGCTGGCCCGCCGCCGCCTTCCCGGCGCGATGTTCGACCGGCTCAACCGCGGCGTCGACGACAGCACGACCTTCATCGCGAACCGTCGTGCCTTCGGCGAGGTCAGCTTCCGCCCGCGCGCGGCGGCTGTCGTACCCGCACGCAGCACGCGCACCACCGTCCTCGGGGCCGAGGTCAGCACGCCCGTGCTGCTCGCGCCGGTCGGCGCGCTGCGGCTTCAGCATCCGGCTGGCGTACGGGCCGCCGTCGCCGCCGCGGCCCGGTTTGGCACCGCGTGCGCGATCAGCCCGGCGGCCGGCCACTCCCTCGAGGAGATTCCGGTCCCGCCTGGATCGGTGCTCTGGTACCAGATCACCACCGCCCTCGGCGGGCGCGAGGTCGCCGAGCGCCAGCTCGACGAGGCCCGCGCGCGCGGCTACCAGGCGGTGGTCGTCACCGTCGACTCGGGGCTGCGGCCCAAGGCCGCGCCGCTGCGGCTGGACGCGCGCACGGCCGTCGACCTGGCGCCTGACCTGATCCGGCATCCGCGGTGGACCTGGAGATTCGTGCGTGACGGCATGCGCCTGTCCGTCGCCAGCACGGCGCTCGGGGTCGGCCAGGCCCCTGGTGCCCGGCCCATCGGATGGGATGACCTCGACTGGGTCGTCCGCCGGTGGGACGGCCCGGTGCTGGTGAAGGGCGTGCTGACCGGGCCGGACGCGAAGGAGGCGGTCGCGCGGGGCGCCGCGGCCGTGGTGGTCTCGAACCACGGCGGGCTCACCCTGGACGGCATCGGCGCGACCCTGCCCGCGCTGCCGGAGGTCCTGGGGGCGGTGGCCGGGCAGGCGGAGGTGCTGCTCGACGGCGGTATCCGGACCGGAATGGATGTGGCCAAGGCCTTGGCCCTGGGGGCGCGCGCGGTGCTGGTCGGCCGCGCGTACGTGATGGGCCTGGCCGTCGGCGGAGCCGCGGGCGTGCACCGCATCCTCGAGGTGCTCGACGCAGATCTCAACCGGACCCTCGGCTTTCTCGGCTGCGCCGGGGTCGGCGATCTCGGGCCCGGGCACGTCACCGCGCCGGCCGCCTGGTTCGACAGAAAAGTTGTATAGTACTCACTTGTAATTGGCTTGAGAACTCGTTATCTTCGTGACACGGTCGCTCACCTGCCGCGCGAGCGACGGGCACCGCGGTAGCTGACCGGCGCCGCCGGCTCCAGCACATGCTGATTCTTCGACCGCTGTTCGAGACCAGGAGACAGGCCATGAGACCAATCCGATGGGCAGCCGCCCTCCTCCTCCTTGCCGTGCTGGCGCTGAGCGCATGCAGCAGCAGCGCGACGTCCGGTGGCAGCACCGCCACAGGGACGTCGGCGGACAAGGCCACCGGTTCGCCTTACAAGCTCGGCGTTATCTGCTCGTGCTCCGGTTCCAACGCCGCCAGCATCACGACGATGACCAACATCGTCTCCGCCTGGTCCTCCTCGGTGAACGCGGCCGGGGGCATCGCCAACCACCCCATCCAGCTGTTCACGGCCGACGACTCGCAGAACCCCGGTACCGCGCTCTCGGCCGTCACCAAGATGGTCGAGCAGGACCACGTCATCGCGATCGTCGACCTCAGCAACGTCGACAGTTCCTTCGGCAGCTACGTAGCGAGCGCGCACGTTCCCGTCGTCGGCGGCAACCTCGACAGCGACCTGTTCGCCAGCAACCCGGACTTCTTCACCGCGGGCGGTACCACGGACGGCATCCCGGAAGGTATCGTCGCCGCGGCCAAGACGGCCAAGGTCGACAAGCTCGGCGTGCTGTACTGCTCCGGGGTGCCGATCTGCGCTGAGCTGCCCCCGGCGCTGAAAGAGCTCGGCGCCCCGGCCGGCGTCAGCGTCTCGTACTCCGGGGCCATCCCGAACGCCGCGCCGAACTACACCGCGCCGTGCCTGGCCGCCCAGCAGTCCGGGGCCAACGGCCTGTTCATCGCGAGCGGGCCGCCGCAGACCCTGGCGGTGGCCCAGAGCTGCACCGCCCAAGGGTACAAGCCGACCTACATCGCGGCCGAGTCCTCCCTGGCCAACTCGTCGCTGAGCAACCCGGCCATCGACAGGGCCGTCGGCGAGATCACCAACCTGCCGGCCAGCGACACGAGCAATCCCCAGATCAAAGCCATGGACCAGGCGCTCAACACGTTCAAGCCCGGCCTGCTCACCAGCGCCGAGTTCAACCCTGGCTCCTCGATGGTGTGGGCGGCCGGCCAGCTCTTCGAGGCCGCCGCGCAGGCGGCCCATCTCGGTGACAACCCCACCCCGGCCCAGGTGCTCGACGGCCTGTACGACCTCAAGAGCGAGACGCTCGGGGGCCTGACCGCGCCCCTGACGTTCACCAAGGGCAAGCCCACCAGCCTGAAGTGCTGGTTCTACTACCAGGTCAAGGACGGCAAGTTCACCAACCCGTTCGGGGTAAGCCCGGCCTGCGCATCGTCCTGAGCGGCGCCGAAGGATCAGCAGAGAAGGATCAGCAGAGGAGACCAAGATGGGTCGGCTTGAGGACAAGGTTGCGTTTATCACCGGCGCGGCGCGCGGTCAGGGCCGCAGCCACGCGCTGCGGCTGGCCGGTGAAGGCGCGGACATCATCGCGATGGATCTGTGCGCGCAGATCGGCACCGTGAACTACCCCCTCGGCACGCGAGCCGAGCTCGACGAGACCGTGGACCAGGTCGAGAGCCTGGGCCGCAAGATCGTCGCGACGGTCGGCGACGTGCGAATCCGCGCCGACGTGGCCGCCGCGCTGACGGCCGGGCGCCAGACTCTCGGCCGCCTCGATATCGTGGTCGCGAACGCGGGCATCTTCCCCGGCCAGGGCGGACCGATGTGCGACGCGTTCGTAGACGCGACCGATGTCGACCTCATCGGCGTGCTCAACACGGTGGCGGTGAGCCTGCCGCATCTCTCGGCGGGCGCCTCGATCATCGTCACCGGCTCGACTGCGGGCATGATCGAAGGGGCCACAGAAAGCCTCGGCCCCGGCGGGTCGGGCTACGCCTGGGCCAAGCAGACTATCGCTCGTTACGTCGAGGTCCTCGGGTTGCAGCTCGCGCCTCAGCTGGTCCGGATCAACGCGATCCACCCGACGAACTGCAACACCCTGCTGCTGCACAACGCGGACGTGTACCGGGCGTTCCGTCCGGACCTCGAGAACCCCACCCGTGCGGACGCGATGGCGGCTTTCCCCGCCATGCACGCCATGCCGATCCCGTACGTCGAGCCGCAGGACGTCTCCAACCTGGTGGCGTTCCTGGCCAGCGACGAGTCGCGGTACATGACCGGCACGAACATCCGGGTCGACGGCGGCGCGATGCTCAAGCCCGCGCCGGTCTGACCGCTCGTCACCCCAGCAACCGAAGGAGCCCACGGTGCCCGTCGAGCACGTTACGGTCGTGCCATCCGCCACGCCGCGGGGCGGCGTCGTCGTTCTCCAGGAGGCCTTCGGCGTCACGCCGTACCTGCTCGGCGTGGCCGGGCGGCTGGCCACGGCCGGGTGGTCGGCCGCGGTACCCCATCTCTACCATCGCAGCGGCTCGCCGACGTTCGCCTACGACGTCGACCACGGCGACGGGGTCGACGGCCGTGAGCCGGCCGCGGAAGCCGCCGCCGCGGAGGCCATCGGGCCTCATGCCGTCCAGCTCACCGAGGCCGGCGTGATGGCCGACGTCGACGACGCGATCGCCGAGCTCGGTGAGCTCGGCATCCCACCTCAGCACGTGGGCGT